>Ga0307479_10003922_pt1 | contig 13605 bp, 12 predicted proteins | sample atmos_gasesECM4C_FD_203743 | JGI IMG/M metagenome (GOLD analysis project Ga0307479, IMG submission 203743) | Hardwood forest soil microbial communities from Morgan-Monroe State Forest, Indiana, United States - atmos_gasesECM4C_515 | ecosystem: Environmental > Terrestrial > Soil > Temperate...
GTGTGAGTGAATCGAGACGTTGCGCGTACTGCGTATGTTCTGTGGCCAGCCTGCGGAATTCATCGTGGCTGGCCAGGAGATGGTCCTTCGGAGTCATCCAGAAGACCTCCTAACCGGGTTGTCAGCTAAAAAGTACCACACGACCGGAGGGGCTTCAATTCTATTTTCTGCTTAAGGTGCTCTTGAGGTCACACCGCTGTGTGACTCGCGGTTTGCACCGGGTGTGATGCAAATCACACGAAGGCGAGGCGGTACACGATCGCGTCTTCGTCGGGGCCGTGGTAGTAGCGAACGCGGCAGCCGGCTGCTGCGAACGCCCATTTTTCGTAGAGCGCGCGCGCGGCGCGATTGGACTCGCGCACTTCGAGAAAGACTGCGGTCGCGCCCTGGGCACGAGCGTGATCGAGAAATTCTCCCAGGAGGCGCGTGCCCAGGCCGCGGCGCCGTGCCCTGCCCGCGATGGCGATGTTTTCGACTTCCCACTCGGCGGCGATGTCCTTCGCGATCAGGAATCCCTGCACGCCCGAGGCTTCCTCGATTACCAGGGCCAACCGCTGCGGAGTCTCGGCGTTGAACACGCGCTGGTATTGTTCGTGCGACCACTGGGCGGCGGTGGCGGAGTGCTGCGCGAGACGCATCATGACGGGGACATCGGCGGGGGTGGCGGGGCGGATGGTCATGCGGAATCGGCGCGGGGTTTGGCGAAAATCTCGGCGTCGGGGCGGCGAATGTAATTGGCTTCGAGTTCGTCGGGAGTGATGGTCTCGCCGGCTTGAATTTTTTCCCAGCCCAAGCGAGCGATGGCGTCACTGGCGGGGGATGGAACCTCTTCTACGTTTACGTTTAGGCCCGCCTCGCGAGCGGAGTGGGCGAGTCCTGCATCGGGCGTCACCACCAGGCTTCCGCCCGCCTCGGCCAGAAAATCGGCGCGCGTGACGAGGCGTTCGCTGCGCATGCGGGCGCTGCCGGCGATCTCGTAGTCTCCGACATAGACTTCTCCGCGCCCAGCGTCGAGCGCAGCCAGCACGCGGCCGCCGGATTTTGCGCTGCGCGCAACGGCCTCGAGAAGCGATACGGCGGCGATTGGCTTGTGCAGGATTTCGGCGAGCGCCTTGATGGCGGCCAGGCCAACACGCAAGCCGGTGAAGGAGCCGGGGCCGGAGGCGACGGCGAATCCGCCGATATCTTGCTTGGTGAATCCCTGCTTCGAGAGCAGTGCGGAAATTTGCGGGATGAGTTGGGCGGAGAAGGTTCCGCCGGCCAGGGGGATGACTTCGAGAATCTCCAGGCAGCGATCCGGCGGGGCGTCGGGCACGCGCGCCAGGGCGATGCTGCCGTTTTTTCCGGAGGTGTCGGTGGCGAGAAGGATCATGGTTCAACCAGGTCCGTGGTATCGCAGCGAAACGCAAGGTCCCTCGACTTCGTTCGGCGTCGCCTCACTTCGCTCGGAATGACAGCCCTTTGGAGCGCCTAACGCTACGACCGGCGCGGGCGAGGACGCCCTCGCGACAGCCGCCGAGACGCCGGCGCTACAAATACGCTAAGGCCCTTCCACCAACTCAAGCAAGACGCCGCCGGCGCTCGAGGGATGCACGAACACATAACGGTGCCCACCGGCGCCCACTTTGATTTCTTCTGATACCAGGCGCACGCCGTCTTTCTTTAGTTTCGCGACTGCCGCTGCCAGGTGGGGCACGCGCATGCAGACGTGGTGCAGACCTTCGCCGCGTTTCGCGATGAATTTCGCAATCGTTGAATCTTCCGCTGTCGGCTCGAGCAGTTCCAGGCGGCTCTCGCCGACGGGCACCATCACGAGGCGCACTTTTTCCTGCTCGACAACTTCTTCCGGCGAAACGCTCAGGCCCAGCTTTTCGTAGATTCCTTTCGCCGCGGCCAGCGATTTCACGGCAATGCCCAGATGATCGATAGCAAACATCACTTGCCTGCCTTCCCGACAATTTCTTCGACCAGCGTATAGGGATCACGCTTGTGCTCGACGACTTCGGCGGCGTAGCGTTCGACCTGCCCATCGCCCAGAGCGATGCGGGCTTTTTCAAGCATGGCATCACGCAGCATCTCGACCAGGCGGCCTTGCCAGTTCTGCACGCTTCGCTTCAGGACGAGATTTTCTTTCTGCAGATAGGTTTCGTAACCCGCGATGGCCGCCATCAGATCCTCAACCCCGGCTCCCGTGGTGGCAACCGTCTTGATGATGGGCGGCGTCCAGGCGTCGGTACGCGTGGCCAGCGATTGCATGGCGCGGACTTCGCGCTCGACGTTCTCGGCGCCTTCGCGGTCGCTTTTGTTGATGACGAAGATGTCGGCGATTTCCATGATGCCGGCCTTGATCGTCTGCACGTCGTCGCCCATGCCGGGCACGAGGATCACAACCGTGACGTCGGCGACGCGCACGATGTCGACCTCGTCCTGGCCAACGCCTACGGTTTCGATCAGGATGAGATTCCGTCCCGAGCCATCGAGCACGGTGGCCACGTCTGCGGTGGTGCGCGCCAGTCCCCCGAGCGAGCCGCGGGTCGCCATGCTGCGGATGTAGATGCCCGTGTCCGCGTGATGTTCCTGCATGCGGATGCGGTCGCCGAGGATAGCGCCGCCGGTGTAGGGGCTGGTCGGATCGACGGCGATGATGCCGAGCGTCTGCCCGGCGCGACGGTAGTGGCGGGCGAGTTGGTCGACCAGGGTGCTTTTGCCGGCTCCGGGTGCCCCGGTCAGGCCGATGATGCGCGCTTTGCCGCTATGCGGGAACAAGGCTTTCAGCAGCGGAGATGACTCTGGAGCGCGATTCTCGACCGCGCTGATGGCGCGCGCCAGGGCGCGCGGGTCGCCGGAGCGCAGGCGCTCCATCCAGGATTGCAGGTTCGGGTTCAAACGTTCAAGTGTAAAGCAGGACGGAGGAGTTGAGAAAACGGTCACGGTTGCGTGAAGGGTTCGAACCTCAGCGGCTGGGCCGCGACAAAATATGGTGCGGTTCGGCGCGGCTGCAGCCGGGCCCTTTCAAAGCTCAGCCGAATCGTCGTCGCTTTTCGTGGTTGGGGACTAGCACGACGGGCGAGGGCGAGACGCCTTCGCGACAGCCGGCAAGATGTCGGCGCTACTCGTGAATTTGCCGCGGCTGACGTCTGGCGCTGCTCCAGCCGAGCTGCCGGCCGACCCGCTACAATCTCCCACATGGCTGACATCGCGAATCCCCGGCTCGAGCGCGTGCTGGCGCAGCTGCGGCTGTACGAGCATCCGCTGATGACGTTCGACGCACACGCCAAGGGCGACGGCGTGGAGGTCATCATTCAGCTCAATCACTGCACCGTGCCCGTTCACACCTACACCTACGATCTGCACGCCCGCGATCTGGACCATCCGCAGTTCGAGTGGCAGTTTCAGCGGCAGCTTTACGACGCGCTGCACGATTACTTTGTCGAGATGTTTATCCGTACACCGCAGGACCGGACGGACCGTCGTGAGAGAGGCTTGTGAGCCTGCGGGAGAAGATCGAGCGGGAAATTCGCGAGCGCGGGCCGATTCCTTTTTCCCGTTATATGGAGATGTGTTTGTACGATCCCGAGCTCGGGTACTACTCGAAGCCCGCGGAAAGGTTTGGGAAGGCGGGGGATTTCTACACGTCGAGCGATGTGCATGCGGTTTTTGGGCGACTGCTGGCGCGGCAGTTCGAGGAGATGTGGCGCGCGCTCGATACGCCCGAGTCCCTGGACTTGCGGGAGCTGGGTCCGGGGCGGGGGCTGTTCGCGCAAGATGTTCTGGACTGGTCTGAAAAGAAGTTTCCGGAGTTTTTTCGTGCCTTGCGGTACACACTGGTGGAGAGTTCGCCTGGGTTGCGGGAAAGGCTGCGCTCGACGCTGAGCAGGCACATCGAGAGCGGCCAGGCCGTGGTGCTGGAGGCTGGATCACAGGCGCGGGCTGAGGGTGGTCTCCCGACCATTGTCCTTGCCAACGAATTCTTTGATGCGTTGCCGGTGGAGGTGATCTCGGAGAAGGGAGCTTTGCGGATCGGGATACACGAGGACCGGTTCATCGAGACCTGGGCACCGGCTTCGGGGGAAGAACTTGCCTTCCTCGATCGCTATGGGGTTCATCCGGAGGGCGGGGGGAGAACCGAAGTCGGCCTGGCGGCGGTTCGGCAGATGTCGCAGATCGCGGCGTCGATTGAGCGGGGATTTCTGATCGCCATCGATTACGGGTACACGCGGGAAGAGCAGCTGGCGGGGCGGCATCTGGATACGGTGATGACTTATCGCGAGCACGCTGCGGGCCCGAATCCCTGCGAAGCTCCGGGCGAGCAGGACATCACGGCGCACGTGAACTTCAGCGTGCTCGCGGCCGCGGCCGAACGGGGTGGAATGCAGGCTCACAAACTGCTCACGCAATCACAGTTTCTGATCGGGATTGGCGAGGGGAACCAGTTCGCCGATGCGTTCGAGGAATGCCGGTTGCCGCAGGAGCGAGCGAAGGTCGCGCTGCAATTGAAGCATTTGGTTACGCCTGCAGGCATGGGGGAGACGTTTCAGGTGCTGGTGGCAAGTAAGAGGGTGGAAGCGTCGCGCGTGGAGGGATTGAGCGGGTTGGGGTTTGATCGAGAAGCTCGCCGATGATCGAGAGCATCGACGCTGCAAGCAGAGTACAGAGGTCCCTTGCTGCGCCCAGGATGACAGTCAGGAGAGAACGGGCGCTCGCGGTACATCGGACCCTGATAGAAAAGTCGCCATCGCCGGAGGTGCCGCGCACTGACACCGGGTGCTTCGACCACGTTCGGCTGGCGCCTCACTTCGCTCAGATGACAGAATCAGATTGGGCGGTGATTTCAAAGCCCAAGGCATGAAAACCTGAGACCTGAAATCTAAGACCCTAAGACCTAACACCCAGCACGTGTCACTTGAAACCTAACACCTGAGACCTGCCCTTAATTTCCGGGTGTGCCGTTTTTCTCGCGCTCGTACGGTTTCTGGATGTAGCGGCGGGCTTCGTCTTCGGCGCCTTGCGTGTTGTCGTTGGTTTGCAGGGCCTGGCGGTATTCGTTCACGGCGCGTTCGCGCTGTCCCGTGATGTCGAAAATCTTGCCCAGCTGGATGTGGCTCCAGACTTCGGTCCAGCGCGGCTCGCCGTCTCCATTCAGGCATTCGCGGTAGGCGTTGGCGGCGGCTTGATAGTTGCGCTGCAGGAAGAAGACCTCGGCGACGCGGTAATGCGCGAGGGAGCTGTTCTTGTTGGCGTCGAGCGCCTTGTTGAATTCGGCGAGGGCGCCGGCGAGGTCGTTCTGCTGGATCAGAGCCTGGCCACGGGTGATCGAGGCGCGCATGCGGACTTCGCTGGAGTTCTTGAGCACGCGGTTGTCAGGGTCGACCACGATGCGTCGCGGCTTGCCGAAGGTTTCGATGCTGAACGGGGAGTTGGTGCCGACCACTTCGATGCGCTTGGCTTCAGTTTTGCCGTCGGTATCGATCTTCAGATCGACGGGCATGCGGAACAGGTCGAGGTCCTGGGCGATTTCTCCGACCACGCGGAAGCCCTTGTTGTTGCCGAGTCGGTATACGGTGTACTTGGTTTTGAATTCGGGCGCGCCGGTGGAATCCATCCACTGGGTGAAGAACCAGACCAGTTGCTGGCCGTAGGCCTGCTCGGAGGTCGCGCGGAAATCGTCGATGGTGGCGGATTTGCCGGCGTACTTGGTGGCGAAGGTCCGCATGATCTTGTAGTAATTCGCGTCTCCTACGACCCAGCGCAGCATGTGCAGGATCATCGCGCCCTTGTCGGTGACGAGCGTCTGGAACTCAGGCGAAAAGACGTCGAGCTTGCTCGCACTCGATAGAGGCACGGTGTCGTAGGCCAGCGCTCCAACCGACATGTCTTTCACGGCCTCTTCCATGCCCATGGTGCCGGCTGCCTGCTCGATGTACATGGCTTCGGAGTAGCGCGAGAAGCCGTCGGTGAGCCACCAGTCGTCTTTGGTCGCGGGACTCACGGAGGCGCCCCACCATTCGTGGGCGATGGTGTTGGCGAGCAGGCGGTAGTTGATCTTCTCGGTGATAGCGCGGCTGGCCATGCCGACCATCTCGGGCGCCCAGACCGTGGGAATGGTGTCGTCAGGAATCTCCACTACGCGGAGCGTAGGCGAGGGGAGCGGGCCGAAGGTGGTGATGTAGTAGGTGAATTCTTTGAGTGCGGTCGATGCGTATTCCGGCGCGAGCTTCTGGCGGAGCGGCTTGAAGAAAACGTGCAGATCGACGCCAGCGTCGTCGCTCTTGGTCTCCTGGAACACGCCAGCGATGATCGTGCCGGGAAAACTAGGACGGTCACTGACGAAGGTGTAAGTCTTCCCGGCCAGACCACCCGGAGTCTTCTTGGAGGGAGCGCTATCGGCCACCGTCATTTTGCCGCTGCCGATGGCGACCATGTGGGCGGGGACGGTGAGGTTGATGGTCGAAGTGAAGCGGTTAATCCCGTAGGCGTTTACGGGAAACCAGCGGCCGGCGTACAGCAGATAGGTGGTGTCGTCACCGATCGAAGCGAGCTTCAGCCCCTGCACCGGACTCTCGTCGGCAGAGTCGAGGATGCCTTCGTACTCGAAGGTCATGGTGGTCGAGGCGTTCTTCGTGAGGCCGGCGCTGAGGGGGATGCGAACGGTTGAGTCTTGGGTAACGCGCTCGGCCGAAAGCGGCTTGCTAGCGGCGTCGGTGACCTTGGTGAGGCGCAGGGCGTTATTCAGCTCGAAGGTCGCGACGCTGAGGTCGTCGAGGGCGGTGAACTTCACCACGGCGCGGGCGCTGATCTTGTGGCTGTGCGGGTTCAGGTCGGCGTCGATCTGGTAGTCGTCGACGCGCAGGCGGGATTTCTCGGCCGACCAGGCCGGCAGCGTGATGACGCAAAGCAACAGGAAGGCAAGGCCCAGCCTCGGGGCCGGAAGCGAGCACCGACGGTGAGCAGCCATCAGAAGCAGTCTCCTCGAAATCAACCCTGAACCCTATGATGAAGATTTTGACGCAAAAGATGCTGGCGGGACAAGGGCAAGACAGCTTTTGGACGTTTTATTTTGGGGCGACGAGCGTCCCGCCCGCCGGGAGAAGCGCCAAAACCTCGTCGGCCGCGCGCTCAGCTGCCGAGCGAGCATCTGCTGAGGCTGGAGAACGCAAGCGCGCCTTCACCCGGGTCAAACCTGTCAGCATGGTATCTCGCGGCATACCATCGGGAAGAATTTCCCGCAGCCGGGAAACCACATTTTCCCGGGTGAAATCGTGCTGCACCAGCTCCGGGATGACCCGCTCGCCAGCGATCAGATTCACCATGGCGAAGTGCGGCACTTTGATCCGCGGCTTGCCCAGAAGATAAGTGAGAGGCGAGACCCGGTACACCATGACGAACGGGGTCGACATTATGGCGGCTTCCACGGTTGCCGTACCGCTGGCGACGATCCCGGCGCGCGAATGCCAGAGTGCCGGAAGCGCCTCGGGCACGAGCGTGATCCCCGTTTGGCGCGTTTCTTCTTCCAGAAACGTTCGGTCGAGCGTGGGCGCAACCGGGAGGAGAAATTCGAAGACGGTTCCGAGCTGAGAAGCAGCGTCCAGCATCGTCGGCAAGTTCATGCGGACTTCCTTGACGCGGCTGCCCGGCATGAGGGTGATCCATTGCTTGGCGGGGTGGAGATGGCACTGCGCGGCATAAGCGTCACGACTGATTTCCGGCTCGGGAAGGTCGGCCAGGGGATGTCCGACGAACGTCGCATCGACGCCGCGCTCGCGGTAGAACTTTTCCTCGAAAGGGAAGATCACCAGCGCCTTGGTGAGGTATTTGCGCAGGAGACGGACACGCCCCTGGCGCCAGGCCCAGAATTGCGGGGCTACATAGTAGACGACGGGAATTCCCCGCTTTTTCATCTGTCGCGCGACGCGCCAGTTGAATGCCGGGGAATCGATCACGATGGCGAGGTCGGGACGACGCCGATCAGCTTCGGCAATCAGATGGTGAAACAGGCCGTAAATCTTTGGGAGGTGACTTAGGATTTCAGTGATGCCAACGACGGCGAGGTCTTTGGCGTCGACGACAGTGTCGCAGCCCGCGTCCCGCATGCGCTCGCCGCCGACTCCGAAGAACTCGAGCGACGGCTGGCGGCGATCGAGAGCTTCGATGAGCCGGGCGCCGTACATTTCACCGGAAGCCTCCCCGGCGGAGATCAGGATGCGCACGGAAGCATTGTAAGGGAGCGCGGCCAAAGAGCCCTCCCTCGCCGGGCACGATGGTAGACTCTGCGTCGTATCGTCCGATCTTCACGCGCAAGGGGCTGCGTCGCAGGATGGGCTAGTCGGCACCTGGAAATTAGTGTCGGCAAAAATAACCACTGACCAGGGTGAGGTTCGCGACTCCTTGGGGGCCGGATCCCGTCGGGTTTCTGAGCTACACGCCCGACGGCAGAATGAACGCGATTCTGACCTTCCGGAATCGGAAAGCGCTCTCCGTCTCAGATTTCATTTCCGCGCCGGCTCAGGAAAGAGCGGAGGCGTTCGCGACGATGGCCGCGTATGCGGGGCGCTACAGGCACACAGGTGACAAGGTAGTGCACCATGTCGAGGCTGGGGCGATGCCCAACCATGTCGGTAATGATCTGGAACGTACGATCGTGAAGCTGGACGCGGATCACCTGGTGCTTCGCGTGACGAGTGCGTGCCTCCGCGGCGGAATGATGGTTCGGTCTCAGGAGTTGGCGCGGGAGCGAGTGAGGCAGGCAGGAGCGCCCTAGTCGTCGGCGCTGGCGGTGACCTCGGGGGTGCGGCCGGGGGTGACCGGGATCTCCTGATCTTTGTACTGCAGCTGGTACAGCTTGTAGTAGACACCGCGCTGGGCCAGCAGTTGCTGGTGGGTTCCCACCTCGCGAACTTTGCCTTTGTGCATCACGATGATCTTGTCGGCGCGCTGAACCGTGGAGAGGCGGTGCGCGATCACGAGCGAGGTCCGACCTTCGACCATGCGGCTGAGCGCATCGCGAACCCGGAATTCCGTTTCGGTGTCGACGCTCGAGGTGGCTTCATCGAGGATCAAGATCTGTGGGCTATGGGCCAACGCTCGGGCGAATGAGATTAGCTGTTTCTGTCCGGTCGAGAGGGTCGAGCCGCGCTCGCGGACTTCCTCTCCGAATCCCCCGGGCAGGGTTCGGATGAAGTCGGCGAGGTTGACTTCTTCAGCGGCACGTTCCACGTCTTTGTCCTCGATCCAGCTGGAGCCGAGGCGAATGTTTCCCCCCACAGTCCCGCTGAATAGGAACGGATCCTGCAGGACCACACCAAAGCGGCGGCGCAGGTCGTTCAAGTCCATTTCGCGGATATCGACGCCGTCGATACGAATCGCGCCCTTCTGCACGTCGTAGAAGCGGAGCAGCAGCGAGATGAGCGTGGTCTTGCCGGCGCCGGTGTGGCCGACGACGGCGACGGTTTCGCCTGGATCGATGGTGAAGGAGACGTCGCGCAACACCCAGTCCGGTTCGTTGGATTCCGACGGCTTCTGAGCTGACGATCCATCCCCCGATCCGGGCGCCGTGCTGTGGCCCAAAGTATCAGCGGCGGTTCCCCGGGTTCCGTAGTGAAACCAGACGTGGTCAAATTCGATGCGGCCGGTCCCTTCGGGTGTCTTCGTGACCAGCGGGGATTGAATATCCACGGGCGTGTCGAGCAGTTTGAAAACACGCTCGGCGGACGCCATGGCACCCTGCAGGATGTTGTACTTGTCGCTCAGATCCTGGATGGGGCGGAAGAAGCGCTGGGCGTACTGCATAAACGCGACCAACACGCCGATCGTGGCCGTCCCGCGAATCACATCGCTCCCGCCAAACCAAACGATGGCCGCGACCGCCACCGCCGACAGGATTTCCACCACCGGGTAATACACGGCGTATGCCATGATGGCGTCCTTGAACGCCTCCATGTGCGACGCGTTGATGGCCGAAAACTGGCGGAACGCGCGTTTTTCCCGGTTAAACAGCTGCAGCACCAGCATGCCGGAGACCGCTTCCTGCAGGTAGGAGTTGATGCGGGCAATGGCGACCCGAATGCGGCGGTAGGAATCACGCACCTTGACGCGGAAGATCATGGTCGCCCAGAAGATAACGGGCAGCACAGCGAAGGTGATGAGGGCCAACCGCCAGTTCATGCGCATCATGATGGCAATAATGCCGAGCAGGACAAAGACGTCCTCGAAGATGGAGACGACTCCGGCGGTGAACATTTCGTTCAGCGCGTCGACGTCGGTGGTGACGCGGGTGACCAGCCGCCCCACCGGATTCTTGTCATAAAAGCCGATGTGCATGCGCTGCAGGTGCAGGAAGATCTGGCTGCGCAGATCGAACATCACCATCTGCCCGGTCCACTGCATGTAATAGATCTGGAAGAACTCGAAGAGGAAACTGAGCACCAGCGAACCGGCGTAGAGCGCCGCGACTTGAGCGATGCCTCGCATCGGCTGGCTGCTCAACCAGCCGTCCAGGAGCGAACTCGTCCCGGCGGTATGGGCCAGGTATTTATCGATGGCGGTCTTGGTCAGGAAGGGGCCGAGCACATCGAGTCCTGCTTTGATCACGATCGACACGAGGGCGACCGTCACCTGCCATCGATAGGGACGGAGGTAGGTGAGCAACCGCCGCATGAGGCGGCCGTCGTACGCTTTGCCGAGGACCTCTTCTTCCTGATTGGCCATACCGAGGCAGGTGCGAGATTACAGGCTTAAGAGTAATAGATGGCCGAGGGGGCGGCAAAGATGGAAAAGCTTGCCGTTTAGGGCTGCCGGGGAGGGACGCAATCGCTCAAGCGGGCGTTGGCCAGGGGACCAGTGTCGGGGGTGTCGAGGTTCAGTTTCAGCCACTGGCGCAGTGGTTCCAGCGCCTGCGCGCCGCTTTCCGCCACGCGCAAGGCACCTCTCAGATCGAATGCCGGCTCGTATTTCCAGAACAAGAGCGTGTGCGATTTGCCGTGCACGGAGAGGGTCAAGGAGGTGACCTCGCCACCGGTCTGGAGCGGTCGGTGCGGGGGATACATTTCCGGGCGGTTTTGGATCTCGGGCCGGCCCAGAATGTCCCGTAGTGCCTGCATTCGGCCGGGCTCAACCGAACCCTCATACACGGCGGTTGCGATGTCGTCGCTGCCGGACCGCTGGGACTTGGTTTCGCGATGGTAGCGGCCATCGGGGTACACCACGGCGCACTGCTCCTCGCCTTCTTTTCCCTTGAAACTGGTGGTGCGAGCCAGAAAAACGAAAGGCTCGACGGTTTGCGGAGATCGGATCATGAGTTCCGGCTCGTGGGGCGGAGTGCAGTAGTTGCGCCCCTGCTCTTCGCGCAGCTTCACGCGGTACTTCACCTTCTTCACCTGGTCGAGCCACTGCGCCAGTGGAACCACGCTCCGGGTGTAGACATGCCAGGTGGGCGGAGCGGGAAAGGACAGGTTCTGCCAACGCTCGGGCCGGTTGACGCTTAGCAAGAGTTGGTCTTTGGGTCCGACGAAGACCGGCGCAACGATCTTGTCCTGGCTAAGAGCCACAAGTTCGTCCTCACCGATCCATTGGCGGAGCCGTTGCACCTCGCGTTCGGCAATGGTTCCTTCGAGAATTACGGTTTGATCGTGCGCGTTGCGCTCGTAGTGGTACTGTCCGTCGCTGCGCACCAGGACGCAGGCATTTTCTTCGGCGTGCATTCGTTCCAGGCGCACCAGATAGGCAGGGGCGTGAGCGGGATCGTCCAGCGCTCTTGCAGGGAGGACGATTCCCAAGCAGAGGACGAATATGCGTGCGCAAGAACGCATACGTACAGACAGGCATTCTAGTGCTGTACGGGCGGGAAGGCCAAGCGGTCAGGCAGCCAGTTTGCGCAGCACCAAGGCCGAGTTCTTGGAGCCAAACCCGACGCAGTTGCAGATGGCGTGTTCGATCTGGGCCTGGCGGCCAGGGTCTGGAACATAGTCGAGATCACATTGCGGATCGGGCTTGTCGAGGTTGATGGTGGGAGGAATCTGACCCTGGTGCATCGCGATGAGCGTCGCGCCGAGTCCAGCCGCCCCGCAAGCACCCTGGGCGTGCCCGATCTGCGATTTCAGGGCCGACATTGGGATCTTCCCTGCTTGCTCTCCGAGCGCGAGTTTTAAGGCCTTGGTCTCGACCCGGTCATTCATCTCAGTAGAAGTGCCGTGCAGGTTTACGTAATGAATGTCTTCCGGCGCGAGTCTCGCTTCCTCGAGCGCGAGGGTAATGGCGCGCGCCGGCTCCTCGGGCGAATCGCTCATGCGGACGCGATGAAAGGCTTCGCAGGTGGCTGCGTATCCGGCGATCTCGGCCCATATCCGGGCACCCCGGGCGCGGGCGTGTTCGTAGTCCTCGAGCACGAACATCCATGCGCCCTCGGCCAGGACAAAGCCGTCGCGATCGGCTGAGAAAGGTCGCGACGCGCGTTCCGGCTGATCGTTCCAGGATTGAGTGAGCGCGCGTAGCAGCGAATATCCCTTAATGATTCCCGGGGTGATCGGCGCATCCACGCCGCCCGCCAGGAACATTGGCTGCACACCGGCCTGAATGTGCTGGTAGGCGTATCCCAGGGCGTCGCTGGAGGAGGTGCACCCGGCGGTGACCACGTGGCTGTACCCACGGCACCCGAAGCGCATGGAAACTTCGCTGGAGATCGTTCCCATTGTGCCGGAGGGGATGCAAAAGAGGCTGACTTGCTTGACGTGTCCCGAGTGCCACAGGCGATATTGCTCCTCGGAAAATTCCTGCGCCCCGCCGCCTGAGCCGAGAATTACACCGATCTTGCGCTGCTCCTCGAGCGACATGGCGGCGTAATCTAAGCCGGCATCTTGCAGGGCCTCGGAGGAGGCAGCGATCGCCAGAGGCACGACCCGGGATACGTGCTTGCGCTCGCGGGCATCGACCCAGGCCAGTTCGTCGAACTCGGGAATTTCCCCAGCGATCTGCACGGGCAGGCAGCAGGGATCGAAGCGCGTGATGCGCTTCACGCCGGACTTGCCGGCGAGAATGGCATGCGTGAAGGCGTCGTTGCCGATGCCATTGGGACTGACCACGCCCATTCCGGTGATGACCACGCGTGGGAGCATGCGAGCTTCAGTTAGACATTGCGAGCGCCCCAGGAATTGCAAAAGCAGGCAGCAGGTACGATCCAAGTGGGATAATCAAGCGGGATGCCTCTCGGCCTGTATATCTCAGTTCCCTTCTGCCGCACGAAGTGCACCTACTGCAACTTCGCGTCCGACGTATTTTCCCGCGCGGTGTTTGATCGCTACGTCGACAGGGTCTGCGCGGACATACATAGTACCCCAGAGCTCGCCCGGGCGATGGACGGCCGCGTGGAAACGGACGTGGATTCTGTCTACCTGGGCGGCGGTACGCCCACAATACTAGATTCGCAGCAACTGGAGCGGCTATTTGTCACGGTGAAGCAAAATTTTGGCTTGCGGCCGGAGACCGAAGTGACGGTCGAGTGCGCCCCGGGAACGCTGAGCCCAGTTGTGCTCGAGACTCTGCTGAAATGTGGCGTGAATCGCGTGAGCCTGGGCGTGCAATCGTTTGTGGACCAGGAAGCAGCCTCGGTGGGGC
>Ga0307479_10003923_pt1 | contig 13604 bp, 11 predicted proteins | sample atmos_gasesECM4C_FD_203743 | JGI IMG/M metagenome (GOLD analysis project Ga0307479, IMG submission 203743) | Hardwood forest soil microbial communities from Morgan-Monroe State Forest, Indiana, United States - atmos_gasesECM4C_515 | ecosystem: Environmental > Terrestrial > Soil > Temperate...
GTTTCCGGTTATCCGACTAACCGGGCACTCGTACGGGACGGTCCGAGCAATCACGGTCAATCAAAGGCCGTTTCTTTGGGGCTCGGTTATTGCAGCTTCGCATATTCTGCTTTGGCTTGCTTCAGGATAGGAATTTCGGGGTCGGCGTCTTTCCAGAGTGTAAGGAAATCCTGATAGGCCGCCTTCGCCTTAGCGGCGTCGCCTTGCACGGCATAGGCGCGGGCAAGGCCAAGATGCGCCAGCACGAAGAGCGGGTTGTTCGCCACCAAGGTGCGATGGTCGAGAAATTTCTGAAACTCTGCGGCCGCTTCGGCGCCTTGATGGAGAAGCAGATACGCCTGCCCGCGCACATAAGTGGGATAAAGCAGTACCCCAAATTCGGGGTTCGGCGGCACCATGCCTTGTTCATACGGAGCCGCGGCCCTGAGAAACTCGATGGCCTTGGAGGGGTCACTGCGAGTGATTTCAATGGTTGCTCGGATGGTGGGCAGCCAGTATCCGTTGATGAAGGTATCCGAGGGGAACGTCTTTTGCAGCTCGTCTGCCATTCTCTCTGCTCGTGTCGAATCCCCCGCCCGCGCTAAGGCCAGGGCCGCCAGAATCGGGACGTCTCGGGTCGACGTCGTCGTCAACACAGAAGTAGTCTGTTCTGCTGCGCGCGCCGAATTGCCGAACTCCGCTTCCCTCAGAGCATCATTCATCTGCCACGCTGCCGCCGCCTCTTTCCTATTGTTGCGGCGGGCGGATTCGACCGCGCGATTGGAGATTTCCCGGGCGCTTCTAAGGCGCCCGAAGAAGGCCTCGGTGTCAGACTGGAGGGAAAGTAGGACATCCTCCACTCCCGGCTTGTCGGCAGCCCACTTCGCTTGGCGTTCCATCTCCGCCGTGTCGCGTTGGAGGAACGCAAGCCCATATAGATAGACATGCAAGTACTCGTAGTCGGGGTTGCGCCTGATGGCCTCCTGGTACGTGGCCCTTGCTTCGTCCAGGCGATCCAGGAGACCGTAGAACTCCGTGAGGTTGCTACCACAGATCGTATTGTCAGGGTCAAGGCCGAGGCACTTCCTGGTTTCTGCGACCGCTTTCTCATATTGTCCCAACGTACCGTAGACAGCCCCTAAGCTCAGGTGAGCACGCTCATCCCTGGGATAGGTCTGGGCCCAGAGCTCCCTGACCTGGATGCCCTTCTCCACCTCCCCTGTGACACCACGGTAGTATTGAGCGGAGATGAGGAACTTCTCAGACTCCGTCACACGGTCCCGCAGCTGGAATGCCTTGCTGAGATTCTCGACCGACTTGCTGTCTTCTCCGAGAGAGGAGTACACCAGTCCTAGGTAGGCGTAGGCCATCGCAAAGTTAGGATCAAGTTCTATCGCTTGCCTGAAGAATGGAATCGCCTGAATCTGTCCGCTTTCGTTCCAGTTTTTTGAGCCCAGGCTGTACGCTTTCAGGGCTTCGAATGAAGGTGTTGTGGCCTGCTCGATGGGTGTATCGAACTTCTGCACCGAGCTGAGCGATTCCCCCAATTTCTCACGCAGCCTCCCAGCGGCCTGGCTCAGGCCGTCGAGGACTTTTCCTTTCCCCAACGCCTGCACTTGCTCCTGCGCGAGTGAGTCGCCCGTCGCGCAGTTCACTGCCTTCAGGCCAATCACGTAATCGTTCCCCAGATTGGCTATTGAGCTTTCAATGTATGCCTTGCTTCCTACGCGCCTGCAGAGGTCGCGGGCCACGTCCGGCGTGAGCCGCGCATCGGCAGGCTTGCCCATCAGGCGTAGCGTCTGCTGGACGCGGCTCTCGGAGACCAGGCTCAGGAATGGGGATTGCTCGAGCTGCATCTCCAGCCCCTGTCGGAGCGTGCCATCAAAGACGGTATCGCCCGTCGTGTTCGTGAAATCGGCCAGCACGAGGGTGTCTCTTTCCGTCAGCACGGGTTCGCGATGCAAGATAAAGTACCCTCCACCAGCCAGGGCCCCCACCAGTGCCAGCAGCAATACGAACGTCCATCTGGATCGCGAGGCCGATAGCTCAGGGCGCGGCGGCAGTTCAGAGGGATTCGGCGAGGCGGAATTGTTCCCGTTCTCCTGCGCTGCCGGGAGATTCCGACTGCGCACCCATGCGTCCAACTCCACCCTAGAAGCGTAGACTGAGCCCGTCCTGTCATGCAGGTGTCGGCGAACGGGCATCCCCTCGCGCTTCTCCCAGCGCTGGACCGTCGTCACGTCCCGGTTGAGGTATGTCGCGATTTCCTTCCATGAATCCAACCGGTCTTCTGGCGGTCCCACGGATGGCGGTGTGCCAGGGGATGGTTCGTCCATCGGGCTCTCCTAATTGGTCCGCGGTTGTCGCGAGCCTAGGAACCCGAATTGTAACTCCGCCAGCCCGGCGACGCCAAAACACAGCATTCGACGGCAAATAGAGGAACGGCTGCAATTCTGCGCTTTACCGTTTGCACGTACCCATATAGGTGTCCGATTGTGTCTGGGTGTGTTCAGCCCGGCAAACGCCGGCGAGACCAAGGAGGTCGCTATGCGACATAAATTGACGTGGTTGGTGTTGTTCAGTGCCGCGATCCTGATCGCGGCCAGCTTCTACGCAGCAAATGTCCGGGCCACCCCGCAGGCCAATGGGTTCAAAGCCACGACGCTAGCACAGGGTACGTTTGGTGAATTCCGTGTTTTTAACCACTCCATCCTGCCGAACACCACGGCGGGCGATGACGACGAAAAGCAGTGGCTGTCGTTGCAGAAAACGGAGGGACCGTCAGACCTGTACCTGCAGAGCAATGTCTGGCCGCCTGTCAACCTGACGACAGGAGCGGTAGCCAGCACGGGCTGGCACTCGCACCCTGGCCACAGCCTGATCATCGTCACGTCGGGCGCCTTAACGGAGTATGACAGCGAATGCAAACCTCATGTGTACACCTTTGTCCCGGGACAACCCGCGCCGACGTTCGTCGATCCCGGGCACGGCCACGTGCACATCGTACGGAACGAAGGCTCGGTCGTGGCATCAGACATTGCCGTCCAACTCGTTCCGTTCGATCCGAATAAAGCGAATCGCCGAATTGACGCTCCAGCCCCGGCGGGCTGCCCCAACATCCTGTAACGAGGACGGTCAGATCGCCGCTGCGAGGGATCACTGGACGCGCATCGGGCCGCGCGTCCAGGGCTCGCTGGCACCGCTGTCAACCTCTCCACTCTGACTTGAACGAAAGCCAAAATCCTCCATGTTGGGCTCCGGTGTTCCATAACGATTGTTTTTGAGGCTAACGCGGGAACACGCTCCCTGATCTCCCTCAGTGCTGACAAGGCACTGCCGGGTGCCGCACCGTTCGGTTTTTAAGGGTGCGCATTTGACTTTATTCTCTTGCCCCTGATTTTGAGCTTGACTCCTGTTGCTGATGTGGTATAATATCTTTGTTGACCACTGCGCCCCGGCTCCAGCCGGGGCGTTTCTGTTTCAGGGCCATGTTGTAGCGCTGGCATCCCCGCCGGCTCTCTTCAGCAAGCAATCCCAAAACTCAACTCTAAGGAGACTTTTATGTCCTCTCTCAGTTCAAAGGACCGCGCGTCCTTGTGTATGTTTACTTTCTCGGATGGCCGCCGTTGCCGCACTCCTCGCGCCGCCAAACATCCCCACTTCTGCTTCTATCACGCCCAAAAAGAATCCCGGGCCCGCGCCGCGGAAAAACTCGGCAAAGACCTTAGCTACTTCTTTTCCGGCAACTACCTCTCTGCCTGCGATCTCAGTACCGCCCTGGCACACCTCATTCCCGCCGTTGTTCGCGGCAATGTAAAGCCCAGGACCGCCCGCACCGTCGCCTACATGGCCCAAACCCTCCTGCAGGCCATCCATATCGGGCAGCACGAATACATCAACGCCTTCGGCACGGGCGGCTGGCGCAAATCCGTCCGCAACTCCGTCAACGGCAACCACGACTACCTCTTCCCGCCCGCCGCCGAACCCGAACAGCCTGAATCTCTGCAATCTCATCCTGCGCACCCTCAACCGCAACCGCAAGCACCCAATCCGGCCCCCTCGCCGCACATTTTCCTCCCTCCCACGAGCGCCGAATTCGTTCAGCATGTAGTGGCCGGTCTTCAGACCGGTGAGAAAGGAGCTGGCCGGCCGGAACTTGTCCCGATCGAAGATCTCGACCCTGTCGGGGACCCCGTCGGGAGGGGTGAGACTCTGCGGAACGAGTCACCCCAGCCTCAACCCCAACCTCAGCCCGCCCAGCCACAAGCCCAAGCCCAACAACCCGCCCCCGCCCCGCCGTCTCAACCCGCAGCGCAGCCAATCCCCGCCCCACCACAGGCCCCCTCGCCGATACCAACTCAAACCCCTCCAACTTCAGCCCACGCCTCATCTCCAACTTCAACCCACGCCCATTCGTCACTCATTTACCCCGACCGGGCCGGGGCCACTCGCCACTTCCCCAAGCTTCTGCATCCACTCCGCAACCTGCCCCAAATAGGAACGCTTACGCCCTCCACTTCGACCACAACTGCCGCCTGCTCATAGACGGCAAACCCTTTTAGAATCAACACTTACACCACCGCCCACAACTGTTGATTCTAAACCATTTACAGTAACTCTAAGTCCTTTATCAGCAACACTTACAAAAACACAGGGGGTGGGATCGTATGGTGAACTAGAAAACTAATGGTACCTTTTTAGGGGAGTCTGCAGTTTGAGTGCGCGACGATACGGAATTAACCGCCAGCAATCGCGCCTAAGATGAGGAGAGGCTCCGCCCCCGACGCGACCGCGTCGGGCAGCGGGGCGTCCGGCACTTCATGGGACAGATCCTCCCCGCAAGCGAAGAATCGCAAAAACGGCCGGCGCTGTTGCGTGATGTGGTCGCGGATCGTGCCGCGCAGCATCGGGTAGCGGTCCTCGAGCGCGTCGAGGACCGAGCGCTGCGTGACCGGGCCCTTGATGTCCAGCTCCACTTCACCTGCAACGTGCGCCAGCCCCCGCAGGTGTGGCGGGAGGATGACCCGGATCATGGCAGGGTCTGGACCTCGACGGAAAGCACGGCAGGAAGATCCCGGACAATGGGAGCCCAGCTGTCTCCGGCATCGGCCGACGCGTAGACTTGCCCGCCGGTGGTGCCGAAATACACGCCGCATTTATCGAGCGAGTCTACGGCCATGGCGTCGCGCAGCACGTTGACGTAGCAGTCGCGTTGCGGCAGGCCTTTGGTGAGCGCCTCCCACTCGTTTCCTCCCGCGCGGCTGCGATACACGCGCAGCTTGCCATCGGGCGGAAAATGCTCCCCGTCGCTCTTGATGGGGACGACGTAGACGGTCTCCGGCTCGTGCGCGTGAACGTCGATGGCGAAGCCGAAGTCGGTGGGCAAGTTCCCGCTGACCTCTTGCCAGGAGTCGCCGGCGTTGTCGCTGCGCATAACGTCCCAGTGCTTCTGCATGAACAGCACACCCGGGCGCGAGGCATTCATCGCGACGTGGTGAACGCAGTGGCCGACTTCGGCAGTGGGTTCGGGAATATATTGGGAATGCAGTCCCTTGTTGATCGGCCGCCAGGTCTTGCCGCCGTCGTCGGTGCGAAATGCGCCCGCCGCCGAAATGGCGATGTAGATCCGGCTGGGGTTCTTCGGATCGAGAATTATGGTGTGCAGGCACATTCCCCCGGCACCTGGCTGCCACTTGGGCCCTGTGCCATGACCGCGCAGTCCGGAGAGTTCCTGCCACGACTTGCCGCCGTCCTTCGAGCGGAACAACGCGGCGTCTTCCACTCCGGCGTAGACGGTGTCCGGATCGGTGAGCGAAGGTTCAAGGTGCCAGACTCGCTTGAACTCCCACGGATGCTGCGTGCCGTCGTAAAACTGATGAGTGGTCAGTGGCTTGCCGGTTTCGGAGGATGTGTCGTACACGAACTTGTTGCTCTCACCTTTTGGCTGTTCCCCTGGCTTGGACCGTTCGCCCGGCGGCGTCCCTGGCTGTGTCCAAGTCTTGCCACCATCATCGGAGCGCTGAATGATCTGCCCGAACCAACCGCTGGTCTGCGACGCATACAGCCGATTCGGGTCAGCGGGAGATCCCTTGAGGTGGTAAAGCTCCCAGCCGGCGAAGTGGGGACCACTAACGTCCCACTTTTCGCGCTTGCCGTCCGACGTCAGGACGAACGCGCCCTTTCGTGTGCCAACCAATACTCTTACCTTGCTCATCCCTCACTCCCTCCTTGGTTTCAAATGTACATCCCGCCGCGAACTGATCCTTCGCCGGCACTAAACCCGAAATTGCCGCAGATGATGATCCAGATGCTGATACATCAGCGCCGCCCATTCCACCGGAGTCAGCGGCCCGAAAAAGAAGTGCGGATGCTTCGTGCATACCGCGGGCCCGCCCGTTGCAAAGCGGTCTATCGATTCGCGCAGTCGTTGCCTCTCCGCCACGAAATCCCGTTCATCCTTCACCAGGCAGCTCTTCTCGGTCATCGCATTGCGGCGCATCGGTTCCCCGTTCACGATCAACGACTTCTTCGCCAACGGCCCCAGCAGCCGTCCAATCAAGATTCGCGGCGGACGTACCTTCCCCATCGCCATCTCGATCGCCGCCGAGCAATGCGCCAGCGCCTGCGCTGAATTCATTTTGCCCCACAGCCGCTGGCTATCCGGCCTCAGCTGCGTCATTCGCTCTTTTACTTCTTCTACTACTGACGCTTCAAAGAGATTTTTCATAGGGAAAGACCCCCAGTCAACCCCTCACAACCGAGTGCATCTGAGCGCTCCTGCCATGAAACTACAATACGTCGCGCCGTCATCGTCTCCTTCTTTATGGCCATCGTTAGTTGCCGTACTCCTAGCCGTCTGAGAATCCTATTGCATGAATTGCTCCCCCCTGTTGCGGCTGCGTCTAGACCGTGGGAATGAGTATTTCGGTGACCAATTGCTGTTCAGGCGTTGTTCTCGGATCATTGACGTAATTTTCAATATAGTAGTCATCCCGAACTTGGACTTTTGTCTCCGACACAACCTCAAAGACGCGGCCACATGCTTCGGGCAAGTGCGCATAAGGTCCGGTTAAAACAAAACGGCTGTATTTGCCGCCTTTGAATTTTTCATATTGCAAGCTTTCAGGTGAATTCTTGGGCTCTGCGGCGAGCGAAACACCTGCGCGATATATCTTTGGCCCCACTTTGTAGAGGCTCATGTATCCCGTGATCTTGTTGTGTTCTGAAATCCTGGGGACAAGTTGATGAAACTCCTTCCAAGCTTGAGCGGCAGTATCTTGGAAAGGTCCAATTTTCTCGATAAAAACGTAATGGGTTTCGGGCCAGGTCACAACGTCGGGTACTTCAGTAAGATTTATGAAGCCTCTTTTTGCGGTTGCCACGATGTTTCTCCTTTGCCTTGGAAGTCCTTCGAATCCACAGTCACTCGCATAACGCGAGTAAGTGTGTACAACTTACTTGTGAAATGCAAGTGAAAATATGCTACTGTGGAAATGTGCCAAAGAAGAAGCCGAGTCCAAAGCGGCGGTCGGGGTGTCCGCTGAATGCTTCGGTGGAGACGCTCGGCGATCGCTGGTCGTTGCTGATTATCCGCGACATGATGCTGCGGGGATTCCGGACCTACAAGGAATTCCTGGAGTCCTTTGAGGGAATCGCCACAAACATATTGGCGGATCGGCTGCGGAAGCTGCAAGCTTATGGAATCATTACCACGGAACGAGATCGGTCGGATGGTCGAAGGCTGTTTTACTTGCTCACAGAGAAAGGCATCGATCTTGCGCCGGTCCTCACGGAAATGGTCCTCTGGGCAGCCAGGCACGAAAAGACGGAAAATCAAGCGCTTGTCCGGCAAATGAAAAAGGACAGAGAGCAATTGCTGGCTGAAGTGCGGCAACGCTGGGCCAAAAACACAATCCATTCAAGGGCCAACTAAAGTTCGAATGGAGAGCCTCGGCGGACGACGGCCCGAGAGACGCGCTTCTCGGAAACTGACTGATCGAATGACGACTGCGCAGGATACCTTGCGAGATTGGAGATCTCGCACCTATAATTCGAGGGCTTTCCCGCTGGCAGCTCGAGCGAGGGAAAAGCAGATCCCTCGCTCCGCTCGGGATGACAATTTTAGTAGTTTGGATGGCAATCCCTAAAGGCTGGATGACAGATGGCAGAATTCAACGTCAAGAGATAGCGCCTGCCAGCAGAGTCTGGCGGCGTAAAGCCGCCGCTACAAAGAGGAAGGCAACGTGCCAGTAGGAACGGCGTTTCATGAGAGGACACTCTCGCTGTGCGAGAGCCTGAACTATCGCGAGTGGTCGGGCTATTACGCGGTCAGCGTGTACGAGATGCAGCACGAGCACGAGTACAACGCGATCCGAAACTCCGCGGCGCTGATCGACATCTCGCCCCTTTTCAAATATCGCGTGACGGGACGCGATGCGACGAAGCTCGTGAACCGGGTAATCTCGCGGGACATTCATAAGGTGGCCGTGGACCAGGTGATCTACTGCTGCTGGTGCGATCCGGAAGGAAAAGTAATCGACGACGGAACGATCACGCGGCTGGGCGAAAATGACTATCGCTGGACGGCGGCGGACCCGAGCCTGCGATGGTTCCGGCAAAATGCCCTGGGGCTGGAAGTGAACATCGAGGATATTTCCGAGCAGGTGGCGGCGCTGGCGCTGCAGGGACCGACATCGGGAAAACTGTTGCATGCGACGGCGGAAGCGAACGTCGCCAATCTGAAATATTTCCGAATGACGCATGGAAAGATCGCAGGCGTGCAGGTGGATATTTCGCGGACGGGATACACGGGCGACCTGGGATTCGAGATTTGGATGCCATGGAAGGACGCGGTGAAGGTTTGGGATGAGCTTACGAAAAAAGGTAAAGCGTTTGATATTCACCCGGCGGGAATGATCGCGCTGGACATCGCGCGGATTGAGGCAGGTTTGATTTTGATCGAAGTGGATTACATTTCGAGCAAGAAGGCCCTGATCGATGCGCAAAAATACTCTCCCGCAGAGATTGGCCTGGGAAAACTGGTGGACTTGAAAAAAGAAAACTTTGTGGGGCGCGAGGCGCTGGCACTGGAAGTCAAAAAAGGCGCGGAACGAACGCTGGCGGGGCTGGAAATTAATTGGAACGAGGTCGAGGCGCTCTACGACAAGATCGGAATGCCGCCACAGGTACCAAGCATGGCTTCACGAGTTGCGGTTCCCGTGTATCGCGGAGGGAAGCAGGTGGGTAAGGTAACCTCGACGACGTGGTCGCCGACGCTGAAGAAAATGATCGCGCTGGCGTGCGTGAACCGCCAGCACTCCGCGGTGGGAACCACGCTGCACATGGAGTTGACGGTGGAGGCGGTGCGGCGCACGGTTTCCGCGAAGGTGGTCCCGCTGCCCTTCTTCAACCCGGCGAGAAAAACGGCTGTGCCGGTGATTTGAAGCCGAAGATTTAGCCCAGTTGCACCTCGTCCCGAACATTCTAATGGTTCCCTTGTAGCCATCTGAACGGGGGGCACAGGCTGAAGCCTGTGCTACTGGAGGCGGTTATATTTTTTCAGGACGGCTCGGAGCTGGTCGTGGGGGATGGCGCGGACGTGGTGATTGTCGGCACCGGTTATCGATTCGGCGGCGATCATGGCATTGATGACGGCCTCTTCGGTGGCCTGCACCGTAGCGGCGAAGACGGGTTCGATCATTTCGTTAGGCAACATTTTCAAATCCACCACCCGGTCCTGCGCGTAGCCGCCGGGATTGGCGGTCGAAAAAGCGATGAAGATGTCACCGGAACCGTTGCCGGAAATGCTGCCGTTGCGGCCCAGGCCGAGGGTCACGCGGCGAGCGATACGCTTCAACTGGTGGGAAACCAGCGGAGCGTTCGTTGCGACCACGACGATGATGGAACCGCGCTCGGCCACGTCTGACGGCAGGAACGCGTAAGGATCTTCGGAAGGAATTTCGCGTCCGACGGGAATGCCCGCAATGCGCAGATTTTCGCGCGTGCCGTAATTGCATTGGACCAGTACGCCGACGATATAGCCGCCGTCTTTCGCGGAAAGTGCGCGGGAGGCGGTGCCGATGCCGCCTTTATAGCCATTGCAAACCATTCCGGTACCCCCGCCAACGTTGCCTTCCTGAACGGGGCCGGACTTGGCCGAATCGATGGCCGCGAAAGCATGCTCGGGCTTGACATGAAAGCCATTGATGTCGTTGAGCCAGCCATCCCAGGTTTCCGCGACGACTGGAAGCGACCACCAGTAACCGGTGGGATCAGGCTGGCCGTGCGCCACGCGCCACTGAATGACCGCGTCGCGAACGACGCCGACGCTATGCGTGTTGGTGATCATCACGGGGCCTTCGAGGAAGCCGGATTCTTCGACCCAGGTTGTGCCAGTCATTTCGCCGTTGCCGTTCTCCGAGAACCAGCCGGCGAAAACAGCGCTGGTCATGGAATCTTTGCCGCGAGGAAGGATTGCCGTGACGCCCGTGCGGATGGGGCCTTTGCCGACTTGAAGCTTTCCCTCGCCGGAGATCAGCGTGGTATGGCCGACCAAGACGCCAGAGACATCGGTGATGGCGTTGAGCGGGCCGGGCGTGCCGTCAAAAGGGATTCCGAGATCGCGCGCGCGGGGTTTGGCGGCCGGTTTCTCTTGAGCGTTCACAGCGAAGGTGAGAAAAGAAACACAGCAGAGAACAATCGTGAACTTGAATGAAGGATTGCGCATCCTCATTATTCTCCTGAAGAAGACAACTCGCGGGCTGTCCCCAGTCGGACGGGGGCAGGCCGCCCTGCAACACACGAAATAAAACAATGGCAATACGATACAGGGGATTTCGCAACACTCAAGCAGGAAAAACCTTGTTTAGCGCCGATTGAAGAGCCTTGGCGATTAGCGAGCACTCCTGCTGCGTAATGATGAACGGCGGCGCGAGAAGGATGTGGTCGCCGCGCGCGCCATCGACGCAGCCCTGCGTCGGGTAGGTAAGAACTTTTTCGGCGAGAGCAGCCTGGCGGATGTGCTCGGCGATGTTTTCTTCTTTGGGGAAAGGCTCGCGAGCTGCTTTGTCCTTGACGAACTCGACGCCGAGGAGCAAGCCGAGGCCGCGAATATCGCCGACATTTTGGTGTGAAGCCAGCGGAGCGAGCGCGGCGCGCAGAGTTTCGCCGGCGGGTGAAACTCGCGCAAACAAATTATGCTGCTCGACGTAGTCGAGCACGGCGTTGCCGGCGGCAGTCGCGACCGGATGGGCTTGATACGTGAAGCCGTGCTGGAATACCCCGCTCCCGCTTTCGAGAGCGTCGACAACGCGCTTCGAAACGAGAACCGCGCCGAGAGGAGCGTAGCCGCTGGCGATTCCCTTCCCCGTGAGAATCAGGTCCGGCTCGGTGCCCCAATGGTCCACCGCGAAAGGTTTTCCCGTGCGGCCCATTCCGCTCATGACTTCATCGGCGATGAGAAGAATTCCGCGCTTGCGGCAGATTTCGGCGATGCGCGCGGCATAGCCATCGGGCGGCGGCACGGCGCCGAGAGTTGCTCCGACAACGGGTTCAAAAATAAAGGCCGCGGCAGTGTCGGAATCTTTTCCGCTCAAATGCAGATCCAAATCGTCGGCGCAGGCGAGATGGCATTGCGGAAAAGTTTTGTCGAACGGGCAGTGATAGCAAAAACAGGGCGCGATGTGGCCCCACTCCGCGAGCAGCGGCTGGTAGGGCGCGCGGCGCGCGACATTTCCGCTGATGGACATCGCGCCGAGCGTGCTGCCGTGATAGCTCTGACGACGCGAGACGACTCGATAGCGCGAGGGTTGGCCCTTTTCGAGATGATACTGACGGACAAGCTTGATCGCCGTTTCCGAGGCTTCGGAGCCGCCGGAGGTAAAGTAGACGCGGCCGCCATCGCGAAAATTCGGCGGAGCCAATGCGAGCAAGCGCGCAGCGAGTTTTTCCGCGGGAGCGGAATGAAACTGCGTGGTGTGCGCGAAGGCGACCTGAGAGGATTGCTCCGCCATGGCGCGGCCAATTTCGGCAACGCCGTGGCCGATGCTGACGACAGCGGCCTGGCCGGAGGCATCCAGAAAACGAGTTCCGTCGGAGGAGAAAAGCCAGGAGCCTTCGCCGCGAACGGCGACGGGAAAGGTCTTGCGGAAATTTCGCGGAAATAAGCCGGTGCTGTGTGTCATGCGGTTCCGAAGAAAGATTGTAACAGACTGACCGATGACACCAGCGAAGTGACATGGCCCTTTTGCCAGATGACCAGCGCCCTCTACACGTATGCCCGCGCGCGAAAGTTGTGCTACGCTGGCGCGGATTTTCGGGGAGATTCCGATGAACAGGCGGGCTTGGCGCACCCTTCTCTTGAGGCTATTTGTGCTGCTTTTTCTTGCGGGATCAGTCCCAGCACAGACGGGGAACAGACCCATTCGAATTGCGGTCGACCTGCGCGATGCGACGAAATACATTTTCCATGCAACGATAGAATTTCCGGTAAAAGCAGGGGCGCTAACACTGGTTTACCCGAAATGGATTCCGGGCGACCACGCGCCCACAGGACCGATTGTCGATTTGACGGGATTGAAGTTCAGCGCGGGGGGGAAAGAAATTGCCTGGTTGCGAGACGATGTAGATATGTACGCCTTCCACTGCGACGTGCCCGCTGGAGTGGAAACCCTGGAGGTAAGCCTCGATTATCTGTCGCCGAACACGGTGCAGTCGATGCCGGAGAATCCTGCGGCGACTTCCCAACTTGCCGTGTTGAATTGGAATTTGGTCTTGCTCTATCCACAAGGATCGAAGAGCGACGATTTGACCTACGAGGCCAGATTGCGGCTGCCGGCAGGATGGAAATATGGAACGGCTCTACCTATCGCAAGGGATTCCGCGGACAAAATCGAATTTCAGCCGGCTTCACTGACGACGCTGGTAGATTCGCCGGTGATCGCGGGGGCCTACCTGCGCACGATTGAACTTTCGAAGGGACAGCAGCCAGAGCATCGCATTCACATCGCCGCGGATAGTGCGGCGGCGAACGAGGCCACGCCCGAGCAAGTGCAACATCTGCGGCAACTGGTGGCAGAAACCGGGGCGCTCTTCGGCGCGCGGCACTACCGGCGCTACGATTTCCTGCTCTCCCTGACAGATAACATGCATAGCGACGGCGTGGAGCACCACGAATCGAGCGACAACCGCGTGGGGGAGCGGATGCTGCGCGATCCGCTGGTTTTTGAAACGCAGATGGATTTGTTGCCGCATGAATATTTTCATTCGTGGAACGGGAAATACCGGCGTCCGGAGGGACTCGCGACACCGGACTACCAGGCGCCTATGAAGGGCGATCTGCTGTGGGTCTACGAAGGGCTGACGGAGTATTACGGAACAATGCTGGCGGCGCGGAGCGGATTCTGGACGCCGGAAGGATTGCGGGAAACGCTGGCATCGCAGGCGGCGTACTTGAACGGGCGGCCCGGGCGCAGTTGGCGGAATTTGCAAGACACGGCGATTGCGGCGCAGTTTTTGTACGGGGCGCGGCAAGAGGGTTCTTCGTGGCGGCGGGGCGTGGATTATTACGAGGAGAGCACGCTGATCTGGCTGGAGGCGGATACGATCATTCGGCGAGAGACGCAGGG
>Ga0307479_10003924_pt1 | contig 13598 bp, 9 predicted proteins | sample atmos_gasesECM4C_FD_203743 | JGI IMG/M metagenome (GOLD analysis project Ga0307479, IMG submission 203743) | Hardwood forest soil microbial communities from Morgan-Monroe State Forest, Indiana, United States - atmos_gasesECM4C_515 | ecosystem: Environmental > Terrestrial > Soil > Temperate...
ACCAACGCTGACGGGACATATGAAATCACTCGTCAACGAAGAAGTTGTCGGGAAGCGTATTCCCGAAAGATGGATTGACCTGGGATTTGCCCTCTCGGCTTCCCGTTCATCCTGAGGCAAATACCCCAGGGCTAGCATCGAACACCGCACTTGAAACCTTGAAACCTTGAAAACTGGAAACTCAAGCCTCTTCAACTCGTCCTACTATTTCTTTGTGCCCGGTGCTCCATCCACGACTGCAAGATCAACACGGCCGCCATCTGATCGACCACCTGGCCGCGCCGCCTGATGGACATGTCCGTTTCGCGCAGCAAGCGGTTGGCTTCGGCCGAGGTCAGCCGCTCATCCCACAGGTGCACGGGAACTTGCAGGCGCGTCCGCAGTTCCTCGGCGAAGATCTGCATCTTCTCGGCCTGTGTGCCTTCCGCTCCGCTCATGCGCAAAGGCAGGCCAACCACGATCTCAGCGACCTCATGGTCCCGGGCCAGCTTGGTCAGTCGTTCAAAATCCAGCCGCTTGTTTTGACGCTGCAGCGTTTCCAGACCCTGGGCGGTGATTCCGAGGGGATCGGAAATGGCGATGCCGATGCGCTTCGAGCCGACATCGAGTCCCAAAACGCGCTTTGAGGGGACGTTTGTCGACTCTCTGGATGCCGCGCACATGCCGTGATTATATGTTGAGCCGGGATCTGGGAATTTCGACTACGATAGCGGGCATGTCGGAGCAGGTGGAAACGGCGCCAGTGCCCACCCAAACGGCCACGCGCGACTGGGCGCTACGGATCATCGCCATCGGCGTGGTGCTGAGCATTTGCTACGTGGCCGAACTGGTGTTGGTGGTCTTCCTGATTGCGGTGCTGATGGCATTCATTCTCGCGCCCATCCTCGATCTCCTGGGCCAATTCCGAATTCCGCGCAGCTTGTCATCGCTGGTCGCCGTCCTGATTCTGCTAGGCCTGGTGTATGGGATCAGCTATGTCTCCTACAACGAGGCAGAGAATTTTGTGCAGGTCTTCCCGAAGTATTCGGAACGCATCCGGACAGCCGTCAATGGCATTCGGGACCGCGCCGAGTCGTTGAACCCGCTTCGGCCCACGACCGTAGACAAAAACGTCATCAAGGTAGAGCCCAGCAGCCCAGTCACTGAACTGGTGACCCGGGGGTTCAGTTCTTTCTCGCAAGTGGCCTTTGCGGTGACGTTCATTCCTTTTCTGATCTATTTCATGCTGAGCTGGCAACAGCACGCGCGATCGGCCACCGTCATGCTGTTCCGCATGGAACACCGCCATACCGCATACGTCACTCTGGGGTTGATCTCGCGCATGATCCGCAGCTTTATGGTCGGCAACCTGCTGATCGGATTGCTCATGGCGGTGGTGAGCGTGTCGGTGTTTGGTGCGCTCCACGTCCCGTTCTTCCTGCTTGTGGGTGTGCTCAGCGGGTTCCTGAGCCTGGTGCCCTATCTCGGAGTTGTGCTGGCGTTGTTGCCGCCGCTGATGGTCGGGCTCGAGCAGTTGGAGTCGGGTGAACTGGCCGCCCTCTCCGTGGCTGTCATTGCCCTGCATTTCTTCGCGATGAATGTTCTCTATCCCAAGTTCCTGGGCAACCGCATGCAACTGAACCCGCTGGCCGTCACCATGGCGCTGCTGTTCTGGGGATGGCTCTGGGGAGGCATGGGTCTCGTCCTCGCCATCCCGATCACCGCCGCCATGAAAATCATTTTCGACCACGTGGAGTCGCTGAAGCCTTGGGGGACGTGGCTGGGAGAATAGCCGGTAGCTCGTGGCTGGTGGCTGACAGCCGGTGTCTGGTCGCTGATGGCTGGCGGCCGGCGGCAGATAGCAGAGGCGATAATCTTGGGGCTTAAAGCAGGTTACGCATTACGCCCCAAAGCAGGTTGGTAATCTTCGTTCGACTCTCCGAAGGACAATCAACGCCTCATCACGGCTGCTGTGGTTATTCGTCACCTTGCCGGGAGTTCAGTTCGTGCTAATCCGATTGTAGGAGCCGACCTCGATGTCGGGAGCTTACACGGAACTGCGCGCATGGAAACTAGGTGTCGACCTCGTGCTCGAGGTTTATCGCGCTACTCAGAATTTTCCCAAAGCAGAGCTATATGGCTTAACAAACCAGATCCGCCGAGCGGCCGTATCCGTACCAAGCAACATTGCAGAAGGAAAAGGCCGATTCAGCGATCGCGAGTTCGCGCTATTCCTTCGTCACGCTAGAGGTTCTCTTCTGGAGGTGGAGACTCAGCTACTCATTGCAGGGCGACTTGGCTACCTGACGACAGCAGAAACTGACTCATTCGCAGTTCAGACCGAGCAGTTGGCCAAGACATTGAACGCGCTATTGAACGTGGTAACCGGGAAAAAAGAGGGGAAACCAGAGAAGACGCATGCCCAAATAGCTTGAAAGCGACGACCATCAGCTATCAGCCAACGACCATCAGCCACCAGCTAGGCTTCAAATTCCGACGCTTCCGGGAACCGCAGCTTGTGCTTCGAGGACAGCGCTTTCGACAGCAGTTCCTCGATCACCCGTTCGTCGCAGTTCTTCGCCATCGCGAGCTCGCTGACCAGCAGGTAGCGGGCGCGTTCCAGCATCTTCTTTTCCCGGAACGATAGCGGCTTGGACTGGTTCAGCATCAGCAGGCCCTTGAGCACCGAGGCGACTTCCAGCAACGAGCCGGTTCGCATCCGCTCCGAGTTCTCCTTGAAGCGGTACTTCCAGTCGGCATTGTTCAGGCACTCGCCATCTGTCAGAAAATCAAGGATTTTCTGGATTTCGCCGTTGCGGACGACCCGTCGCAGGCCAACGCTGTTCACGTTGTGGAACGGGACCATCACTTTCAGGCTGCTGGACTTGATTTTGAGGAGATAGAACTGCTCGACCGAGGCGCCGATCGTCCGGCTGCTGATCTGTTCGATAACTCCTACGCCGTGGTTGGGGTAAACAACTTTGTCGCCGATGTGGAAACCGTCGCTACTAATCATGAAGGAACACCTTACGAGCGCCGGAACAACTATGAAGGACCTACTATGGAGTCAGTTTACCTGAAGCGGCCTCGGAAGGCAATCATGACGCGGGTTTGGACGAACTCGCTTCTGGCCGCTGGCTTCTGGCTATTGGCGACCGACAAAATGTTCGAATCATTAGCCGATGGGAAGCCGGTCCTGAAGGTAAGGTAAAGAGGCAACACTCCAGTGCCGGCTGTACACCAGCATGAGTCAGAACCGGGAACCTCGTTCGGGTTTGCCACTAGCCAGCAGCCAGAAGCCTTTCCCGCGGTTTATAATCCCCCAAAGTATGACTGAGCACCTGAAGAAGAAGCTCCAGGACGAGATCAACACCCTCGAGCATGAACTAAGCTACGAGCTTCCCAGGGAACTGAAGAAAGCGGTGGCCCTGGGCGACCTGAGCGAGAACGCCGAGTACCACATGGCGAAGCAGCGTCAGGAGTTTGTCAAGGCCCGCCTGCGGCAACTGGGCCGCCGTCTGGCTGACTTGTCCTTGATCAACATGAACAGCATCCCGAAGGACAAGGTTGGCCTGGGGTCGACGGTGAAGGTCTATGACAGCGCGAAAGAGGAAGAAATCGAATACAAGCTGGTGACCAGCGAGGAGACCGATGTGGGCTCCGGCAAGATTTCGACCACTTCTCCGATCGGACGGGCGTTACTCAACAAGAAAGTAGGCGACACCGCCACCGTGGTCACACCCAACGGCAAGCGCGAAATGGAAATCCTCAACCTGACCACCGTTTACGACCAAGCTCAAGCCGAATGACCTGGACCAGCGCCTTCGGGAATGCGTGCGGCAAACTGCTGCGGATGATCGTCAACCGCATGGCGCTGGCCCGCATCAGCCCAAACTTCCTGACGTTTCTGGGCCTCGTGATCGACACCGTCGCCGCGTTTCTTTTCGGCTATGCCAACGCCGATAATCAGGCGCGCCGGTTTTTCTATGCCGGCCTGGTCATCTTTGGGGCAGGATTTTTTGATCTCGTGGATGGCCGGGTGGCTCGCGCCAGCAACCAGGTGACCCGGTTCGGGGCATTCTTCGACTCCGTGGTCGATCGCTATAGTGATGCTGCCCTGTTTTTCGGATTACTGGTCTACTATTCCCGCGGAGGACGATTCTTCTACGTCGTTTTGGCCGCGCTGGCCATGATCAGCTCGGTCATGGTGAGCTACACCCGGGCGCGCGCCGAGTCCTTGATCGGCACCTGCAAAGTCGGCTTCATGGAGCGTCCCGAGCGGCTGGTCCTGCTGATCATCGGAGCCGTATTCAACCGCATGGCTCCCGTGCTCTGGGTGATCGCAGTGCTCTCGACGGTTACGGTCGCGCACCGTATCTACTACACCTGGCTGCGGACGGAGCGTTCGACTCCTGCGGAGGCAGGCCGCTCCGCTGCCTAGGGCGCTGCTCGCTTCCCTCTGGTCAGCTCAGAAGTCTAAACGTTGCATTGTTTTCTCGGGAGACATCCTTATGAATCCATGTTCCAAGCGGAGACAATTGTTCTCCCTGGCCGTTTTCTTTCTGCTGAGCTGTCTTGTCGTTGGTGCGCGTGCGGCCTCCGTTCCCGCACCCCAGATCAAATACGAGAAATACACGCTGAACAATGGGCTGGAAGTGATCCTCGCCGAGGATCACCGGCTTCCTCTGGTCGCGGTCGATTTGTGGTATCACGTGGGCCCGGCGAACGAGAGGGCCGGGCGGACCGGCTTCGCTCATCTCTTTGAGCACATGATGTTCGAGGGCTCGCAGCACGTTGGGCCCAAGGAGCACTTCCACTACCTGGAAGCAGCCGGCGCCAGCGATATCAATGGCACAACTGACTTCGACCGCACCAATTACTTCGAAACGCTCCCGTCCAACCAGCTTGAGTTGGCCCTGTGGCTGGAAAGCGACCGCATGGGGTATCTGCTCGGGAAAATTGACCAGGAACGCCTTACCAACCAGCACGACGTTGTGCGCAACGAGCGCCGCCAGTCGATCGAAAACACGCCGTATGGACTGGTGGAGGAAGCGCTCTATCACGAGCTGTTTCCGAAAACGCATCCTTACTACGCAGACGTCATGGGCTCGCATCGTGACATCGAAGCTGCCCGGCTCGATGACGTGCGCGCCTTTTTCCGCCAGTACTACACGCCCAACAATGCCAGCCTGACCATCACCGGCGACGTCAATCCCGCGCAGGCCAAGGCCTGGGTGGAAAAGTATTTTGGCCCGATTCCTTCCGGGTCGCCGGTTCCGAAGATCACCGCCGTCCCTCCCCAGATCACTTCCGAAAAGCGTTCCACGGTGACCGACCAGGTCGAACTCCCGCGCATTTATATGGGTTGGATTACACCGCCGATTTTTCAACCGGGTGATGCGGAAAGCGATCTGCTTGCAGAAATTCTCGGCGGCGGGAAGTCCAGCCGCCTCTACAAATCGCTGGTTTACGAAAAACAGATTGCGCAAGACGTGACGGTTACGAACCAGAGCCTCTTGCTGGGATCAGTCTTCGAACTGCAAGCCACCGCGAAGCCCGGCGTCAAGTTGGAGGACCTCGAGAAAGCCATCGACCAGGAACTGGACCGGTTGCGTTCCCAGGGGCCGACCCAGGCCGAACTCGAGCGCGCTCGTAACCTCACCGAGACGCAGATGATCAGCGGCCTCGAACGGCTGGGCGGATTTGGCGGCTTGGCGGACCGCCTGAATCAGTACAACCAGTTTCTGCACGACCCGGGCTACTTGCCGAAGGATCTCGACCGCTACAACCGCGCAACCGTTGACGAGCTGAAGCAGGTGGCCGCCGAAAAGCTGAAGACCTCCGCCCGGGCAATTGTGTATGGCGTGCCGGGCGATCGGGTGATCGACGATCCTCCCAGTGCGAAACCGGAGGCCAGTGCCAGGGAAAAGAACGAGCCAATCGCCGGTACCATGCCCGACCAACCCTGGCGCTCCAAGCCGCCGGCGCCGCAACCGCTCGGCAAGCTGAGTCTGCCCGTCGCGCAGAGCTTCAAGCTGGACAACGGTCTGACGGTACTGCTCATGGAGCAACATCAGTTGCCCATCGTAGCGGCACACTTGCTGGTATTGAATGGCAGTGATGCCAACCCGGTCGACAAGCCGGGGCTGGCAGCGTTCACCTCCGAAATGCTGCCCGAGGGCACCGGGCGGCGTTCTTCCACGCAGATTGCCGATGATGCCGCGCAGGTCGGCGCTTCCCTGCGCACGCTTACCGTCAATGATGACTCGATCGTCGACATTCGCATCCTGAAGCCCAACACCGACCCAGCCCTCGATCTGCTGTCCGACGTCGCTCTCCATCCCAAGTTCGATCCGGCGGAAATCGAGCGCGTCCGCAAGCTGCGCGAAACCGACATCCTCCAGATCCAGGACGATCCCGAGCAGGTGACTTTCGGAGTCCTTCACCGGATGATCTACGGACCAGCTCATCCCTATGGCTATCTCAACGAAGGCACCGTAGCCGCAACCCACGCCACCACGCGCGATGACCTCGTACAAATGTGGCAGCACGGCTACGCGCCTCGGAATGCGGCGCTGGTGCTGAGCGGGGATCTGACTGCCACCGAAGCGCGCACGCTCGCAGAAAAGTACTTTGGGAATTGGACCGGAACCACCACCCGGCACGAACCGCCGCCGGTCGAAAACAAGGTTTCCCGTGGCGTCTACATCATCGACAAGCCGGGCGCTCCGCAGACATTTGTACTCGTGGGTACTCAGGCAGTTCCGCGCTCGACTCCCGACTACGTGCCGCTGGAAGTCCTCAATAACGTGCTTGGAGGGCTCTACTCCAGCCGCATCAATCTGAACTTGCGCGAAGAGCATGGCTACACCTATGGCGGTTTTTCCTTCTTCGGCTATCTGCGCGCTGCCGGAATGTTCGCCGCTGGCGGTGGCATGCGGACCGATGCCACCGGTCCGGCGGTGCACGAGATCCTGAAAGAGATGGAGAAGATCCGCAACAGCGCCCCGACTGACGAAGAACTCCAACTCGCCAAAGGCGCGTTCTCGCAATCGCTGGCAGGCCGCTTCGAGTTTGCCGAGCAGACCGCCAACACCGTGGGAGATCTATTCGTTTACAACCTGCCGCTGGACTATTACCAGCACTTGCCATCCAGCATTGCAGCCGTGACCTCCGACGATGTCCGACGTGTCGCCGAAAAGTACATTCATCCCGAGAATGCCGTCGTGGTGGGCACGGGCGATCGCGCCAAGATCGAAGACCAGCTCAAGAAACTGTCCATCGGAACCGTGGAAGTTCGGGACTATGAGGGGAATCCTGTGAGCGCAAAAGCTGCAGCGGCACAGTAGAGCGGCTATCAGTCGTCAGTCTTCAGTCTCCAGCGTCTGGACAGTGGAGATCACGATGAACCAGTGAACTCTTGGGGCCTCGCTGGCGACTGACGACTGGCGACTGGCGACTGAATTCTCGAAGCTCCTGCTAGACTATCCCGGCATTTTTGGTTGAACGAGGTGGACGTGCCAACCGATCCAGTTCTGGTGGTTCACGGGGGAGCCTGGGCGATCCCGGATGACATGGTTGAGGCGCATCTGAACGGGGTGCGCAACGCCGTGGCGGCGGGCTGGCGCGCCCTAACCCGCGGTGGCTCGGCGCTGGATGCTGTCGAAGAGGCAGTTGTCAGTTTAGAAGACGACGAAACCTTCGATGCCGGGCGCGGCAGTTTTCTGAACCGGGATGGCAAAGTCCAGCTCGATGCCTTCATCATGGAAGGCTCGACGCTGCGGGGCGGAGGAGTGGGATGCGTCGAGCGGCTGCGCAATCCAATTCGCGCTGCGCGCAAAATTCTCAGCGAGAGCCCGCACGTCTACTTCGTGGGAGAAGGAGCGGAACGCTTCGCCGCGGAGCATGGAATTGCGCTCTGCGATAACAGCGAACTCGTGATCCCGCGCGAGATCGAACGCCTTCGCGCCTTTCAGGCGCATGCGAGTGAGCAGGCTCCCGACCTTTTTGCCCCGGCGATCTCCCATGACACCGTGGGTGCGGTGGCCCTCGATCGCGAAGGCAACCTGGCCGCTGCGACTTCGACCGGCGGCACCTTGAACAAAGCTCCGGGGCGTCTGGGCGATTCGTCGCTGATTGGATGCGGCTGCTACGCCGATAACGAAAGCGCCGCGGCTTCCCTCACCGGCTGGGGTGAGCCGATCATGAAGCTGGTTCTCGCCAAGTGGTCGGCGGACCGGGTCCTGGCCGGCAATGCGCCGGAATGGGCATCGCAAGAAGCCATCAACTACCTGAAAGCCCGCGTAAACGGACATGGCGGGATCATTTTGCTGGACCGCACCGGGCGATTCGGAATCTCGCACAACACCCCGCGCATGGCCTGGGCATTCCAGACCAAGCAGCGCGCCGATTCCGGCATTGAACGCTGAGCCGTGTCTCCGCAAATTCAGATTTTCGATTTCAGATTTTAGATTTCAGATTTCTGCAATCTGCAATCTGAAATCTAAAATCTAAAATCTGAAATCTAAAATCTGCAATCTAAAATCTGTAATCTAAAATCTGAAATCTGCAATCTAAAATCTGCAATCTGCAGTCCCAGTTCGGAACTTTCCCGCTAACTAACCCTATTCCCCTCATCCATTTATCTTGCTTTCCTTGTATCTGCTGAGGTAAAAACCACCGGGCACCAGCACCCAAAATTTGTGTTTCCTCAATCACCCTGTGAACTGCATACCGCCTTCTGCCGTGCGCTCTTTTGCAATGCCACGGTTCTTTCGGAGACCCCTATGAATTCCACGTCGAAGATCGTAGCTGTCCTGACGCTCGCCCTCATTTGGACCTGTACCGCTTTTGGCCAGGGATCCGCCTCGGGCGATTTGCATGTCACTGTACGAGACCCGAAAGGAGCCGTGGTCACGAACGCCCTCGTGACGGTGCACGAGCAAGCCAAAGCCTTTGCGCGCTCGACGAATCAGAACACCGAGGGCGAGTACCGCCTCCTGTCGCTGCCTCCGGGCGTATACAGCGTGACCGTAGATGCACCGGGTTTCAGCAAGTCCGAGGCCAAGGGCGTAATCGTCACGGTCGGACAAATGAAGGATTTGCCGATCACGCTGAACATCAGCGGCGAGTCGACCGTGATTACGGTAAGCTCCGAAGCCGAATTGGTCGAGACCACGCGAACTTCCGCCACCGATACGATTGATCAACGCCGCATCGACAATCTCCCGATCAACGGCCGCAACTACATCAACTTCGCCCAGACCGACTCGCAGGTTGTGCGCGACAACGCCCCCAATACCGGTGCGGCCCCGACCTCCGGCCTCAACTTCGGCGGACAGCGCGCTCGCTCCAATCTCGTCAACGTGGATGGGGCCGATGCCACCGACAATTCCGTCAATGGCGTGCGCTCCACGGTCTCTCAGGAAGCAGTGCAGGAATTTCAGATCATCACGAACGGTTACGCGGCGGAGTACGGGCGCGCCTCCGGCGGCGTGGTCAACATCATTACCCGCTCCGGCTCAAATGAATTTCACGGCGATGTCTTCGGATACCTCCGCAATCGCAATTTCCAGGCGGTGAACCCGTTTGCCGTGTGCCAGACTCCTCCGTGCCCGAATCCCGCCTACACCCGCGTGCAGGCCGGGGCGGCCTTTGGCGGCCCCATCAAGAAAGATAAGACCTACTACTACTTCTCCTACGAGATCACGCGGCGCCATGAGACGGGCTTCTCCAGCATTGGGCAAAACAATTTCGGACTTGCCTCCTTCGACACCACGCAGGTGGGATTGCCTTTCGGCCCGCTGCAACTCACACCCGACCAGATCGCCTTCCTGACGAATCCAAATGTGCTTGCCTTAGAGCAGGCGAACCCGGGTACCGTCGGTGTGGCGGTGGGCAAGTATGCTGTGCTGGCGGGCGCTTCCTCTGGGCAGGGTGTGAAGGGAGCCTGGCCGGCGCAGATGGTGCAGGCGCTAACGTTGGGCGGACTTTCCAGTTGGAGTGGCTTCCCGACCAGTTGTGCTCCTCCCGGACCGTGTGCGCCAACCCCGGCTTCCTATCAGACGCTGGCTTCTCAGATTGGAAACTTCCCGGTATTTGAAGGCACCAGCCTTTACTCGTTGCGGCTGGATCACAACCTGAGCTCGCGCAACCGGCTCATGTTGCGCGCCAATGTGAGCCCGAGCACAGTCACTGGAATCGAGGTCGGCGGGCAGGATCAGCCCTTCGGCCAAAACTCCTACTCCCGGACTTCGGAGCAAACTTATCGCGACGTGGCCGGCACTGTGCAGGACACCTGGACGATCGGCAACAACAAAGTCAATGAGTTTCGCTTCCAATATGCTCGTCGCGGGTTGTCGTACTTCTACAACACGGCCATCCCGGGCGGAGCCGATCCGGCTGTGAACATTCCCGGCTTCGCCTATTTCGGACGCGAGCCCTATTCCTACATCCAACGAACCGAACAGCGTTACCAGTTCACCGACAATTTCTCCTGGACCATCGGCGCGCACGACACCAAGTTTGGCGTGGACTTTAACTACCTGCCGCTGGATGCCATCTTCACCGTGAATTACGGCGGCGTTTACGATTTCGGCTCGTTCAGCCCGTCGAATCTGAATGCAGCTTTCAACCCGCTTCCGAATCCTGCCGATCCCGCGCACCCGATCCCGTTTCCAAATCTCTCCCCGGTGCAGGCCTATGGTGCGGGCTTGCCCGGAGATTTCATTCAAGGACTCGGCAGTCCGAAAGATTCGTTCACAAACAAGCCTCTGGGCCTGTTCTGGCAGGATTCGTGGCGAGTGCGCTCGAATGTCACTCTGAATTTTGGCGTGCGTTATGACGTGGAGTTCCCGCCCAAATTCAAGCCGCCGCAAGGATTGGCGCTGCCCGCCTACAACCTGCTGGGATTGCAGAAGGGAATTCAGACCGACAAGAACAACATCCAGCCGCGCCTGGGACTGGCTTACGATCCCAAGGGCGATGGCAAGACTGTCATCCGTGCCTCTTACGGGATGTTCTACGACCACCCGTTGCTCGGACTCTACTTCCTCGGCGATGCTTCCGATGGATCTTCCAGCGGGCAGTTGGCCTTCGCCGGGACGTCCGGCTGCAGTGGAGACGGCCAACCCACCAACCTGAACGCGATTCCGATCTTCCAGGGCTTGCTGAACCAGCCCGGATGTACCGCATCGGCATTTCCGCTCGCCAATGCCAATCTCGGATACCTGCCCAACCAGCAGCAGTTCCAGTCACTGAATTTTCCGCAATCGGTGTTCTTGAACCAGAACTACTTGAATCTCAACCTGGCGAATCCGGCCCAATCGACCTTCCTGCCGCTCGGGTTCCAGCCTTTCGGATATCCCCAAGGGAAGAACTTCGTATATGCCTATGCGCAGCAGGCAAATCTGACCGTTGAACGCGATCTGGGAGGAGGTTTCTCCCTGAGCCTCGCCTACAACTTCAACGGCGGCCGCCATCTGAATCGGCCGATCAACGCCAACACCATTCGCGGAGACTTGTTGACCGCGAATTTCTTCGCAGCGAAAGCTGCCGGACAGAATCCTGCCAGTCCTTTGACGGTAAGCGGATGTGGCCCGGGGTACGTGGACGCCGCCCTGGTGAACTTCTTCCGGCCGTCCGGACTGAATCCTTCGATCGCACTGGGAAACTACTTGCAAGGTGGAGCGGCCTGCGTGCAGCAAGCGCTCACGTTTCTCGGGACAATTCCTGGCTTCAATGTGAAATGCAATCCCGTGCCTGGACCAACCGGCGTCGACTACACCGGTTGCGTGCCCTTCGGCGATATGGATGCCAACTACTCCAACGGCAGTTCTGTCTATCACGGCTTCAGCACCAACCTGCGTAAACGCTTCGGCCATCACTACGAATTCCTGGGCTCCTACACCTATTCGCACGCGATTGATGATTCCACCGACTTGCAGTCGACCACCACGCCGCAGGACAGCTATTACCCTGCGTACGATCGCTCTACTTCCACCTTCGATCAACGTCACCGTTTTGTGTTCAGTGGCGTTTATCAAACCGGCAAAGTGGGGGCGAGCGGTTTTGCCAGCAAGATTCTGAGCGATTGGACGTTTGCGCCGCTGGTCGAGTTCGCCTCAGGCCGGCCCTACAACATCATCACCGGCAACAGCGATAATTTTCAGCTCTCGTCCTTGACGAGCCGGCCCAACACATTCGTCACGCCCGCCTGCACGGCCCTTGGCAATATTCCCGTGGCCTCAAAAGCCTCACCGACGGGAGTCTTCCAGGAGCCCTGCATTCTGAACTTCAACGGTACTTTGCTGTCGCTCGATGGCAACCTTGGGCGCAATGCCGGCGTGTCGCCCTGGACCGTCTTCAACGACCTGCGGGTCGCCAAGCGCGTTCCTTTCGGCGAGCGTGTGAACATGGATCTGATCGTGGACATGTTCAACATCGCAAACCGATTCAACGTATCGGCAGTCAGCCCGCTGTTCACCAACGCGGGTACGGCGACGGCGGCCTACGATCCACGGCAATTCCAGTTCGCAATCAAGGTCAACTGGTAAGGCTGAAAATTCTTTTTAGCGGGGATAGGGTTCGGATTCGCACATTGCGCGATCCGGACCCTGAATTTTTCTAAATATACTGTCCTTACCGTACTAACCCTCGCGGCGCGTCACGCTAGACTGACTAAGCTATCTCATAAATCGGTTTTGAAAGGGCGCGTCTTCAGCAGCGCCGTCCAGAGCCGCACAAGAGTTGGGGGCGTTAGCCCCTGTGGAGACCGGAGCTTACGCGGTTGCTCCATTATGAGATAGCTTGATAAGCCTCTTAAACCTCGGGCAATCTCTCAAGGAGATCTCGCATGGACCGGCGTCGTTTTCTGCAGACTGCGGCGGTGACCACTCTCATGACCACTCTGACAAAGAATCGCGCCCACGCGGAGACGAACCCCATGCCGATGCGCACACTCGGGCGCTCGGGTGAAAAGGTTTCCATTGTTGGACTAGGCGGCTATCACATTGGAATGCAGAAGGACGAGGCGGAGAGCATTCGCATCATCCGCGCAGCGCTCGACGGCGGGATCAATTTTCTCGACAACTGCTGGGACTACAACAATGGCCAGAGCGAAATCCGCATGGGGAAGGCGTTGCGCGATGGCTACCGTCAGAAAGCGTTTTTGATGACGAAGATCGACGGACGCACCAAGCAAGCCGCCGCCCAGCAACTGGAGGAATCCCTGCGCCGCCTGCAAACCGACCGCATCGATCTGCTGCAATTTCACGAAGTGATACGCGACACCGATCCTGCCCGCATCTTTGCCGCAGGGGGAGGAATGGAAGCCGCCCTGGAAGCCAAAAAGCAGGGCAAGATCCGCTACATCGGCTTCACCGGGCATAAGAGTCCCGACATTCATTTCAAAATGCTCGAAGTTGCCTTTGCCCACGACTTCACCTTTGACGCGGTACAGATGCCGCTCAACGTCATGGACGCGCACTATGAAAGTTTCGAGAAGAAGGTTCTGCCGGTGCTGGTAAAGCACGAGATCGGCGTCCTGGGCATGAAGCCGATGGGCGACAAAATCATTCTGCACAGCAAAACCGCGACTCCGGTGGAGTGTTTGCACTACG
>Ga0307479_10003925_pt1 | contig 13597 bp, 10 predicted proteins | sample atmos_gasesECM4C_FD_203743 | JGI IMG/M metagenome (GOLD analysis project Ga0307479, IMG submission 203743) | Hardwood forest soil microbial communities from Morgan-Monroe State Forest, Indiana, United States - atmos_gasesECM4C_515 | ecosystem: Environmental > Terrestrial > Soil > Temperate...
ATTCGAGTCTTCATGGATTTGCGGCGACCCTCTTCTTGGCGGGCTCCAAGTCGCCGACGCCAGCGCTATGGCGACGGAGCGTAGAGCCCGCACCCGTATTCTATACGCGGAAGGCTCCGAAAAAGATTCAACTGCACTGGTTTCCTACAAAGCAACTGGCGTAGGCCAAAAACTCCCTGACTTTTCGAGTGACGACCTACGGTTACTCGAGGGCCTTGCCTCTCAGCAAGTTTGGAGCAAACTTGGAAACGGACGCTTTATCGGCGGCCAGGTTATGGAAGAGAATGTAGCCTAGAGAAGGCTTTCTATGGCCTTGGCAATATCATCGTGATTGACCAGGCCGACGATCGTCTTGATTTTCCTACCATCGCGAGTAAAGAGCATGCTCGTAGGCATGCCCACGATGCCTCCGAATTTTTCCGCGACGGCGTCGTCGACGAGCAGAATCGGGTAGTTCATCACCTCTTTTTGGCCGTCCACGTCAAAGCGCTCTTTTGCGAGGAACGGATTGACGGCTTTCTTGCCCTCTTCATCCATCGAGGCTCCCAGGATTGTAAAACCACGCGAGCTATACTTTTTCTGAAACTCGATCATCCAGGGGATTTCGATTTTGCAGGGCGCGCACCAGGTGGCCCAGAAATTTACCAGAACTACCTGTCCTTTGTATTGTGCGAGAGTGACGTCGTGATCGTTGAGGTCCTTCATGACGATGCTCTGCATGGAAGCATCGCTGGCAGGGGTGGATGCATTCGCTTGCGGCCTACTGGCTGCCGGAAATTTCCGATCGGCCCATACCATGATTGCCAGAAGCCCAAGCACGCCGAATGTGACAAGAATGCCCTTTTTCATTTCTAAGACTCCTTAAAGCGCGAACTTATTCAGAAAACCCAGTTGACCCGATAGCCAAGTCAGCCGGTTCAGGAAAATCAACCCGCCAACGAACAGCAGCAACACGCCGCTCAATACTTCGACAGTGTGCAGATGGCGCCGGAAACGCTGGTAAAAACGCAAGAACCTGTTGATTCCGATCGCAGTCAGCAAGAACGGAACCGCGAGGCCTGCCGAATAAACGGCGAGAAGAAATACGCCACGAGAAATCGTTTCCGCGTTCGCCGCGAGTGCAAGGACAGCGGCCAGAATAGGGCCGATACACGGTGTCCATCCAAACGCAAAAGCGAAACCCAACAGGAAGCCGCTGGTCACGCCGGAGAGCGCCCCGCCGGACTTAACTTGTTCTTCCGTCTGCGTTCCAAGATTATGGAACCGGACGTCGCGGTTGAGCCAGCGAGTCAGCGACGGCCCGGCGAGAAAAATGAGTGCGACCGAGAGCAATTGCACGGAGCCGAGCATTCCGCCGGGACCCATCGTGTCAGTCCCCATACGGCGCCACAGGATTGCGGCGCCAAACGCCAGGACGCCACCGATTACCAGTCCGGCATTCACGGGAAGTTTGATCAGCCAGCCGACCAGGTGCAGGCCGAATAGGATAATCACCGCGCCAGCCACCGGCCCCATCAGCGACTTATGTTGCAGCAGAAACTGGCCCACCGCGCTGGCCGCGGCCCCGAAACTGATAAACACAACCGAGAAACCGGATACGAACGCCAGTGAGGAGGCGAACAGGCTGTTGCGCGGCGGTTGGCCTGCCTTGAGTTGTTCGACGCCGATCCCCGAGAGCATGGAGACGTATCCCGGCACCAAAGGCAGCACGCAGGGAGACAGGAACGAAATGATCCCGGCAACGAAGGCGTAAAGAATCGAAACTTGCATCAGTCCAATGGACTCCCGAGAGGTACCCTGTCAAGTCTACATCATTCCCCTTAATTTAGACGGCTGGGGAGGACCGAAGATTCACCACCGCCCGATTTTTCGACGAAAGGTTGCCTGCCCAGAGAATTCTTCACCTGTGGCACCAGCAAATCTCCATCCCGGTAAGACCGGGACTGATTACAACAACAATTCGATGGTGCGAATGGTGTAGCCCGGGTCTTCAGACCCGGGGATTTTCTCCAGCCATGTGGAGAAATCAATCGAGGCGGTGATGGCGCCCGCTCCAGTCGTGCGCCCGCTCGTAGGCCAACGCTATCCGCAACAGCGTGGATTCATCGAAGCTGCGACCAATCAATTGCAGCCCAACGGGCAAGCCATCCCGAGTAAAGCCACACGGCACGGAAATTGCCGGATGGCCGGTGAAGTTCGCCGGGCGATTCATCCCCACCAACGCGGCGCGCACGCCGACCTGCTCGCCGTCAATCTTGACGTATTCCGCGCCGATGGGGGGCGCAGGAACTGGGGCCGCGGGCGCCACAATGGCGTCCACATCTTGAAATGCGGCGTCAAATTCTGCGCGCACGCGTTTCTGCACGTCGAGGCCGGCCAGATACTGCGTGGCCAGCACTTTCCCGCCCGCGTCGATCCGCTGGCGCACCTCTTCACTATATTCGTCCGCGTGCGCGGGGAAATATCCCGCCGTTTCGTGGCCGTAGCGTGCCTCAGCGAGAGAGATATTCGCGGCAGCGTCCGCGGAGTCGCTCAAATGTGGAATGGAGATTTCACGGACCGTCGCGCCATGTTTTTCCATGTCCCGTACCGCGGCTTCCGTCGCACGGCGCACTTCACCATCGAGCTTCTCCCAAAAATATTCGCGCGGGCGGCCGAGGCGGAACTTGCGAAGCGGCTTGCGCAATGCAGCGACAAAATCTTCCACGCGATGTGTGGAGGAAGTCGGGTCCAATGGATCGCTCCCGGCAACCACGCCGAGCAGGATTGCCGCGTCCGACACACAGCGCGCGAGAGGACCGACGTGATCGAATGTCGGCGCGAGAGGAACGGTGCCAAATACACTCACGCGTCCGAAGGTTGGCTTCAATCCTACGATTCCACACATCGCGGCGGGAATCCGAATCGACCCGCCCGTGTCCGTGCCAACCGCTCCCGCGCACAGCCCCGCCGCAATCGCCACGGCAGAGCCACCGCTCGAACCGCCGGGAATGCGATCCAGCGCCCACGGATTGTGCGCCGCGCCGTAATGAGCATTGTTGGTTGTGATCCCGTAGGCGAACTCATGCAGATTCGTTTTGCCAAGCAGAATCGCGCCCGCGCGACCAAGTTTCCGCGCCACGGTTGCGTCTTCCGCGGGGACAAAATCGCGCAGCACCTTTGATCCTGCCGTCGTCCTTATTCCGCGCGTCCAGATATTGTCCTTGAGCGTGATGGGAATTCCGAGCAGAGGCCGTTGCCTGTCTGCCGCTCTTCGGCCGCGGGGCAATTCTTTTTCCGCACGGCGCGCGGCGGAGAGCGCGTGCTCGGCCGTCACGGTCAGAAACGCGTTGAGCTGCGAATTATATCGCGCGATTCGCCGCAGAAACTCTTCGGTCAGCTCGACGGGCGAGACTTTACGTTTTGCCAGTAGCGCGCTGAGTTCCTCGATCGTGGCAAATGCGAGGGAATTTACCTTGGCCATTGTATCCGGACCTGATTCAATTTTGGGCGCGGTCCAAGTCGCCGGCGCCCGCCTAGCAAGATGGCGGGCCACCCCGCCAGGGCGGGACGGCGCGTAGAGCATGCATACGTTAGAAGATCTTTTCCTGGCGCCGGAGATTTCCAAACGTCCCGATGTTAGCAATGATTAGAGCGACGCGGAACTGGTTCTCCGTGCGGACCTGCCCGAGGGCCAGGCGGCGGTACTCGAACGCGAGTCCGCAACAGGAGCCGTTGTAGCTGACCTGCATCAACTGATTTTGCAGGAGCTGCTGCTTGAGGTCGTAGCTGAACCCAAAGGAGGCGTTCCAGCCGCGGCGGTTTAAGTCGCCGTATCCCACTAGCGAACGAATTTGATTCGCCAGAGGTTGCAGGACGCTGGCGTTGTCGATGGAGAAATGCGCCACCGTAAAGTTGAAGTTTTGATACGGGCGAATTTTCAGTAGCGTGCCCGCGGTCGTGAGTCTGTTGCGAAGGGTGTCGTATTCAAGGCGGACCTGCGCGTCATAAACTCCGCCAGGCGTTATCCGGAGGTCGCTGTCGATCGGCGAAAAATGGTGCGCCTCGTCAGCGAAGGCGAACGGCGTGATGGAATCAAGCGCCTGGAAGACGTTGCGCGTCCCGCGCACGAGCGCGCCGTTGAATGTCGGGTCGAAGTAGTACTTCTGCGCCACGCGCCAGCTCACCACCTCATCGGCCTGGTCGTCCGCTGCGCGATGGAACAACCTCTGCGTGATCGAATACATGAATTCATTCGTATCCGTCAGTGTTTCGTCTTCATCAAATCGTATAAAGCGATCGAATTGATTTACGCCGCGCACGTAGTTGTACGTGATTTCCGGATCGATCGTGTGTTTCCATTTCCCGGTTTCGCTCCCCCACACGCGCTCGAGTGCCGGCGGCCGCAGATCGACACTCAATTCACCCGTGGTTCGGCGCAGCGCGTCACTGACCGCGGCGCCCGAATGCACCTGTGCGCCGTAACTCGTGGTCCGAACTGCATAGCTCGTCGTGACTCCCAGCCACGGCCCCCAATGCAGCGGGACGACGACGCGCGGCGCGATTTCCGTGCGCTCCACGGCATCGGGAGTATCGATTCCAGGGACTACCACTCCTGCCACCAGGTTCTCATCACTGCGGTGGAGAGCTCCCGCGAAGGCATCCACGCCGAAATAAACCGGCAGCCGCTTCCACGGCGACTGATCGACGGAACTGAATCGTCCCTCCGGCGCGTTACGCAGCACGACGGCAACTTCGGGCTGCGCGTTCACGAAGTTCTTGTAACTCCCCGCGGCGATATTGGCGCTAAAACCGTGGAAATTGTTAGTCAGAAATGCGGAACTCCGCACCTCGGAGTTGACCGCTTCCCCGAACGTAGGTGAAAAAGCCAGTCGAAAAGTGAGAGAAGTAAGTTGATTGAGATCCGTAACGGCGCGCCATCCGCTACTCAGCAGGGCGTTGAAGGTCAAAAGTGCGTAGTGGCCTCCTTGCTTAATTCGCGCGCCCGACGAATCCACCAAACCGCGGTCCATGACGCCGAAATACCGCGCCGTCAGATCTACATTTTCCCAGGGTTTCGCGCGGATTTCACCATTTTGTTGCCACCCGCGCCGGCTAAGCAATGCCGCGCCAAGGGAAATATCCGTCCAGTCTTTGGGGGCCCAGTAATAGCCGTCGCCGATTACGGCTCCCTTCAATGAAGTCTGGCTGAATTCGGGTATCAGGAAGCCGGATTGCCGCAGGTTGCGGCCCGCCGGAACAGTGGCGTACGGCAGGTATATCAACGGAACGCGGAACAAACGAAAGTTGGCGTTGACCATCGCTACGGATCGATCCACTTGCAGCGTGGCGTGCGTGGCGAAAAATTTCCAGTTTGGCTTATCCGCTTCACATACAGTCAGCCAGGCGCTCTCGATCGTGTAAGTGCGGCTGTCGAGCCGCCGCACCTCCCGCGCCTCGAATGTCAGTGGGTTGGGCGAGACTAGGATGTACGCATTCGACCGGTGTTCGGCCCTCACTTCACCGCGCACATGCTCGAAACGCCCCTCCCCGGTTTTCACGTTGAAGTCGGCGGAATCCGCGGCAATGTGCTGCGTGTCCACGTCCAGCTGCACGTGGCCGCGCGCTGCGGCCGTGTAGGTTTTGGCATTGTATTGCACGTGGTCGGCGCGCAACCGGTAATTCCGGTAGAGGATTTCGACCTTGCCGTCGGCAAAAAATAGGTCGCCTTCCTTGCGCTGCTGTTCCGCTTCGAGGCGCACCGTTGTCTGGCCGGTCGGTGGAAGCGTGCGTTTCGGCGTCACTTGCGCCGCGACCCCGGAAACCAGGACACTGCCTGCGAGCAGGACGCACAGGGCCCCCGCGGAATGCACGCCAATGATCTTGCGGAAGATATTCATTTTTCGCCGGGCTCCAAGTGGAGCACGGGCCTGATTTCAGCGAGCTCTGCGCCCCGACCCGTCCTGGGCGTTCAGCGTGAAAGAAGTTCCAGCTCTCCGGTGTGGCCGCCGCCGCTCCCGTGAACCGCGAGCCTCAATCACGTCTCTGAAAATAGCTCGCTAGCCTAGCATTCCCCCCGCATGCTTACAACGACGGCGAAGCGGTTGGATCGCGCCGCTTTCCATAGATTCGGATCGCGCTCTCCGTGCTGCACGGGGTATTCAATTCGTGACAATCCGAAGCTTTTCTTTTCCATTGTTTGCGCTCCTGCTAAAATGCATTCGACTCCCGGATTCCGTTCGGCGAGACATCCGCAGCGCAAAACGGATCGGTGATAAAAACCTGCCAGCATTGCGGCGCCGTTAACGGCGAACCTGCTGAAATTTGTTGTTTTTGTGACGCGCCCCTGGGTCACTCCGGGCGGAGCGGGGTTTCCCGTCGTGTCATCACCCCTGCAGAAGGGCACTTGGCTATGGAACCAGAGTGGCGGCGCCAGGTGGCCGACCGGCTCCAAGCCTATCGAGTTCGTCGCCACGGCGGCGTGGCCGTTGGCCTGCAGCCCACGCTGCCGTTTGAGTCAGACTCAGGGTCCGCAACCAAGGAAGCTGATGTTCCGCATGCCTATTCTCCACCCGCAACTGCCGCACGGGCTCCTCATCGCCGGCGGCCGCGCACCGAACGAGTCGAAATCTCAATCCCGAAGCATGAAGTCATGTATGCAGCTGCGGGAGTTCATCGTTCGCTGGCCGCCCAACCCGGCTTCGGAACGGCGCTGGATGTCCATTTCCCGGTTGCAACCCTGCACCAGCGCCGCATGGCTGCGATGCTGGACGTCGGACTCCTCCTGTTCAGCTACGGAGGAATGCTGGCGTTGTTTTGGGCGCTGGGAGGCCGCATCGGTTTCAATAAACTCGATGCCATGGTCACCGGAACCACGCTCGCATTGTTCTACGCGCAATACTTCGCGTTGTTCACGATTTTCGGCGGGTGCACGCCAGGGATGATGCTCTGCCGATTGCGCGTCCTGAGTTTCGATGGCGGCATGCCCACTTCGCGCCAGATGGCCTGGAGAAGTTTCGGCTACCTGGTTTCCGCGGGGACCTGTTTCCTGGGATTCTTATGGGCGTTGTGGGATGAGGATCATCTTTGCTGGCAAGATCGCATATCTCGGACGTATCTCACGCCGATTGAGGATCTTGCAACGAGCCAATCGTCGGCCCCTGCGGCCCGCGAATCGTGAACATCTTGCTAGAAAATTGCCTAGAATCCGCGCGTGACCATGGCCTTGAGCATGCTATACTTTATAGGCTTCTTTAAAGATTAGAGGCCAAAAAAAAACCATGAGCCGCCTCGCAAGAGTTTCTATCGTCACGCTTTCCGTTGTCATATTCCTGTATTCCGGTTTGGGCTACGCCCTCAGGGCCAGGAGCGATGACAAGTCCTTCCGCTCACTGAGCGTGTTCGGCGAGGTTTTGCAGCACATCCAGGAAGACTACGTCGACGAACCGAACATGACCCTGGTGACTGCCGGGGCATTGCATGGGCTACTCGAATCCCTCGACCCGCAATCCGGATATCTAAGCGCGCGCGAGTATGCCGACTACCGCGACCGCACCAAGAACGCGCAGCACGGCGAAGCTGGAATGACGATCTCCAAGCGGTACGGATACATCGTGGTGGTATCCGTTGTGCCAGACGGCCCGGCCGAGAAAGCCAGCCTGCGCGACGGGGAAATTCTCGAGGCCATCGCTGGATTCAGTACGCGCGACATGTCGGTTGGGCAGGCCACGATGCTTCTGCAGGGCGCACCCGGCGCGCCCGTGAAGGTGGCCGTGGTCCGGCGCGGAAAGACGGAACCTCAGGAAATCAGCATCAATCGCACTGTGATTGGGCCCCAGCATGTCGTGGCCGACCGTGTCGCCGATGACGTTGCGTATGTGCGCCTGCCAGCTATGGAGACCCTGGATGTAACCGAGTTGCGCGAGAAGCTTCTCCAATTCGACAAACAAGGCTTGCATAAACTCGTGCTCGATCTGCGAAATTGCACACGGGGGCAGGTTCCGGACGCGGTTTCCGCGGCCCAACTCTTTCTCTCTTCCGGCAAAATCACGTCCCTCGAAGGACAGACCGTTCCGCGCAAGGAATTCCTGGCGGAGTCCGACAAGGTCGTATGGCGCGCCCCGGTGGATGTGCTGATCTCTTCGAGCACTTCGGGAGCCGCGGAAGTCCTGGCTGCCGCGATCAAGGGCAATAAGCGCGGCGAAGTCCTGGGTGAACGCACATTCGGTACCGCATCCGAGCAAAAAACCATCCCACTGGATGACGGCGGAGCCCTGATCCTCACTGTCGCGTTCTATTCCACGCCGGAAGGTAAGTCCATCGTGGAGGAGGGCGTTGCGCCGACCGTAGAAGTGCACGCCAAGTCGCAGGATCCGTCCGAGAACACCGACACGGAAGAACCGGCGCCGCTCGGTCCTGGCCAGTTGCCATCCGCCGAAGATCCGGTCTACAACAAGGCGCTCGAACTGCTCAAGGGCGGCGAGGCCAGCAAGGCCGCCTGACGTTTGAGGCGCGGGTCGCATCGCTTTCACCAACACGTCCCGCGCGCTTCCCACTTACATTTTGTACGTTCGTTCCTTGTGAGTCTCAGCCTGACCTGTGTGATTGGTTGCAAGAAACCCTCACCATCGGCCACTCCCCAAATCCGAGCCATCAGCCGTGAACTCGTTCTCGCCGCGCGGAACGCCAGCGGCGGACGAGCCGAAGTCGGGATGCGCCCCGAGTTTGCCGCACGCCAGCCTGGCAACCCCCAAACCCTTGCAGCCGACCACATTTACATCACGGTTCCGCTCACCGGCTCGGGCGTTCCTGACCGGGCAACGCATGATGCGATCGAGAAAGAACTCGCCCGCGTTGCCGAGATTCATCACTTGCATCGTGTCGCTCGACCCGGAGCACCCGGCTTGGAGCGTTTCGACTACGTGCTCGGGCGTCGGCGGACGCAGTCGATTCACGTTGTTACGCCGCTGGCCATTGTCCTGCCCGCGCAACGTGCCTCTCACCAGCCGCGCCTGGCCATCGTGATCGATGATCTTGGGAATGACCGTGCTCAGGCCGACGCCCTGTTTCGGCTATTGTATCCGCTGACTCTGTCCGTGCTTCCCCATCTGTCCGATTCCGGAGAAATCGCGGAGGAGGCGCATCGGCGCGGGTACCAGGTCTTGCTTCATCTGCCCATGGCTTCCACGGGCGGAGAAAAAGACGAAGCGATTGAGTTGCATCCCGGCATGGATTCGGGCGCGGTAGCGCAAACGTTCGCGGCAATGCTGGACACCGTCCCGTACGCGGTGGGCGTGAACAATCATGAAGGTTCCCGCGGTACCTCAGACTCAAAACTAATGAGCGAATTAATGCCTCTGCTGCGCGAACGCAAAATGTTTTTTGTGGACAGCCGGACCACGGCGGCCACGATTGCCGAAACTGCGGCGCACACGGCGGGCGTTCCTGCTACGTCGCGAAATGTTTTCCTGGACGATGACCAGTCGCCCGCCTCTATCCGAAAACAATTTGCACTCGCTGTTCGCGACGCCCGCGAAAAAGGCTCGGCGCTGGCCATCGGCCACCCGCATCCCGAAACCTTGCAGGTCCTCGGCGAAATGCTTCCGGAAGCCGAACGCCAACTAGTCACCCTGGTTTTTGCGTCCGATCTCGTACGCTGAAGTTGAATTTTGCAGCCCGGGTCTTCACAGTCTGTTCAAGAACTTGACAATCTTTGTGGGTCGTGGCTTCAGCCACGACATACAGTCTGCAAAATCAGTCCGGCTTTAGCCGCTGACTCTTCGGCGGAAGAGTTCACACACAGACTTTTCAGGCTGGGGGGTTTGCTCCGTTGCGTGCGAAATACTCTGTCTGAAATCGGATCAGCGCGCCACAAACGCTTCGACAGCGCGCCGCAGGCGGCTGACAACGCGCTCCCGCCCGAGGACGACCATCGTTTCAAACAACGGCGGCGCCACGGCCTGCCCCACGATCGCGACTCGCGTTGCGTTGATCAGCAAACCGGCCTTGACTCCTTCGGCGGCCGCCAGTTCTCGCAATACGTGGTCGCACGCGTCGTGGTTCCAATCGCCAATCGCCGCAAGGCCCTCGGCGAGCTTGCCGAGCATCGCCCCCAGGCGCTCATCCTTCCAGAATTTCTCGCGAGCCTGCGGATTGTATTCAAAGGAATCGCTGAAGAATGCGCGGGCCCACGTTGAAAAATCCGGCAACAGACGCGTGCGCGGGCGCAGCAGATCCACGGTCTTCGAGAACCACTCGCGTTGTGCTCCCGTCCATTCCGGTTGCCAGAGTCCCGCGCGTTCGAGTTCCGCCTGCACGCCGGGGAGCAAATCGTCGATGGGCAACTTTTGCAGATACTCTGTGTTGAACCATTCGAGTTTTGCGCGGTCGAAGACGGCATTGGTGCGGCTGACGCCCTCCAGCGAAAACCGCGCGACGATTTCGGGCGTGCGCAGGAATTGGGCGTCCTCGCCGGGCGACCATCCGAGCAGCGCCAGGAAATTTCGGAAAGCTTCCGGCAGAAATCCCTCGTCACGATAGGAGCCCACGCTGGTCGCGCCGTGGCGCTTCGAAAGCCTTGTGCGGTCCGGACCGAGGATCAAGGGCACGTGCGCAAAGACGGGCGGCGCGGCCCCCAGCGCGCGATACAGCAACACTTGCTTTGGTGTGTTCGAGATGTGGTCGGAGCCGCGGATCACATGGGTAATGCGCATGTCGATGTCGTCCACGACGGCGCTCAGTTGGTAGGTCGGCGCGCCGAGCGCCTGTCCTCCCTTGGGCGAACGCAGCAGGACGAAATCCTCGATCTCTTCATTCGCCACTTCGCGGGGTCCGAACACTGCGTCGTCGAATTTCGTCGTGGTCCCGAGCGGAACGCGGAACCGGATGGCCGCATTCTGAACGGTCAGCCCAGGCTTGCCTTCGCGGCAAGCGCAGCGCGTTACGCGCCGCGGCCCCGCTTCTTTTTTCGCGTCCTCGGTTTCTTCAACCGAATCGCCGCCTGCATATTTCTCCGGCGGGCAATCGCAGAAATAAGCCGCGCCCGAAGCCGCCAGCTTTTCCGCCGCGGCCCTGTGCAAATCAAGCCGTTGCGACTGGAAGTACGGCCCCTCATCCCAATCGATTCCCAGCCAACGCAAACCGTCGAGAATTCCTTCCACCAACTCCGGCCGGTTTCTCTCGACGTCAGTATCCTCGACGCGCAGGATCATCGTGCCGCGCCGCCTCCGCGCAAAAAACCAATTGAACAGAGCAGTGCGCGCCCCGCCAACGTGCAGGTAACCCGTCGGCGAAGGCGCGAACCTCACGCGCACTCCGCCCGAAGCAGTTCTTGATGTATCCGCCGTAACCGTCATACGTCTTGTCGTTTTCTCCAAAGGGAATGGGCTCTACTTTTGCGCTGAAATCCCTGGCCTGGCCGAGGCGTGGAGCCCTCCAGAATTGGATCAAAAACGATTCATCTTAGCCGAACCAATGATGGAAGGCGAGCGCCTGGAAGGGAGCCGAATTCCTACGATCCGAGCCCCGAATTCCCTACGACCATCACCGAAAGAATTATCTAGACACCGCGTAAAACAGGTTTAACATCTAACTAATGATCGTCTTTCGTAACAAACGCGGAATTGCTAGCTTGAAACTTGTGGCGTTTTGGGCTTTAGCGATTGCATTGACTTCCGTGCCGCTCCGCGCGCAGAAGAGCGGCCCTCCGTCCGGCGGAACGGGGGGATCCCGGGGACCGTCCGGGGGCACACCACCAACTCGTTCCGGCGGGCCCACATTCGAGCCCGGGATCCAGCCGCAACCCGGGGCCGGCGTATTCATGCCGACCATGGAGCCGATACCAAAGCCAGTAGTGGTTGAAGATGAGATGTGCCTTCCTTGGGACCTGCCCGACATTCGAGGGGCCACGGTGAGCGCATCTAGACTGGGGGTTCCCTCAAAGGCGCGCGGCGAGTACGAGAAGGCTTGCGGAGCCTTTAAGAGAAAGCAACTGACCGAGGCCGAACAGCACGTCCGCGGCGCGATTGATAAGTATTCGAACTACCAGGCAGCGTGGGTAATGTTGGGGCAAGTTCTCCAAGACGAACAGAAGTTGAACGAAGCTCACGATGCCTGTTCGCAGGCCTTAACCGTCGACCCCACTTACTTGCCACCATACTTTTGCCTGGCGGGACTTTTGGAACGCGAGAATCACTGGGCCGACCTTCTGACCCTCTCGGACCGCTTTTTCGGCATGAATCCGGTGGGTGACAGATATGCCCACTACTACCGCGCTGTAGCGCACTTCCATCTCTACAACTTACCGGAAGCGCAAAAAAGTGCTTTGCAAGCGATTGCGCTCGACACTCTGCACCACCAGCCCGGCCTGTATTTCCTGCTCGCTCAGATCTACGGCGAGCAAGGCGACGTGGCTGATGCCTCAGCACAGATCCGGCAATTCCTGAAATTCAGCGATCGGCGGCAAGACAAAGATGCTGCCAAAAAATACCTGGCGGAACTTCAGTCTCAACAAAGCGCAAAGTAGACAAATTCTGTATGGCGCCTAACAAACCAAGTGCTTAGGATGTGAGCGAACAATTTCTAATGAGGTGACGCTCAATCTAACGTTCCGGATTGCCCATGGTGTGTGTCTGAAGTCTTACGTCCAGTGTTCCTCCCTGGTACCCCCGTACCCTTGACCGCCCGGAAAGGCGTCCCTTATAGTCAAAAAAGAGTGGAAATTTCACGGGACGGGTGTCGTTTCCCTGAAGTGAGGACGCTCTTGTCCCGAATGATTGGCGGCCCAGCTGCCCCAGATGGAAATTAACTTTGATTGGCTTGCGTCGCAGGCTTTCATAATCCTCTTCCAAGAGCGCTGCGAATTTCACTCGCGGGAGTGTGTCTGATTTCATGACTTCAGACAGCATCATCGCGATCACCCTGCTGACGGCCTCGGCATTGACGTCGGGTTTCTTTGCTTACATGCACAGCTTGAGGCGCCAGGCCTACTTGATGCTCTGGAGCGCCGGATGGTGCCTGCTGGCGTTGCACTACCTGACTCCCGCGCTGGAGCCCTGGATGGCCGTAGCGCCATGGCAGTCTGCGGTGAATCAGTGGTTGCTGGCCGCGGCGGCGTTGCTGTTTTTCAGCACGGCGCGAGTGTATACGGAAGCAAAGCCCTTGGTCCGTCCACAAATTGCAGTGGGCGGTATCTTCCTGCTCTGGGTAGTCGCTTTCTATTTGCACAACGTTGGCGTTTCCCCGCAGCTCGGCGTTGCAGTCGTATTGTTCGCCGTCGCCTGGGTGTTCTATCAGGAAAGCCGCCGCCAAGAGACGTTCGCCGACTTGCTGTTGGCGATCTCATTTCTCACCTGGGGTGCGATTGTGTTCGGTGAGCTGTTGCTCACCAGCCGGGTGGCCGATTCCCTGCGCGCGCTCGAGATTCTCCCGCAACTGTTCACCGCGGCCCTGATGGTGATGGGATTGTATGAGGAAGAAAAGCGCCGCGTTGAACACAACATGCTCGCTCTGTCCAATGTGAATCTGGCGACGTCTGGTTTCGTCGGTCCCGAAATTCAGAAGATGCTATCGCACGCGCTGGAGCGTGTGTTGAGCGTGGTGCGCATGCCGGCAGGAGCAT
>Ga0307479_10003926_pt1 | contig 13595 bp, 11 predicted proteins | sample atmos_gasesECM4C_FD_203743 | JGI IMG/M metagenome (GOLD analysis project Ga0307479, IMG submission 203743) | Hardwood forest soil microbial communities from Morgan-Monroe State Forest, Indiana, United States - atmos_gasesECM4C_515 | ecosystem: Environmental > Terrestrial > Soil > Temperate...
CCGCAATCTCGGCCCCCGCGCTCGTGGCCAAGGAACGGAGTTCGTCCAACGATTCCTGGGCACTGAATTCAGGAATGTGGGGGGCTTTGGAAGTTGCAGCCAGCCTGTTTGCGTCGCGCGCCTGCTGCGCGCCGCCAGTAAGGGCGCCCTTTGTATGTTTGGCACCAACTACAGTCCGGGAGCGGGTGCGATAGTCAAGGCCAACTAGAAACGCGCGCTCCTTGAGTGTCCCAGTTGTAGCCAGGGAGGAGTGGAGATCACTAGTCTTCCGGGAAGCTGTGGATTCTGGACCGCGCAACGAGGAACGCCTTATCCTTCTGTGCCTGTGCCCGACGGCCGCGAACCCGTGATCGGCTCTGGCGCCGCGGTTGGGGTTGGGCCGGCAACCACAGTAGGTCTGTCGCCGTGACTGTGCACCGCTCTCCCCATCGCAACTGTAGAAATCGCATGCTTAAAGATCAACTGCTCCTGGTTATTGGTTTCGAGCACGACAGAATATTTGTCGAAGGAACGTATGCGGCCTGTCAACTTTACCCCGCTCAATAAATATATGGTGATATTGCTCTTCTCTTTGCGGGCTGTGTTGAGGAAGGAATCCTGAATGTTCTGCGCTGCCGGCTTGTTTTCCATTGCCGATCTCCTAGGCTCTTGCGACTACGAACCAAGCTCTCACGTCGGCGGCCAGTTTCTTTAGCCTTACGATACGGCCTTGTCGTTCACTTTTCAAGCCAGCCTTTTCCACCAGTTGACATGCGGTCTTTGAAATGTAAACATGCCACCACCTCAAATCTGCACCAGCCAAATATCGGGATGCCGGCATGCGCCCCATCTCGGAAGTCATTGTCAAAGGCCTGATGTTTCCATTCGTTTCGGACGCTCACTGTCCTCGGGCGCCGGGGCCTAGCTTTACACTTTGTGGTTAGCGGAGAAAGCTTATGCAGCATCCGATTGCTTTGGCAGTCTCATGGGTGATGCCTACTCACACCGGCACCGAAGCGCTTGCCATCCTGCTGCGCTGGGTCCATCTTGTGGCCGGAATCACCTGGGTAGGATTGCTTTACTTTTTCAATCTGGTCAATGTGCCGTTCATGAAACAGGTCGACGCTGGCATGAAGCCGAAGGTGTTTCAGTTCATGACCATGCCGACGCTGCAGCTGTTCCGCTGGAGCGCGCTGCTGACCGTCTTCGTTGGCTTCTGGTACTGGGCGCAAATCTATGTTGCGGCCGACGCGACGCGCATGGGCGTCAGCGGTGGGAGCACAATTGGTCTGTTCCTGCTGATCTGGATCGGGGCTTGGGGAATTTTGTTCTTTGTGATCTCGCGGGCGCCTAGCGGATACGTGCTCGGCGCCATCACCGCCGTCGTGGTTGTTCTTGCGGGATGGCTGTTCGTGAACTTTACGCCCGTAGGTCAGGATGACAACCACGTCCTCTCCATTGGCATCGGTGGCGGACTCGGCTTCATTATGTTGTTTAACGTCTGGGGCATCATCTGGCCGAACAATAAAAGGATCATTCGAGGAACCCTCGCCGGCACTCCTCCAGCGAACGCGGCGGTCCTGGCCCGGCAGGCGTTCCTGGCGTCAAGGACGAATTTGTTCCTCTCGGTGCCGATGCTGTTTTTCATGGCTGCCAGTTCGCACTACACGATTCTGGGAAGATAAAAGGATTGGGGCTACTTTCGCGTCATGCTTGCATGTGGCGCACGATGCGCGTGTAATTCTCGCTGCGAACTCACACGAACGACCTAGATACTCATTGCAGGCCGATTCATTTTTGGACTAGGATACTGTCGCGCTCGCAACCGCCACTTGGTGTCTAACTACTTCTCGCCGGAGGGCTTCCCATGTCCCGTACGGTGCTGTCTTTCCACCTCTTCTTTTCATTGGTTTTAAGTTTGGCTTCTGTTCCGCTAGCAGTGGCTCAGAAAGGTGGTTCGCCGCGTCCAACTGCGCCCCCCGGACCCATCCCGGACTTCAGTCGCTTGCCAGACCCAACGAATCAGAGGGATATCCGCTTTCAGCAATACGACAAGACGCCTCTGAAGTTCTCCAGCACAACGATTTATGTCCTGGTGCCTGTCGTGGTAACCGACAACGAAGGGAACCACGTCAGCGGCCTTAAGAAAGAGGATTTTCACCTCCTAGAGAACGGGAAGGATCAGAAAGTAGCGAGCGTCGAAGAAATCAAGCCCACCGCCACGGTGGTCACGCGCCTGGCAACGCCCACCAACGAGATTACGAACCAAACCTCCGGGGACAGCTCGCCGCGGAGGCTTGTAATTGTTGCGCTCGACATCGTGAATACACCAGTTTTAGATCAGGCACGGGCACGGCAGGCCATGATTGCTTACCTCACTGACAACATCGAGTCAGACTGCCTATACCAGTTGGTTGCGATCGAAAACAATGGGCTGCGTATCCTGCACGACTACACCCAGGACACGAGGACCCTGGTCGCCACTCTGAAGGCGGCTCGTAGCCATTTTCCCACGACCAACAGCGTGGATACCGCGGCACTGCACGGGCTGAGCGGCGACGCCAGCCCTACCACAGTACCCTCGATGCCAGTTTCCGACGCTACAGGGTTACCCCAGCCCACAGCTGTCATGGACTTCATAACCGGACAGTCCGAACAAGCCTACGGGCAAATGCGCCAGGCTGACGCAGCAAACAGTACATTGCTTGCGTTCCAGCAAATTGCGGAGCGGGCCAGCGGGATTCCCGGGCGCAAGTCGCTGGTCTGGCTCACCGGCAGTTTCCCTTTCTCTATCGATCCTGTCAGCGCCTCGGTGAATGAAGGTCTTTCGTTTGCAGCCTACCAGCACACCATGCAGTTACTGGAAAGCCAGCTGATCTCAGTTTACCCAGTGGATGCGAGAGGGCTTCTAACCACTTGGCCGGACGCGAGCGTGCACCTCAGTCGGAAGGAAAACGCACAGGCTGCTGCCGCACTGGCCGAGCAGTCGAACCGGCATCTCGATACGATCCAGACTATGCAAGCCTTCGCCGATATGACCGGCGGGCATGCTTATGTAAACACCAATGACACTCGTGGAGCGGTCAGGGATGCGGCCCTGGATGGAGCGGATTACTACATGCTGAGCTATCCTCTCGACAAGAGCGATCGTCGCCCGGGATGGCGGAAGATCGAGGTCAAAGTTGGGAGTTACCATGTTCGTGCCAGGCATGGTTACTTCGTGACCCAGACCACGATGGACCCGACGAATACGGCCAAGTACGACATCGATAACGCCCTCAGATCGCCATTGGATTACACTGGGCTTCCCCTCCGGATGTCCTTGACTCCTCCGGCACCGGATGGTGACAAGCGGAAAATCACATTTGCCATGATGACACCACCAAAGTCGACGAAGATCGACAGCGAAGACAAGAACCATCTGAACGTTGATATCGCCTACGCAGTCTGGACCGCCACTGGACAGGACGCAGGTCACAAGGGCGCCACTTACAACTTGAATCTTAATCCTGCCGAATTGCAGCAGATCACCACCAAGGGTCTGGGCTATGGTGACACCCTAGAGCTCCCGCCTGGGAGCTACAAGTTGCGGCTGGTCGTGCGGGACAACCTGACGGGTCAGATTGGCAGTATCTCGGCGCCACTGGAAGTAAAGTAGTTTCTGGTTCCACAAGATCGGCAACCATTTCAGTTTGTTTACGCCTTCCCCGCCACTCGGAATTTCCCCGGAGTAATACGTTACAGCGGTCCTAAGATGTGCTGCGCAGGAAAGCAAAAAGGAGGCTCTTTCGAGCCTCCTTTTTAGCTTCTACTCTCCCGCCTTCCTAGAAGATGAACTTCGCGGAAAGCTGCATCGTGCGCGGGTTGCTGGAGAACACCGCCCTCGGGACGTTGAAGGTAGACGCTCCCGGAGTGACGTACTCCCGCACGGCGCTGCTGGTAGTGATGGCGGTGAGTGCGGTGTTGGCGCCGTCCGCCCGGTTGACGTAACCCGGCGTGAACTGCGGGTGGTTGAAGGCGTTGAGCATCTGGGCGCCCAGTTGGAACCTGAACCTCTCCGTGAAGCTCACGCTCTTGTAGATACCGAAGTCCCAGTTGTTGATGTGCTCGGTTGGCAGCGTGTTGCGGCCCAAGTTAGACAGCGCGCCGATACCTGTACGAATGTACCGCGCGGTCGGGTCGTTCGCGACATAAGCCACCGTGGCGCCAGCGGTGTTGGTCAGGGCCGTAACGTCCGTCCCCGTTCCTGCCTTGCCGGCCGGATTAAGGATGGCGCGATCGCCCCAGGTGTCACCGTTCCCATTGGCGTCACGAGCCGCCTGCACCGTAGCGTACTCCGGAGCCTCGTAGGTGTAAACCGGCGCAGCTTCCCAGTTGCCCACAACGTTCCTCATTAGCCAACTGCTCGAGTGCTTGAACATCGGCATATCGTAAAGGGCCGTGATGGTGAAGCGGTGCCGGCGGTCCAGAGCGGAGCTGGAGCGGTCCGCATGCAGGTTCTGAAAGTCCTGCGGCCGCCGCGGCGTCAGGATGGTTGTGAAGAAATCCGCGGTGGAGTTGTCTATGTTGTGACTGAAGGTGTAGGCCGCTTGCAACTGCAGGCCATTACTGAACCGGCGATTGAGTTGCGCGGCTAGCCCGTGATAGACGGAGTCACCGAAGGGCACGAAGCCCACTAGGTTGCCTCCGTTGAACCCAGCCGCCGCGAGATCCCCACGGAAACTCGGCTGGGCTTGGATTACATCCAGAGTCGTTGTCAGAGCATCCAGCGCGGGCTGGCCAGGGTTGGTCAGGAACGTGGGCAGGAACAACGTCGACGACGTTTGGGTGATTCGGTTGATGCGAACCTGCGTATCTAGGTGGACGCCGCGGGTTCCCAGATACCTTACCTCAGCCGTATAGTTCTTGGCGAAAGTATGCTGGACGCCCAAGGTCCACGAAACACTGTAGGGATCCTTCTGGTCCGGCGGAACCCAGCTCGCCGTCGCAGCGCGGGCCTCTGCAACCGTACCAAACGGTTGGGGCGTGGGCGGAATCCCTCCGTTGGCCAGAAATGCGGCCGGATTCGGACAAGTCGGCGAACCCGGGCAGTCATAAGTCTGGTTTAACTGCGGAGGCTTGGACAAAATGCCGATGTTGTCGAAAAGTACATCATAGGCCATGCCGAATCCGGCACGGATAGAAGTATTACCGCTGCTTCCAGGTGACCATGCGATGCCTACCCGAGGTGCAAAGTTCTTCTTGGGCGCCCGCGGTTCAGCGAAACTGAGGCCAGGGATGCTAGCTGCTATATTCAGTTTCTGCAGTCGCTCGTCGGAAGCGATGGTGGTGTACTCATGGCGTAGTCCGAGAGTAAGCGTCAGATTGGGACGCATCCTCCACGTGTCGCTGACGTACCAGTATATTGCGCTCTGGTTTCCGTCGTAACCTGCTTTCCCGACGCTGCGCTCCGCCAAGCTATCCGGGTTTTGGTCCCTCAGGTACAAGTCCAGAGTCGAATAATCGTAGTCGCCGCGCGAACGTTGCGTGAAGTTCTGCGGCGAGATGTACCTGCGCGCTTCGACGCCAAACTGCCAGGTGTGACGACCCTTGGTCCAGCTGAGGTTGTCGGCTACCTGATAGGTGTTGATAATGGTGAATTGCGGGCCGTTCGGGTCAGGACCCACCTGCAGAGCTAGTTCATCGTAGGTGAGGTTGGGGAATTGGTCTAAGCCCGGAAAGGTGAAATTGCCCGCACCGGTTATGTTGTCGAACCGCGTGTACCCAACCCGCAGCTCATTGGTGAGCGTCGGCGAAAAGGTGTGGTATTCGCCCAACGTAAATAGATGCGATATGGTCGGATTGATCTGGAAGAAGATCGGCAGCGTAGGCGTGGTGTCCGATCCAACACCCTTGTTGTAGATGTACCGGCCCCGCAACTGGTCATGGTCCGAAATGTTATAGTCAGCGCTGCTGGCGGAGTTGCGGAAGTTATTGAAGGAAGGACCCACGACTGGGAGGAGCCCAATTTCAATGTTCTTGCCAGCCACAATAACCGGGTTGCAGCTACCGCAAGGCGCGGGGGCTGGGGCCACAAACTTCTTGAAAATGCTCAAGTTGGTCTGGTTCAGCGTTGCTATGGACGCCAGCGTCGCGAAGCCGTTGGCGGTCGGAGTCTCCGGGGCAGTTGGGGTCACACTCTGACCAATCGGGTTATACTCATAGTTAAAGAAGAAAAACAGCTTATTCTTGATGATGGGGCCGCCAACCTGTCCCCCGAAGCGGTTGCTATCGAAGCGAGGATTCTTTGGTGTTGTTCCGGCGGGGGTTCCGTTCGCGACGATTTGATCAATCGAATTCAGGTTGCGGTTCTCAAAATATTCGTACAACTTGCCGTGGAAGCTGTTCGTACCGGTCATCACTACCTGATTGAACTGACCGCCTGACGAGTGCCCGAATTCCGGGGTGTATAGGTTTTGCAGCACGGTAAAGCTCTGTACCGCATCGTTGGGAACGATGGCTAACGGACCGGTCACGTCCTTTCGGTTGTTGTCATTACCTTCAACGGTGAAATTGTTGTTGCGCGAACGCTGACCACCCACTGAAGGCCCTGTTCCGTCACCCACCCCGCCGTTGCTGGCCACGCCTGCCGAATACAGCGAAAGGTTGAGAACGCCGATGCCGAAGCCGTTCCCAGATGTTCCCGGCAGGTCGGAGATCGAACGCTCGTCGTAGTTAGTCGTCACTTGCGCCGTCGTCGTGTCAATGATCGGAGCCTCTCCAGAGACCTCCACCGTCTCCGACGCAGCCCCAGGGGTAAGAGTCACATTGACGGTACCGGTGCGGTTCAATTCTACTTCGGCCAGTTCCGTAGTGGTTCGAAAGCCACTGGCCTTTACGGTGAATCTGTAGTTACCGATCGGTAGGTTATCAAACCGGAACTGACCCGTATTATTAGTTTTGGAGTTGGAGCTCATTCCGGTGCCGGTGTTAGTGGCGGTCACGTCGGAACCTGCCACCGCAGCACCCGTCGAGTCCACTACTGTGCCAACCACGTTGCCGCTGACGGCTTGGCCGAAGGCCAGGCCGACGCTCAGTGCTAGCAGGCTCAACAAAGCAATGGCCAGCGCGAAAACCTTCAAGCTAGAGGCAGTTCGATTCATGCGATTTCTCCTCAAGAAAACTCAAAATTGCCGGGAAAGTGGCCAAACGGTGCTCGGCACGCAACCCAAGTCACCAAGACACACCTGTGCAACTGCCATTCCAAAACAATAAGTAATAACAGCTAATGTTTTGTTACAGTTACTGTCTCGATAAGATGTTATTCATATAGAAAATCGGATAGACTGTCTCGTTGTGATATGAAATCCTGTATGTCCTCAAGGGAAACCCTGTAATCCTTGAGGCAAAATAGAGTGTGGATTCGGAGCTCTATCTTCGGGGAATCAGACTGTTCAACAGCGGCGCTTACTTTGAGGCCCATGAAGTGCTCGAAGACGCTTGGCGTGCTGCCCCGACGGTAGAGAAAAAATTTCTGCAAGGTTTGATTCAGGTTGCAGTAGGGCTCCACCATCACAGCAAGGGAAATGTCGTCGGTGCGCGTTCGCTGCTGAGTCGAGCCGCCAGGAACTTGTCCGGTTATCCGGAAGATTTTGGCGGAATCCATTTGCCGGAGTTGCTACACTCGCTCGCGGAGTGGCAGCACGCGTTGGCTGAAAGCAAATCCGTTCCTCCGGTACCGCGGTTCGTCGTCAATTTCTAGTCAATCCGTCCTTAAGTCTCTTAGGCGAAATATACGCTCGCCATCCTGGCTCCGAGTCGTTGAGTCTGCGGGAGTCCGCTCAACATGACGAGGATCCAGAGATGTCCATACGAATCCTTGTCGCAGATTTCCGTGTGAGCCTCGTGCCGCGGTCAACCCACAAGGCAAACCACCACGAATTACGAGGCCACAAATTTTGGCTCCCACTATTTCCGCAAGCTGAAGCGCTCACGTGATGGGTACTGATCTCGAATCGTTATTGAAAACAGGAAACTTATTGGCTTTGTTTCGTAAAAAACACCTCACGTCCTCCTGCCCAAATTAATGTTGAGAGGCGGCGGCACGTTTTCGCCTCTGCGCTGCCTCTGCAGACGCTCCAGTTGGTCCATGGCACGATAAAGTTGTCTGTCTAAGTGAGCCTCGTAGCGGAGAAGTTTGTCGGTTGCATCTGCGGGAGGCAGGCTAAAGGCGCGCGCTTCAGCATCTCCTGTGACCCCCTCACGCTCCACAGCGTAATCCTTGAATGTGTTAATCCTTTCAAGCTGATGGTCAATGAAGGCGACAACAGCTGCGCGTTTCTTCTCAGCTTCTTTGTCATCCACGACTCCAGAAGATCCATTTTCGGCTGTCGCTGCCGGCGGACCGGCGTGCATACATTGAAGTGCGAACAAGTAGTCCCAAAAGCCGAACTCGCAAAAAATGGTTCCACGAGTCTGTTTAGATATATAGCCATCGCTGGCCATCTCGGTCTTCGCCCTCTCCAGAAGTGCACGCAAGTATTTCAGGCCGGCGTGATGTGTCCGCAGAGTAGTTTGGCCACGTTGCATAGCAACCCACTGGTCCATTAAGGGAATCTTGTCAGCAAGGTTCTCACGACTGAAGAAACCTAATTCCATGTTAGCTACGGCAAGGACAAGATTAGCCTTGTCTGAATCTCGCAGTGCCCGGTCCACTGCTCGCGTGTCAAGCCGCTTGCGTATTTCTCCGTTCTCGGCACGAATTACGCGCGCTTTCCTCCACCAACAGACGGCGATGGTTTGTACGAGCGATTCCTCGACGACACCCAGGGGTTCGTAGTATTCGCACAATCTTTCGACCAAGCCATGAAACTGTTCCAGACTCTCTTTGCCATCCCCGGCAGTAATCACAACCTCCAGTGCAAGGAGTCCATGCTTGATGGCATTGCGGGCCACTGTTCGTTTCCCCCGTGCCGTTTTCGGCCCGGTGGAGCGGAGCGCATTTCTGCGGTTGGCCTGGATTTTGCGTTCCGATACTGGCCGCCTTCGAGGTGAATCTTCCGGTGACGGCGGAGTGGAAAAGTTCTTTTTTTGAGGTTCCGACAGAGACACACCAATTCTCCCAAATGTCTGAACGAGGTTAGAAGATCGTACAGGGTCCACAGTGCCAGCGCCGGAGGTGTTCCTTAGCTCAGAACGGAGGTTCTGCGTCTACTTCATTATATGAGGCAAACGAACTGGAAGAATACTCAAAAGGCTCAATTGTCGTTACCTGGGTAATCCATGCAGGCGGCGGAGTTCGAGGGTCACGGTCTGACCCGGAGGTTCGACACCGGCGTCGATGGCCTCATCTCTCTTGCCTCTCCGAACCTCCGGATGATTTCATCAAAAGCGCACTAGGATCAACTCTCCCGTCCGCGCCTGCCCCTTGCGGGGACGTGGAGGCTCCCTTGACCCTGAAGCTCAAGGCATCGTTCGAGCAGCAATTCAACTTCCTTACTTAGAGACCGGCGTTCATATTTCGCGATCTCAGCCAATCGTGACTTCAGACTTGCCGGTACCCGAACTAGCAGCGCAACTCTAGGTTCCGCCATAGCTATGACCAAAAATACCAGGATTCAGCAATTTTCGGTATGTAACTATTTGATACTTTATGATACATTATGTTTCATGGAGAAAAAGCATGACAAAGCATAGTGCTAGCGACCGAAAGCTATTGCGGCAGAATCTCTGCAACGCGAGGAGCATCTATCCAAATCTTTCACAACCGCAACTTTTAATTCTGCGCGACCTCACAGTCACGTTCCACTTATCGGTTTGTAGGGCTGAACTCCTGTATTTGGCCGGAAAATGGTACGTGAGTCACAGCGGTCTGTTGCGAATAGCGCATCGAAGGCGGTGTTTTGGAATAGATACTGCAATTGAACAACAAACAACTGAAGCCTCGGTAGGTCGCTGGGTTTTCAGAGCTACGGTTCACAAATCAAAATCGAGGAGCTTTGTCGGCTATGGCGATGCCGACCCGTCTAATGTGTCTCCCTTGGTCCACGGCGCCGAGATGCGGGTGGCTGAGACCCGGGCGGTCAACCGGGCCCTGCGCAAAGCCTACGGCGTCGGGATCTGCTCGGTCGAGGAGATCGGTTCGTTTGCCGATCCAGCTCCAGCCTCGCGGGAGGCGAAGAAGCTACCGTTCCAGCCAGTCAACGGGAACTGCGGCAGCCCCAGGGTCCGCGACCGCCTCTGCCAGCTCATTCGTCAGCACCAGCTCGACGCAAATTTGGTCAAGGCTTACGCTACCGACTTTTGCGGGACCAAGACCCTGCGCGAGGCGACCCGTGAGCAGGTTGAGAATTTCGTCACGCATCTCGGCGACTGGGCTAAGAAGGACCGAAATGCCTTGCTCTGCCAGCTTAACAGTTATTTCCGGCCGAAGGATAATGCGTTATGAAGCGCCGCATCCAGGGTCTGCACGAAGCCGATCGATCCCTTGCTGATTCGATTTTGGATGGCCTATTCCTGGTTCAGGTCGACCGGGCCCAGTACCGCTGGCAAGGCCAGAAACCCTACTACCTCCTCCGCTTTGCCGTCATTGAACCCAAGCCAGTGGCCGGGCGCGTGATCACTGGCCGCGTCTATTGCACCCCAAAAGCCTTGTGGAAGCTGAGTTGGTTCCTCCGCGATTTTGGCTACGATACCGAACTGCTCGGCCGAAATGAGATCGACGAGAAACTCCTGGTCGGGCTCCGCGGTATGGTCAAGATCAGCCACACAACCATCAACCGCACATCTCTCGTAAACTTCGACGTCTTCGCCCCAGCCAGCCAGTGGGAAGAACTCTCCGCGGCCCCCCCAGTAAGTGTTAGCAATTCTAGGGTGGCATCATGATCTATAGCTACACCCAGATCAGCCAGTACCTCACCTGCCCGCGACGCTACAAGCATCGCTATCTCGACGGCTGGCGGGAGAAGGACACCCGGGCCGCCATGCTCTTCGGTCGAGCCTTCGAACAAGCCCTGGCAGCCTACTTCCTCCGCCAAGACGCGACCGTAGTCTTGTTTCGCGAGTGGACGGCCTGCCAGAACCAAGGTCTGCAGTATTCAAAAGGCGACACCTGGGACCGTATGTTGCAGCAAGGGATTCAGCTGCTGGAGCGCTTCTGCCAAGACGACCGCATCCGCATTCGCCAGCCCCGCCGGAATCTACAGATCAAATTCACCCGAGCGGTCTCGGAAACCAACGACTTCGTGGCCTACGTCGATGCAATCGGGCACCTGGATGGCACACGCTCTCTGCTCGAGTGGAAGACCACTGCCAGCCGTTACCCCGAGGAGCCGGAGGGACTGCTGGCCCTTGACCCACAACTGGTTTGCTATTCCTGGATGACAGGGATTGCCGAGGTCGCCCACGTTGTGTTCGTCCGCAAGCGGCTGGTTGAAGTTCAGTACCTTCACACCACGATCACCGACGAGCAGCGCCAGGAATTCGGTCATCTGGTCAAAGACACAATCAGGCGGATCGAGTCTGCCGAGTTCCTGCCCCACAGCGGTATTCGATTTCCCCAGAACCCCTGTAGCAGTTGCCCCTACCTAGGACTCTGTTTGGGCCGGCAGGACTTGGTCGAGGCCGCCCTGATCAGGCGGGCAGGAGCAGAAGACCTTGGCTGGCTTGATGAGCTTGCGTTTTAGGAACCCTCCAATGCCGCCCAAACTCAACCGCCGACGGGCCCTGTTCGTACTGACCAAGATCGATGAGATCTTGGCCTGGGAACGGCGGACCGAAACCGAGCGGGACACCCGCTTCGTCGAACTGGGCCGCTATCTGTGCGAAGTCCGGGCGGGTCAATACTGGCGGCTGGAGAACCTCAAGTCGTTCGACGAGTTTCTGGAGAGGCGGTTCCCGGAATCGAGGCGGAAAGCCTACTACCTGATGTCGATCCACGAGCACTTGCCGCCGCAGGTGCGGAGAGAGCTGAAAGAAGTGGGATGGACGAAAGGGTTGGAACTGGCGAAGCTGGCCAGAAGGGACAGGCAGGAGTTCGATTGTGCAACCTGGTTGCACAAGGCTCGTGAGATGCCGAAGGAACAGTTCAAACGGGAGGTCGAGAAGGAGCTGACCGGGCGGGAAACGGAGCCCTGGGAAATTATCTATTTCAAGCTGTACAAGAGCCAGATCCCAGTGATTGAGCAAGCGATCGAAACCGCGGCTCTCATGCTGGGGAGTGATAAATCCCGGGGCTATTGTCTGGAGATGATCTGCGCGGATTTTCTGGCGGGGGCCAACCTGGACAATCCCGACCTGCTTTTGCACTCGATCGCACGCTCTTTCAAATTCCTGCCGGCTGAACAACAACAGGCGTTTGTGGCTCATGCGCTTGAAAAGGCGTCGTGAACCAAATTCGAGCAAAGAATCCGCGGCTGCGACTCTCCCCCGAGCTGTACGAAGACGTCCGTCAGCAAGTACTCCGACGAGACGGTTGGCGATGCCAGAGTTGTGGCACGATGTCGAATCTTGAAGTGCACCACAAGCAGCTACGTAGTCATTCAGGAAGCGACATTGACGATAATCTAATTACGCTATGCGACTACTGCCACAAGTCGGTCCATTGCTTGAAGAGTCTGTTGCGCTGACAGAGAAATCTCACTGGTGAGGTGTTTTGAGCTCATAACCAACAGTCGCTAGTTCAAATCCACCCCAAACCGTCACCCTCTGCATTCTCCGGTGGTCTAACGAACTGTGCGGTCACGACCTAACCAACGGCTGACTACCGCTGGCGCCGCTTTCTGCGCGCAACGGGCTTTGGCGGCTGCTCTCCCGCCGCCAGGACGCGCCGGACGATGGGCGTGTTCAGCTTGTACTTTCGCTCTACCACACTGCCGCTGTCGTCTTTCACGTGCAACACGAACACCGGCAACGTGCCTTCTTTCTCGAAGTTTTCCTCTGAAACGGTCACCGGCAGCACGCCGTCCAGGTTGCGCTCGCGATACGCGGTCTCATAACGGTGGCGTTTGACGTTCCAGGTGAAAACGCGGATCTGGTTATAGTCGAAAGGCAGGCCGTCCTTGGGTTCGGTCAGGACCATCAGGTATTGCGCCACTTTCTTGTCACCATCCGCAACCTGATTCAGCATAAAGAAAGCGACGATGCGCTGACCCTCGGCATATTGCGCGATCTCCAGCGGCGCATCGATGTCGAGCATTCGTCCCAGGACCCAGCCCACGTGTCCAGGGGCATCGCGAACCAGCCACCAGTCTTCCATCGGCGGGGCTGCGGGCTGGGATTGCCTTTTCTCGGGAGCGGGTCTCGCGCCGCCGGGCAACTTCTTCTCGCTGGTGGCGCGCTTCAGAATGGAAACTTTGGATCCCTGATCGAGTTGATAGAGGTGTTCGGCGTCCCGATTGGGCTCCAGATGGGTGTTGGTATCGTTGCGCGTGACGGCGGGAGCTTGCGCGGTGGAATTTTGCTCCTGTTGAGCAAGTTTTTGGAATCCGTCATAAACCTGCTTGGGAACCAGAGCGCGCTGCTCTACCCATCCTTCGGAGCCATCGGCGGCACGGACGCGCACAAAGCGTCGCTCTCGCTCCAGCACCTGCACCGGTTCGCCGTTCTTCACGGTACCGGTTTTCTTATAGACGACTGCG
>Ga0307479_10003928_pt1 | contig 13594 bp, 14 predicted proteins | sample atmos_gasesECM4C_FD_203743 | JGI IMG/M metagenome (GOLD analysis project Ga0307479, IMG submission 203743) | Hardwood forest soil microbial communities from Morgan-Monroe State Forest, Indiana, United States - atmos_gasesECM4C_515 | ecosystem: Environmental > Terrestrial > Soil > Temperate...
AAAGAATCGGCGTGGGCATGGCATTCCAGAAAAAGTGTTGGTCGAAGAGTTGACCTCTACAGGACTGCGAGTAGAGAAGGTTATCGACGATTGGTCGAAGCGCGACTATTGCGTCATCTTCGTGAAGCGCAGTCCATGAAATAGCCGGACAAGCAAAACCGAATAAATGGCTATTTGCCAATGGATGCCGACTGGTGTATAATGGTGGCTATGGCCAAGACTCGAATGAACATCTATTTGAATGGCGAGCAGAAACGGAAGCTGGAGACGTTGTCCGACAAGACTGGCGCACCCGTCGCTGAGCTAGTTCGACGAGCCATTGACAGCTACCTGACGTTGAGGAAGAGAGACCTGAAATCATGAAGCGAGTTGCCATCTACGTCCGGGTCTCCACTGCCGACCAGCATCCGGAGACGCAACTCTACGACTTGCGCGAAATGGCCAGGCAGCGCGGATATGAAATCGTGCGCGAATACAGCGATGTAATCTCCGGTGCGAAATCGAGACGGCCAGGCTCGACGCGCTGATTGCGGATGCTCGCCGCCATCGCTTCGATGTTGTGCTCGTGGCCGCATTCGACAGAGTGGCCAGAAGCGTACGCCATTTTCTGGAAGTGCTGGACGAACTGAATCACCTTGGAATCGAGTTCGTCAGCTTCCGCGAGAATATCGACACTGGCGGCCCACTTGGCCGAGCGATGGTGGTGATAGTCGGAGCCATTGCGGAACTGGAACGAAGTCTAATCGTCGAGCGCGTCAAGGCTGGAATGCGTCGAGCGAAATTGGAAGGACGGCGGATTGGCCGAACGCCGCTGAATATAAACCGCGAGCAAGTCGTACGCGACCGCCACTCCGGACTATCGCTCCAGCAAGTGGCACGGAAACATGGAATCTCGAGGGCGAGCGTGTGCAGGCTGGTGAAGGAATCGAGCGCTGCGTCTCATCTAGCAAGGGAAGCAGCTTGAAACGTTGCTGGTGATAACGCGATTGTTCAGCAGTGACCCTAGCCCTATTCATCGATTTCTTGACTACTTTTCTCGACCACGTCGCAGTGAATAATATCTCCTGGTCCAAATCCAAATGAGGGCGATGTTCTGTACGCAATATGTGGCCAAGAAAAAATAATCATGCACGAGAACACGGTGACCGCTCAGCGAGCGATATATCCATATTTGGACGAGTGTCAATCCACCGACCGTTGAGCCAACGACCACCGCCAGAATATTCCTTATAACTTGGCTGGTGACCTTGTACCGTAGTAGCGCGACATACCACCCGATAATAAATAGCACCACTGCAAAGGGCGGGAAAGCGATGACCCATGCTTTAAGAATAGTGCCGAATTCCGTGCTCACTTTTTGGTCTCGCAGCCACTGCGCTCTGCGGAGTCAGTTTCGAGGCCGAAGTATTAGCTTACGCAAGTCTCAAACTGATTTGATGTCGCCTTTTAATTCGCCAGCTTCTTTTCGGTCATATGGAATTCGCGCCCGAACGCCAACTGGCAAAAGCCTCCACACGACTTTGAGAAAGAAAACGTACGTCGCAAGCGCAATCAAGCCAACAAACGCCACGCTCAAGGCATCAGATGAAGGCATCCATTGGTCCCGCCCAAAAAGCGAGATGAGTAGCACGACGGCAAACACCAACAACGGAATAGTAGTGCACAGCTTCGTGTAACTGAATGGCTCGTCAGACCAACGCCACCGACTGAAACCAGGCATGGGCGCAACCTCCCTGTTCAGTTATCGCAAGCGTAGACCACGGTTATTCAGGAGTCCAGTTGCTCCCCAGCGGACCGAACGAGTGAGTCACTGCCTGGTAAGCGCGCAAGCCGGACATGTTCTTCGCTGAAAGAAGAGCTACCACTTGAAAAAACGACGATTCCCGTGGCTACAAAACCAACAAAACTTGATTCTGTAGGTTTTGATGCCCACGTCCAGGAGCATTTAGCTCCGTGCGTGTGCCCCGCTGGTGAAGGAATCGGGCAATGCGGCTCATCTCGTGAAGCAGGCAGCTTGAGCAGTTGCTGGTGGAACGGAGATTTCTGTGCAATGTCCGGTAATTCGACGAACCATGAGTTGGCCAATACGCAGAATGAATCGACTGGGTTAGTCTGAATCGAGGACGGCGATTCCTTCCTGTAAGTATCCCTCGAGATTCTTGTCTAACCATGCCTGACCTGCCCGAAGTTTATGGAACCGGACGGTTGCATCGCGCCCATCAAACGATACGATAACAACAAAGACGTGTGTGAAGCGTTCGGCGAGAGCCCTCTTCAATCGGCGGGCGAATTCGAGTGCTTCGGCCAAATTCTTGACATGGAGATGATTGATGAAGCATTCGTATCCGGTATCGTCTTGGGCAGCGTCGCGGGCAACCCCGGAATTATGTGCTTTTGATGCAAGCAGTACGCATCCCTCTTTCTCAACAAACCCTGCAACTAGGACACTTGACAATGCTGGCGAAAGGGCGGACTCATGTGTTTTCACTTGGCTCAAGTATTCGCGCATGTTTCGGTTGGTTCTCATCGTGCACTGATGTTCCCATAAATTGAGGCACCCGACGAAGCGGAAGATTGATTTAAGCTGGCGCATGCCTGATTGACGCACTTTCTCTAACGACGCGAGCAGTTGCACACAGAAGAGCTACAGCATGAAAGAACGACGATTCCAGTGGCGACAAAACGAACACTTGGTTTCGTAGGTTTTGATGCTCACATCCAGGGCCCATTTATCGTGGAAGCGCCTCCGGAATCAGCGCGGCAGATGTCCAGTGGGCCAACTAACCGGGCACTTGAAAACCGCCGATAAACGCGCGTTAATTAGCCGTGAACCGGGCAAATAGATTCCAACGATTGCTTGGACGCCGATGGGTGCTTGTGGTGCTGGCCGTTGGAATTGGACTAGTTTCTCTGTTCCTGTTTTGGGTGACCGTTGAGCGCGACTACTGGGAGTACCTGATTTATCCAAAGGAGAAAGCCGCTGACAACTATACTTACCCTCAATTGAGATACACGGTTTTTGATGCTGGCCTTTTATTGTGCTGTTTAGATGGTTTTCTTGCGTGCGGCCTATCGCTCAGGAGTGCGCTTCTCGAGCGCAGCGTCTCGGGATGGACGTATAGGACGATTGTTATTTATTTCGCTTTGTTCGCGGCGTTGGCCCTTGGCAGGATTCTCATGATGGCTGTGAGGCGTCACGGAATTTGAGCGACGCTAATCGGTTAAGTCATTACCGATTTTTTGTAATCCAACTGTCCTGGGCTCTCAAATTGGTGCTTCCCACTCAAAGAATCTAAGCTAAGTCTCGATAAACTCGGTTACCCGGAAATGTCCGGTAATCCGGCTAGTCAGGAATTACGCGAAAAAGGAAAAATCGCTTTCCGTACTTCGATACACGAGTGCGGTTAGCCCAGCGATTGCCAGTAGTCCTAACGCAACAATTAGCAGAACGCCGAGAAAGGGGTCTGACCGCCACCAAATCGCCGCCGCCAACCAGTAACAGCCCGCGACCGCAAGGGAACCGACGTTCACCCATCTAGCAAATTCCCAATTAACAAGCTCAAGCACGATACCGATAATCGGAAGAATTACCTCAAAAACAAACTCGAAGCACAACTGGAAATTCAAGGCCGGGAATCCCACGCTTCGCAGCCTGGTAAACATTGCCCAAGCGACGAAGGTATTCGCAGCTAAAACCCAAGCGCCACGAAAGATTCTCTTCATTGTTCCAGTAAAAGCACCTAGGAACTGACGTCAATGAACGATAAAGGATTGTTTCTCGCCACTCAATGTCTGATGTAACGCATTAACCCGAAAGCTTGCTCTGCCGTGAGAACTCGGCGTTCCATCCATCATCAGCGCAGCCAGACACGCTCGTTGCACAGACAAAGGCCACAGCATGAAAGAACGACGATTCCAGTGGCTACAAAACCAGCAAAACTGATTTCGTAGGTTTTGATGCTCGCGCCTGGGCCTATTTATCGTGGAATCGCTTCCGGAATCAGAGCGGCAACTGTCCGGTGGCCGGACTTACCGGGACTAACCGGAATCCTCGAAGGAAATTGCTACGTTCCTAAATGCATTTCGGACGCAAGAGGCTTGGGCGGGGCGCCATGGTCCACAATTATTCTGCCTGTAAGTGCCTTGAAACCGTCTTTGGTTACCTTGAATTTGTACTCACCCTTGCCAGCATCGGGAATCCTAAAATTCCCTTCTTCATCTGTCTTGCTGCGCAATATGCCTCGCCCTCCAACAGGAAGAACTTCCACGTTTGCGCCTTGAACGGGCTGGTCAGCGATTGTTACGCGGCCTTCTAGTGCGCGGACCCGATAAGGTTCGGGAACTTCAATGATTGCGTTCTGAGGTTCTTCAATTGTGAAACCATCAGCATTTTGAAGAGTTGTGAGGCGGAAGCAGCCTTTCGTTCCGTGCAGATTTGGACCGGCAACCTGCAACCTCTGCCACTGACCAAGTGTGACTTTTGATTCGGTCTCAGGCTTTACGTAATACCAGACTCCAACCAAGCACACCATCGGTTGTCCCTGCAGGGTTTTAACTTGTTCGGGAGACCCGGAACGGTCTTGAAAAAAATATACATTGAACTTCTTAACTTCTTCCTCGCCATTGTCAGCGAGAACCCGGTCCACGAAGGCTCCCTCAAATTGGTCCGTATTCAGTGGGCCGAAATCACTAGGAACCGCACTTTCATGTCCGTTACGGAGTGCACCAATATCTTTGAGTTGCGAGATTTTTCTCAGCGTCCCTTCGTACTCGGCGTTTGAAAGGCGGTCCGCCTTGGTTGCGAAGGGCGCGTTCGGAAACTCCGAGGAGTAGTAAGATTTCGGGCCAACATCAACCTCGAACAACTCCCCCTGCGCATCGAATATGAGCCAAATAACGTAGTTGTCATTCAGTTGGTAAACTCGATGCTCCACGCTCAGTGGTTCGCCGAAAAGTTGCGAGGCTTTGCTGAGTAACTTCTCTTGCGCGGTAACCGACGTGCCCAACGAGGAGGCCAAGATACAGGCTACTAGCAGCACCGAACGAACAAATGTGGCTCGCATCATAGGGAGTATACCTTCATCGAGAAGAAGTTTCAGTCCGTCGGTTTTCTTGGGGGTATGTCACATGGACGCAACTGACTCGGATACCTGAGCGTCGCGCTCTCAGTCATCCCTGTGGTCCGCATTTGTGAAAACCAGCAAAAACTGATTTCGTAGGTTTTGATGCCTACGCCCAGGCCCATTTATCGTGGAATCGCCTGGCAGGATGGTGAAGGGAACAGGCGCTGCGGCTCATCCGATAGACGAGGCAGCTTGAGCGTTGCTGGTGGACGCAGATTTTTTGTGCAATGTCCGGTAACGCAGCATGTCAGCGCGAAGGATTGTAACCCACGAGCCATCGCGGTTGGAAAGCCCACACTTCTCAGCCAAAGCATCCGACAGGACAACTGATTCGCCCTCCGTCTCGCTTAAGGAGACCAACCAACGGGGCCATAGGGGTGGCCAATCGCCTAGTTGACGCGCTTTACCGGACAACTCGGTACTAGCCCTCGTAACGTGTCTGGTGCACAATCGTTTGGAGTATCCATGAAACTACTTCTCTCGATTGCCATGAGCTTCACGTGGCTTGCGACAGCGCAAGCCCAAGCAGTTCCTAGGCAGATATGGGGCAAGTGGGTTGTCAGTCGCGAAATCCCAACGACGACAGTATCGTGCTGGAGCGACGCTGAGGCGAAAACTCTACTCGGCACAGAGATTGAATATTCCGCAGATGTGTTCCGCTGGAAGCATGTGGTCACGACTCGTCCAGTTGCGGAGGCCAGAATGGTGAGTGCCGAACAGTTCCACGACGACAATTCCGGCAGGGGTTCCAACAGTTCACAAATTACGTTTCGTCAGCTTGGCATCAAAGCAAAGCAAGCAATGTTGATTTCGATTCACCATCCCCCCGCAAAGATTACTGGCGGAACAGTCGAAATTCCTGGGGACGAAGTGCTGGTGAAGAACAAGGACACCATAATTTTCGCTGGCTGCAATGTGTACTTTGAAGCGAAGCGAGTCTCTACGGCCTCAAGTGCCCAATTAACGCCGTATCTCTAACGACGCCAGCCGTTGCATAGAGAAGAGCCACAGCGGGAATAACCACGATTCCAGTAGCTACAAAACCATCAGAACTTGGTTTCGTAGGTTTTGATGGCTCACGCCTGGGCTCATATTGTGGAATCGCGTCCGGAATCAGCGTGGCAGATGTCCGATAGGGCGACTACACAAGAGTCGGAAGCCGAAGAGGACTGAGCTGCGAGATTCTGTCGTTAGGCCACAATCCCCCGGATGGACTCTGCATGCGATACAGAGTAGAGTTTGCGCATCCGGGGAAGTCCCAAACTACGATTCGAAGCTGAGGAGGAAAAATGAAATTCAAGCTACTGTGGGCGTGTGCGTTCTTTGCTTTTGCTGTGGCCGCGGCTCCGGCGCAGGAGAAGTACTCTTTCTCCGGGAAGTGTGCCAAAGCGGATGTGGTGCAGAGTATCCCTGCTGGCGACATTGATGGTCATGCATTCATGCTCCAGCAGGGGAAATGCGAGACTACCACCGGAGAAATCGGAGGCGCGAAAAGCAAACAGGGAGCGTTTTCCGAGCATGATGAATCTACGGGAACGCACATGAAGGGCTGGGGCGTTTACGTGGAAACATTTGACAGCGGCGACAAGATTTTCTACACATATCAGACCAGCGGAACGACAAAAGACGGGGCGTTCGTATCAGGTGGGAATAAATATCAAATGTCAGGTGGCACGGGGAAAATGAAGAGCATCAAGGGCTCAGGCACCTGTAAGCTTACGGGCAACGCGGGCGGAGGCTTAGACTACGCATGCACCGGTGAGTACACATTGTCTGCAGCAACTCCAGCAAAATAGCGCGAAGCGAGAACGAGAGATTGCAGGGGGGCAGCCCGAGTGGGCTGCCCTTTTGTTTTCTCGTGACGTCGGCCGTGGGAGATTCGACTTCCATCCGCATACGGCGAGTTGCGGACCCCAAGGCCATCGTCAGGCAGTCAGACATGTTCGTTGCACACAGAAGAGCCAGAGCATGAAAGAACGACGATTCCAGTGGCTACAAAACCAACAAAACTGATTTCGTTGGTTTTGATGCCACGCCCAGGCCTATTTATCGTGGAATCGCATACAGAATCAGAGCGGCAGATGTCTGGTTTTCGGACTCATCAGGCACTGAGAAGTGGTTTCCCCGATGCGTGTGGATGCCTTGCCATACATCAGTTATTATCAGCAGGAATTGGAAGGGAAATCTGCCAATGACGTCAATGCGGTGCAAACTCTTGCTGCTCATAGTTGCTGTAATTTCGGCCCAACTAACTTTGGCTCAGCAACCCGAAAAAGTTGCAGTGACAGAGCCGTCTGTCACCAATCTGGCGAGTCTTTTCAAGCAGGCTGATACCGTAGCTTTAGTAAAAGTCGTTTCGGGAGATGCAGAAAACTACAGAATTACTGTTTATAAAGCTGAGGTGCTTAAGAGCTTCAAAGGAGCCGTGGCGGATGAGACCATCTACTTTGGCCCCCATGTGGGGGAAAGAATCGGATGGGAGTACATTCTGTTCCTGCACAACGTGACCCAGCCGCTTGCGCCGAAGACCACATCGAGCGTCAGCTTTGGAACGGTCCATTACTCCGAAGTCTTCAACGAGGGTTATAGCTCGATGATGACATCTTATGAATGCGTGTTTGAGGGAAAGACTACCGTCGAGCAGTGCGATGACGGCGTGAGGGTGTGCACGGACTACATCGTACTTCCGAAATCGACGCCTACCTTTCCGCCTATGACTGAAAACACTTCATTCGGCTGCCGATGGGTCAGGGAAAAAGTCTTCCTTTCCCTGCTTGGCACGCTGGGCGATTCAAAGAAATAGGCGGCCCCTTCATCAGCAGCCACCTAACGCGGTTACTGGACAAATGGGTCCCAGTAAACTGGCGCTGCTTCTTGGGTTACGGGCGGAACTCTTCCACGTATTCCGGCTCACCAAGCAATTCCAATTCAGCGCCGCTGCCTGTGAAAGAAACGGTTACTTGTCCTTGCCACATTGCCTGTAAGCGCAACTCAAATGCGCCTTTGTGGCGCAAGGGCACAGGAATTTCATTGTCCAACACGTTTTCCCCCATTTGAATCTGTCCGTGAGTCAAGTCCACGGGAAACTCCGAAAACGAACCTTCCACCCTGGCGTCATGTATGCGAAGTACCGCCTTCTGAACCCAGCCAGTGCCTGCATCACGACCCGGTATGCCTTCACTCTGGTGTATATAAACCGATGAGAAATGGAGTCGCGCTTCACGCTGCAAGAATGAAACAGCGGCGAGGACTGAATCGTGAATTTCGATTGAGCGATTCGGCATGACAGCAATCACTGTGCGATTATCGCTCTGCCCTTGTCAACGGGCCTGACCCATAAGTCCTTACAAACGCGCTCACCGGAGAAGTTAGTGCTAGCCCGGAACATGTCCGGTTATCCGCTTACCAGCCACTACGACAAGTCGTGACAGATTGCGCCCCGTCGTTAGAGGCCTCGACAAAAGGCAAACTACGACCGGCAATTTCCACATTAAGTGAAGCTCATTTTGAAGGTTTGCTGTGCATGGCAGCCATGCGTGATGCGATCAACCCGTGAAATTCGGGCTGCTTGCTGTTGTGACTTCGAGCCTGTGGCCACTGCATAGAAGGGATTTGGTCCAGAGGCTGGGGGAGCTTTAGCACCGTCAGACCTGAAGCAGAGACGGCGTAGATGGTTTGACCCGTAGAATCCAGCACAAGCATCGGCGCTATGGCCCCCTCCGGATAAACTAGGACATGCAATTCCTCCGGAGTCATCAGACGAGCGCGCAGCGTGCCCCGAGCGGCATCCCAGATCTCGATTGAGTCTCCGAGGGGCACCACCAGGACTTTGCCTCCAGGACTGAATGTGACACCCAGGACGCCCGTGTCATCGGGTGGACTGAAGTCTGGATATGCGTTGGAATTCAAGTATTGCAGAGCAGGGTCAAATAAGCCGACTATGTCACCGGTGGCATCGGGTGGCGCGTCAACGGCGGCAAACTGGCTGCCATCCGCGGATACGGCCAGGTCAGTCCAAAACATTTCTCCAAAACCTTCCGATCGGACTGCGTAAGTGGACGGATCAATCGAAGCCACCTCGCCGCTTGAGTCATTGAGCGCGGCACTATACAGATGAGATCCGTCTGCAGACGCCCTTATAACTTGCCCGCCGAAGTATGGAAGCGAAGTGAAGGTAGACGTGGAAAGATTGAGCACCAGTCCCGGATTGCCGGGCACAACTACGGTGTTGAACTCTGTGATGGCGATCGAGCCAAATACATCCGAATTGCCGGAGTAGGTGACTACGGAGGGAGGCGAAACGTTGTCAGGATCCAGCACAATGAACTGGGGAGCCAAGCCAGATGAGCCTGCGACCACCAGCTTCGAGCCATCCGGCGTCAGTGCCATTGTATTGTAGGCTCCCGTGGCTGCCGTTGGGAAGGCCAGGGGAGATTGCCATTGCAGAGTTGCGGGATCCAGGACGTCGATCTCTGTCCCCTTCAGCGCATAGAGTAAACTGCGGTGGCTGTCATAGAGAAGCTGCAATAATCCGGTGGCTGGGATGATGGTCGGCGAAGAGTAGTAGCTCGCTGCCGAGGACAGCGTGCCAGATCCAGCAGAGCTCGATACGGAAATCACCGGGGCTTCACCCGGGCTTCCATTCGGAATTCGCATCGATTCTTCCTGAATAACTCCCGGCCCCAGAGGGAGGTCGGTCACCTTCGTGGCCGGTTGGCCTCCGATGTTGATGGAAGGGACTTCGAAGGTCGTTCCTGAAAAGCCAAATCCGAAAAGATATGCGGGAGGATTGCCTGTCGGTGGCAACAAGTTTGCGCTGAAACCGATTGGATCGACGCCGTAGGACACTCCATCCGCATACACAGCCGTATCTCCAAACGAGTCGATGCACACGACATCCACTGGTCCGACCGTAGAAGAGGCGGGAACGCTGATTGCGGTCCCTCCATTAAGCAATGGCGCAGCCTGCGCACCGACGTAGACGCTAACGCCAGTAAAGGTGGTGACTAGCGTCTGCCGCATGGACGTGTTGAGTGGTAACGAATCGTCGAGCACCGGGCAATTGGGAACCTGCAAATTTCCATTCGGACCGTTCGGGACGGGGGATTGTGTCAGATCCACGAAGCGCACTCCGCCGTCAATTCCAAAATAAGCGCGACCTTGAGAGTCTGTCGCAAGCAATCTCTCCAGGTTGTCATCATCCGGAACCACGGTGGCTGAGAGGTAGCCTAGCGCCGTGTAAGCTGTGGCATCGATTTCTTCGATCTCGAGTGGTAAGTCATATTGAAGGTACAGCTTCGATCCGTCCGCACTAAATTGAACGGCCGTCCTCGCAGTTTGAAAAGCGCCTGGAATCGGAGTGGTCCCGAGGACCGCAAGGGAATTGTTCAAGAATGTGACCTGGGAAGCCGAGACAACCGCAATCTCACTTCCATTCGAGTTAATCGCATAGCCCCGGACTCCGAAAGTATTGTCGGGGGGATTGACCGTGTTGAACGGCGCGGACGTCAAACTGTCGGAATCGGAGCTGTAAAGATAAAACTGGTCGCCGGCGAAGACCGCCCATTTGTGGTCTGCGCTCCGGGCCAGACTGTCCGTCTCCCAGGGGTTGTTGCCAGTAGGCTCAAGCTGAGTGAACGTATTCGCATTGGAATCCCAAACGTACAGATATTGTCCGCCATCAACGATATCGCTGGAATCGATCCCCTCTTCCTGACCGATAACAATTACTTTTCCGTTCGCCAACGCCACGACGGTTGGAAAGAACAGCGTGAAACCTCCAGTCCCCACCGCCGAAAATGGATGTTGCACAACAGCAAGCGTGTCTTCATCAAAGGTGATGAGCTCTTGCGCTACGGTGCCTATGACAAGCGTCTTTCCGTCAACCATCTGGTCAATTCCTAAAGGCTGGGGAACCGGCACTCTGGCTTGAATGGAAAAATCTACGCCGGAGATTACATCAAGCTCATTGAGACCCAGATTCGTGGCAAAGAGTAGTTGCCGAGATTCATCGTAGAAGCCGTGGACCATGGAACCGCCAACCGGATGAAAAGGATCTGGGGGGACGGTACCGGTCACCGTCAGCTGAATCGATTTGTCAACGTTGAGCGTTCCGGAAACAGCATTCACACTCACGGGCTGCTGCGAGACCTCGGCAGTCCCAGAGGCGGACAGGGTGAAACTTCCCGGAGAGGTCGATGTCACTGAAAGCGAATTCGGCGCGACGGTTACACCTGCGGTAACGCCCGTCAAAGTGACAGACACCGTGCCGGTAAATCCGTTCTGCGCCACTATCGAAACCTGCAGTATCTGGCCTGGCCCCCCCTGTGTCAGCGCGATATTCCCTGTAGACAGTGAAAGCTCAAAGCTGGGGTTAGGTGGAGGCGGCGGGGGAGGAGGACCGACGCCATTACTACCGCCTCCGCACGCTGCCATGCATAGACAGAATAGGCCAACACCAACTATGCCAGGAAGCCTATCCCGGGTTGGCATTCGTCTCCTCATGTTATTTAGATCGGGAAGTGAGCCTAGTATAACAAAGCGTGTCGTGCAAGCCGATTTATGGTGCCAAGGATTGGAGAATCAAGGTACCGATTAATTTGTACGGTATACACACTGGTATTTCTTTCGATTTCTATTTGGCCACACTCGCTTTTCGAAGTCAGTGATTAACGTTAGCGCTTTATCGGAGGCGCGCTTTCAGGGAAAAAGTTGACGCGAGGACGGTGGTCCGGCGCGCGTTCGATAAAGCCGTTTGAACGGAGCCGTCTGTTCGCTGCCACTACCTCCGCTGAACGAGTGCAGGACGTAACCCAGCCGCAGAAACAGGGCAGCACTGGCAAGCAGACGACTCAACTCAAGCTCATCAAGTCGCCGACGGCCCCGTATCCTAAAGAAGCACTGAAGAAAAACATCGCAGGCAAAGTCATATTGAGCATCGTGGTGGATGCAAACGGAAGAGTTTCGGACGCCAAGGCTTTGGGCGGGCCTTCAGAACTGTTCCAAGCTGCCCTGGATAGCGTCAAGCAGTGGGAGTTCGAGCCCCCCGCTAAGGCACCTGTCGTAACAACCGCCGAAGTTGCCTACGGCCATCCAAGGGAATGTCCGGGCTCAGTATCGGATGTGGGTGGGGTGAGTTTTGCCACCCGGCTTAAGGCCGAACGAGGCACACTAATTTACCTTGATGATGACGATGACATTGACCAGCCGTGGCCGCCGTACCCCACAGAAGACAGAAAGGCTGGCGTCGCGGGAGAGATGGTTCTCTCCATCCGCGTCAACGCGGAAGGCAAAGTAATCAACGTGCGTGTCGTCAAATCGCTCTCGCCCCATCTCGACGACGCTGCGGTTGAGACGGTTCGCACGTGGAGATTCAAACCGAAAGCTGGGAATCCTGACAGCCTGCCCGATGATTTCCCGTTGCACGTCCTCTTCCAACCAATGTGCCACATGGAGTTCTAAGCGGTGCCGTTCGAACGCAGCCGCTTGAGCCACAGGATGAAAGAATGACGATTCCAGTGGCTACAAAACCAGCTTCTTGGCCACGGCCTGGGGCGCATGGGAATCACGGCCAGGTACGCACATCCCGATCCCGAAAACTTGCGAGAGGCCGTCGAAACCCTCGTTAAAACTGACACAAAAACTGACACACCGACTGTTATTGAGTTTCCGAACGCAAAGGCAGTATAGTGGAAATCGTTTCGCAACTTCGAATTAGCCGACAATGGGCGTGTAGCTCAGTTGGGAGAGCGCATCGTTCGCAACGATGAGGCCGGGGGTTCGAGCCCCCCCACGTCCACCAAACTAAGGTCCCGGGCCTTCCTATGGCCGGTTTTCAGCTGACCCTACATGGCCGGATTTGGGTGACCCCTGAGGCTTCTCTGTTCCAAATCGTTGCCGCCCCACTGTGTCTGACCATCCTCATCATCACCTGCCCTCCTGCGAGGGGCGCTGCGAGTGAACAAACATATATTCCAAAGAGCAAAGAAGAAGTGGATGTGCTTACTCTGATAGTGGCCTCCGAGGTGAAAGCGAACGACTGTCAAAACGAGTTCGTTTGTTTCTCCGTTAATGGATTGGACCCCGGCCCCCAATTGGTTAAATCTCTTCGACGACGAAAGCTGAAAGTACAGAGTTCAGCAGAGTGGGCAACAAAGTTCAATTGTGGGTTTGAGCTCCAACTCGAATATCCGCGGTTAGATTCGCCGGAAAGTTTGAAGGTCCGTTTCAAAGGTGGTGGACCTTCGTGAAATCAATACGGGACAGGGTGACCTCGCGTTGCTACTGAAGGACGGCGAGTACCTGCTAAAGAAGGAGAATGCTAAGTGGTCGATAAGCGGCTATCTCTCTATCGCCCCAACTAGTTGGCACAAAGTTGACGCTGGTCCTTTTTCGATTTTGGCTCCGCCGGGATGGGAGTTTCACCAGTTAGCGGGGGCCGACTCGTATGTCGGCGAGTTTGTCGGTGACAG
>Ga0307479_10003929_pt1 | contig 13592 bp, 10 predicted proteins | sample atmos_gasesECM4C_FD_203743 | JGI IMG/M metagenome (GOLD analysis project Ga0307479, IMG submission 203743) | Hardwood forest soil microbial communities from Morgan-Monroe State Forest, Indiana, United States - atmos_gasesECM4C_515 | ecosystem: Environmental > Terrestrial > Soil > Temperate...
AGCTGATCATCCCGAAATCTTCGGGATGCACCTTGATCTGCCGCAGGTCCATCGCCTTGATCGTGTCGTGCGTGATGGGCAGTTCGTAGGACTTGCCGGTGCGGTTGTCGGTGATGGTTACCGTGTCGCGGCGAGTCGCGCCGGTTTCAGAAGTCTTGGGTTGCGTCGTTGGAAGAGCCGAGTCCATACGGAATACCTCACCGGGAGCGGCGAGCCATCCCGCCGCATTGCCTATCACTTTACACCAAAGCAGGAAACCGGGGAAATGGAGTGCGTTAGGGCGCACGAGACGGCCAGTGTGGGACGGCAATCGAATGGAAAGTCGCAAGGGATTGAAGGAAAAGGGAATAAGTGCAGGAAAGGGTGTTGCGGACTACCCTCTTGACAATAGTCGTTATAACGAGTAGTATCACCCTGCAAGTCAAGGAGACACGCCATGATTCAGATTCGCAAAAGCGACACCCGCGGACACGCCAACCACGGCTGGTTGGATTCCCGCTTCACCTTTTCCTTCGCGGAATACCACGACCCGAAACACGTCGAATTCCGTACCCTGCGCGTGATGAACGACGACCGCATCGCCGGAGGCGGTGGTTTTCCCACTCACCCGCACCGCGACATGGAAATCGTCACCTATGTGCTCGACGGCGAACTGGCGCATAAAGACAGCATGGGCAACGGCTCCGTCATCAAGCCGGGCGACGTGCAGTACATGAGCGCGGGCACGGGAGTGGCGCACAGCGAGTTCAACGCGTCCGACAAAATTCCCGTGCACATGTATCAGATCTGGATGTTCCCCGACAAAACAGGCCACACGCCAACCTACGACCAGAAGCACTTCAGCGCCGCCGAAAAGCAGGGCAAGCTGCGCCTGGTCGTTTCACCCGACGGCCGGGAAGGCTCCGTGAAAATCCGCCAGGGCAACGAACTCTACGCCACCGTGCTCGCTCCCGGCGAATCCGTGAAGCACGCGCTACAGCCGGAACGCCACGCATACGTGCAGGTCGCACGCGGCAGCGTCACGCTCAACGGCACAAAGCTCGCGGCCGGCGACGGTGCGGCCATCTCGCAAGAGAAGGCGCTCGAACTCACCGGCGTTGAGGATGCGGAAGTGCTGCTGTTCGATCTGGTGTAAGTGCGGCCAACTGATCAGTAATCAGCAAGAAGAACGGGCGGGAGCGATCCCGCCCGTTTTGTTTTGTGGTGAAAGAGTTCCTCATGACGATTTCGGCTTGGAAAATGTCGGCGCGGACGCGAGGAGGCCGAGTACGAGGGCGGCTCCGAGGGTCAACAACGAAGACGCAAACGTGTCCGGCTTTACGGTCATGAGAAAGACGATGCCGATGGCCAGCGCCGCGCGGACTCGGATTAATGTTGGAAGTCCGGGGGCGCGGAGGAGTGCGGTGGCGTTGGCGGGGAGCGCGGCGCTACCTTCGGGCAAGGCGCCGCGAATGGCCTTCACGCGCGGCAGGATAAGCACGAAACCGATGATAAGCGCGACGAAGATAGCGAGGAGCGAAGCGGACATCCACCCGTTTTTCATGGCGCCCGTAACCTGCGCGAGGTAGCCGCCGCTCAGAATCAGCACCAGCAGGCCCGGGCCGGAAACTGGCAGCGACGTGCGATAGACGCGGAGCCAGGCGCGGACCTGGTCGGTAGTTGTGGCGCCGCGGAGGAACGCGGAGACGATCCACTCGAGGCCGTACCCGACGAAGAGCATGGCCAATCCGACGAAATGGAAGAAGAGAGCGAACGAATAGTTGGTCATAGTTTCATCAGTCTACCGAACTACTTTTGGAAAAACCCGCACCCTTAAAGACCAAGGGTGCGGCACCCAGTTTTCGCTTCGCGACTCATCCTCGGGCGCGATGGAATTCGCGCATGAAATGGATGAGCGCTTCGACAGCGTCGAGACCCACCGCGTTGTAAAGCGAGATGCGCATTCCGCCAACCGAGCGGTGCCCGGGCGTGCCGACAAGATTCGCGGCGGCGGCCTGCTTGGCGAATTCTTTTTCCAAATTCTCGTCACCTGGCTGGCTAGAACTACCACCCACCCGAAACACCACATTCATCAGGGAGCGCGAAGCCTTCTCCACCGGGCAAGTGTAAAAGCCGCCGCTGGCTTCGATCGTGTCGTAGAGCAGCTTGGCCTTCGCTTCATTCCGCTTCTGGGTTCCGGCGATGCCGCCTTCGCCGGCGATCCATTCGGTGACCAGGGCGAGCGTGTACACGGCGAACGTGGGCGGCGTGTGATACAGCGACTTTTCCTTGATGTGCGTGCGGTATTGCAGCGTGGTGGGCAGGTTCTTGTCGGCGCGCTCGGCCAGATCCTTGCGCACGATCACCAGCGTGACGCCGCTGGGCCCCAGATTTTTCTGGGCGCCGGCGAAAATCAGCCCGAATTTCGCGACGTCCACCGGGCGCGAAGCGATGTCCGAAGACATGTCTGCCACCAGCGGCGCGGCGGAGACGGGCAGCGCGTGGTATTGCGTGCCTTCGATGGTGTTGTTGGTGCAGAAATAGGTGTAGGAGGCGTCGGGGGAAAGTTTGATTTCGTCGGCGCGGGGCACGCGTGTGAATTTCGCGGCTTCGGTGGACGCGGCGATGTTGTGCGGGACGCCCTTCTTTAGCTCGGAGATCGCCTTCGCCGTCCACGCGCCGGTGTGCAGCACGTCCACCGGCTTTCCCGCCAGCGCCAGGTTCATCGGCACCATGGTGAACTGCATGCTCCCGCCGCCTTGCACGAAAATCACGGCGTAGTCGTCGGGGATCGCCAGCAGCTTGCGCAGGTTTTGTTCGGCGGCGTTGTTGATGGCCTCAAACTCCGGCGAGCGGTGGGAAAGCTCCATCACGGACATGCCGGTGCCGCGGTAATCGAGCAGCTCTTCGCGGATGCGCTCCAGCACGGGAAGCGGCAGGGCTGCGGGTCCGGCATTGAAATTGAAAGCGCGCTTGGCGGCGCGGGTAGTCGGTGTTGGAGCAAAAGTCTTGTTTCCAGCAGTCGTGCTCACGGTAGGAAAGGCCTCCGGTAAGTAGGATAGCAGAGGAGGTGGCCCTCCTCCGCTGAAGCTGCGGCGGGCAAGCCAGTGGCCGGTGATGCGTGGCCGGTTTTATTCGTAGGGGCGGCTTTGTGCCGCCGTCTGAGGCGGGCGGGCGGCACGGGACCCTTCGCACCGCGCTCAGGGCAAGAAAAGTGCGAAAAATAAGGGGAAAAATCAAAAATGTCGGCGCGCCGACATTTTGGGGTGGGGGTATACTCCCCCGTTTTTGCGTAAGTAGGGGAAACAAGAGACATACAAGGCTGGCATTCGTATGCTGGTGAAATACAAGAGATGGCCCGCCTTCGCTGAAGCTTCGGCGGGCAAGCCCTACTCTTCCGCTGAAGCTGCGGCGGGTGAGCCTTTCGGTCGCGCTCAGGGTAAACCCTTCGGTCAGACTCAGGGTAAACGATCGTGAACAAGAATGAAGAAGCGTGGTATGACCACAGAGGGGTGTACCCCCGGTTTTTTGCGGAAGAGTGCGCAAGCTGCGGGAAGAACGCGAGATAGCTGTGATCCAAAAAATGAAAGAGTGCGCAAGTGTCTGAAAACACGGAGAGACGAATGCGAGGAGTTGGCGACAAGAGCGAGTGAACAGCGGAAGGAAGAGGATCGCGGTGGGGACTCTGGACGTGTTTGTGCCCGAGTGTCACAGACAATTATAGCCAGGAATAGTAACTCTGTAAATAGTTAATGATATGGTACTCAGTTCGAATGGCTGCGTGTTCGAACGGGGCGAGCCCAAACCGAGTAGGAAACAAGTCAAAACCCGCACCCTTGAACAGCACAAGGGTGCGGCACCCGAATGCATCCACCCGTACTCATGTCGGCCACCCGCCGGATTGCGATCGGCAGCGCATCTCCTGTCCGGTCGGTCAGGCGTTCCTCCAGCCTGGTCCAGCTGGTTCATAGTCCCGTTGATTGACAAGGGTCTTTAGTGGCCAAATTGATTGTCTGAGCCGTTTTGACAAGGACTGAAAGCTCAGACTGTTAGCTATGGGCAAAAAGCATGAGAATTTGGCCATAGTCGCAGTCCTGGCTGTGGTGTACTTCGGCACCGCCAAGCTGGGGCTTCGGTTTGCTTTTGTCAACCCCAGTGCGACGGCCTTATGGGCGCCTACGGGAATTACTTTGGCGGCCTTTCTGATTTTCGGTCTTCGCGCATGGCCGGGTGCTTTCTTGGGCGCATTCTTTGCGAACCTGACCACAGCCGGATCGGTCCTGACGTCAATCGGCATTGCGACGGGAAACACCCTCGAAGGTGTGGCGGGCTGCTATCTGGTAACGCGCTTTGCTCGTGGTCAGCACGCCTTTGAAAGGGCGCAGGACATTTTCAAGTTTGCTTTCGTGGCAGGGATGGTCAGCACGACGATCAGTGCCACGGTTGGGGTCACATCTCTCTCATTGGCTGGATTCGCTGACTGGACGGAGTATGGCCCCATCTGGCGAACGTGGTGGTTAGGTGATGGGGTGGGCGCGGTGGTTGTGACTCCCCTTATGCTCCTCTGGAGAGAAAATCCCCGCCTGAATTGGACCCGTGAGCAAATTGCCGAGCTCGCTCTTTTGTTCCTCGGACTGTTTTTCACGGTTTGGATTGTCTTCGGGGGACGCTTTCACTCTGAGGTCAAAAACTACCCGCTTGAATACCTTTGCATTCCATTCTTGATTTGGGCTGCGTTCCGCTTTGGTCGTCGCAAGGCTGCGACCGCCACTTGCGTTTTGGCGGGCATTGCCATCTGGGGCACCCTACAAGGGTATGGCCCGTTTTCAAGAGAGACTCTAAACACATCTCTATTGCTGGTGCAATCGTTTGTGGGCATCGTCGCCGTAACAAACTTGGCTCTGGCCGCTGAAGTTTCCGAACGCAAGAGGGCAGATGAACGTGTACAGCAGTTGGTGGCTACCGACCCGCTCACCGGGCTCGCCAACTACCGGCGGCTAATCGAAGCGATCGAACTGGAAATCAAACGGTACGGGCGCTCCGGACGGCCGTTTGCTATCCTGCTTTTCGATTTGGACGGATTGAAGAAGGTCAATGACACGCACGGTCACCTGGTGGGCAGCCGGGCACTGTGCAGGTTAGCTGATGTTCTGCGAGCACACTGCCGGCAGATCGACACGCCAGCCCGATTCGGGGGCGACGAGTTTGCTGTGGTGCTTCCGGAGACAACGTCTGCGCAGGCCCAGCAGATTGCCACAAGAATCCGCGATCGCATCGCCTCCGATGGAGAAAGTCCGCCGATCTCTGCGGCCGTCGGCAGTGCTGTATTCCCGGACGACGGGGAGTCGATTGACAAACTCCTGTCGGCAGCTGATCGAGCACTCTATGGTATGAAGCGCCTTCCAGCCGCACCCAGGTGGACCGGCTCCTGAATCCGAAAAGCGACATCACGCTGTCCAGCCTGCAACGTGCGGCGGCAATGGTGGGGCGGCGAGTGATGATCGAGCTGGTCTGAGGAAACGGAAATTTGTTCGCAGGAAGTTGAACCGGAGTTCCGACCCTGAACCCGGGGCAACATCGCGTTATTTTGATTTTTGGAAGGGACAGAGTTGACTCGTTCGATCGGTTGGAGTGATTAAGAAAGAATCCATTGTTGTCCGGGCCGCCCTCTACCCGTTAGTTATCATCGGTGTTGTTGTAGGCTGTGCACTTTTCGGCGGTATATCCCCCTTGTTTTCCGCTTGTGAAGCCGCAGAAATTGGTCCAGTGCTGAGTGTGAAAGATATCCGTGTAGCCGACGTGACCGTAGACAACCAAAAAGACTCTGCCCTGTTTGTAGTCGTCGAGGTCAGAGCTCAGCAGATCATATGGAATTGGCGCTAGCTGTGCCGTTCCGTCCGGAAACAAGATGCCGGTTGAGAACCCGCCTGCTTGATTCGTACTGAGGAGCTGTGGTGATTCTCCATTTTTTACCCTTTCGACAAAGAACTGGCTTACTACGGACTTTGCAGGAGTTTTTCCGGTCGTGATGAGCCCTACCGTGATAACGAGGGAGTTCCCCTTGTCTGGCACTGTAACTTGGCTGAATGTTTTGATCCAAGGCCGCTGATCTTTGGTAAGGTAGCCGAGTTGCGCGTATGAGAGAAAGAACAAAGCGATGGTGGTTACCGAATAAATTACACTGAAGCACGTCATAACGAATGTCATTTTTTGAGTCGGGTCATAGTCTTTCCAGAATTTCCTTTTAGACTGGCCTGTGTCTGTCATTGGTGTATCCATAAGAGTCTCCCTCCTCTTGGGAGTTTTCGGTGGTTTGTGCTTGTGTTTGTTTCTGCTCACTTTGAGTTTTATCTTCCAGGGTTTTTATTCGATTTAGCGTCCAACCTAATTCTCCATTGGCTCGGTCAAATACGGGCTTTCGGCATAACTGTTCGAGGTCTGCTTGAGCTTGCCTGCCAGTAAAATGCCGATCAGTTCCGCCCGGTCTCCAGTGCGAAAGAGATTCAAACTAGCATTCACCCTAGGGCGGATGTCTGTATATTAGATATTCTTAGTTGACAACTTGCGATTGTCAAGGCCATACTAGACGACATGGGGCATCAACTGTTATTTGTGTGAGAGAGTCTAGATGTCGATGACACCAGCGGAGAGGCAAACGTTAGGAATCGAAGCCGGGCGAGTATTTAGCCCTGCAGCGCCCATTGATGAGAAAGACTTGTTCGCGGGCCGAATAAAGCAGCTTAGGCGCGTCATAGACGTTGTAAATCAACGTGGGCAACATGCAATTATCTTTGGTGAGCGCGGCGTTGGAAAAACGTCTTTGGCCAATGTCATTTCGTCCTACCTTTCTTCTGTCCCTAATTTCCCCATCTTAGCTCCCCATGTAAATTGCGACGGAACCGATGATTTCACTAGGTTGTGGAAGAAAATACTCTCGCAGATAGAACTCTCGAGTCGAGCGAAGCAAACAGGCTTCATTTCAGTTCCGAAACTTGCCACAACTAACCTTGCGGACAGGCTGCCGACCAAGGTTACTCCAGAGGACGTCAGAAAGGCCCTCACAGAAGTCTCTGAGTACGCAATGCTGATTGTAATAGTAGATGAATTTGACAGGCTTCAGGGTTCCCATACCCAGCGAGTTTTTGCGGACACCATCAAAACCTTGTCGGACAATTCGGTAAAAGCAACCCTTGTATTGGTGGGCGTGGCAGACACCGTTAGCGATTTAATTAGGGAGCATCAATCAGTTGAGCGTGCCCTCGTCCAAATTAGGATGCAACGGATGTCGACTGACGAGTTGAAGGAAATTATTAATAAGGGTTTAAGCAGGTTGGGGATGACGATTGATGAAGACGCAATAAAACATATTTCTTTAATCTCGCAGGGTCTTCCGCACTATACGCATCTGCTCGGGCTCTATGCTTCCAGGGAAGCGATTGACCAAAATACGAAGGTTGTTTCAATGGAGCATGTGCAGACCGCTGTCAAGAATGCCCTCGAAGGGGCTCAACAAACGACACGGACCGCGTATCACAAGGCCACAACGAGTCCTCGGCGGGATAATTTGTATGCTGATGTCCTTCTCGCTTGTGCTTTGGCGAAGGTGGATGATCTAGGCTATTTTGCGGCCGCAGATGTGAGGGCACCTTTAAGTAAGATAAAAAAGAGGAAGTTTGATATCCCGAGTTTTTCTCGACATTTGAACGATTTCTCGGAAGAAAAACGTGGACCAATTCTCAAAAAGTTCGGTTCAAAGCATAAATATCGGTTCCGCTTTATTAATCCCTTGATGCAGCCATTCGTCACAATGCAGGGGTTTGCTTGTGGCAAAATCGACCGAGCAACCCTTGAGCAATGGGCAATTGCGAGCGTTGAATCCCATAAGTCCGCTTCGATGTAGATCACCCGCTACTTCAATTTTGCGAAAGTCGATCTGAAGATTGTCCACTAGATGGGAAGAAAAAAACGGCCCTACCCTTTCTTGGAGGAATGGGCAGGCCGGCCGCGAAGTGAAAAGCGGGATGAGTCGTTCATGCCGGTTGAAATCACCGGTGCGTGGGTTAGGGAGGAGAGAGGGATTGGGGGAAGAATTGTTTTGGGGTGGTTTGCGCCGGGGCTGAAGCCCCGGCCTCCTAAGGAGCGGAGAGGAGCGACCCCACCCTTTCATCCCGCGAAGGCGACGGGATGGCGCAGAGTTCTCGAAAGATAAGGATAGGGCACTCGACGGACCTAACAAAGGCAAGAGGGCACGGTGTACCGTGCCCCTACAAAAGACAGGAGACGAAGGGGGCGGCGCGGGGCGCCGATTACTTTGGCATGACTTCGCGGGCGAGCTTGCTCATTACTACTTCACGGAGGTCGTTGCGTTTTTTGCCGGCTTCGATCATGGCGTCGCGCGAACCGTAATGTTTGGCGACAATGGTTGCGGCTCTGGCGTCGAGGGCGTCCATCGCCGCGTAGTTCGGATACAGCACCCCGACGGCAACGTCCCAGTCGCCCGGGTGATCGGTGGTGTCGTTCAGCCAGAATTTGTAGTCGCTGAACAGACCTTCCTTTTTCAACGATTCAAAGATCGGCTTGATGTGCTCGCGAACATCCTTCCAGTAGGCTTCTCCCTGGCCCGGCTTGATGTGGTAGTAGCTGACGCGCCAGACGGGGCCCACGTCGTAGTTCGGACTCTGCGCATAGCTGGGCAAGGCGGAAAGCAACATGACCACAAAGAACAAGACTGGAAACAACGGGGCGAACAAAAGTTGTTTCATGGCTTCTCCTCAGTGTTTGGCAGATGGATTTGGCCCGGGGTCCGACCTGGGATATTTGGCGGGAGTTTATCGCTGCGGTTTGGGTGCGTCAATGGTTGTGGCGCGGAGCGAGCAGTTAGCAGCGATCAGTGAACCGTAAGAGCGATGAAGCGCAAGTTCTGGCGCGTCTCATCGTGCGAGGCTGGACTTTACGTGTTGCCGCGCTCCCTCCATTCCGCGCCCGACGTTCGCGCGGCGCGAACGGAAGAGAAAGTCGGGCGCTCCAGTCGGGATGACAGAAAGAGCGGAGCGCGGAAATGTCGGAGCTAAAGCTCCGACCCCTTACTGAAAAGAACGGAGTAGACTGAAGAAAAACCCGCACCCTGAAAACCGTAGGGTGCGGCACCCACAAGCTCGATAGCAGATAAGAAAAAATTAGTGTTCCGAGTTGGGACTGCGTAGTGGATGGCTGCTCAAATGCTCCTTCAATTTGCCGATAGGGGAGGGTATGAGCGGAGCTGTGCAAGAGGCACGGACGGCGGTGATGATCCTGGTGGAGGCCGCGTGGCTGGACCAGTCGGGGGAGGCGCAGTCGGTGACGGCGCGGATGGAGAACCAATCGTCGCATGGTGCGTGCATCCGGATGAAGAAGCCGGTGGCGGTGGGCAAGCGGCTGTACATCCAGTCGCATCGAGATCAGTTTTCAGGGATTGCGAAGTATTGCCGCGTGGATGGGAAAGAGTTTCTGGTGGGGATTCATCGCGACTCGGTGAACCAGCCAGCGCCGCGGAAGCCGGCGCAGACCAATGTTTTAACTCCGCAGACGGAGCGGGAAGCGGAGCGGCCGAGCGAGGCTGCTGCGGAAAAACTGGCGGAGGCTAGCATCCCTCCTTTGTCGGGACAAGTAAAAGCCGGCGCACCATTTAAGAACAAGAGTGGACCGAGACAGATGGCAACTGCGCAGAGCGAGACTAGTGCGGCAAGGGATGCGAAGTGGAGCGCGGCGAGACTGGCTGAACCGCAGCGGGAAAGTGTTCCACATCGGGTCAAGGAGCAGAAGGCGCACAACGGAAACAGTGGACACACTGCGCACATTGCGCGGATTGAGGAGCCGATTGCGGCGCGGTTGCTGGAGCAGGATGCGCGACGGACGGAAACTCCACACGGCGAGCCAGTGCGGAATCCATCACTACCGGTGGTTGCAAATCCGGCGCCGCAAGTGCAAACGGGAAACGGTTCAGAGAAAAAAGGAAAGAAGAAGGGGAGGGGGATTATGAAACTCAAATGGTTTGCGGGCGACGAACAAGAGCTTTTGGGTGCCAACGGCGGCAACAACGCGCCTGGCGAGCCGGTGCAGCGCGCGGCGGAGGCGGCTCCTCGATTGGAGCGGGGATTGGAGCGGGGGACGGAGCGGGCGGCGGCCAAGCCAGCGGCGGTGCCATCGGGGGAGAGCGCCGGCGGATTTGAAGCCGAGCTTTTGCCGGTGGAGGATATTTATCGCGCGGCGGGGATTACCAGTCCGCGGCGCGGGTACAGCGTCAGCAAAGTGGTGGAGATGCTGCGCAGCGAACATTTGCGCGGGGCGTCGAGAGAGTTGCGGCGCGCGGCGGTGCTGATGGCGCTGGACGCGGCGGGCGTGAGCGTGGACGAAGTGCTGCAGGACGCGAAGGTGCGCCAGGAAGCGATTGACGCGTACGCGATGGAGCAGCGGAAGCACGCGGAGGCGCAGTGGGCGCGCAAGGCGGAAGAGAATTTGCAGATCCAGGCGGAGCTGGAGCTGGTGAAGGCGCACTATGGCGAGCGCATCCGGCGCAACCTGGACGGCGTGGCGCGCGAGAAAGCGACGTTTGGAAGCTGGCTGAAGATGAAGGAACAGGAGACGCAGGGGATGGCGGAAGCGGTGGAGCAGGTGTTGAAAGCGCCGGCGGCTTCGGAGGCAGCGGCGGATTCGCTGCTGTCGGTGACGGTGTCGAGTGCGACGGGGAAACCGGTGTGAGGGGAAGAAGTTGAGGAGTTAAGCAGTTCAAAAGTTCAAGAGGAAGAGTGCGGGCCGACGATTCTTCTCGCACTCAATTCACGATTCGGCTGAAATGTTGCCACGGTCCCTCCGCTCCGTGGCCGGCGCGCCCAACTTCGGCGCGGAAGAAAAAACCGGCCACTCCGGTCGGGATGACAGAAAAATCGAAGAAGCCGCGGGTCAGGACGAGGCGAGAGCGAATTCGACGCGGCGGCGGATGGGGTCGATGCGTTCGGCGCGGACGCGGATGCGGTCGCCGAGTTTCCAGGTGAGCTGGAGGGTGGATTTGCGGCGGGTGGAGCGGTGGCCGCGGCCGGAGTCGCCGCCGGTGAGAGCGACGATGGCGTGGTCGCGTTCGCGGTAGACGCAGCGAGCGTCGGCGGCTTCCTCGATCGCGGTGATGGGGAGCAGGCCTTCGACGAAAACTTCGAAGAGCTCGACGAAGCAGCCGTATTTTTGTACGGAGATGATGAGCGCTTCGTATTCGTCGCCTAGATGCTGTTCCATGAATTGCGCAGTTTTCCAACTGATGAGTTCGCGCTCGGCGCCGGCGGCGCGGCGCTCGGTTTCGGAAGTCTCGGCGGCAATTTCTTCGAGATGCTTCGGAGAATAGACGGCGGCTTCTGTGCCGACGGCGGGCTTGATGTGCGTTGGCGCAGGCGCGTTGGGATTGGCGAGCGCCCATTTCAGGATGCGGTGAACGATCAGGTCTGGATAGCGGCGAATGGGCGACGTGAAGTGGGTGTATTCGTCGAAGCCGAGAGCGAAGTGGCCGAGGGTTTCGGCGGAGTAGCGAGCCTGCTTGAGGGAACGGAGCATCAAGTAGGAGAGGATGCGCTCTTCGGGTTTGCCGGAGAGTTTCTGAACGAGGCGCTGATAGTGATGCGGCGTGATGCTGATGTCGGAAGCGGGGAGAACGGCGCGCATCTGGCGCTCGCGACCGTGGCCTCGCGTGTCGGGACGACCGGCTTTCGCGGGTGAGGGAACTTTGCCATGGCGGACGGCGACTTCGCGCTGGTGGAGATCTTCGACGCCGAGCGAATAGCCGAAGGCGCGGGCGAGTTCCTCGAACTCGAGAACTTTGCGGGCGTCGGGCTTTTCGTGGACGCGATGCAGGGCGTGGAGGCCGCGTTGTAGAAGATAGTGTGCGACTGCGCGGTTCGCGGCTAACATGAACTCTTCGATTAGGCGATGGGCGAAGTTGCGTTCGCTGCGGCCGATGTTGGTCATCTGCTGGTGGTCATCGAATTCGATGACGGGTTCGGGAAGGTCGAAATCGATGGAGCCGTTTTCGGCGCGGCGTGCGTTGAGGAGGAGCGCGAGGCCCTTCATGGCGCGAAAGTGATTACTGAGTTGGGCGTAGCGCGCCGACATTTCTGGATCGCCTTCGAGGACCTTGTTGACGTTGGTGTAGGTCATGCGCTCGGCGGAGCGGATGACGCCGGGAGTCATGCGGGAGCTGAGCATGCGGCCGGAGGAATCGAACTGCATGATAGCGCTCATGGCCAGGCGCTCTTCGCGCGGCTTCAGTGAGCACATACCGTTGGAAAGGGCTTCGGGGAGCATGGGGACGGCGCGATCGAGAAAATAGACGGAATTGCCGCGGAGGCGGGCTTCGCGGTCGAGCGGGGATTCGGGCGTGACGTAGTGCGCGACGTCGGCTATGTGGACTTGCAGGAGCCAGCCGCCGCCTTCGCGGCGCTCGACGTAGACCGCGTCGTCGAAATCGCGCGCGGTTTCGCCGTCGATGGTGACGATGGGGAGACTGCGGAAATCCTCGCGGCCGGTCAGATCGGATTCGGAAACAGGACGGGCGAGTTGTTCGGCTTCGTGAGAAACCTCGCCTGGGAAAGTGTGCGGCAAGTGGTGTTTGCGGATGATGATTTCGGTGTCCACTCCGAGATCGCCGGGGCGGCCGAGGATTTCAATGACGCGGCCGACGGGAGAGGCGCCTTCGCGAGCGTAGCGGATGAGTTCGGCGTTGACGACGGCGCCGTCGAGCTTCGGAATGTGCGGGAGGCGGAGGCGCTTTCCAGTGCGCTCTTTTTCGCCGGGAAGTAGCTGTTCGCGAAGAGCAGGGGAAAGCTCGTCGCCGGGGGGAAGTTCGATTTCGTGCTGGACGCGAGGATCGTACGGGACTACGACGCAGCCGCGCGACGTGTAACGGAAAAGTCCGACAACGGAAGGATGCGCGCGCGAGACGATGCGAAGGATGCGGCCTTCGGCGCGGCGTGCGCCGGGGGCGCCGCTGAGGCGGGTAACTTTGGCGATGACGTGGTCGCCATGCATGGCGTCTTCGACGTAATCGCGCGGAATAAAGAGATCGCCGTCGAGATTGGGAATGGCGACGTCGGGAACGACGAAACCGTAGCCGTCCTGGTGGAGAACGAGGCGGCCTTTGATTTCGTCGCGGGAAACGGCCTTGTGTTGGGGAAATTTTTCACCGGGCTGTTCAGGAGAGGGGCGCGGTTTGGAAGAAGGTTGCTGCGGGCGGGAAGTCTGGTGCAGCAGGAAGCGTCCGTGAGAAAGCTCTTCGACGAGGCCGCGTTTCTTGAGCTTGGCGAGCATCTGGAGCAGTGCGCGGCGGCTGGACCTGCGAACCTGGAGGGAGCGGGAGAGGTCTTCGAGTGAGGCGGGTCCGTTTCTAAGTTGCAGAAAACGAAGGATGTTATCAGGGCTGAGCTGGGACTGGCGAGACATCCAATGACACCTTTCAAGGGAGCGAAGAAACGAGTATAGATTCTAGTCATTTTTCTGAAATTCGCTGTAACTTTTTTCGTGTTTCGCGAGTTTCATAGGCAAGCCAACACACGACCGATTAGCCGCCCTCCGTCAGGCTAGTCGGATTCCCCGAA
>Ga0307479_10003930_pt1 | contig 13591 bp, 15 predicted proteins | sample atmos_gasesECM4C_FD_203743 | JGI IMG/M metagenome (GOLD analysis project Ga0307479, IMG submission 203743) | Hardwood forest soil microbial communities from Morgan-Monroe State Forest, Indiana, United States - atmos_gasesECM4C_515 | ecosystem: Environmental > Terrestrial > Soil > Temperate...
TGGTGCGGTTCCGACACGTTGGGCACCTAACGGCTGGTAAGTCTTTCCCATGAGAGTGAAAAACGACGGATGACAGACACAGAATGTCTGTCCCACTAGACCTGCGGCCGAACGCTACTACGATTCTTTTTCGACGGTGGCTTTCACCTGGGCGGTGATGTCGCGGAATACTTTGATGGTTACGTTGTATTCGCCGAGCACCTTGATGGACTCCGGGAGCTGCACTTGACGCTTATCGACTTTGAAACCCTGGGCGGCGAGGCCTTCGGCGATGTCGGCGCTGGTGACCGAACCGAAAAGCTGCTCGTTTTCGCCGGTCTTGCGGGTGAAGCGCAGCGCCACGCCATTGAGCAACGCGGATTGCTTCTGCGCGGCGTCGAGTTCGGTGGCGGTCTTCTTCGCCAACGAAGTGCGAATGCGCTCGAGGGCTTTCATATTGCCGGAGGTGGCCTCGATGGCCAGTTTGCGCGGCAGCAGGAAATTGCGGGCATACCCGGGCTTGACGGTTACGATGTCGCCGCGATGGCCCAGCTTTTCGATGTCTTCTTGAAGAATGATTTGCATTTTTGTGTCCCCTTGCGAATTCAGAGCCCGCTTCAGCAAGCGGGCGCTACAAAATCCAAAGGCGCCCGCCACAGTGAGCGGCCGCTACATGTGCCGGCACAGCGATCTTGCACGTGCGGCACTGAATGTTTGCCTTTACACCTCAAAAGCGAGAGATCTTCGCAGCTCAGGATAAACAAGCTCCCGCACTCCAAATCAGGCCTTCGGTGCTTCGTGTGCCGATACTGGGGCCGGGGCTGGATGCTGTGCAGGCGGCGCCGCGGGCGGATGCTGCCCCGGCGCAACCACTGCGCGTGGAGCCTGCACACCGGCGGCGCTGCCGGCAAAGGGCATAAGGGCGATATTGCGCGCACGCTTGATGGCCACGCCGAGCCAACGTTGATGGCGCGAGCAGACGCCGGTCATGCGGCGCGGCAGAATCTTGCCGCGTTCCTGCACGAACTGCGAAAGGATGTCGGCGCGCTTGTAGTCGATGAAGTCCATTTTCTCGACGCAGAACTTACAGACCTTCTTCTTGCGAAAATACTGGCGCTTGCCGCGGCGCGGACCGCCGGGACCCCCACCCGGGCCACCTTCGCGGCGTGGACCGCCGTGGCCGCCTCCGGGTCCGTGGCCAGCGGGCCCGCCTTCGCGGCGGCCGCCGCCGGGGCCGCTGGGGGCCTGTTGCGGTTGTCTTGGTTCGTCTGCCATATAGTTGCCTGCCTTTCGATACTCGATCAAAGTCATCTAACGGGGCCGCCACAGTCGACCGCCGCTACAGGCGCCGGACCGCAGCGTTGCTTTGCGCTTACCGCAGCGTTTCGTTACATCGCATAAGCGGCAGCCCTTCGCAGCTCAGGATAAACAAGCCCTGCACTGCGCTCGGGATAAACCGCACTCCAAATCAGCTGGCGGCTGCGGCTTGCTCCGGCGGAGCCGCGGGGGTGCGCCGGGGACGCCGCGCCGCGCGCTTCTCCCGGGCGTGCACCAACTTTTTCTGCCGCTTCAAATCTTCGTCGAGCCGCACGGTCAAATATTTGATGACCACGTCGTGCACGCGCAGACGGCGCTCCAGTTCGAGGATGAGCTCGTGATGGCCGGTCCGGATCTGTTGATACACGTAGATGCCCTCGCGGTGCTTGGCCACGCGGTAGGCCAGCTTACGCGTGCCCCAGTTCTCGGTCTTTTCGATCTTGCCGCTCTTCTCCGCGCAAGCATGCTCGATTACGGAGAGAACCTTTTTTATTTCGTCTTCCGGAGTGGCCGGGCGGACGATGAAAATCAAATCGTACAAACGATCTTCGTTGGGCATGATGACCTCTTCTTTCTGCTCCGGGCCGCAGCCCGGCAAAAATTTGTCTGTCGCTCACACTGGCCAGGCTGAGCCTGTCCCTCTACAGACTGTCCACGCGCTAGCCGGCCAAAGGCTAGCGTTACGTTTCGCCCTCTTCGCCCTCCGCTTCGGCCTCAGGCTTGCGGCGATTGAAGCGGGTCATTGCCGCGTCGATTCCTTCCTTCAAGATGGTTTCGACGGCGGCGGCGGCTTCGTCAATCATTTCCGCCGCAATCTCCAGCTCCGCCTTCTTCATGGGGCGAAGCACATAATCTTTGCGGCCGCGAAGCGGATGTTCCGGCCCGCAACCGAGACGCAGGCGCGCAAACTCTTGCGTGCCTAGCGCGCCGATCACCGACTTCGCGCCATTGTGACTCCCGGCGCTGCCTTCGCGGTGGATGCGGATGACGCCCAGCGGCAACTGGACTTCGTCCCACATCACCAGCAAATCGGTTACGTCCAACTCGTACTTGGCCAGCAGTTCGCGTACAGAGATGCCGCTGAGATTCATGTACGTCTGCGGCTTGGCCAGGATGACTTCTTCTTCGGCCAGCTTGCCGCGGCCTACCAGAGCTTTAGCTTCAGGGCGCTCGACGCGAATGCCGCCGCGATGGGCCAGGTCATCCACCGCCATGAAACCCAGGTTGTGCGGCGTCCACTGATGTTCGGGATCGGGATTACCAAGCCCCACAATGAGCCGCATACGTTTTTGTCCACGGCGCTTTCACAGACGGGCCGCTCGGCAAACACAAGTAATCCTGCCGAGATGGGCCGCAGCGATGCTGTGCCTTACGGACTTTATTTCTTCCTCTCGCCCTTCTCGCCGCCCTTTTCGGCTTTCTCTGGCTTTTCGGCTTTGCCCTTGGCTTCGGGTTCGGCGCCTTCCTCACCTTCGACTTCCTTCTTGCCCTTCTTGATGACTTCGGGCTCGGCAGGGGTTACCGCTTCTGCCGCGACCGCCTCGACGGGCTTCTCTTCTTCAACCTTGAGAGTGACGACGTGCGCAATAACTTGTTCGGGGTCCGTTAAGAGCTTCACCTTGGTGGCGTCGATTTGCAGCTCGCCAGCGCGCAGAGCCTTGCCCAGCATCAGCTCACTGACGTCAGCCTTGAACTCGCTGGGGATGTCGCCAGGTAAGCACTCGACTTCGACTTCACGCGTCACCATTTCAAAGACGCCGCCTTGTACCTTAACGCCGGCGGGATCGCCGAAAGTATGCACGGGGACGGTGACGCGCATGCGCACGTCCATGGCAACGCGGAGCAGGTCAACGTGGAGCAGTTTTCCCGTGACGGGATCGGCGAGCCAATCTTTTACGATGGCGGGTTCGTGTTTGCCGCCGAGATCCACTTGAAACAGGGTATTTTGGCCGGTCGCGGAACGCAGAATGGCGCCGACCTGCTTGGCGTTCACTGACAACGTAACCGCGCCGGATTTGCCTCCGTACAGCACACCGGGGACTTTGCCGGTTACACGGAGACGCCGCGCTTCGTTTTTGCCGCGAGTGTCACGACGGGCGGCTTCTACGATGATTTGATCTTGCTGCTTCTGAGCCATACGATTTCCCCTTACCTTACTAATGCTCGCATTCGAGGACAGACAAGAATGCCTGTCCTGTTTTGGCCATCTGAAAGTGGCCGCTGCAAAAAGCCCGACGGTTTGACATCCTGCCTGGCTGGGGCGCAGCTTGCTGCGCCTCTACTAGATGAAAAGTTCGCTGATCGAGGTTTCCTCGTGTATCGAGCGAATGCCTCGGGCCAGCAAGCCAGCAACGCTCAGGACCTTGATCTTGCCCATCTGTTTCGCAGCCTCGCTAAGCGGCACCGAATCGGTCGCAACGACTTCCTTGATCTCCGACTTGGCGATCCGTTCGATCGCCGGGCCGGACAGAACCGCATGCGTGCACGCTGCGTAAACCTGAGTGGCGCCTTCGCGCAGCAAGGCTTCGGCGGTCTTCACCAACGTTCCGGCCGTGTCGATGATGTCATCGACAATTAAAGTGCTGCGGCCGCGAACGTCGCCGATCAAATTCATAACTTCACTGACGTCCACATCGACGCGGCGCTTGTCCACGATGGCCAGCGGCGCATCGAGCCGCTTGGCGAAAGAGCGCGCGCGCTCAACGCCACCCGCGTCCGGCGAAACCACCGTCAGATTCGGCAGCTTCATGTGCCGGAAGTGTTCGATCAACACGGGCGAACCGTACAAATGGTCCACCGGGACGTCGAAGTAGCCCTGAATCTGCGGCGCGTGCAAATCGAGCGTCAGCGCGCGGCTGGCGCCTGCCGTTTCCAGCAGGTCAGCCACGAGCTTTGCGGAAATCGGCACGCGCGGTTTATCTTTACGGTCTTGCCTGGCGTAACAGTAGTACGGCAGCACCGCAGTGATGCGCCAGGCGGACGCGCGCTTGAACGCATCGATCATCAACAGCAGCTCGATCAGATGGCTGTCCACCGGATAGCTGCAGGGCTGCACCACGAAAACATCCGCGCCGCGAACGTTCTCGAGAATTTGAAAATAAATCTCGCCGTCGCTAAAGCGCGCCAATTTCGCTTCACCGAGGGGCACGCCCAAGTGTTTACAGATGCTCTCGGCGAGCGGCAGGTTCGCGCTTCCCGCGAAAATCTTAAAGCGGTCGTCGTTCACGAGGGGGTAGCTCCATGGGTCCGGAGAGGCGGCGCATTTTACACCCGTCGACGTGAAGGGGCCACCTGAAGATGGCCGCTACAAGTATGCGCAGACGCTGTATGGCTTCGAACGACTCAGATGGCGATGACAGCACGCCCCTGAACACTACGGAGGTACTTGTCGCGAGACAACGTCTCGCAAACCAAGGCCTGGTCGTCCGGAAACCCGACAGCGGCTCGGCGCGCCAACGCTGGGCTCGGGAAAACTCCAAACACCGCCGAACCGCTACCCGCCAGCGAGGCTTCTGCAGCTCCTCCTCGAAGCAAAGCCCTCTTGATTGCAGCAAGTCGAGGGTGACGCCGGAAGACGACCGCCTCGAAATCATTCGAGAGGGCGCCCCACTGCGCGCTCCAGCACAGAGCACAGAACCTAAAGAGTTTAGAGGCTGACCGATTTTTTGTCAATGCTGGCGCTTTGAGCCAGCGATAGGCATCCGCAGTGTGAACGTGGATGCCGTTCGGGGAGATAATCAGGATCGCGCGATTGCGCATGTCCGGGAGCGGATAGGTTTCGTCACCCTTGCCGATGCCCAAAGCTCGTCCGCCAAAAAGAAAAAAAGGAACATCGGCACCGAGCGAAGAGGCGATGGCGACCAGTCGAGCAAGCGGGAGAGAGCGTTTAGTCAGGCGCAGGTAACCAAGCAACGCCGCGGCGGCATCGCTGGAACCCCCGCCGAGACCGCGGCCGGCGGGAATGTTTTTGTGAAGCTCGATTTCCGCGCCAGTGCGAATCTTGAGTTCTCGTCGCAACACGTTCACCGCTTTATAGACCAAATTGTTGCGAGGTGGTTCCTGAGAAAGTGTTTGATTTCCGTGGATCGCCAGCGAAATTCCCGCTGTTCGCGATGAGCGGAGTCTCAGGTCGTCGTGAAGAGAGATGGTTTGGAAGATGGTGCGGAGTTCGTGATAACCGTCGGGCCGCTTGCCGAGAATATCCAGACAGAGATTGACTTTCGCGAAGGCTGGGATTCGGATTTCGGGCATTGCGCCTTTTTAAGGTTTGGCGTCTTGCTGCGCGGACGACTTCTGCGCCACGCGATGCTTAGCTTGCCCTAACTTTTTCTCAATTTCAGCGATTTTTTCGGTTTCGACGTCAGCAGGAAGAGAACGCCGCCATTCGGAGAGGGACTTTTCCCATTCCGTGGCGGCCTTTTCAGTGTGACCAAGCTTGGCGTAAACGTCGCCAAGATGGGAATGAATGGTGGGATCGTGCCCGTCGCGTTCGAGGGCGCGGCGGAGGGTGGACTCGGCATCGTCGAGCTTGTTCTGCTTGTAATAAATCCAGCCCAGACTGTCGAGATAGGCGCCGTTGAAGGGCTCCTCCTGGAGCGCGCGGTTCACCAGGGAAGAGGCTTCGTCGAGGCGTTGCCCGAGGTCGCCTAGCATATAGCCGTAATAGTTCAGCACGGGGCCATTTTTTGGATTGACGGAGAGGGCTTTCTTAAACTGTTCTTCGGCGCGGTCATAGAGTTTCTGGCGCTCGTAAATGGCGCCGAGCAAGAACCACACCATTTCATTGTCGCGAGGCTGGCCCGGCAGGATTTCAGCGGCATGAGCAGCTTCCTCGGCTTCTTTGTACCGATGCGCGCGCTCATAAACCTGAGCGATGTTCAAGTACGTGTCGCGGTCCGCATCCGTTTTGGTTAGCTGTGCGCGCAGGATCTTTACGGCCTCTTCGGTCTGTTCGTTCTCGCCGAGAAGCAAGGCTTGGCTGGCCCGAATGGCGGGATCATTGGGGTATTTTGCGAGGGCTTCCCGCCCGGTTTGCAGGGCCTTGTTCAGGTCTTTGGCGGCGCGGTAGGTATCCATGATGAGCAAGCGCGCGCGACGATCCTCGTCATCGCCTAAGTGGCTCAACTCGCCATAGGTGTACACGGCGGCGGGATAATCCTGGCGGTCTTTGTAAAGCTGGCCTAGCTCTTGATAGATGATGGCGAGCGAACGACGCCGGGAAGGCAGAACGGACGATTCGCCCTTCACTCCGTTCAGGGCATCGGATAGAACCCGAATGGCGTCATCGTAACGGCCTTGCGCCTGGTACAGCATGGCTTCGTTGTACATGACCTCAACGCTGCCGGGTGCGTACTGGCGGGCCTTTAGCAAATTCTCTTCGGCTTGATCCAGCTGATGCATTTCGCGATAAATTTGGGCGATGCGGAGGTAGAGGTCGGCATCATCGGGCATCAAGTCGACAAGCTTCCGGTAAACAATGAGGGCTTCGGAGAATTTTTCTTCTGCGAGAAGGGTCTGCGCCAAACCGCGTTGGTGAGCAAGTTCCGAGGGATCGAGTTCAGCGGCCTTGCGATAAGCCTGCTCGGCCTTGGGCAGGTCCTTGGTTTGCGTGTAGGCGTCGCCCAAAAGGTCCAGCAAGGTTGGGGAAGGGGTCTGGTTGGTCATGCCTTCCAGGAGCTTGATGGCTTCCTCGGACTTGCCCTCGTCCAGCAAAAGCTGTGTCACTTGCTCGACGGCCGCTTCGTTTTCGGGGTCCTCTTTCAAGACGCCGCGAAGAACTTCTTCAGCTTTATCGTGCTCATTGCGCAGGCGATAGAGACGCGCGAGCCACAAGGCCGACTCGGTGTCGGAAGGATCGAGGCGGCGAATTTCCTTGTACTGCTCGATGGCCTTGCCGGCCATTTCGGATTGCCCGGAACCCGCGCTAAGGTCGCCCAAACTGCGAAGATAAATCCTGGCCAGCAATCGGCGGGTAGGCACATCGTTGGGATCGCGTTTTAGAACTTCTTGCGCTTCATTTATAGCCTCGCGGATGCGCTGGGCCTTCCAGTACATTTCGGCGAGGCGCTCGCCAATCACGGGAGATTTGGGGTCAGCGGCGTAAGCTTTCTTGTAGAACTCGATGGCCTGCGTCGCATATTCGGCCTTGCTGGTGTTCTCGTACTGCTCCTCGTAAATATGGCCCATGGTGAAGTCGAAATAAGCATTGGCGCGGGGCGAGGGAGCCGTGGGACTGAGCGAGCCGGCGTCTTGCTGATTTTTGCCGGGCGTGGAGGAATCCGCGGGCTTAGGAGGGGCCTGCGCGAGGATGGTGGAGCCCGTGAGAGCACTGAGCACGGCGAGCGAGGCAAGTGAGCGAAAGTTCATAGATGTCTCAAGCCAAAAATTATCCCATGCGTCTGTAAACGCGGTCAAAAAGCAAAATAAAAGCGTTTCCAGGCCAAGAGGCTGTTGAGGGTGAGATGCGTAAGAGGGCAGGAGCGTTCCCGGAAAAAGAGAAGCAGCGGTTCGGAAAAGAGTTGCGCTTATTCTATAATTCTGCAAAAATCGAACTATGCCTAAACCTCAACCCGCGCTGGTGAGCCGCAGCGCCCAACGCTTTTCTGCGCTGGGGGCCGAGCCGCGTTTGCAAATCCTGCGGCTGCTTTTGGCGGCGCACCCGGCGGGGTTGGTCGCCGGCGAGGTGCAAGAGGAGTTGGGTATTCCCGCGTCGACACTTTCGCATCACCTGGAGAAGCTCAAGCAAGTGGGACTAGTCACGGTTCGCCGCGAAAGCACTTATCTGCGGTACTGCGCCGATACCGAAGCCCTGCGAGAGATCATGAATTTTCTTCTGGAGGAGTGCTGCACGCGTACTCGGGCGGTTGCGCCGGAGAGCCTGGTGCAGATCGGGCCCTAGCCCGAATTGGACCTGGAACTGGACCTGGTCAAAACTAGATAATTTGGAGCGCAGACACAACGAGGTGTGGAGATGAACGAGCCGAACATTCGCGAGGCGGTGAAACAAAAATACGGAGAGGCAGCCAAGCAAGTGGCGCTGGGCGGCACGGCGTGTTGTGGCGGAGGCGGAGAGCTTGGCGGCTGCGACCCAATCACCAAGAATTTGTATGACGAGACGCAAAAGTCCGCTGTGCCGACGGAGGCGGTTGCGGCGTCGCTGGGCTGCGGCAATCCAACCGCACTCGCCAAACTCCAGCTGGGAGAAACGGTTCTCGACTTGGGATCTGGCGGCGGCATCGACGTGCTGCTTTCGGCAAGGCGCGTTGGCCCCACGGGGAAAGCGTACGGTCTGGATATGACCGACGAGATGCTGGCGCTGGCTCGCGAGAATCAGAAAAAATCTGGCGTCGAGAATGTCGAGTTTCTTAAAGGCGCCATTGAGGACATTCCTTTGCCAGACAATTCGGTGGACGTGATCATTTCGAATTGCGTGATCAACCTTTCAGGCGACAAAGATCGCGTACTCGCTGAAGCGTTTCGGGTGCTAAAGCCAGGAGGGCGGCTAGCCGTTTCGGATGTTGTGGTGCGCGGGGACGTGCCCGCGGACATCCGCAGGAGTATGGAGTTGTGGGTCGGCTGCATCGCCGGGGCGTTGGAGGAGTCCGAATATCGCGACAAACTTCAGAGCGCGGGCTTTGAATCTGTCGAGTTGGAAACGACGCGCGTGTATCGAGCTGAAGAAGCGGGTGAGTTTCTGGCGGCCGCGGGGCTCGATGTTGGGAGAGTTGCGCCACAGATCGACGGCAAGTTCGTCAGCGCCTTTGTGCGCGGGGTGAAGCCGACGACGAAGGCTGCGTGTTGCGCTCCGAGCTGTTGCCAATAGAAAGGGCCGGATCGGCAGGGAACGCGAATGGGCTGCCCGCACCGACGAGAAAAATCCGCGTCAAATTTAATCGCCGCGACGATGGACTTTCATGTGCTGGTGGTCAGCCACGGGCTCGGCAAGGCGAAAGATGTGCTCTCCTGATTTAGGATCGAAACGATAAAACAGCACGGCATCGGCGGCGCGCTGTTCGCGGGCAAGTTCCAGCTCCGGATTGCTCACAATGACTTCGCCCTTGCTGTTGACGCGCAGCACGGTTCCCACTTGCAGAACAATCTTCATTTCATCGGTTGCAGACATACATTCCTCCATCGCTGATTCACTTTGGATGCGGGGTGGCAACGGAACGGCGCAAGTTTGCTTCATGCACGTGCGCAGACTACGAATTCAGTGCAAGAAATGGCGCATTCCAGTGAAAACCATGGTCAAGCCAAGCCGATCGGCTGCGGCGATCACGTCATTGTCGCGCACCGAGCCGCCGGGCTGAATCACGGCGGTCGCGCCGGCTTTGGCGGCTTCTTCGACCCCGTCGGGAAAGGGAAAGAAGGCATCGGAAGCGACGACGCTTCCTTGTAATGTGGTTTGCGCCTTCATGACCGCGATTTTCACCGAATCCACGCGGCTCATCTGACCGGCGCCGACGCCGAGGGTTGCGCCTTCGCGTGCGAACACAATGGCGTTGGATTTGACATGCTTGGCGACTTTCCAGGCAAACAGCATTGTGCGGATTTCGTCCGGCGAGGGGGAGCGCTGCGTCACCGTGCGCAGTTGACTTTCCTGGATTTCGCCCAGATCAGCCTGCTGAATGAGCATGCCGCCGAGGATTCTTTTGAGCTGCAACTCACGGTCGAACTCGAGTCCACCCGGGGGCAATTCCAGTAGGCGCAGGTTCTTTTTCGCTGAGAAGATCGATTTCGCTTTTTCGTCAAACTCTGGAGCGACGATACACTCGACGAAAAGCTTGCCGACTTCTCCAGCCGTAGCAGCATCGACGCTGCGGTTGAACGCCAGCACTCCACCGAACGCAGAGACGGGATCACAGGCGTAGGCTTTCAAGTAAGCGTCGCGTAACGTCTCCTGCTCCGCCGTCCCGCAAGGATTGTTGTGCTTGATGATGATGGCGGCAGGCTGGCGAAATTCCGCCGCCAGACTGCGCGCGGCCTCCAGGTCCACAAAATTATTGTAAGAAAGCTCCTTGCCCTGGAGCTGCTTCGCGGCAGCCAGTCCGCGGGGAGGAAGCCCGGGCGGCACGTACAGAGCGGCCGCTTGGTGCGGGTTTTCTCCGTACCGAAGCGCTTGCTGCCGGTGTACCGCGACGTGCAGGCGCTCCGGCAGCACCGGCTTTTCGCCTAAAGAAACATCCTTGGCCGTGGGGGCGAGGCGCTCCAGTTCCATGGTGATCAGGCCGTCGTAGCGGGAGGTGGTCGCGAAGACTTTGCGGGCTAGCTCCAGCCTGGTGGCCAGCGAAGTATCGCGGGAACTCTCCAGCTCGCCGGCAATGCGAGCGTAATCGCCTGGATCGCATACGACGGTGACGCTTTCAAAATTTTTCGCGGCGGAGCGAAGCATGGTGGGCCCGCCGATGTCGATATTTTCAATGAGTTCTTCCGAAGTGAGATTCGGTTTGGCGGTTGTGGCTTCAAAAGGATAGAGATTTACGACAACGAGGTCGATCGGCGCGATGTTGTGTTCGGCGGCCTGCTTGCGGTCTCCGGCGTGATTGCGTCGAAACAGCAGGCCGCCATGCACTTTGGGGTGCAGCGTTTTAACGCGACCGCCTAACATCTCCGGCCAGCCGGTGAAATCCGAAACGTCGCGTACGTTCACGCCCGACTCGCGAAGCAATTTCGATGTGCCGCCGGTGGAGAGAATCTCGATGCCGAGCGAACTGAGGCGTTTCGCAAATTCCACAATTCCTGTCTTATCAAAGACGCTGACGAGCGCCCGCTCCACTGCCATGAGATCCCTCCGGGGGAAAGCAGATCAGTGTAAGCGGGCGACGGAAATTGGCAAAGAGGAAACGCCCTCGAACCAGGCTTAATTTTTCAGGAAGAAAAATCGGCAACGCGGGAATTTGGGTTTTACGTTTTGACCAAAGCCTTGAGTTTCACTTGCCCGTTGACGACCTCCACGACGTATTCGACGTCGCGGCAATTGTTCTCGCTTTGCAGCTCCTTGGTCTTTTTTCGAACAAAATCATTAAAGCTCGAACGCGAAATCTTGCCAGTGTGCTCGCCGGTCTGTTCTTTGGCGCGCACGAAGGCTTCGTAGAGCCGCTCGACTTTGTCGGCCTCACTCTCCGGCTCAGAGCATACAATGCGGAAACTCGCCGATTGCGCCGAGGCGCTCTTTCCGCTCGCTGCCGCCTCCTTGGCGCGCTCGGCCTCAATCGCTTTTGCCGCAGCTCCAAAGTGGCGCTGGACCGTTCCTTCTTCTTTTTGTTGCACCTTTTTGCGGAAGATCTCTCTGTACTTGGCGTAGGTTTGGGTGATGTTGTTATAACGGAAGCGCTGGCCTACCTTGAGTTCGCCGCCGCGCTCGGCGTAGCGCTTGATTGTTTGCTCAATACGCCACTCTATCTCGGTGGGCGGACGCTTGCGCCCTCCGCCAAAGAACTGGTCATACTCAATCTTGAGCTGACGGATGTCGCGCTCAAGTTGCGTTAGTTCTTCATCGATTACGGCTGCGGAAGTCGCCATCGGCGCGGAGCACTCCCCAATCAATGCTAGGGGCAGGAACGCCGGGCGTCAACGGTATGCCTCGTGGTGAGGCGCAAAACGAGCACGTTAGAGGCAATCACTGACTTTTCCGCCAGACTGTGCTGAAATGACGGCATGGAAGGGCGAACCAAGCGGGTCCTTTCGGCCGATCAATCGGAGCTGCTACGGCAGATTCCTTCGGTTGACGAGTTGCTTCTTCAGCCTCGGCTGGCGGCGCTGGCCCAGCGCGTAGACAGAAACCTCCTGCTGGAGGTTACGCGCACGGTGCTGGCGGAGCTGCGGGCGCGCATTGCGGGTGAAACGACGACGGCGCCATTGGGGGAAGCCGGCGTGCTCGCAGCCGATTCCGCGTCACTTGAGGAGCGCATCACGACAATTGTGGAAGGAATTCTCGCGCGATCGCTGCAGCCGGTCATCAACGCGACCGGCGTCATTCTGCACACGAATTTGGGGCGCGCGCCTTTGACTGCGGGTGTGATTGAGGAGCTTCGCCGAAGTGTGACCCACTACAGCAACCTGGAATACGACCTGGAGACTGGCGCGCGCGGGAAACGCGACGTGCACGTGGCTCAACTACTCGAGCGTCTCACAGGCGCGGAAACCGCCATCGTGGTGAACAACTGCGCGGCGGGCGTCTTGCTCGTGCTAGCGGCTCTGGCGAAGGGTGGCGACGTCATCGTTTCGCGCGGGGAGTTGATTGAGATCGGCGACGGCTTTCGCATTCCCGAAATTATGGCGGAAAGTGGAGCGACGCTCCGCGAAGTTGGCACCACAAATCGCACGCGAATCGCCGATTACGAGGGCGCGATTGGGGAGAACACGCGGCTGCTGTTGCGCGTGCATCCCTCAAATTTCAAGATTACCGGATTTGCGGAGAGGCCTGCGCTCGAGGAATTGGCCGGCCTCAGTCGACGCACCGGCGTGCCCCTGGTAGAAGATCTGGGGTCCGGGTGTGTGGCCGACCTTTCGGCCGCGGGAATCAGCGAGCCGCTGGTGCGGCAAAGCATCGAAGCCGGAGCTTCCGTGGTGATGTTTAGCGGAGACAAGCTTCTGGGCGGACCGCAAGCTGGCATCATTGCCGGTAAAAAGGAAATTGTGGGACGCATACGGCGTCATCCTTTGTTCCGTGCGCTTCGCGTGGATAAGCTCACTACGGCGGCCTTGGCGGCGACGTTGGGCGCTTACTTGCGCGGCGCCCTGGACGAGATTCCTGCTCTGCGGATGATTCGCACGACGCCGCAAGAATTGAAGCGCCGCGCCGAGAATTTTCTGCGCGAACTCACTCCGGAGGTGCCGCTCGGCGAAGTGGAACTGGAAATCGCCGACGGAGCTTCACTCGCGGGAGGCGGCTCGACGCCCACTCAGGCACTGGCCTCGAAAATTATCCGCATCGCCAGCGCCCGCTATTCCGCGGCTCAGCTCGAGCAACGCCTCCGCCGCGCCCCCGCCGGCGGTCCCGTGATCGCACGCGTGGAAGATGACCGTCTTGTCATAGATCTTCGCACTGTTTTCCCGGACCAGGAGCCGCAATTATTAAAAACCCTGGTTTTCGCGCTTCATTAACGTTTTCAGCTTTTTATTCTAGGAATCACTCATCGGCTATCATTTGCGGGTAATTTTCCGTGTCCTACAAGCCGCAAGCATCACCCGTCCCCTGCAATTATTGTGAAGGCCTTCGCTAACCTCGCCGAATCACACTATTGCCGACAGGCAAAACAAAGCATTTGGAATGATATTGTTGGAAAATAAGTGT
>Ga0307479_10003931_pt1 | contig 13590 bp, 16 predicted proteins | sample atmos_gasesECM4C_FD_203743 | JGI IMG/M metagenome (GOLD analysis project Ga0307479, IMG submission 203743) | Hardwood forest soil microbial communities from Morgan-Monroe State Forest, Indiana, United States - atmos_gasesECM4C_515 | ecosystem: Environmental > Terrestrial > Soil > Temperate...
CTGGCCGATGCCGATCGGCGTGATCTTCACGACGCGCGGCTGCAGCTTTACGTGCACGTTTTGCCAGACGACGGCGTTTGCGCCGCGGCCTGCGGCTATACCGCTCGAAGCGATCGAGCGCGCGGTGCAGTTTTACGTGGCGCGCGGGATTCGTTACGCGCTGATCCTGGACGAAAATTTCGGCAATATTCCGTCTCACGCCGAAGCCGTGATCGAAATGCTGGCGCGATACGGCATTCGATGGCTGGTGCAATCGCGAGTGGATTTATTTTTGCGCCATTTCGACGAATGGCTGGCCAAGGGCATGGAAGGCGCGCTTTTTGGCATTGAGAGCTTTCACCAGAACGTGCTCAAGCAGATTCACAAAGGCGAAAAAGTGGAGTCGGTGATGGAGTTGGCGCGGCGATTGAACGCGGCGAAGCGCTACGCGCATGGCTATTACATCATCGGATTTCCGAGCGAGACGCCGGAATCGATTCGAGAGGATTTGCGGACGCTGGCTTCGCTGGAGCTGGACGTTACACAGATCACGATCGTCACGCCGCATCCCCTGACGCAATTGTGGAATGAACTCGAGACGCAATACGGAATTTTTGAGCAGGATTGGTCGAAGTTCGATACCAAGCATCTGGTCTGGAAGCATCCGCATTGTCCTCCGGGCAGCCTGGAGGCGCTGCTGAAGGAAGGCTTCGAATTGTGTTATAGCGGGCCCTGGTTGCGGCGCACCATGCGTAAATTCCTGAACAGCAGATTCCAGCAGCGCGATTTGGCGAATTTGCTGGCAAGCCCGGTGCACGCGCGCTGGGCCGCGCCTCAGCGCCTGCCGTATTTTGCCGCTTCGTAAACACCGCTAAAAACGATAACCAGAGAAATGCCCCAGGGCCTCCGACAGACAACATCGGAGCGCCCTGGGCGACAAGAACCCCACACGAATCGCCCGAACATCCGGGAGTTAGCAACGGATGCCGGGCTGAAGCCCGGCGCTACAAAAACAGCCTCTCGGCCGGACTTCGTTTTCGCTCGAGGCGGCGCACCTGCGCTACACTGCGCACGAAATTAGACCTCAATCATGCGCAGAGTGCAGCTCATCGAGATACACGACCAGGCGTGGTTTCCGTCTTTTCTGCGCGATCAGGTGACCGATGATCTGCAGGTTCTGCTGAATATTGGCAAACCGTACCGCGACATCCTGGCGCAATTACGCAAAGGCATCGAGGGCGCGGGCGCGGATCGAGTGCTCGATTTGTGTTCGGGGGCGGGAGGGCCGTGGCCTTGGCTGGCTGATGCACTCGGCCAAGATGGAGTTTGCGTTCGCGTAGAGTTGAGCGACAAATTTCCGAATGCAGAGGCGCGCGGCCGCGTAGGGAACAATTCCGCAAAGCTGTACTATCGAGAAGAGTCCGTCGATGCGACGCGCGTGCCGCCCGGGCTGCCGGGCTTTCGAACGCTTTTCACGTCATTCCACCATTTTCCGCCGGCGCAGGCGCGCGAAATTCTTAGCGACGCGGTTAGGAATTGGCCGGGCATCGGCGTATTTGAGATTCCAGGACGGCGGCCATTGACGTTGTTGCTGTTGCCCCTCGTTCTGATTGCGGACATCGTCGTCGTGCCCTTTCTGCAGCCGCGACCGCTCGCGCGGCTGGTGTGGAGATGGCTCGTACCGATTGTGCCTCTCGTCTTGTTTTTTGATGGAATCGTTTCCTGCCTGCGGGCTTATTCGCCGCGCGAATTGCGCGAACTCACGGGCGGAATCGCAGAATGCGGCTATCGTTGGGAGATTGGATGCCTGAAGCGCAGCTTCTTGCGCCTGCCAATCACGTATTTGGTTGGGTATCCGGACCAGTTGCAGGCGCAATCAAAGATTATGACCGCGTATGAAGACTCGGCAGAAAAGAATCGCGAATTTCTGAGCCGCCTAGCGCACGAGAAGCCCTAAACCCGGCGCTTACTCTACTGGAGTGATGCGGGCTTGAGCGGCGCGTTCAGCGAAGACGTCGCGGGCGGCGTACAGGCCATTTAGCGCGGCGGGGAAGCCCGCGTAGATCGCTAGCTCGATCATCAGCTCGATAATTTCCTGCTGGGACCAGCCGACGTTCAGCGCGCCATGAAGGTGCGCACGGAGCTGCGGTTCGGCGCCGCCGCGCGTGGCGATGGCGATCACGGCGACGAGTTCTCGTGTTTTCAGCTCGAGGCCGGGCCGCGACTGAATGTCTCCAAAGATGAATTCCACAACATAGTTCGCCATGTCTGGCGAAATGCGGGCGATATTTTCAACGGCTTGGTCGCCGAGATCGCCAAGCATTTGTTTCAGCCTGGCGCGGCCGCGCTGGTATTGGGTGTCGTCGGGCATCTATTCTCCTTAGGCGGTTTCATTGACATTTGAAAAATCCCCAGGGCCCCGCAAAGGCGGCGGGCGCCCTGGGCTATAAAAGCCACGAAAATGTTCCGACAGATACTTCGCCTTTCCGAGCGAGCTTGAAACCGGAATCCCAGATGCGCGAAGAACGTGAAGGGTGGCGGACCTGCAAAGCCTCAGGTCTCGTCCGCAAAAACAGCGGCCGCGACCTACGCTACAACGTGCTACGCAGAGAAAGCTCCGGAGAGATCCTTCGCTCCCGATGTTCGCTCGGGATGACAGGAGCCGTCCGGCCAAAGTAACGCTGGCGGGGCCCTGGGAACGGCGACAAAACCATGAGAAAAACCGCACCCTTGAAACCGAAGGGTGCGGCGCCCAAAGTCCGAACAGGAAAGCGTTGGGTGCGAGCTACGGCGCTTGTGGAGTCCTCCGCAGTGCACAGGAACTGATCGGGTTGTCACGATGGCGGGGAGAAGCGATAAGCGGAGACCAGATCGGTGCTGGTCGCATAGGGATCGGCGTTCTGGTCCTCCTGACTCATGTTGATGCGTTCACTCCAGAGTTCGCGAAACAGACGCGAGCGCGTGAGCAAGTAGCCAAAAACGGGATTCAGATAGAGCACATCGACGCAGCGCGACCCGGCCTTGGCGGCCAATCGAAGCCTCTCAATGAGGTGCTCGATCATTTCACGCTCAAAAGGATTATAGAGGTAAACCAAAAGCGGAGTACGCGGCCAGCGGAAATCAAGGATATCCTGGTGGACCACGCGAATGGGCACACGCGCGTGATGTTCCTGCTTCCATTTCTCGATATTCAGCGCAGCGGTGTCGGCCAGATGCTTGCTCAATTCCACGCCGATGATTTTGCGGAACGGCAGTTCGGAGGCTAGCAGTAGGGCGCGACCTTTTCCTGCGCCCACATCGATGAAGCTGAAAGCTTCCACGCGACGGCGCGCGGCGAGCGTATCGATCCAGCGGCGGCACATGTGGCGGAAAACCGAAGGCGCCACGGCGGAATATCCGGTGAGGTAAGCATCGTGGGGATGGCCGGTAACGAGGTCGCGCTTGCTGAGATATCCGGCCGTGTCGAGACCGTGCCGCTTATCGAAGGGATGTTCGACGAAGCGAAACGGTAAAGTGGCGCGGACGGGAGCGATCGCTCGCATCGGAATAAGTCAGGTATAAGTGTAACGCGAGTTGACTTGTTAGGCGCGAAAAGCCGCCGCGACGTTGCTAGTGTCGCGAAGCTCCTGGTGTTCATGGGACTCTATTTTGCAGCGACGCTACTTGCAGGATTTGCGATTTTTGAGCTCGCAAAACTGCTCAGCAATTGCAGCTTTGCGAGCGATAAAAGCTCGTTGACGGGAAATATTTGACCGCTGTGGTATACTCTTTCTTGTAAGAAAGTGCGCCTGGAAGTATCTTCCGGGCGTTTTTGTTTTTGGGTAAGCTTTCGGGTGCGGAAAAGGGCTTGCTAGCCTTTTCGCGCGCGACAATTCAAGGATCTAGTGCCAAAGGGCCGCCGATGTAATGGCGGCCATTTTTATTTTAGGAGCGAGAGATGCGGAGATTTTCGAAGTCAATTGCGATTCTCATTCTCACGGCTGGTGCGCCGATGACGGTTGCCGCGCAGACTTCCAGCGTCAGCAAGGCAGCCGGCCGATATGTGGCCGGGGCATATCAGGGGATTACGAACAGCGTGATTGGCGGTCCTTATGCGACCGGGACCGTCAACATTCAGCTTGCGCATCCCTGGATCGAGACGCCAGACGGACGCACGATCTATCCCTACAGCACGAGCTTGCCTGTGACCATTTTTAATTCCAGGAGACGCTGACGCCTTCGGCGGTAAGCAACTGCGGCTCGAACTCTCCTGCGCGCTGCACGGGTCAGCCGCAACCACCGGCGACATCGGCGTGTATGGAAATTGCACCACCACGTGCTCGCTTCTCGGTCATACGGGATCAGTTGCGACGACGGCCAGCGCCACGATTTCCACCACGTCCTTCTTGTCAGCCACGACCCTACAGCCGGGAACTTACTATCTGGCGACCTGCGATTCCAGCACGACCCCTGCGGTGCTTGTCGGTCAAATCTCAGCCTTTTCAAACGTGCTGGCCGCTGCTGGCGTTGCGAATAGCTTCGGAACTGACGCTACCGACACCTGCACGGCTGGAGTGCTTCCAAATACGATCACGGTGGCGAATATCACCAACAGCACGACAATCCTTGCTCCGATCGCTCTGATGGCGACGAACTAGCATGAAACGACTTCTTATCGCGCTGCTCTTGGCCGTTCCCGTAGCGGCTCAGGTTCCTGCGCACACGCCCCACTATCCGCACATCTCTGATATGAGCGCGATGTACGGAGCGGTCAGCCTGGATCTGGCCGGAAATCGACCGGGAATTTGCACCTGGGTGAGCAATCATTTCGATTACGTGGTGGACTACAACGCGAACGGCGGTCCTGTTTGCGAGAACGTGAACGGGCAGGTCTATCACCTGCTCTACATCGAGTCCTCGGATGTGACCTTCATCTCTGGGCAGACCACAGTCTACGGCATCCAGATCCTGGACTCTCAGCGAAGTATCGAACATTGTCGGAACGCCGTCGGTGGATGGCGTGGATACCGGCGAGGACTGGGCCGTGTTCGCCGATCGCGCCGGCCTTTTTATTTTCGGCGGCGGCGAGCCGGTGAAAATATCGCAAGAAATTCAGCCGCTTTGGGACACTATCAACTGGCAATACGGCCACACGCTGTGGGTGCGCGTGGATACGCGCGCCAAGCGCATTCTCGTTGGCGTGCCGATCGCGCCGGCCACGCAGCCGAATCACGTTCTTGTGCTCGACTATCGCAGCCTTGCAGCCTTTCGACGGCTGCCGACATCGCCACGTACGCCTCTGTGCACAGTAGCTCCATGACCGGGCGGATGATCTCCGTCGCCCGAGCGCGTAAATGGGCGCCGTGGAACATCGCCGCAAATTCCGCCGCGCTGATCGAGCGCAGCGACGGCACGGCGCAATTCTTTATCGGCAATGGCGCAGGAGCGGGAAAGATTTATCAGTTGAGTGACACGCAGTTTTCCGATGACGGCGCCGCCATCGCCGGCTACTACACGACGTATTTCTTTCCCAGCGCGGATCAAGAAGGCGAGCTCGGCGTGCAAGCGCATCGCAAGCTTTTTTCCTATTTCACCTGCTACGCAGAAGGGGCAGGGAACTTGAATCTGACTTCTTTCGCTGATAACGAGGGCTTCCCAGCCGCGCTTCCGTCGCTGGCGCTGAGTTCACCGGGCAGCAAGGATCTCGAGCTTTCCATCAACTTGCACGCCGAACGCGCCGCATTTCAAGTGGGCACGAATCAGGCCGGCTCGTGGTTCCGGTTTTCGCGCCTGGTGGCTTCGCTTGCGCCCGATCCATGGTCGCCGGTGCGCGGCGGAAATTGAGATTGAACCTGACCGCGAACAATTGATATAGTAGTGTGTAGCTTATACGCTACATGCGGACGGCCATTCGCGGAAAGCTAAGTGGAAGCACACGAGCGGGCGGTCCATTATTATGTCGAACCCTCTGGCGCATGCCCCTTTCGGAACTGGAGAGACGCACTCTCCGACAAACTCACGAAAGCGGCGATCGACGCGAGAATCGCACGCCTTCGGAGCGGAAACTATGGAGACTCGAAACCAATTGGGACTGGCGCTTCGGAATCGAGGATCGACTTCGGCCGGGTTACCGCGTCTACTATGGCGTCGACGGAGATGACCTGATCCTGCTCGTAGAGGGAACAAAATCATCGCAATCCGCGGATATCGAGAAGGCGAAGAGCTTCTGGATGGACTACAAGGAGCGCAAACGAAATGCGCAGAAAGCGCGACTACAAAGCGGACCTTCTCGCCGATCTAAGAAGTGACGCCGCTTACGCAGCACAATATCTTTCGGCTGCCAAGAGAGACTCGAAGGAGGCATTTCTCGTTGCTCTCCGAGATGTGGCCGAAGCCAGACTAGGCCTATCGCGGATCGCGCGTGCCGCCCGCGTAAATCGTGAAAGCCTTTATCGAACGCTTTCAGCGGAAGGGAATCCAACTCTCACCACCCTGGATGCAGTACTGGAAGTATTGGGGTTTGAAACCGATTTTCGCCCGACTACGTTTCGGAGCGGCCATACCTTCAGCGCCATGAGAAAGAAACCGCACAGGCGCAGATAGAGCCGGCAACACCACAGCTTTCCTTAGCAAAAGTCAGTCGTCCAGCACAGACGAAATCGTCGTAAATGGGCACGAGTCCGTCATGTTGAATATTGCGCAGCTCGCGCAGGTGAAGGCGCGCGACCCGTATGTCTACGAATCGCTGCAGCAGATCGTGAGCGCGATCAATGCGCTCGGGCGCGCCACCGGCGTCGATCCGTCGGGATCGATCGCGCAACCCGATCCGATCGGCGGCATCTCGGTATTGGCGGCGAACGAAATTTACGATGTCGCCGTCACCGACAATTCGGCCGTGCACCGCGGCATTTATTACTTCGCGGAATCCGATACGTCGCCGAATTTCACCGCTCCGCGGGTGTGGTTCATGGGCTCGTCGCGCAACCTGCGCGTCGCGCTTGGGAATTTGACGCTTTACTGGCGCGGCTACAGCCAGTACATCGGCTCGACGCCGTCCGTGCCGGTGACGTTCGGCTCACCGCCCACGGCAGTGGCTGGCGGCGGGTCTGCGGGTCCGGCGCCGCAGCCTTCGGCGGGGAGTGGCACCGCGACGGGGCAGCAGGGCGGCAGCGGATTCGGCACCGCGCTCACGTTGGTGACGGACGCCACAACGATGTAGCTCTCTTTGACGACGCTCCTTCGAGCAGATTTTGTAGCGGCGCCGTTGCGGGCCTAAAGGCGGGCGCTAGACAAACAAGAACCTCGGTAGCAAAAGCCGAAATTGATGCGAGCCGAAATTGATGCGAGTGCGCGCGTACACCGAGGGCGATCTCGAAGCCGAGCGGGCGATGCACGCGGAGCAAGAATTCGGCTACGCCTTACCTCATCTCGCCGATCCGCTGTTTCTGGTCCGCAGCGTGGTGGAAGAAGACGGCCGTCCGCGCATGGCCGCATTTTTGCGGCTAAGCGCGGAAGCCTATCTGCTGGCCGATCCGCGCGAAGGCTCGCCTCGCCAGCGCTGGCGCTGGCTGCTCGCGTTGCATGAGGCCGTACGACAAGAGGCTGCGACGCGCGGCCTTGCCGACGTGCAGGCGTTTTTGCCGCCGCGCGTGGCGCGCGCGTTTGGGCGGCGGCTAGCGGCGCTGGGTTGGCGCCGGGATCCGTGGACGTGCTACACGAGGCAGGTGTGAAAAATAGAATCCGCTGTCATCCTGGGTCCGCCCTGGGCGGACGAAGAGTACTCTGCCGGCCCAATAATCGAGGAGAGATTCGCCGAAAGGCATCGGCGGCAAAATACGCGCTTCAGGCCATATGGCGACCCTCAGAATGACAACTTCGTGGGGCGGTTCGCGGTTCGAGATGCCGGGATAAAGCCTGGCGCTAAATTAACTAACTCAGGAAACCCATTCGACGCGGATCGATGCGGGGCGGATCAGGCGGGGCGTGCGGTGGTTGCGGGTCTCGGGATTGCTCATGCGGATGTAATGGCCGTTGACCATGTGGGTGATCAACTCCTCGGGTGAGTCCACGCGAAAGTGGGGACCCTGTTTGCACTTGCTGGCGAGGTAACTGCCATCGCGATAGCGATGCGGCACGAGCATAACGCCCGCTTCTTTGCCTTTTTGGACGACGTACGTGATGGCTAATTGCGCACGCATGACTTCGAGGAGGGGCCAAGCGGGATTTTACCACCCGCGGCACTGGCCGGGGAAGTGCCTTAGACTTTTTCGGGCTTTCCACTGCCGTTCGGCTCAACTATCATCGACATATTGTTGAAAGGTATGCCCGATGAAAACGTCTCGACGCGATTTCATAGCCAAGTCCGGGGCGGCAGCAGCAGCCATGCATGATCTTGCCCACGCGCAGGCACCCGATCAGGGGCACGAACACGAGCATTCCCTGGTGCCTTCCGATCCGGCGCTGCGCGTGAAGTCGCTGGAATCGCTTCTTGTAGAAAAAGGCCTGGTCGATCCCGCCGCGCTCGACGCGCTGGTCGACACTTTCCAACATAAAATTGGTCCGCGCAACGGCGCACAAGTGGTTGCGCGAGCCTGGGTCGATTCCGGATTCAAGAAGCGGCTGCTCGCAGACGGCACAGCAGCGATTGCGGAACTCGGTTTCGGAGGCCGCGGCGGCGACTACCTTCAGGTCGTGGAAAATACGCCCACGGTTCACAACCTCGTCGTCTGCACTTTGTGTTCGTGTTATCCGTGGGCGGTTTTGGGGCTGCCGCCGATCTGGTATAAGTCCGCGGCATATCGATCGCGCGCCGTCATCGATCCGCGGGGCGTGCTGCGCGAATTTGGATTGGAGCTGCCCGAAAATGTGGAGCTCCGCGTTCACGATAGCACCGCGGAGCTGCGTTATCTGGTGCTTCCCGAAAGGCCCGCCGGCACGGAAAAACTGAAAGAAGAAGAGCTGGCCGCGCTCGTGACGCGGGACGCCATGATCGGCGTCGCCAAAGTGGCGGCTCCGAAGCCCGGAGGCCGCGCATGAATGGCGTACACGACATGGGCGGCATGCAGGACATGGGCCCGGTGCAGCGCGAAAAGAATGAGCCGGTCTTCCATCAACGCTGGGAGGGCCGCGTCTGGGGCATGATGTGGTTGGGCTCGGCGTGGGGCAAATGGAATCTGGACGCGATGCGGCATGCCATCGAACGCATCCCGCCGGCCGATTATCTGCGCGTGAGCTATTACGAGAAATGGTTAGCGGCGCTGGTCGATCTGGTGACGGGCAGGGGACTGGTGACGCGCGCGGAGTTGGAAAGCGGCAAGCCCGCGGCGGGTTCCGCGAAGGCAACTCCGCCGGTGAAGGCGGAAGGCGTGCCCGCGCTGATCGCGCGGGGCAATCCTGTAAAGCGCGACGTCGCAGTGGCCGCGCGCTTCCAGGTGGGCCAGCGGGTTCGCGGCCGCAACATCAATCCCGTAACGCACACGCGCTTGCCGCGGTACGCGCGCGGCAAGATTGGCACAATCGAGCGTGATCATGGTGTCTTTCTTTTCGCGGACAGCAATGCGCATTTTCAAGGCGAAAAGCCACAGCATCTTTATTCCGTTCGTTTTACCGCTCGCGAACTGTGGGGCGAGCAGGCCTCAGCACGCGATTCGATCTATGTCAATCTTTGGGACGACCACCTTGAACCAGCCTGATCCCCAAGCCGCTGCAGAGCGAATTGCGGAATTGCCGCGCCTGCCTCGCGACGAGGGCGGGCCCGTGTTTGCCGAACCCTGGCAGGCACAAGCCTTCGCGCTCGCGGTGAGGCTTTCCGAACAAGGCCACTTCACCTGGAAGGAATGGGCCGCCACGCTGGCCGCGGAACTCAAAGCCGCTGCCGATCGCGGTGAGCCCGATGACGGCTCGCGGTACTACGATCATTGGCTTGCCGCTCTCGAACGCCTGGTTACGGCAAAAGGTTTGACCGATCTGGCCGCGCTGGCCGCACGCAAAGAGGCTTGGGCGGAAGCCTATCGCCACACGCCTCACGGCAAACCTGTTGAACTCGCCGCCGGCCTTGCCTCTCCCGCCCGCCGGATTTCGTAGCGCCGGGCTTCTGGTGGCAGATTTTCCGGGTTGACCTTCGACTGTTAGCTACGAATCACTTCTCCTCTGAACTTTTGACTCAACTTTGACCCTCAGCTTTAATCCTGTAGCTCAGGTCGTCCCGGCTGACTCTGCCGGGAGACCCGAGGCTTTTGGGGGGTGTGGATTCACTCGTGAGAAAAGCATCAGGTCGTCCCCGACACAAACCGTCGGGGACGACCTGAGCTACAAATTGCCAGTTCGTCTTTCCTCTGAACTTTGAATTCCCGGCTCTTGACGTTTTCTCTCTCGTGAGGTGCTTCATGGGACGCGGTGCGCAAGCGCAAACGATGCAGATGACCGATCAGCAGCTTGCCAATCAGAACGTTATGAATCAGGCGCTTTACAATCAGGCCAGTCTACTTTCCAGTAAGGCGGCGGGCAGCTACCTATCTTTGCTGGCCAACCCCGGCTATACGCCGGCACAGCAATCGGCCTTCAATAATCAATCGCTGGGCGCGCTCTCGAGCGCCTTTGGTGCACTGGCCCAAAGCGCAGCCAACCGCTTGGCGCGCACGCGCAATTCGGCCGGCTACGGCGATCTGCTCGACGAACTGGCGCGCGAGCAAGGCCGGCAGACCGGTTCGGTTGCGCTGCAGAATCACTTCGGCTTCGCCAACCCGAGCCGAAGCCGGGAGCGTTGGCCAGATTCGTGCGCGTGTTCAGAAGCTGGCCGGGAATCCCCAACGTGCGGCCGAGCAGCGAAGTGTTCACGCCGTAAAGCCCCGAAAGCCCTTGCAGCGGCGTGTGCTGATCCTGCTTCGCCTGGTCGTTCGCACAAGCTCTCGGTGGCGTTCTCGGTGGTGGGCTAGCCGGCCTGGGCATGGGAAGACTGAATGCGGGACGTCCTCGCTGATCGGCGATCACGACAGTATTTTTGAGACTTGCAGAGAAAAGCCACGCAGACATCGAATGCCTCTGATGATACTTCGTGGTGGGACGAGCTAATCAATGGATTGACCCAAAAGCCGGTGCCGCCTCCGCCCGCGCCGCAGCCGCCTCCGGTCAATCAAAGCGCCTGGGAGAAGACCAAGATCGTGCTTGGTCTGCTCGACCGATTTATCTCATTTTCAACGAGACGCGATCTTACTCAGACCGGCCGGACTCGAATGAGTCCATCGCTGCCGCCCGTGAAAAAATGGCTTGCGACCTCGACTTTGTCCTTGGCAGAACACAGCTGATAATGTATATTATGTTACTAAGGCAGATCTAGAATTTTCCCGTGGAGAGGTTTGGCGCATCCGGCACGTTCCCGGCCCCAGCATAACCAGCAGAGCGCTGGAAACCAAGACGGATGCGACGGGTAGTCTTGGTTACTGCCGCCGTCGGCCATAGCGCCCTCAGACCCTGCAGCGCCTGATCGCGGCGCCAAGGGGTGAGGATTCGGCCTGCTGAACGTAGTTACTGCCCAGGGTGGGCGGAGTCGTACTGGATGTACTGCTCGAGGACTTCCTGGTTCGGGCCGATCATTCTGCGGCCGTCGACAAAGCTGGTGGGCGTGCTGGTGACGTCCACGGCTTTGCCTTCCGCCATGCTTTGCCGCACCAAATCCTGAGTCTTGGGCTCCGCGATGCAGGGCTTCAGTTTGTCTTCGCTAGCGCCGGCCTGAACGGCTAACTCCAGCAACTTGTTATAGGCATTTTCCGGCGAGATCAAATCCTGATTGTCGTAAACCGTGTCGTGATACTTCCAGAACGCATCTGAGCTCTGCTGCAAAACGCAACGGCCGGTGAGGGCTGCGCTCATCGCCCAGGGGTGAATCGTCTCGAGGGGGAAATCCTTGAAGACGAGGCGCACCTGCGGATATTTGGGAAGCACGGCACGCAGCACGTAATCGAGTTGACGGCAGCTGGGGCATTCGAGATCGCCAAATTCCACAATCACAATTTTTGCGTCGGCGGGACCTTTGGATGCGGCGCCCTGCAGATTCAGTTTGCGCATGGTTTCGCGCAGCGGATCGCCGCTGAGGTCCTGCAGATCGCCGCGCAGCATGAAGTGGCCGTCCTTGGTGACGTAGACGATCGCGTCGTCAGATCCTCCCTGTGCGGTGACAACGACCCGGACTTCGTAGAGATCGCCGGCGGGCGAAGGCTTCACGGGGCCGACCTTGAGCTGGAAGTCGGGGCCCCAGGCGTACCATTTGCGGAGAAAATCCTCGACACGTTTTTCGATCGGGCCGGAGGCGGGGGGCGCTTGAGCGGCTGAGGACTTCACTGCCGGTTTTGCGTCGGTCTTTGTGTCAGCTTGGGTGGATTGCTTCGCGGCGGAATTATTCTGCGGCGCTGCGGCAGATGCTTTGGGAATCGGGCGGACGAATATGATGGCGAGGAAGATTGCGCCGGCAAGAGTCAAGCTCGACAAGCCAAGAGCGGAAATTCGCGATGACATAAAACTCCTACGCTTTAGGACTTAGTTTTCTCGCTGAGTTTATCAGGTTATTGAGGAAAGTCATTCGGCGAGTGGTGTGGCGTACGGCGATGGCAAAGTGATGAACCTCCTGTGCGCGGTGAGTCTAGTGGCGGCGTAATCGGGTAGCGAGGCCTTCGCGGGGTTAGAACACAACGGGAGCAATTCGGCAGAGGAACGGTCACGGCGACCTCCGGTACGATTGCCGGCTCCAGTGGAGCCGTCATCTATCTCGAGGATCCGTCCGAGTTCCTTCTCATGGGAACCGCCGCTACTCTGTAGGAACCGCAGATCGTCACAATGGACCAGTAGGTGGCGTAGGGCTCATATTGCGAGAATACCGCCTGTCGGGAGCTATTTCTGGGCTAGCAGCGCGGTATCAGGCCATCGACGGTCGGTCTTCCTATCCCTGAACCTGCCCACCTGCCCACTAGATCAGTAGACTTGGCGTGTTGTGTTTGTTAAAGTTGCCCTCCCACCCTTTCAATCCCCAGAAGAGATTCGCTTTCGTCCCCGAAGAGGATCTCGTTCAAATACCTGGAGGCTGAGGCATGCGGAGAACTTCCTCTTTTGCGATAGCGTTAGCAACAAGTCTCTTCCTGGCCGCTTGCGGTGGATCCACGAACTCGACTTCGAACACCTCGCCCCTGAGCAACAACATGGTGCCGATGGTCTTGACGATCGGGGATACCCCACCCAGCGGCGTCGCGGTGGTCTTCTTAGAGGCCGTTATCACCAAGGCGACTCTGCAAGCGTCGGATGGTACGTCAGTCCCGGTAGTGTCCACGCCGGTTGAGGTGGAGTTCGGTCATCTGCAGACCGACAGGGCATTCCTGAGTCTGGCGGGTGTCCAGCCCGGCACCTACAAGAGCATTACACTGGAATTCGGAGATGTGACGCTGACGATCGAGAACCATTCCATGGCTCTGTTCGGGACTTGCCAGGATAATACGGCCTGCGAACTCATGCCGACTGTCAATTCACCCATAGTGCTGTCGAGCGCGCCATTCCCAATTACCATCACCAAGAATTCAGTCGTCGGTCTCAAGATGGATTTAGACGTGAACGCCTCGGTCCTGAGCGGTGCAATGATCAACCCAACGG
>Ga0307479_10003932_pt1 | contig 13589 bp, 12 predicted proteins | sample atmos_gasesECM4C_FD_203743 | JGI IMG/M metagenome (GOLD analysis project Ga0307479, IMG submission 203743) | Hardwood forest soil microbial communities from Morgan-Monroe State Forest, Indiana, United States - atmos_gasesECM4C_515 | ecosystem: Environmental > Terrestrial > Soil > Temperate...
CGAGAGATAATCCCGTTCCCGAGTCACAGCGGCAAAGAACCTGAATCAACTTATGGCCATCCATACGATTGCCATGAACCACCGCATTGTTGAGAGCTTCCTCAAGTGCGAGTTCAACGGCCGGTTCCTCGCCGGCAACGCAGTGTGATCCCTCGATCAGTCGCATCAACCGGTCCACGAGTGGGGAGATCGCTTTGATTTCACTCGGCATCCAAGCCTCGATCTGGAAGAAAGAACCTGCGCGTCTCCCCGCGAACTGCGGTCGCAAATCCGATGGTCCGTTCGCGGTTTGTATTCGAGCCATGGCAAACGCCTCACGCCCAGGAGAAATGCATCGCGCGTACCAAAGCGCGGAGGGTTTGGAAGGTCGCGGAACTTATTGATTTGTATTGGGATGGCGAACCGAAAGACCGTTCTTTAATTCAAGCTGCCAGCGTGCCAGTGCCAGCAAGATGGTTGGCTGCCAGTTTCCTGGCACACAAAAAGAACTGTGATTGGGACAGGAACATTTCAGAAGAGGTGGTGTGACGAAAATGGGTGCCGCGACTACGCAGAACCGCGCGCGATTCCGAGCTTATGCATTCTCAACTGGAGGGTGGACCGCTTCATTCCAAGATGTGCAGCTGCCCCGTTAGGACCTGCCACAACCCAATTGCTCTGTTTGAGAGCCTTAAGAATCTGTTGACGTTCCGTTTCCTGCAAGACGTCGTGAAGTACGCCATTTGTTGATTTCGGAGCAGCGGCCCTTTCTTCCGGATGACTGACCTTGGGAAATTTCAGATCAGCCACATCGACACTCAGGGCTGGACCCGCCGAGACAATTACGGCGCGCTCGATCACATTCTGGAGTTCTCGTATGTTCCCCGGCCAATGATATCGGCACAGGGCATCCATCGTCGCTGACGGAATCGTTTCCAGGCCCTTATTCATACGTTTGGAAAACTGCTGTGTGAAGTGCCTCACCAGAAGAGGAATATCCCCCTGGCGCTCCCGTAAGGGTGGAACGTGGACGGGAAAAACATTCAAGCGAAAGAAGAGATCGGATCGGAACTTCTGCTCGCTCACCATCGCTTCCAAGTCGCGGTTCGTCGCGGCAATTAAACGTGCATCTGTCCGAAGCGTGCGCGAGCTTCCCAACCGCTCGAACTCCCTCTCTTGCAGGACTCGGAGCAGTTTGGTCTGCAACTCCAGAGGAATTTCTCCTACTTCGTCCAGAAAAATCGTGCCGCCATCGGCCACTTCGAAGCGGCCAATGCGTTGCGAGATCGCTCCCGTGAATGCGCCTTTCTCGTGTCCAAACAGCTCGCTTTCCAGCAAACCTGTCGGAATGGCCGCGCAGTTGAGCTTGACGAACGGCTTCGCTCGTCGCGGGCTCAAATCATGAATGCCGCGTGCGATCAGTTCCTTTCCCGTGCCTGTCTCTCCATAAATCAGCACCGTTGAATCCGTCGGCGCTACCGTTTCCACGTGTTTGAGGGCTCTGCGCAGAGAAGCGCTATTTCCAATGATCTGGGCAAAATTCATTTCCGAGCGGATTTCATCTTCCAAATACAGCTTCTCTTTGGAGAGCTGGTCTTTGAGTTCTCGAATCTGCCCAAAGGCAAGTGCATTCTCCACGGCAATGGCAACCTGATTTCCGATCTGAGACAGAAACTCGATATCGTCGCCAGTGAACGCATTGTCCTGATATTTGACCACACCAAATACCCCCAGCACATGACCTCGGCTAACAAGAGGAAGGATGCACACCGTTCCGACTTCGGCTTGCGCGGAGTCCTTCATTCCGAGTCGCCTCGCCTCTAAGAGGCTGCCGCACCAGGGTTTGCCGGTGCGAAAGACAGCTCCCGAGATATCTTCATCGATGCGGACGAGGCTCTCCTCTTGGATGGATTCGTCCTTGAGGGGAAAATCCAGGGCGTAGATCCGCAAGTGAGTATTGTCGGTATCGGGAAGAGTGATGCCGACGCCGTCGCAGCCCATAACCCGGCGCGTGCTCGCCACTACGGCCCGGAGAAGGTCCCGGAATTCGAGATTGGAAACCAGGTTATTGGTCAATTCAAGGAGAAGTCCAACACGCTCGCTCTTCTTCAGCAACTCCTGCTGTGAGGCCTGCGCTGCATCAAAGTGCAGCGCATTGTCGAATGCCAGAGCGATCTGCTCAGCCACCACCGAAAGAAAGTGAACCTCGTCAGCGGTGTAGACATCCGGAGCCTTACTGCCAAAGGTGAGCGTTCCGACTTTGCTGTGGGCTGTCGTTAGAGGGAGAGTGCACACACAGTGGACTCCGTACTTCTTCAAAATCTCTTGGAGTTTGGAAAATCGAGAGTCCTTGGCCCCGAGCGAAGTGACCAAAGGCTCTTGGTTCTGGTAGACCCACCATGCATCGGATTCCTCCATGGGCAGTTCGGGGTCTGGAGGGATAGCTGCTTCTGTCTCCGCATCGATGGAATGCCGGTGGAACGTATTCGATTTCTCGTCCCGAATGTACACGCAGATATAATCAAACCGGACGACTCGGTGTAACTCCTTCACCAGCGCGCCAAATAGCTCCTGCGGATCTCGATGCCTTCCGATCGCATTCGATACGCCGACGAGCGATTCGTATCGCGTGGCGGCTGAAAGCCGAGACTCGTCTGCAACTTCTTCCGTTCGCATCGGACAAACCTCTCGCGCAACTCCCGCTAACGCTTTGGATGTCGGAAGTCCCGCGTAGGTTAGAAACTGAAAAAGCTAAACCTAACGGCCTTGTTGACCTCTTCCCGCGCTGATTCCATCACGGAACGGAATACGTCATCGACAGTGGGGCTGCGCCGACTGTCTAGAGCCTGTTGTCAATGGAGTGTGTGGCGGTGTATAGTTGAGTGCACACTCATCAATAAGGAATTCGTGTGGCGCGCCAGAAAAGCGAAGACAAGCGCAATGCAATCCTCGACGCCGCGACCCGCTTATTTGCGGAGCGCGGTCTCGCGGCTGCCCCCACGTCGGAAATATCCAGACGGGCTGATGTCGCTGAGGGAACTCTCTTCACATATTTCAGGACCAAGGATGATTTGATCAACTCGCTCTACCGGGAGATCAAGCTGGAGCTCGCGGACGCTATGATGTCGGATTTCCCCCGGAAGAAGAATGTTCGTACCAGGCTGCGTCACGTTTGGGACCGCTATGTGAAATGGGGCGTTGCGAATCCGGAACAGCACAAAGTGCTGGCGCGACTGCAGGTGTCAGAGGTAGTCACCAAAGAATCTAGAGACGCTGGTAGCGCGCCATTCGTCGAGTTCCAAACCATGATTCGCGATGCGATTGAGCGGCGTATCTTTCGGAATGATCTCCCGGTGGAACTTATCTCGAGGTCGTTAGCGGCCTTGGTAGAGGCGACGATAGACCTTACGGTGTCGAACCCATCCAAAGCGACTAAATACCGGGATAGCGGTTTTCAAATGTTTTGGGCCGGCATAACCAAGCGATGAGTCCGCGCATCGTATAAATGAGTGAGTAGTCACATTGCGGCAGAGGGCAAAGGAGCGTATATGGTGACTGAGCAAAAGCCGCTGGTGACCGACGATGAATTAAACGCGTTCGGTATCTATCGAGAAAAAGGTGCCACCAAGGTTCCTGATGTCACCAAGCTTCCTGAGCGTTTCAAGGATATCGAGCAAGGTGCGGCAACGACAGTTTGGTGCGCCGTGAGCCCGCAATTGAATGGTAAGGGTGGGGTCTACTGCGAAGACTGCGATATCGCGCCGATGGTCCCTGCAGATAGCAAGCTCCTCAGGGGTGTGCGCCCTTGGGCCGTTGATAAATCAGCGGCCGTTGCTCTTTGGATTCTCAGCGAGAAGCTCACCTCTGTCTCGGCTGAATCGGCTGCTTAAAAACTCCCGCTGACGCGGCCTTTGCGAGTGGGGACTCAGGACAGTAACGAAAAGGAGCTTCCTATGAGATACCGGTTATTGGGCAACAGCGGCCTTCGAGTTTCCGAGGCAGCGCTTGGCACCATGACCTTCGGCGATGAGTGGGGTTGGGGCTCGGTCAAGGACGAGGCAAGGAAGGTGTACGATGCCTTCCGCGAGGCGGGCGGGAATTTCATCGACACCGCCAACTTTTACACAAACGGAACAAGCGAAGCGTTTCTCGGCGAGTTCATGAAAGACCACCGCCAGAGCGTAGTGCTGGCCACGAAATACTCCAACGCCAATCCTGGCACGGACCCGAACGCGGCCGGCAACCATCGCAAGAGCATGGTGCAGGCACTGGAAGCGAGCCTCAAACGGCTAAAGACCGACTATATCGACCTCTACTGGGTCCACATTTGGGATCAGATCACGCCCGTCGAAGAGGTCATGCGCGGACTGGATGATTTGGTTCGCCAAGGCAAGGTGCTCTACGTTGGCATCTCGGACGCCCCGGCCTGGTGGATCGCGCAAGCGAACACCCTTGCGCACCTCCGGGGATGGTCGCCCTTTGTCGGATTGCAGATCGAGTACAGCCTGATCGAACGAAGCGTGGAGCGGGAGCTAATCCCGATGGCCAAGGCCCTGAACCTCGGCTTGACCGCGTGGTCGCCACTGGCCCGTGGCGTTCTGACCGGCAAGTACCACGGCCACGGCTCGTCCGAGCAAGCCCGCATGAACAACGACGGGATGAAGGATTTCATGCCGGAGAAACAGCGGACCGACCGTGTCGTCGCTGCTGTCAAAGCGGTATCCGATCAGACCGGTCGCGGCATGGCGCAGGTCGCGTTGGCCTGGCTTCGCTACCGCCCCGTGCCAGTCATCCCCATCATCGGCGCGCGAAAGCTTTCTCAGTTGCGGGACAATCTCGCGAGCTTCGACCTGACGCTCTCGGCGGAGCAGTTGAAGATACTGGACGAAGCAAGCCGGATCGAACTCGGGTTCCCGTACGACATTTATAACAAGGAGATGGTCCGCGCCATGGTGTACGGCGGTCTGCGAGACCAGATCCTTGCATAATTGCCGTCATTCCAAGGCCTTCGACACGACACTGAATAAATATTTCCACGGAGGATTCTTATGTCCAAAGTTTGGCTGGTTACTGGCAGTGCGCGCGGGCTGGGCCATAATATCGCTGAAGCCGTGCTCGCGTCCGGCGATCGACTCGTAGCCACCGCCCGCGATCCGCACCGCCTACAGGATCTCGTGGAAAAGTATGGCGATCAGGTTCGCACCGCTCCCCTCGATGTCGCAGACGAAAGTGCGGCGCATGCGGCAGTGCAGGTGGCGGTGGATGCGTTCGGGCGCCTCGATGTCGTCGTGAATAACGCCGGTTACGGCGATATTGCGCCGTTCGAGCAGTTGAGCTCGGAGAGATTCAGGGCGGTTGTCGACACCAACTTCTATGGCGTAGTCAACGTCACGCGCGCGGCGATACCGATCATGAGAAAGCAAAAGAATGGCTGCATCCTTCAGATATCGTCAGTGGGCGCTCGCCTGGCCCGCCCTGGCAACTCGCCGTACCACGCCGCCAAGTGGGCCGTTGGGGGATTCACCGAGTCGCTCGCCAAGGAAGTAGCGCCTTTTGGCGTCAAGGTCTGCGCGCTCGAACCCGCCGGAATTCGGACGAACTGGGGCGTGCGTGCGAACCAAAACACACCTAACCTCCTCCCGGAGTATGAACCGTCCGTGGGCGCGGCAATCAATGCGCTGAAGTCCTACTGGGGACACGAGACTAGCGACCCGGCCAAGGTGGCTCAGGTCGTCCTTCGTCTAGCTGCCAGCGATCATCTGCCCGCTCATCTCCTGCTAGGCAGTGACGCTGTTCAGCACGCCGGCCAAGCCGAGGCCACGCGTGCCGCCGAGGCAGAACACTGGCGAGAGGTCAGCGTCTCGACAGACGTCGACGCTCAGGTGTCCTTGCCCGCATTGCGATTCTGAGCGGATCCGCGCCCCGAGTGTGATCATCAGGGCGATGATTTCCACGTTCTAAATGACTGGGACAATGTCTTCACACGGGATACGATCGTCGATTGTTCGGACGCGGGGCCGGGAAATGGCCCCTTTCCTATCGCGAGCTTGCCAAACAAATGCGCGGCGATGGCGCGACCTCCGGCTTCATGAGTAGCGCTTTCAGTCGCTGGCCTGTAGGCTTGTTGTGAAGCGCGTGAGCCCGCGCCCCCCCAGGAGAAGTAATTCCGTAAAATGATTCAGTGCGTTGACGCCCTGTTATATTCCAAAGTTATGACTACTTTTCCTCGGGCGTGTCCTTCTTCCAGATACCGTATAGCCTCAGGGACTTCACTCAACCTGTAGCACTTGTCGATGACCGGTGTTACTTTTACGGTCTTCATGAGCTCGCGCAGGATGGTCAGATCGTCTTTGCTTGGTTTGGCCCCAACCATGACCAGTTTCTGGCTCACGAAACGTGACAACACAAGCGCTTTGATCAAACGAGCCAGAAGACCGATCATCCACCGGCCGGTCGGTCCTCCGACCTGGATGTATATTCCCTCGGGACTTAAGACGCGCCTGCATGCTAACAACGAATGATTCCCAACGCAGTCGAGAATCAAGTCATAACGTTGACCACTCTTGGTGAAATGCGCTTGAGTGTAATCAATGACCCGATCTGCGCCGATGGATCGTGCCATGTCCACATTCCTGGTACTGCATACGCCGGTCACATCCGCGCCGAAGGACTTGGCGATCTGCACGGCGAACGTACCCACGCCTCCCGCCGCACCGTTAATCAAGACTTTCTGCCCCAGCTGAATGTGTCCTTTGTCGCGAAGACCCTGCAATGCCGTAAATGCCGCTATAGGCACGGAAGCCGCTTGCTCAAACGTCACGTTATCTGGCTTCGTGACCAATTTCGACTCGGGAGTGCACGCATACTCGGCAAACGCCCCCTTGCACAAGCCGAACACCTCATCACCTGGTTTGAACTGCGTTACGTTCCTACCAACCGCTTCGACCCGGCCGGCCACATCCGCGCCGAGCCGTGTGTCCTTTGGTTTGCGCAACCCGGCCAACATGCGAACGAGGTAGGGCATGCCTCTCATAAAGTGCCAGTCATAAGGATTGACGGAGGCCGCGCGAACTCTTATCAAAACTTCATCGTCCTTGGGAACGGGCTTCTCGACGTCCTTGATTTGGACAACATCCGGAGGTCCGTATCTGGTATAGACGGCGGCTTTCATTGGCGTTCCTCCGCGGCGGTGACTCCCAGTAGCGGTGGCTCCAATTGGTTGGCCGCTACAATTGTGCTCATACTCTCTAGCTCCTGAAATGAGCGATTGAATCAAGCGTGCATCGCGCTACGATCGCAATTCCCCCGCGGCCCCAGCCTGCTCCTTCCATCGCTGAACGTTCACGCCCATCACGAGGAGCCACAGCATTACCGATTCTTGCCCGAGGATGCCGAGAGCCAGATTGTAGGGGGACAGATAGTGTACGAGAGGAGGTGACATATAGGTGAGCCAACCCAAACCGGCAAACGCCATCAACGCGCCCAGAATTCGAGGCAGAAAGGTGGACCTGAAAATGAGGTAGCCGATCAGGAGGCAATAGACTCCAACAAATACTATGGCGATGTTCACGCCCTGAGGCTGCCATCGAAGAGCCTCAAAGGTGAGTGCCACGAAACTGAAGAACGCCGCGAGCAAAGAGAGGCTCTTGTTCACCGGCTTAAAGATGTCATAGACGAGCAGCGTCACAGCGACCATGCATGCGATCGCGATGAGGCCCCCTGCGATATTCAACGTGCCGCGAACGAAGAGCTCGGTGAATGCTGCCGTGAGTAGACTGAACAAAGAAAGGACACCGGCCATCCTGGCCTTGAAACGCGGCGACGCTTCTGCAATCCGGTTGGTCAGTCCAGCTGTGCTCATACTCTTTACCTCCTTAGCTGGGGATTGCATCAAGGGTGCATCACGCTACAATCCCCGTTTCCCCGCAGCGCTGGCCTGCTCCTTCCATCGACGCCTTGCTTTGTGGGCGTTGTAGAGGTGGCTTCATTGCCCCTTGTTCTCGCTCGTGGATGGGCCGAAGCCGAAGCGTTCGCGCATGCGTTGCCGGAATCGTTCGCGCTCCTCAGGAGTCATGTGCTGGCAGCGTTCTTCCATCCGACGGCGGAAGTTGGAGCGACCGGAACCGTGCGATCCCCATCCGCCGAAAAGGATGCGGCACAACACCAGGATCCCAAGGGCTTGCCAGAAGGTGATCTGGCGCCATCCGAAGAGCGGCGGCAGCAGCCAATTCCAGAGATGCAGCACTATTTCGCCGCCGATGGCGATGAATAGGAAGATCCCCACAATCGCCAGGGGAGCGATGAAAATCAGTTTCATTTTTCTTGTCATGTTTAGGTCCTCATGATTTCGTGAATTCGTCGTAAATGCGTTGCAGTCGCTCGCGGAGATGCAGCACGGCATAGCGTTTACGCGAGAGCAGCGTGTTTATGCTCACCCCAGTCTCGGCAGCGATGTCCTTGAAACTGCGTCCTTCCAACTCGTGCGCAACAAAGACTTTGCGTTGCTCCACGGGCAACTGGTCGACTGCCAGCTCGAGTTCATCGAGAAGCGCGTGGCGAGCGTAAAGGGCCTCCGGTCCGGCATCGGGCGAAGGCAGCAGGTCTTCCAGCTCCAGCAGTTCGTCGTCTTCGCGCGCGACGGCTGTATCGCTAAAGCTCTCCGGTTTCTTCTTGCGGAAGAGATCGGTGATGCGATTGCGCGCCACGCGAAACAGCCAGCCGGTAACGTGCTCGATCGGCATCAGCAGGCGGTTCGCTTCCACCAGCTCATAGAAGACGTCCTGCAGAATGTCCTCCGCATCGCGCGGGTCGGGCACGCGGCGGCGGATGAAATTGCCCAGCCGGGCTCGTTGTTCCGCGATGATTTCGGAGATTTGACGGTCTCGCTCGGTCATCGAGGTGGCGCTCGACGGCTCATCCATCCATTCCTGTAGACGAATGGCGGCCACAAATATTGTAGAGATTTGAAGGCCTAAGTCGGCACCGAGTAAACATCGCCTCTGCGCGGCATCGACTGTCCTTCGTATGCATTTTTGAAGCGAACTCGGAAGAGCCAGAAAATCATCAATAGCAATGGCAGGAAAGCTAGGATAAGAAGTACGCCTGTCTTTCGCAATAGGGCGGGGAATATTTGCCGTCCCAGGAAGAAGGACGCGGTGGCGGTGAACAGTGCATAGCACATCCGGAAGAGATGCCGCGCGATACGTTGTGAGCCAGAAACGCCGCCGCGCACGAGCATGCGAACGTCCCCAGCGGCAAAGAGCAGAGCCACGGAGCCGAAGATGAAGTACGCGGCGGCGGGGTAGCCACCTTCTGACCCCGTCTGGCTATTTGCGGCTTCAAGACCATAGAGCCCGAGGCCAGCTCCGACCGCCAAAGGAACCATAAGGGCGCTCCAATCGAAAATGCCCGTTTCCCCATCTCGGCGCTTGGCGGTCCACCATGCCGTGGCCACCAGATAGAACGTTAGAACGCCCTGTAGGCCATTCAACATTTGGTGTTTCATGAACCCCAGGTGCGCCCCGCTTGCGGACAAGCTGAGCATTGCTATGACAAATACGTTTCCCGCAACGCGATGCCGGCGGGAACCCTTGCGGAGAGACATGGCTGCGGTACCAGACAGCAACCCTAAGGTCCCGGCACAAATATGAAAAACCAATATGGGCGAAAATGACATTCTTCTCTCCAGACCGCGAGGGGGTTATTCCAGCTGAGAATGAGGTGTGCTTCTTCTGAAGACCAAAACGAGGACCGGACCCAAACGTTTCATCTTTCCTTTCCAGGTGAAAGTACGGACAAACGGCTCTGGTTCCCGGGTGGCGCAAACAGGCCATTTCACTTGATGGGAGTTCAGGGTAATTTTACCGTGCTGGATGCGCTGAAATTCTTCAATAGGCCGATTCACTGCTCGCGCAGGAGTATCATGGGATCGATTGACAGCGCGCGTTGTGCTGGAATCCAGGTAGCGAGTAACCCTAGCAACGACATCGCCAGGACCACACCGGCCAGTACCAGCGGGTCACGGGGAGTGGCCTGATAAACGATGAAAGACAGGACCCGGCTGGCCAGAATTCCGAGGAGCAAACCTGCCGCGGAACCACAGGCCAGCAATTTGAATGGGCGTCCCAACGCTGCCTGTAACACTTCCTTACGCTGCGCGCCGAGGGCCATACGAATTCCCAACTCCCGCAGCCGCTTGCTGACCGAATACGCAGCCAATCCAAAGATGCCGGTGACGGAGAGCATCGCTCCCATCGCGCCCAGCACACCCAGGGAGACGGTCGCAACGCGCGAAGGAAACAGAACTACGTCGAGCATGGTATTCCAAGTTGCGACGTCAACGGGCAACCCTGCGTCCAGTTCGCGCACCTTGCTCCTGATCGCTGCGGAAAGTTGTTGCGGACCGCGGTGGGAGCGCACCACCACACAGGACAACTGACTTGATGGCACCTGAAGGGAGGCGAGAAATATCGCCGGCTCTTGATCTTCCGTAAGACTCAAATATTTCCCGTCTCCGGCAACACCAACGACTTGGACGCGGGTTCCATCCTGCAACGCGAAATATCGGCCGACTGCATCGGGTACCGAGCCAAACAACTTGCCGGCAAACTCCCGATTCACAACGGCGGCGGCAGGCGTGTTTTTGTCGTCATGCCAAGTGAAAGTCCTGCCCGCCAACAAGCTTGTGCCGGCCGCATCGAAGTACCCGGGAGACACGTCGTACCTGTAGGGCATGGAAGCGATATTCGATGGCGTCCGATCTTTGGTCTCCTCCTTGAAGATACTCACCCTGCTTCCGGCGGCGTAGATTAATGGCGGGTAATTATTTACCAACCCAACCCGCTCAACGCCAGGAATCGTCTCGATTGCATCGATCATGCGCTTCTGCATTGCGAGCACTTCGTCACCGCTGTACCCAGCCATCGCCAGATTTGTAAAGGTGAGCATCGCGTTGCGCGTTTCGAAACCGTAGTTGCCGTGCAGCGAGCGCGCCAGTCCACGCACCGCCACCATCGAAGAAGTGACCAGCACCGCACAAATTGTAATTTGTACGACCAGCAACGCGTCTCGCACCGTAATCCGCCGCCCAACCCTGCCGGTCGATCCCGACTTGACGATCTGATATGGATCTGTCCGGAGCACCTGGCGCACCGGAACAATCCCGAAGAGGAACCCGCTCACCAGGGCCAACACTAAAGCGACCGCGTAGATCCTTGCGTCCGGATTGATAGGCACATGGATGGGAGCGCCGGGAAAGGGCTGCCACATGCTCATCCGGCGCAACAGCTCAATGCTGCCCAGGAGCCCGACCGCACCTCCGGCCAGCGCAATCAACACGGCTTCGGTCAATAATTGGCGCAGGATGCGTGCGCGGCTCGCTCCCAGCGCAAGCCGCAGAGCAACTTCCCGGGAACGGTCGGCAGCGCGTGCGGCGAACAGACTGCCCAGGTTGGCGCATGCCGCCAGCAGAATTAAGCCGGCGAGCAGCATCAATCCGGTCATGAATGCCCGCACCGCGCGGCCAAAGGAAGTGAGGCCTGCACGCGCCAGGGAATAACTTTCTTGAGCAAACTCTTGAGGATAGGTCTTCTCCAGATAGGCGCCCACAACCTTTAAATCGCCGACAGCCTGAGCGGGAGTTACTCCGCGCTTCAGATGTCCGAACGTCTCAAAAATCGCATGCGTGTTCGCGCGCGCGTCCAGGAGATTCTCCCCGTTCACCTGCTCCTGGTTGACGATGGGCATAAAGAAATCCGCAGAGACAAACGATAAAGTCCCGCGGAACTCCGGCGGCGCTACACCGATGATGGTGAAAGGATGCTTGTTCAACCGAACAGCACGTCCCAACACGCCTTGATCATCCTGGAAACGGCTGTGCCAATAGGCGTAGCTGAGCACGAGATACGGGGCGCTGTTGCGGCCGTGCTCATCGGAACTGTGGAAGAAACGGCCAAGATACGGCTGAATCCTTAGCACGTCGAAGTAGTTCCCGCTCGTCGCAAAGCCGCTGGCACGGGAGGGATTCTCGCCGGTGTCCAGTCCTACAAAAGCAAATGTAAACGCCGCCAGACCATCGAAGCTGCGGTTGCGGTCGCGCAGATCAATATAGTTGGGATACGACTGGAACCCGGTATCGACCCCGTACTCGGTTCCGTAGAGGCTGTCGGTCTGCGGCACGTTCAGCGGGCGCAGGATCAGCGCATCCATGACACCGAAAACCACGGCATTTGCCGCGATGGCCATTGCCAGCGTGGCAACGGCGACAGCGGTAAAGCCGGGAGATTTGCGCAACAGACGGAGAGCGAAGCGCACATCCCGTATGAGCGATTCCACGAGCGTTCCACCTGCGGCTTCGCGGGATTCCTCTTTATAGCGGACCTGACCGCCAAACTCGATGCGCGCACGACGCTCAGCTTCAGCACGAGCAAGACCACAGCGTTCAAGATCGTCGGCACGATGCTGGATGTGGGAGTGAAGCTCCTCCTCCATCTCCGCATTCATCTGCGAACGCTGGAAGAGAGTGGCGATGCGAAAGCGAAGCCAGTCGAGGAGTCTCATACTTTCTCCGGGTGCAGGGTTTGTACTTGCAACCCGTGCCCTAAGAAGGTTGCGCAGCGAGCGCCGCGCCGATAGCAGTCGCGAGCCGATTCCAGTTGGCGGTCTCTTCGCGCAGACCCTTCTGGCCCGCGGCAGTGAGTTCGTAAAACTTGGCCCGACGATTGTTCTCCGACGTGCCCCAACTGGCCTTGAGCAGTCCCTGCCGGACGAGGCGAAATAGACCGGGATAGAGGGCACCTTGTTCGATCAGCAGCGCATTGCCGGAAATCTGTCCGATACGCAGAAGAATGCCGTACCCATGCAGTGGGCCGAGCGATACCGCCCGCAGAATGAGGAGATCGAGAGTCCCAGGAAGCAGTTGAGCTTGGTCGGTCACCAGTCCTCCTAACTTACTTAGGAGACTAGCGCGATCACTCCTAAGCTGTCAAGGAGAGAAAGGGCAGCAATCAGCGAGAACGATAGGCAATACCAGAGCTCCAAGCACCCTTCCTATTTAGATTTAAGAGCGGCTTAGACTCGCGTCGATTTCTTGCAAGGCCGGTGTACAATGCGGCCCGGCCAGAATCCGAATCGCACGCTTAGTTCTTGCATATCGGAGGTCGCCTCATGATTGTCGGTGTGCCCCGCGAAACGTTTCCGGGGGAGCGGCGCGTGGCGCTGGTGCCCGCGGTGCTGCCCACGCTGGCCAAGGCCGGGCTGCAAGTCGTTGTCGAAGCTGGCGCGGGGGTCGAAGCCGGATATCCGGACGCGGATTACGTTGCCAAGGGTGCGAAGGTTTTATCGGATCGCGCGGAAGTCTTCCGCAGCGCGGACATCATCACGCAAGTTCTTTGCTACGGCTCCAACGATCGCACCGGCAAAGCCGATCTTCCGCTGTTTCATCGCGACCAGGGGCTCGTCGGTTTTCTTCGTCCGCTCGGCTCCATCGAAACCATCACCGAAATCGCGGCCAAAGGTGTCACCTCTTTCTCCGTGGAGCTGATGCCGCGCACCACGCGCGCGCAAAGCATGGACGCACTCTCCTCCATGGCCACCATCTGCGGATACAAAGC
>Ga0307479_10003933_pt1 | contig 13588 bp, 8 predicted proteins | sample atmos_gasesECM4C_FD_203743 | JGI IMG/M metagenome (GOLD analysis project Ga0307479, IMG submission 203743) | Hardwood forest soil microbial communities from Morgan-Monroe State Forest, Indiana, United States - atmos_gasesECM4C_515 | ecosystem: Environmental > Terrestrial > Soil > Temperate...
TGGAACTCCGACCCCAGCGACAGGTCGAGCTGGAAGACGTCCGGCAGCCGCAGCGAGCCTCGCGGCGTGAGGAAGCGCAGGCCGAGCGGGTCGAGCGCCTCCATCTGGTAGGGCACGCCGCTCGCGTAGAGCAGCGCGCCGCCGAACGACAGGTCGATCCCCCGCCATGGCCGGCCATAGCTGCTGAAGACCTTGATCTGGTCGCGCCGGTCGTAGGGCGCCAGGCCGAAGCGGTTGACGAGGTTGACCGTCGAGACATTGCTGAAGTCGGCAAAGTCCAGCCGGTTGGCGCCGTCGTCCTCGAAGAGGTTGCCCTCGGTCCGGCTGCGCGTGTAGGAGCCCAGCAGCTGCCAGTGGTTCGAGTACCGCTTCTGCACCAGCAGCTGCAGCGACTGCTGCTGGCGCCGCGCCGCCGGCAGGTTGACCACCTGCGCGGTGGTGCCGACGAGATTGCCCTGCGCGTCGAACGTGCCCTGCACCACGTTGCTCCAGAGGTCGTGCCAGCGGCGATGGATGAAGTAGAGGCTGACGCCGACGGAGGCGGTCACCTGCCGCTCGAAGCCAATCGTCGCCTCGTCGACCCATGAGCGCCTCAGGTCCTCGTTGGGCGTCGTCGCCAGCGAGTTGACGAAGGGAACCGGCGTCCCCGCCACCCAGCAAGCGGACCGCAGGTTGCCCGGGTCCTGGCCGGCGCAGCCGGGATCGCCGGCCTTCCAGGTATAGGGCGTGTACCCCGACAGCGGGTCCAGGTTGCCGTAGGAGTCTAGGAAGCTGTGCAGGAAGGGCTCGTAATAGATCCCGTAGGTGCCGGTGAGCAGCGCCTTGCGGTCGCCGCCGACGTCGAAGGTCACCGCCACCCGCGGCGCCACCGTGCTCGAGTCCAGGAGCGCTCCCAGGTCGCGGTCGGTCGCGCGCACCGACTCGAAGCGCCCGCCCAGGCTCACCAGCCAGCGCTCGACGGCGATGGCGTCGCTCAGGTAGACGCCGAAGATCTGCTCCACCGTCTTGCTGGTGTCGCGGTCGTAGAACTGGAAGAGCTGAAACGGCTGGAAGGCGCCGGTCGCCGGATCGAACGGCGGGCAGGTCGCCGGGGTGCAGCCGGGGCCCTGGCCGAGGTCGGTGAACAGCTGCCCTTCGACGGGCTTGCCGGTCAGCGGGTCCACTCCCGCCTGGCCGGGGAAGTTGAAGTGGCGCTCCGAGACCGTCCGCTCGAAGTCGACGCCCGTCTTCAGCTCGTGGTCGGTGGGGCCGAGCTGCACGAAGCCGTTGATCACCAGGTTGCCCTGGCGCCGCGGGCGCCGCTCGAAGCCGTCGTCGGTGATGCCGTTGTAGAGGACGACGTCGCGCGGTGCCGCCGGCGGCGCCCCGTCCGGCGGGGCGCTGCCGGGCTCGACCGCCGCGAGGTGCGGCGCATCGGCGGTCAGCCCGCGCGAGTTGAGCGGCCGGCGCGTCAGGTCCCGGAGCTGGTTCGCCAGCGTCACCTCGAGCGACATGTCCTGGCGGATGGCGCTGTTCAACTGCAGCTTCTCGAAGTTGCCATCCTGCGATTGGCGCTCGAGCGCGTAGATGTCGCCCGGGATGCGGTCCACCAGGGAGCTCTGCGCCGAGCCGAACGTCCGCGCGACGCGGTTCTCGGCGAAGCCGCGGCCGAAAGGATCGAAGGCGGCGAAGGAGGTCGAGTCGTTGGTGAACTGGCCCACCACCGTGTTGCCCTCGTCGACCTGCCAGGTCGCCTTCGCCGCCGAGCTCTCGATCTCGGAGCCCCGGTTCCACGGCGTCCCCTCCCGGGTGGGTGCCTGGAAGGTGCCCTGGCTGTCGTCGTAGGCGCCGAAGAACCAGAGGTGGTCGCGCCACAACGGGCCGCCGAGCGACAGCGCCAGCGTCGGGTCGATGCGGTTGGGGCCGGCGTTGGCGGCGGCGATCTCGGGCGCCAGCTGCGCCACCTCGCGCGCCGGATAGCGGTATGGGCTGTTCCAGCCTTCGTTGGTCGCCAGCAGCCGGGCCACGCCCTGGTAGTCGTTGGTGCCCGAGCGGGTGACGACGTTGATCACGCCGCCCGAGGAGCGCCCGTACTCGGCGGGCGCGGCGGCGGTGGTGACGCTCACCTCCTGGATGGCCTGGTAGGCGAGGTTGAGGCCGAACAGGCCGGTGGCCGGATCGGTGGTGTCGACGCCGTCGATCAAGAAGTGATTGTCGCTGCGCAGCGCGCCGTTGACGTTGGGGTTGCCGTCCTCGCCGCCGCTCACCCCGGGCAGCAGCAGGGCGACGCTCTGGTAGAACCGGGGCAGCGGCAGCCGGTCGATGAAGTCGAAGCTGATGTTGGCGCCGACGCGGGTGTCGAAGCGGTCGATGACCGACGCCTCGGCGAACACCTGGATCGATTCCTGCGCGGCGAGCTCCTGCTCCCCGGCGGCGCCTGGCGCCGCGGCGGCCGCGCCCGGCTGGCCGGGGCCGACCAGGCGCAGGCGCACCTCCGTCGTCCGCCCGATCGACACGCGGATGCCGCGCTGCGCAGCGGCCAACCCCAGCAGCTCGGCGTGCAGGTCGTAGGTGCCGACCCCCAGCGCCGGAAAGCGGAACCTCCCCTGGTCGTCGGCGGTCTCGGTGCGCCGGATCTGCGGCCCCACCGCGGTCACCTGCACCGCCGCCACCCCGGCGCCCGAGGCGTCCACGACCTGGCCGGTGATGAGGCCGGTCTGCGTGCCGTCGGCCCGCGCCGCCGCCGGCACGAGCAGCAGGAGCAGGATGGCCGCGGCCGCCAGCCGCGCATGGGCCGCGCGCGGCGAGCGGCGCTCCCCCCCGAACCGCTTCATGGTGGCCGATGCCATGCCGTGAGCCCGCGATGCGTGGGCATTCTAGAGGACGGCGACCCATCCAGGGGCCCGATCGACGTTTTCGACGGCCCTTTTTCCGTCATGTATAGTGAGGCCGGAGGGCAACCCATGCACACCACCACCGGTAAGAAGTTGCTAACCTCGGCCGAATACATCCAGCTCTTCGAGCGGGGCATCCTCACCGACAGAGATCGCGTCGAGCTGATCGAGGGCGAGGTGGTGGAGAAGATGACGATCAACGCGCCGCACGCGGGCCGCGTCTCACGAGTGGTCAAGCTCTTCGTCCGGCTCTTCGGCGACCGGGCGGTGGTGACCTCGCAGAGCCCGGTGCTGCTGACCGACCTCTCGGTCCCCGAGCCGGATTTTTCCATCCTGCGGTACCGCGACGACTTCTACGAGGCGCGTCTTCCCACGCTCCAGGACGTCCTCCTCCTGGTCGAGGTCGCCGACACCAGCCTCGCCTTCGACCGCGGGCGCAAGATGCGGGTCTACGCCGCCGCCGGCGTGCTCGAGTACTGGCTGGTCAACCTGCCGGAGAACGTCCTCACGGTCTACCGCGATGCCGGCCCGGGCGGCTATGGCCAGGTGGTCACTCTGCGGCGCGGCGACCACATCGCCCCGACCGCGTTTCCCGACCTCGAGCTGGCGGTCGGGGACCTGGTGCCCTGAGGGGGCGCGCCTCGAACTGCCCGATCCCGGACGTCTACTGCATCAGGCCGGCGAGCTTTCGCTCGCGCTGCCGGCGCTCGCCGCCTGGCCGGCGCCGGGCCGGCTGCCCGGCTTCTCCGGGCTGCCGCCAGCGCGGCACTGCGGGCACTCCGCCGGGGTGAAGGAAGGAAGGGCGAGGGTCATCAACGTCCGGTACGGCACGTCGAAGGGCGCCTGCCCGTTGCTGCGGTCGATGATGGCGCCGATCGCCACCACCCGGGCGCCGCGGCCGGTGGCCAGCGCCGCCGTCTCGAGCGTCGAGCGGCCGGTGGTCACCACGTCCTCGACGATCACCACCCGCTCCCCCTGGCGGAGGGTGAAGCCCCGCCGCAACCCGAGCTCCTCGCCCTTGCGCTCGGCGAACCTGAACGGCACCCCGAGCGCCGCCGCCACCTCGTGGCCGATGATGATGCCGCCCAGCGCCGGCGACAGCACCGAGTCGGGGTGGAACGAGCGCAGCTCCTCGGCGAGCTCGGCGCCCACCCGGCGCGAGCGCACCGGGTCCTCGAGCAGCAGCGCGCACTGCACGTAGGCCGGCGAATGGAGCCCGGATGAGAGGAGGAAATGGCCGCGGCAGAGCGCCCCGCTCTCCTCGAGCAGGCGCACCAGCAGGGCCTCGCGCGCTCCGGCCTCAGGGCTCACGCGGCGCCTCCTCGCGGCGGATGTCGTACTGCTCGAGCTTCTTGTAGAGGTTGCTGCGCGGCGTGTCGATGGCCTGGGCGGTCTGCGTCACGTTCCAGTTGTTCTCCTCGAGCTTGTGGATCAGGAACATGCGCTCCGACACGTCGCGGAACTCGCGCAGCGTCTTGACCGCCAGCACGCCGCTCGACAGCTCCGGCCGGGCGCCGCCGGTGGCGCCGATCACGTCCTCCCGGGTCACGGCGTCGCCGGGCGAGAGGATGAGCAGCCGCTCGACCAGGTTCTTGAGCTCGCGCACGTTGCCCTTCCACGGCAGCGACCGCAGGTGGGCGAGCGCCTCGGGGGTCAGCTCCTTGGGGCGGGTGTTGGCCGCCTCGGAGTAGCGGCGCACGAAGTAGTCGACCAGCACCGGCAGGTCCTCGAGGTGCTCGCGCAGCGCCGGCGTGCGGACCGGGATGACGTTCAGGCGGTAGTAGAGGTCCTCGCGGAAGCGGCCGCCGGCGATCTCGTCCTCGAGGTTGCGGTTGGTGGCCGCCACCACCCGCACGTCCACCTGCACCGTGCGCTCGGCGCCCACCGGCTCGACCTCGCCGTTCTGTAGCACGCGCAGGACCTTGGCCTGGGTGCGCGCCGACATATCGCCGATCTCGTCGAGGAAGATGGTGCCGCCGTCGGCGGCGACGAACTTCCCCATCTGCTTGCGCACCGCGCCGGTGAAGCTCCCCTTCTCGTGCCCGAACAGCTCCGACTCGATCAGCTCCTCGGGGATGGCGGCACAGTTGACCTGCACCAGCGGGCGGTCGCGGCGGACCGAGGCGCGGTGGATAGCGCGCGCCGCCAGCTCCTTGCCGGTGCCGCTCTCGCCGGTGATCAGCACGGTGGCGTTGGTCGGCGCCGCCTTGTCGATCGTCTCCCGTAGCCGGCGCATCGCCACCGCGGCGCCGATCAGCGTCTCGGGCTCGACGCCTAAGGAACGGTTCTCGGCGCGCAGGCGCGAGCTCTCGACCGCGTTGCGCAGCGACACCAGCACGCGCTCGCGCTGCAGCGGCTTCTCGAAGAAGTCGTAGGCCCCGAGGCGGGTGGCCTCGACCGCCGTGGCGACGTCGGCGTGGCCGCTCACCACCAGCACCGGCATGTCGTAGCCGCGCTCGCGCATCGCCCGCAGCACCTCGATGCCGTCCATCTCCGGCATCTTGACGTCGAGCAGCACCGCGTCCGGCGGCCGGTCGCCCATGCGCGCCAGCGCCGCCGGTCCCGAGGCGGCCTCCTCCACCCGGTAGCCCTCGTACTCGAGGATCATCCTGAGGCTGTCGCGGATCGCCGACTCGTCGTCCACGACGAGCACGGACGCGCGGAAGCTGTCGCTGTTCTTGGCCATCGCAGGAGAGTCTAGCCGATTGGCCTGGGGGCCGGCGGGTGGCTGTGGCAGCTAACAAGAGGGGCGGCCCGGTTGCCCGGACCGCCCCTCGTATATGGCGAAGCGGTGGCCAGTGAGGTGTGCCTGAAGGCGCCTACGGCACCTGCACCACCGCGAAGAAGGGGGGAAGCGCCCCCTGCCGCCCGAAGCGGCGGGTGTACAGCCGCAGATACGACTTGGACTTGGCGGTGCTCACCGCGCGCTCGAACTCGGCGACGTTGTGGACCGCCTGGCCGTTGACCTCGGAGATGATGTTGCCGGGGCGCACCGCCTGGTCGTAGAGCGGGCTGTTCGCCGAGACGTTGGTGATCAGCACGCCGCTGACGTCGTTGGGCAGGTTGTAGCTCGAGCGCACGCTCTGGCTGAGGTCCTCGTACTGCAGGCCGAGCCAGTTGATGCCGCTGTTGCCGTCCTGGTGCTCTTCGTTGCTCGCCTCCTGGTTGAGGGCCGGGCGCTCGCCGAGCTTGACGTTGCGCTCCACCGTCTTGCCGTTGCGCAGCACGGTCAGGGTGACGCTCGAGCGCGGGCCCTTGGCCGAGACGTAGTCGATGAGGTCGCGGGTGGTCTTGATGTGGCGACCATCGACCGCGGTGATGATGTCGCCGTGCTCGATCCCCGCGTCGGCGGCGGGCGTGCCGCTCACCACCTCGCCGACCAGCGCGCCGTCGGTCGACGACAGCCCGAAAGCCTGGGCGTGCGGCCAATCGAGGTTCTGGATGTTGATCCCGAGATAGCCGCGGCTGACGCGGCCCTTCTCGCGGAGCTGCGGCAGGATCTCCTTGAGCGTGTTCACCGGCACCGCGAAGCCGATGTTCTCGGCCCCGTAGTTGATGGCGCTGGCGATGCCCACCACCTGGCCCTGCAGGTTGACCAGCGGGCCGCCGGAGTTGCCGAAGTTGATGGCGGCGTCGGTCTGCAGGAAGTTCTCGAAGGAGATGTCGTTGATGCCGAGCGCCCGCCCCTTGGCGCTGATCACGCCGGTGGTCACGGTCTTGTTGAGGTTGAGCGGGTTGCCGACCACCATCACCCAGTCGCCTACCCGCGCCCGGTCGCTGTCGCCGAGCTCCAGGAACTTGAGGTTGCTGCCGGCATTGATCTTGAGCAGCGCCAGGTCGGTCGGGCGGTCGGCCCCCTTGACCTGCGCGGTGTAGTCGCGGTCGCCGAGATGGACCTTGACCTCCGAGGCGCCCTCGATGACGTGGTTGTTGGTGACGATCAGGCCGTCGCGAGAGATCACGAAGCCGCTGCCTCCGGCCTCGGAACGGTAGTCTTCGGGCTGCGACGGCGAGGGACCGGACTCGTCGTCAGGGGCCCCCGGGCGCTGGCCGCGGCCGCGCGGGCCGAAGAAGAACTCGAACGGGTCGATGCCCTGGCCCTGGCCCTGGCCCTGGCCGAAGCCACGGCGGCCGCGCATCCGGGGTGCCTTCTCGATCGTCGAGGCCTGGATGGAAACGATGGCCGGATCGACCGCCTCCGCCAGATCGGCGAAGCTGGGCAGGCCGCGGAGGCTCGCCACGGCGGTGCTTTCGGCGGCCTTGGTGGCCGAGAGCGAGGTATCTGACGTCTGGGTCATCCCCGGCATCGTCATCCCCAGCCCGCCTGCCAGGACCATCCCAAAGACAACCGCTCCCAAGACCAACAAGAAAGTCGAGACTTGGCGACTGCGGGTAGTGATCATGAGTGCTGCTACTCCTTTCAACAGTTCATTCGGTCCACCAGTACAAGCAAGGGACTTGCCATGCTTATTTCCAGAGGACGAACGGACCGGCAAGCGTCCGCAAAATGCCAAATTGGCGCCAGCTGCGCCCTGGAAAGCTGCCCCCTTTTCCGCGAGGTAGGAGGGGTCGCGCGGCGGGCGACGCCGGCTCAGACCCGGGCCCGGTGCAGCCTCTGGACCGGGTCCAGCCGCGCCGCGCGCCGCGCCGGCGCCGTGGCGGCGAGGGCGGCGATCCCGAGCACGGCGAGGAGGGCTGCCGCGAGCACCGCGGGGCTGCGGGCGGAGACGCCGAAGACCATGCTCTCGACCCAGGGCGAAACGGCCAGCGCCGCGCCGGCGCCGACCGCGCCGCCGGCGGCGGCGAGCCCGAGGGCTTGCCCACCGACCCAGCGGACGATCGCCCCGCGCGACGCCCCGAGCGCCAGGCGGATGGCGATGCTCCCCTCCCGCGCGCTCACCCAATAGCTGAGCAGGCCATAGACGCCGACGCCGGCGAGGGTCATCGCCAGGCCCGCGAACAGCGCCAGCAGCAGGCTGCCGAAACGCCGGCGCTCGAGCGACCCGGCCAGCGACTCCGTCACCGGGCGCAGGCTCTCGATCGCCAGGTTGCGGTCGAGGGCCGCGAGGCGGCGCCGCACCGCCGGCGCCAGCGCTTCCGGATCGCCCGCCGTGCGGAGCATCAGCATCCTGGCGCGGGACTCGTTCTGCGCCATCGGCAGGATGATCTCGGGCAGCGGTGCCGTGTCCAGGCCGAGCTGGCCGACGTCGCCGGCGACGCCGACGATCTCGCACCGCGGCCCGCCGGCATGCGGCTCGCCGAGCTCGATCCGGCGCCCCACCGCCCGCTCTCGGCGCCACCACCTGCGGGCTAGGGTCTCGTTGACGACCGCGACGCAAGGCGCTCCCGCCCGGTCGCCGGCGGCGAAGGCGCGGCCCTCGAGCAAGCCGATCCCCATGGTGCCGAAGTAGGCCGGATCGGCCAGGTTGACGGCCGCCAGCGGCACCTCGCCCGGCGGCGGGGCGGGCCCGTCGAGGACGGAGTAGGACGAGTCCCTGCAGTCGCCGGCCGCCGGCGGGCAAAGCACGGCGCCCACCCCGGAGACTCCGGGCAGCGAGCGCAGCTCCTGGTCCAGCCGGCGGAAAAAGGCGGTCGCGGATTCCTGGCTCGGGTAGCTCCCTGGCGGCAGGACCAGCTCGAGCGCCAGCAGCCCTTGCGGGCGGAAACCGGGGTCCCGCGTCTGCGCCGCGATCAGGCTGCGCAGCAAGAGGCCGGAGGCGAAGGCGAGGACCAGGGTCAGCGCGATCTCGAGCACGACCAGGGCGTGGCGGAACCAGCGACCGCCGCGGCCGCCGGCGGCGGGCAGCGCCCCGTCCTTCAAGGCGGAGAGCAGATCGAGCCTGCCGGCCGCCCACAGCGGCGCCAGGCCGACGAGCAGGCCGGTCAGGCAGGTGAGGACGGCGGCGAAGAGCAGCACCGGAGAATCCAGCGTCGTCTCCGCCAAGCGCGGGATTTGGCGCGGGCCCATGCCGAGGAGCACCCCGAGGCCCAGGCGGGCGAGGAGGATGCCGGCGAGGCCGCCCAGGGACGCCAGCAGCAGGTTCTCGGTCAGCAGCTGGCTGAGGAGGTGGGTCCGCCCCGCTCCGATCGCGGCGCGCAGGGCCATCTCCTTGACCCGCGTGGCGCTCCGCGCGAGGAGCAGGGCCGCCACGTTCGCCGCCGCGATGAGCAGCACCAGCCCGACCGCGCTCATCAGGGCCAGGAGGTTCGCGCGGACCTCTCGGGTAAGGTAGGGCGCGAGCAACGCCGCGAAGGCGCGATGGCGGTCCTCCGGTCCCGGCTCCGCCCGGGCCAGGCGACGCATGATGAGGTCCAGCTCGGCCCGCGCGGCGGCGAGCGTCACGCCCGGCCGCAGGCGCCCGAGGGCGCGCATCGAGCCGTGCACGCCGCGATCGTGGGTGGCGGCGCGATACAGGCCGAGCGGCACGTAGTAGTCGACCGGCTTGCGGAACAGCTCGGGATCGCGGGCGGCGACGCCGACGACCTGATAGGGCTTGCCGTCCAAGGCCACGGTCGCGCCCACGATCGTCGGGTCGCCGCCCAGCTGCTCGCGCCAGAACCGGCGGCTCAGCACGGCGGTCGAGGGCGCCCCGGGGCGCTCGTCGGCGCCGTCGAAGAGCCGGCCGCTGCCGGCCCGCATGCCGACCAGCCCCCAGAAGCCGCTGGTGACCGCTCCCGCGCGGGTGAACAGAGGCTCGCCGCGGCCGGTCATCGTCAGGTGCATCGCCTCGAAGCCGGCCATCTCGTCGAAGGCGCGGGCCTCCTCGCGCCAGTGCTGGAAGTTCACCCAGGTGACGCTGATGCCCTCGGCCTCGGGAGTCGTCTCCGCCAGCCAGACCAGGCGCTCGGCGTGGGGATAGGGCAGCGGCGCGAGCAGCACCGCGTGCACGACGCTGAAGATCGCGGTGGTGGCGCCGATGCCCAAGGCCAGGGTGACGATGACGACGCAGGAAAAGCCCGGGCAGGCGCGGAGGCCGCGCAGCGCGTGGCGCAGGTCGCGCCCGAGGGAGTCGAGCGTAGGGAAGCCCCAGGCCTCCCGGGCGCGCTCGCGGATCGAGGCGACGCCGCCGAAGCGCCGGAGCACGGCGGTCCGCGCCGCCTCGGGCGGCATGCCGCGGCCGACGCTGTCCTCGGTCGCCAAGTCGATGTGCGCCGCGATCTCCGCGGCCAGGTCGTCGTCCAGAGCCTGCCGGCCGGCAAGCGTGCGGCGCAGCCTCGCCCACCAGGCGCGCATCGGCGTCAGCCCTCCGGGGCCAGGACCCGGCCCATGGCTTCCACGAACCGCCGCCACTTCGAGGCCGCGGCCACCAGCTGGCGGCGGCCCAGGGGCGTGAGACGGTAGTACTTCGCCCGGCGGGCATTCGGCGAGCTCTTCCACTGGGAGGTGACCCAGCCTCTCTGCAGCAACCGCTGCATGGCGGGATAGAGCGAGCCGTTGTCGACCACGAACTCATGGCCCGACTGGCGCTCGAGGAACTGCGAGATCCCGTAGGCGTGGTTGGGAGCCAGCTGCAAGCTGCGCAGGATCAAGACTTCGAGCGTCCCGTCCAGGAACTGGAGCCGTTCAGGTGGTACGTCTACGGTAGACATACTACCTATCGTGCGTCGCGCCGGGCGCGATGTCAAGGGCCGCGCCGCGCGGGCCGCCCCGCCCCGCCGCCGCCCGCGCGCACCGTCGGGTCTCCGGATGCCCTTCGCGGCTTGAACAAATACTGTTTTGACCTCCTTGCGACCAGGTTGCGAGGGTGATGGCTTTGGTCTATAATCCAGCGCGGGAGCTTGCCCCGATCCCGCAAGGGATCGGTACGGAAGTGGGCCTCACGCCCACTTTTTTTGTTGGGGGAAGGTTCAAAACGGCCTGATGCACACGAGGAAGACCATGGCGGCGAGCCCGCCGGCAGCCCGCTCCGCCGGGAGCTCCGCCGCGAGGTGGGAGCTGACGCCCGCGATCGAGGCGGAGCTCGCCGAGGTCGCGGCGGCCGCCGGCTGCGAGCTGCTCCACGCCGAGTGGAAGGGCGGCGTGCTGCGCCTGGTGCTCGACCGCCCGGACGCGCCGCCGGACGCGCAGGCCACGCCGGCGCCGGGCGTGGCCGCGCCGGCATCGCCTGCTCCGCCTCCCGATCATGCGCCGCCGGCCGCGCCCGGGCCGGCCGTCGCCGGCGTCTCGCTCGGCGATTGCGAGCACGTCGCCAAGCAGGCCTCGGCGCTCCTCGACGTGCTGGACTTCGGCAACGGGCGCTACCTGCTCGAGGTCTCCTCGCCCGGCCTCGACCGGCAGCTCTACCGGCCCGGCGATTACCGGCGCTTCCTGGGCCGCCTGGCGCGGGTCACCTATGAGCTGCCCGCCCCGCCGGCTCCAGGGGGCGAGGGCGGCCCGGGCGCCGCGAGCGGTGCCGCGGCGCCATCCGCGCCATCCGCGCCTCGGGGCTCGCGGGCCGCACGGCCGGCGCCCGCCGCGCGGGGCACCCGCCGCACCATCGTGGCGCGGCTGGCCGACTTCCAGGCGGCTCCCGCCGGTCCCGAGGCCGCTGCCGCCGCTCCCGCACCTGCTGCCGCTGCCGCCGCTCCCGCACCTGCTGCCGTTGCTGCCGCTCCCTCCGCTCCCTCCGCTCCCTCCGATAACTGCGAGGTGACGCTGGTCGACGACAAGACCGGCGAGCGCCTGACCCTGCCGCTCGCCGCCATCCGCCTGGCCCGTCTGGAGGTCGAGCTCTGATGGGGTCCGGCGGACAGACAGCAGATAAATGAAAGATAGATGGAAGATAGATAGGACGCGATAGGAACCCACTCATGCCCCAGGCACAGACGTCTGAATTGAACCTGAACGAGATCTTGCGCCAGGTCGCGCGCGAGAAGGACATCGACCTCGAGCGCTGGATCGCGGCGCTCGAGGATGCCATGGCCTCGGCGGCCAAGAAGCAGCACCGCATCAAGGAGCCGGTGCGCGCCCACCTCGACCGCGAGACCGGCAGGTTCGACGCCTTCATCGTCAAGAAGGTCGTCGCCGAGGTCGAGGACCCGCTCGCCGAATGGACCGTCGAGGAGGCCCAGGACCACAAGGACGGCGCCCAGGTGGGCGACGAGATCCACCTCCCCATCCCCACCGACGGGCTGGGCCGCATCGCCGCCCAGTCCGCCAAGCAGGTGCTCTACCAGCGGGTGCGCGAGGCCGAGCGCGAGAACATCTACAACGAGTACATCGATCGCGTCGGCGAGGTGCTCAACGGCACGGTCAAGCGCTTCGAGCGCGGCGACATCGTCGTCGACCTCGGCCGCACCGAGGCGGTGGTGCCGCGCTCCGAGCAGGCGCGCCACGAGCGCTACAGCCAGGGCGAGCGCATCCGGGCGGTGATCATCGAGGTGCACAAGCAGCCCAAGGGGCCGCAGATCGTGCTCTCGCGCACCGATCCGCGCCTCTTGGTCAAGCTCTTCGAGACCGAGGTGCCCGAGATCTACGACGGCACGGTGGTGATCAAGAATGCGGTGCGCGCCCCGGGTGAGCGGGCGAAGGTGGCGGTCTACAGCCGCGAGCGCGACGTCGACCCGGTCGGCGCCTGCGTCGGCATGAAGGGCTCGCGCGTGCAGTCGATCATCCGCGAGCTGCGCGGCGAGAAGATCGACATCATCGAGTACAGCGACGACCTGGTGACCTTCGCCCAGAGCGCCCTGGCGCCGGCCAAGATCACCCGCGTCTCGGTCACGCACCAGGGCGAGGTGCCCCACCTCGACGTGATCGTCGAGGACGAGCAGCTGTCGCTCGCCATCGGCAAGCGCGGCCAGAACGTGCGCCTCGCCTCCGAGCTGATCGGCGCCCGCATCGACATCAAGAGCGAGAGCGACGTCAAGGACGAGGTGGCCGACGCCCTGGCCCGCATGCTCCAGGGCGCGGTCGGCCCGGCCCCGGGCGCCGCCGCGGTGGACCTGGGCACGGCCCCGGGCATCACCCCCGAGCTGCGCGAGCAGCTCGAGGCGGCCGGCCTGGGCACCGTCGACAGCCTGCGCGAGCGCGGGCGCGAGGCGCTGCTCGAGCTGCCCGGGCTCGACGAGGAGGCGGCCGACGGCCTGCTTGCCTGGGCCGACGAGCAGGCGGCGCAGGCCGCGGCGGAGCAGAGCGCCGGCCACGCCGAGATCGGCCAGGCCTTCCGCAAGCCCGAGGCGGCCTCGTCGATGGCCGACGAGGACTTCATGGCCGCCCTCTCGCGCGCCTTCCAGGAGAGCGAGGCGCAGCGCGCGACCCGCGACGCCGGCGTGGCCGCCGCCACCGCCGAGATCGAGGCCGCCGCGGCCGCCGAGATCGAGGCCGCCGCGGCGGCAGCGCAGGAGGACGAGGGTCCGACGGCCGAGGCCGGGGAGCCTGCCGCGGCGGGCGCGCCTGGCGCCGAGGCGGTGGACGAGGAGCGCGGCGCGGCGCCGGACGAGCCGGCGCAGCGCGGCGAGAGCGACGACGCGGCGGCAGCGGTAACGGTGGACGACCGGGATTAGAGGAGCTTCAACGCATATGGGAAAAGTTCGTGTCCAGGATCTCGCCTTGATGATGGGGATCTCGAACCAGGATCTCGTCTTCAAGCTGAAATCCATCGGTGTCCGCGTCGAGGGCGACGACGCGCACATCGACACCGATATCATCTCGGCGATCCTGCAGGGCAAGAAGCTGCCGCACCCGCGCGAGGTCATCCTGCGCGATGAGCCGGCGGCCCCGGAATCGCCGGCCGCGG
>Ga0307479_10003935_pt1 | contig 13577 bp, 9 predicted proteins | sample atmos_gasesECM4C_FD_203743 | JGI IMG/M metagenome (GOLD analysis project Ga0307479, IMG submission 203743) | Hardwood forest soil microbial communities from Morgan-Monroe State Forest, Indiana, United States - atmos_gasesECM4C_515 | ecosystem: Environmental > Terrestrial > Soil > Temperate...
CCGTCTTGCAAGCGCGGCGGCGCGCTCACACGTAGCGGCGGCCGGTACTGCGCACCGCCTCGGCGACTGCGTCCGCGAGCGGATCGATCTCGCCGGCCGCCAGATCCGCGATGGTGATGCGCATTCCCGGCCCGGTGCGAATCCGAAACCGCGTTCCCGGCGCCGCGGCCCAGCCGGCGTTGAGCAGCCGAGTGATCGCGACGGTCTCATCCGGCACCGGGATCCACAGGTTGAGCCCGGACCGACCGAAGGCGGTGACCTCACGCTCGGCCAAGGCGGTGCGCAACCGCGTGCGGGTGCCGGTGTATTGCTGCTCGGCCTCGCGGATGAGCCGCGTCGCGGCGGCGTCCGACCACAAGCCGACAGCGAGTCCTTGCAGCAGCTGGCTCACCCAGCCGGGCCCCAGCCGCTGTCGGCCGTGCACCCGCTCGACAGTGCGGTGGTCTCCGGCCAGGACGGCGACCCGCAGGTCGGGGCCGTAAGCCTTGGATGCCGACCGCACGAAAGCCCAATGGCTGGTCGATCCGGCCAACGTGCGCAGCGGAGCGCCGGAAATGCCCGCGCAGTGATCGTCTTCGACAACCAGCACCTCGTCGGACCGGTCGGCCAACACGCTGCGTAGCGCCTCGGCGCGGTCCGCGGACAGCGCCGCACCCGTCGGGTTCTGCGCGCGATTGGTGACAAGCAGCGCACGCACCCCGCGACCCAGCGCCCGCGCGACGTCGGCAACCAGCGGCCCGTCGTCGTCGATCCGCACCGGCTCGGCCGAAAGCCCCAGCGCGGCAAGCAGATCCAGCATGTTGGCCCAGCCGGGATCCTCGACGGCCACCCGGTCACCCGGACGCAGGTGCGCGGTGAGCGCCCGTTCGATGCCATCCAGCGCGCCACTGGTCACCGCGAGGTGATCGGCGGGCACGCGGTCGGCGGTCAGCGCCGCACGGGTGTAGTCGACCAGCTCGGGCAGCATCGCCGGCTCCCCATACAGCACCGGGCGGCGGACGACGGGAGTGACCTGCGGGGTGGCCGCCAGCGGCAGCAGAGCGGGATCCGGGTTGCCGGTCGACAGATCGCGGACGCCGGCAGGGACGTCAAGCCCGAGCAGCGAGCGCGGTGTGGTCGCGGGGCGGTGGCGCACTCGCGTGCCACGCCGGCCCGCCGTTTCGACGGCCCCCCGGTCGCGCAGGAGGCGGTAGGCCGCGGCGGCGGTGTTGGCGTTCACACCGAGCTGGGCAGCCAGCTCCCGGATCGGCGGCAGCGCGTTGCCGGGCTCCAGCGCGCCGTTCGAGATTGCCTCTTCGACGTTGGCGGCTATGGATTCCGCGCCCGTCCCGGCTATGCTGTATTGTACTGGCACACAGCTTATTATGTACTATTACAATAGCGAAGGCAATTCGTTGGAAACCGCATACCACCCCACGCCGCGCACAACGCCCACCCGCTATCGGGATCGCGCTCGCTACGACCGCGAAATCGTGCATCGGATCCTGGATGAGGCCCTGATCTGTCACCTGGGCTACCTCAGCGCCGGCAGGCCGGTGGTCTTGCCGACGACGCACGCCCGCCTCGACGAAACCCTCTACCTGCACGGCTCCACCGGCAGCGGCCCGATGCTCGCCGCCAAGGCTTCGCCGTCGGGCCTGCCGGTTTGCGTCACCGCCACCCTCGTCGACGGGCTGGTGCTGGCCCGCTCGGCCCTGCACCATTCGCTGGTCTACCGCTCAGTTGTCGTGGTGGGCGATGCACGCGTTGTCGAAGACCCGGCGGAGAAGCTACGGGCACTGCACTCGCTGCTCGATCACATCGCTCCGGGCCGGGCCGCCGACTGCAGGACCCCGAATGCCCGCGAGCTCGCCGCAACGGCTGTGCTCGCGGTTGACCTCGTCGAGGTTTCAGCCAAGGTACGCACCGGCGGGCCAGTCGATGAGCCGCAAGATTGCGCGCTGCCGCACTGGGCCGGGGTGGTGCCGCTGAGCCTGTCGGCCGGAGCACCGGTGCCGGCCGACGACCTCGACGCCACTACCCCGGTGCCGCCATACCTGACGGCCTACTCGCGCTAGCGGCGCCGAACGTCGACTTGTTGGCACATTTTCTGCCTGCGCTTTCCGCCCGACAACTCGACGTTCGAGGCCTTCGGGCTACAGCAACAGGTACCGGTAGGCCGGCGAGCCGGGCTGGAGGGTTTCGACGTGGATTTCCGTTGTACGCATCCGCTCCAGCAGACCTTCGAGATCCGCCGACGATCCCAGCTGGATGCCTACCAGCGCCTCGCCGGTCTCCCGGTTGTTGCGCTTGACGTACTCGAACAGGGTGATGTCGTCGTTGGGTCCGAGCACCGCGTCGAGGAACCGGCGCAGCGCACCGGGCTCTTGCGGGAAGTCCACCAGGAAGTAGTGCTTGAGGCCGAGGTGCACCAGCGATCGCTCCAGCACCTCGCCGTAGCGCGATACGTCGTTGTTGCCGCCTGAGATCAGGCAAACGACGGAGGATCCGGGCTCGATGTCGGCTTCGAGCAGGCCGGCGACCGACAGCGCACCCGCCGGCTCGGCGATGATGCCCTCGTTCTGATAGAGGTCCAGCATCGCGGTGCACACCGCGCCCTCGTCGACGGTGGTGATCGATACCATGTCGCCCGCTGCGGCCAGCGCGGCATAGGTCAGCGTTCCGGCCCGTCTCACCGCGGCGCCGTCGACGAACTGGTCGACGTGGTCCAGCGTCACCGGCTCGCCGGCGGCCAGGGCGGCCATCATGGCGGCGGCGCCGGCCGGCTCGACGCCCAGCACCGCGGTGTTCGCCGTCCGCTCGGCCAGGTAGGTGGTGATGCCGGCGATGCAGCCGCCGCCCCCGACCGGGACCACCACCAGGTCAGGCTCGCTGTCGAGTTGAGAAAGCAGTTCGACGGCAATGGTGCCCTGGCCGGCGATGGTGCGCAGATCGTCATACGGCGGCACCAGCGTGGCGCCGGTGCGTTCCACGTCGGCCACCGCCGCCTCGGCGGCGAGGTCGTAGCTCGATCCCCCCACGATCAGCTCGATGCACTCCCCGCCGTGGTAGCGGATCCGGTCGAGCTTTTGCTGGGGCGTCTTCGCGGGCACGTAGACGCGGCCGCGCACACCCAGCGTCCGGCATGCGTAGGCGAAGCCCTGCGCGTGATTTCCCGCCGATGAGCACACCACCCCGGCCGCCAACTCCTCGGCGGACAACTGCACCAACAGGTTGTAGGCGCCCCGCAGCTTGTAGGAGCGCACGGTTTGCAGGTCTTCTCGCTTCAGGTAGACCTGCGCGCCGGTGACCGCCGACAGCCGATCGCTCAGCTGCAACGGGGTCGGCGTGACCACCGACGCGATCCGCCGGGCCGCGGCGTCAACGTCCACTGCGCCGAGCGGCGCAGACATCGGGGCGCTCGGGCTCTGGCTCAGTTCAGCGGACACCGGTCCATGGTGCCATGCTGCGCCTTCGACCTGGGCAAGCGGCTCAGCTCACCGGGGTCAGTACGAACACCGGAATCTGGCGGTCGGTCTTTGTCTGGTACTTGGCGTAGTCGGGCCAGGCCGCGACGGCGCGCTCCCACCAGGCGGCTTTCTCCTCGCCAAACACCTCCCGGGCGTCGTAATCGCCGGTGACGGCGCCGTCTTGCAGCTCGACGCGTGGGTTCTTGGCGATGTTGTAGTACCAGACCGGGTTCTTCGGGGCCCCGCCGAGTGAGGCGACGACCGCGTACTCGCCGTTGCGCTCGACTCGCATCAATGGGGTTTTCCGGAGTTTGCCGGTCTTGGCTCCAACGGTGGTCAGCAGAATGACGGGCTTTCCCTGCAAGTCCGTGCCGTCGGTTCCGCCGGATTCGATGTACTTGTCGGCTTGTTCGCGGGACCAATCCAAGGGGCTGGGTGCATATTCACCTGAAAGCGGCATGCCCATCACTTTACGGCCGCGGTCGTTATTCCCGCTTCTCGTGCTGCGGCTGAACAAAGGAACGAAGATGACGGCGAGTCTGGTGATCGGGTGTCCCGGCCTCGCCGTCCCTGTGCCTGCCCCGCGTGTAGTCGCCTTGCCAATCCACCCGCTCTCCCGCGGCGACCTTCGCCGCCGCCCGGGCTCGCCCTTCCTCGTCACGCGAGCGGAGGAAGAGCTCATGCTTGCGCTGCAGATCTTCGTCAGATTCGATGCGCCTGAGTTCGGGGGCGAACCCTTCAAGGTCGGCTCGGCGCTGCGGGACGATCATGCAGATCGGCTCGTCGACCTCGAATCGCACCGGCATCAATTTGCGGGTGATTTTCCAGTTCATGCTGAAACTCGCACTCGCCCAGTCGGTTTCGACTATGCCCTCCAACGGGCACACGGCGTCCTTCGGATAGTTCGCCGGCCCGCGGACCAACAGGTTGTAGCCCGGTGGAGTGCGAAACAGCAGCGGCAAATGCCAGGTCAGGATGCCGTAACCGAAATGGCTGGCGGGCAGGAGCTGGCCGGCGTCGCGTTTATCGGGTGCGATCATCACGTCCACGCCTCCTCCCTCACCGATCCACGTAGCGGTGAACGCGCACGGATTGCGCAGCTCCCACCCGCTCTGGTTGGCGATGAGCATCGGCAAGCACCGATTGGGCCAACCTATGCGCCTGTCTGCCATCTCTGACATCCACGTGCGGCTGATCGGTGCCGGGGTGATCGGCGGCGCGTTATCCCGGGTGATGAACCCGATCAGTGGGTGGGCTTGCGTATTGGGCTCGTCACTCACCGGATCCTCGATTCGCTGGCTACCGCGTATCGCGAGCGCCTCGATCGAGACGCCCGGTCAGGTGTTGACATCTGGATACCGCTGCTTCAGACGTTGGAATCCGCTCCCCCATAACACATGTCGTACGCGGTGGGGGCCCCGGCCCGTTAGCATTCCTAACGAACAGTCTACCGCGAAGGGCTGATTACCGCGTCCCGGCCAGCTCCGCGATGGCGTTGACCCGCCGGATGGCGGTGGCGATCTCGTCGGCGAACTGCCGCCGTCGTTCGGCGATATCGGGGTCCTCGAAGCCGTCCACCAGCTCGCGATGCCGCGCCAAGCGCAGCGCGGTTTTGAACAGTTCCATCGACCTCGACTCGGCGCTGGCGATTCGGCGCTGCAGCTCCCACTGCTTGCCCACCTCGAGGCACTCGGTGAGGAATGGCTGCTCGTCGAACGATTCGTCCTCGTAAGCGGCGAGCCGGGCGGCGACGATGTGGTAGGCGTCCAGGAACGGGCGCAGCACCAGATGGGCCAGCAGCAGGTCCGCCTTCTCGAGCAGCCGCCGCACCTGGTCCGCGCTGGTGGCCTTGGTGGTGTCTTCCACTGGCCCGATCAGGCGTACTTCGTCGGCGAGATCCTTCTCAAACTGCGCGCGTGCGGAGAAAAGGAACTCGAACTTCAGCAACTCGCGAAGGCTCAGCGCCTCGTCGCGCACGGTGGCCGGCAAAACCGAGCCGTCGACCGAAATTTCTGAAGCGGCCAGCAACGCGGTTTCGGCGATGGCGCGATCGACCAGAATGTGGATGGCGGTGTTGCGGTAGAACGCCGCGACCAGGTGTTGGTCGGCCCCGATGCCCCAGACCGGTTCGGTGCCGGCGTCGTAGACACTGACCACGCCCGACGCGACGAGCTCATGCAAGGTAGAGCGGATCGTCGAGCGATTGGTCAGGTCCGCGGCGCCGGCCACGGTCCAGTTCCGCGCCGCGATGTAGCTCGCCAGCGGTCGCACGGTGGCCAGCACCTCGCTGATCGACAACGACCGGTCCGCGCCCAGCAGCGCGAGGCTGACCACCGCCGTCGGCGTGACCGGGGTGGCGCGGTTGATCCGGTGCTCGACGTCCAGCGCGATGCGTTCGATTTCGGTTCCGGTCCCGGATTCCTCGGCGCGCAACTCCTCGAGGCGCTTGCGCAGCGGCAGCGGTTCACCGAAATCCAGGTAGGCGCGGCCGAGCCGTTCGCCTTGCTGACGCGCGAGCCGGATCAGGAAGCGGAAGTCCTCCGGCCGTTTCGCCGCACCGTAGGCCTCCGTGGTCATGGCTTCCACCTCGTGCAGCTGGTCGTACACGATGGAGGTCGGCACCAAATAGACCTCGGGACCGTCGATTTCGTCGACGGCGTCGCTGACGTAGCGCAGGATCCCGTACACCGGGGGCCGCAGCTTGCCGGTCCGGGTCCGGCCGCCCTCGATCGACCAGGTGAGGTTGGCATGGTTTTGCACCAGCTGCGCCGTGTAGGCGCGCAGCACGAACCTATAGACCGGGATGTCTTTGGTCTGCCGCCGGATGAAGATCGTCCCGGTGCGTTTGGCCCACGCGCCCAGCGGGAAGAAGTTCAGGTTCGCGCCGCCGAAGGTCAGCGCGGGCGAGAGCCGGTTGGCCTGGATCACCTCCGGCAACAGCGTGCCGTCCAGATAGGAGCGATGCGAAAAGGCGAACGCCAGCGTCGCTTTGCGATCCAGCCTGCGCAGCTGGGCGATCTGGTCCTCGTCGACCAGCACGTCGTAGGCCCGCATCAGCCAGCGACTGAAGCTGCGCCAGGCCCTCACCGCCCGCTCGTCCAGCGAGGGCGCCATTTCGCGCAGGTAACCCGCAGCCTCGGCGCGCACGCTGTCCGGGTCGCGCCCGAGCTCCTCGGCCAACCGGGTGAGCCGCTCGTCATACCACGGCGCCGCCAGCAGCTGGACGACCTCGGCCGGGTCGGTCGGCAGCGGGGCCGTCGATTCTTCGACAATTCCGGCCCGCTGCAACAGCTTTCGCGCCCCTACCCGACCGATCTCACGCGCGGTCCCCGCCGGTCCCCCGCTCACGCCGGCCGCACCGTTGCGGCTTCGGCAGGCTCGTGGACCTCCGGACGCAGTTCGCGCGCGTACAGTTCCTCGATCTCGGCGGCGTATTTCGCCATGATCGGTTTGCGCTTGAGCTTCATCGTCAACGTGATCTCGTCACCACCGGGCTCCCACAACGCCGGCAAAACCCGGAAGCGCTTAATCTGTTCCACGCGTGACAGTTTGGCGTTGCCCTCGGCCACACCGGCGGCGATCCGGGCGATGACCTCTGGGTGGGCCGCCAGCGCCGCGGGCGAGGCGTCGGAAAGGCCGTGCCGGGCCGCGTACGGGCCGACCGATTCGGCGTCGAAGACCATGAGCGCGGCGTTGTACGGTCGCCCGTCCCCGATCGTGATCATCACGCCGACCATTGGGCACGCGGCCAGGATGGCGTTCTCAATGTTGGCCGGCGACATGTTCTTTCCGGCCGCGTTGATGATCAACTCCTTCTTGCGGTCGACAATCCGCAGGTAGCCGTCCGGGTCGGCGTCGATGATGTCGCCGGTGTGGAGCCAGCCGTCGGCGTCGATCGCTTCCGCGGTCTTGGCAGGTTCCTTGCGGTAGCCCTTCATCACCAGTGGACCGCGGACCAGATACTCGCCGTCATCGGCGATCTTGCCCTCCAGCCCGGGAAGAAGTTTGCCGACGGTGCCAAGCCGCGCGTCGCGGGGATGGATGGCGGTGGCGACGCAGCTCAGCTCGGACATTCCCCAAATCTCGGAGATCGGGATGCCGATGCCGCCGAAGAAGGCCAGCGTCTCTTTGGGGATGGGCGCGGCTCCCGAGAGCGCCCACCGAAGCTCTCCGAAGCCGAGCCGCTCCCGTAGCTGCGACAGCACCAACTCGTCGGCCTTGGCCCACTCGGCGGCGACTTCGTCGGACATCGGCTCGCCGGCGAGCAAGGCGCCGCCGCGTTTTGCGGCGACCGACATCGCCCACTCCATTGCCTGCCGCTTGGCTTCGTCCGTCTCGTGGCCGACGGTGAATTCGATTGCGGCCTTGAGCTTTTCCCACACCCGCGGCACCGCGCCCCACACGGTGGGCCGCACGTCGGGCAGCGCCGCGGCGATCGCGCGACCGTCGGTCACCACGGTGACCTGAGTACCGAACATCTCCTGGGTGTACAGGGCGGTCATCCGGTCGGCGATGTGCGCCGACGGCAAAAACGACGTAATCCGGTCACCGAACTGGACTCCGAGCACGGCTTCGAGCCCGTAACCCTCGAACAGCAGGTTGGTATGGGTCATCTCCACACCCTTGGGGTTTCCGGTGGTCCCGGATGTGTAGATGAGCGTAACGACGTCGTCGGGTTGCACTGCCCGCCATGTCGACTCGAAGTCGAAATCCTCTGCGGCGGCGGCATACAGGTCGTCGACCGAGATCGTGCCGGCCGGCGACCCGTCGATGCACACGATGTGCTCGATGGGCGCGCCGCTGGCGCGGATGCGGTCCACGTACTGCTCCTCGCAGATGACGACCTTGGTGCCGGCGTTTTCGAACAGGTAGGTCAGCTGCTCGGCGGGCAGCGTGTTGTACACCGAAAACGAAGTGGCGCCGACGTGTTGGGCACCCACCTCGAGCGGGTAGAACTCGATCCGGTTGGCCATCATCAGCGAAACAGTGTCGCCCCGACGGACCCCCAAACCCGCCAGGCCCGCGGCGACCTTCCGCACCTGCGTGGCAAACTCTCGCCACGTCAACGTCTGGGTGCCGCCGGGCGTCCGCAGCGCGATGGCGTCCGGATCGATCGACGCGGTGCGCTGAAACGCCTCGCACAAGGTGGCCGGACGCTCGGGTGTGGTCATTTCCGTTCTCCTTAGGGTGTCGTCGGGTGGCGGGACCGGCTTCTCACCAGCGGCGCACTGCCCACGTCACATCGGTGAGCGTACGTCCGTGATCAGGGGCACGGAATACGTTGATTGATTTCTCCGGAATTGCGGCATCCCCGATCGGGGGCACCGCGTACTTTCGGATAATGCGGTCCGATCTACGCGTTGATGTCAGTGACCTCTCTCCGCTGGAGCAGACGGCGTTGCTGACCCAGTACGCGCGAGCGCTCGACAGCCGATGGCCACGGCACAGCCGAGGACTACGGCCCATTCTGGGTGACACGCTTGCCGACGACATCGTCAGCAGGATCGACTACGACTTCGCCGCGCTCGGCGTACCCAAGAGCGTGGTGTGCCAGACGGCGCTGCGCGCCAAGATGCTCGACGACCGGGTGCGGGCGTTCACCGCCGAGCATCCCAACGCCGTCGTGGTGGACCTCGGCGCCGGTCTGGACACGGGCCTGTTTCGGGTCAGCCCACCCGCCGCGGTCGATTGGTACAGCGTCGACCTGCCCGGAGTCATCGCATTGCGCAACCGGCTGATGCCGAGCCACGACCGGGCGCACTCGATCACCGCATCGGTGGCCGACAACAACTGGCCCAACACCATCCCGACCGGCCGGCCCGCCATGGTGATCGCCGACGGGCTGTTCGCGTTTCTGTCCGAGCGGGTGATCGTCGGCGTATTCCGTCGCATCACCGAGCACTTCATGTCCGGGGAGCTGGCCTTCAACGACTACGGACGCATCGGCTGGTTCAGCCGGCTCGCGGTGAAGCTGGCCCCGCAGCAGATGTTCAGCACCGTCGGCGCCCAGTGGGGCTATCCGGGGTTCAAAGACGCGCGGGTGCCGCAGAGGTGGAATCCACGGCTGACGCTGGTCGAGGAGTCCAGCCTGGCACACGCTCCCGAGGTTGAGTTGTTTCCGGGCTGGATTCGGTTGGCTACCAAGGTATCCGGCAAGTTCGATGCGTCCGCCCGCAAGGCCAGGATCCTGCGCTACCGATTCTGACCGCCCACACAGTAGGTTGTGACGATGGCAACGACGCTGATCACGGGTGCGTCCGTGTGGGACGGGATCTCCGGCCGGGCGGCGCCGCAACAGGTGCTGGTCGTCGACGGCCGTATCCAGCGGTTGGCGGAGGCGATCGAGGCGCCGCCGGACGCACAGGTGGTCGACCTGTGCGGACACACCGTGACACCGGGGTTCATGGACTGCCATACCCACGTGACGTTGACACCGCAGGTCGGGCCGGACATGGCCGCCCACTCCAGCGTCGCGAAGGTGCTCAAGTCGCTGCCGGTGCTGCGGGCCTTGCTGATGAACGGATTCACCACGGTGCGCGATTTGGCCTGCGGGGACCCCGACTACCCGACGATCGACATGCGTGATGCGGTGGCGGCCGGCAGCATCGAAGGTCCGCGGATGGTGGTGGCACCGCACATGATTACCGCGCGCGGCGGCCACGGCGATTTCAGCGGGATGGTCGCCGACCAATATCAAGGCCCGTCGCGGCCGCTGGAATTGGCGGCCGCCGACGGGGACGACGAGATCCGCACCACGGTCAGGCGGGAGATCCGCGCCGGCGCCGACTGGATCAAGTTCGCGGCGACCGGCGGCTTCGCCTCGCCGTCGGACGATCCGGGCCACGCCACGTACAGCCAGCAGGAGATGGACGTCCTTGTGGCAACGGCCGCCGACCTCGACGTCCCGGTCACTCCACACGGTTACGGCGACGAAGGCATCCAGCGCGCTGTTCGCGCCGGCGTCCGCAGTATCGAACACGGAAACCTGGCGTCGGCGGAGACATTGCGGATGATGGAGGACGCCGGGGTGTTCCTGGCGCCCACCCAGTATGTGATCCTGTCCAGCGCCCGGCGCGATGAAAACGACCCCTACTGGGCCACCGTTTCGGATTCCGCGCGCCGCAAATTCCAGAAGTACCGCGGCGCTTTGTTGGACGCGGCCGAGCGCCTGGCCGCGAGCAAGGTCCGGATCGCATTCGGAACCGACGCAGGAATGTTTCCGCACCACGACAATTGGCGCGAGTTTCCGATGATGGTGTCCACCGGTATCCCCCCGTTGCGCGCCCTGCGGGCGGCTACCAGTGTTGCGGCCGAACTACTCCGCCTAGACGAATTGGGCGTGATCGCCGAAGGCAAGATCGCCGATCTGATCGCCATGCCCGGCGATCCCTTCACCGACATCGAGGTCACGGGCTGCGTCGACTTCGTCATGAAAGGCGGTGTCATTTACAAACATCCGGCGCCGGCGCCTGCGCTGGCCGGCTCAGGCGGGTAGTGTGCGTCTACGGCGTCCGGTGTACGCTGACGGCGGAAAATCCGTCGAGATCCCGCCCTCGACGCACAGCCGAAGCCGTAGTTGAACACTCAGCGGCGGCGAACCGCTAACCGCCCAAACACCCTGGACCGAGTAGTTCCTTGAGGTCGCCCATCAAGGCCGGTGAGAGTGTCACCCGCAGCGAGGCGTCCAGCTCCAGCGTGGTGATCCGGTCCCCGCTGACCAGGCGCAGATGCACCTGCGAGGTTCCCGGGTGGCGGGCCAACACCTGTTTGAGCGCGTTCACCTTGTCGAAGGTGCACTGCCGGGTGGGTAGGCTCACCGCCAGTGGTCGGTCCGGCTGGGCGGTGGAGAAGTCGGGCACCACCAGGTCGTTGGCGATCAGCGCGATCCGGTCGTCGCGGATCGCCACCTTGGCATTGACCAGCACAACCGCGTCATCGACGATCTCGGCACCGTAGGCGGAATACGCCTGCGGGAAGAACATCACCTCGATGCCGCCGGTGAGGTCTTCCAATTGCGCTGACGCCCAAGGCATTCCGTTTTTGTTGACCCGCCGGTTCACCGAAGCCAGGATGCCGCCCACCCGCACCTGGGTTTCGTTGGGGATATCGCCGTCAAGGATCGCCGGGATGGCGGTGTCGACCTGGGCGGTAAGCAGGTGCGCAACCCGGTTGAGCGGATGCCCCGACACGTACAGGCCCAACATCTCGCGTTCCAGGGCCAGCTTGTGCTTGTCCTCCCACTCGTCGTCGGGCACCTTGATGGTGAACACCGCGTCGGTGCCCGCGTCGCTGCCGCCGAACAGGTCGAACTGCCCCATCGCCTCGGCCTTCTTGGTGCCCAGCACCGAGTCGACGGCGTCGGTGTGCACCAGGAAAAGCCCTTTGCGGGCATGTCCCAGCGAATCGAACGCGCCCGCCTTGATCAGCGATTCGGTGACCTTCTTGTTGCACGCCGAAATATCGATCTTGTTCAGGTAGTCCGAGAAGTCGGTGAACTTGCCTTTGTCGGCACGGGTATTGATCAACGAAGTCACGACGTTGGCGCCGACGTTGCGCACCGCACCCAACCCGTAGCGGATGTCGGGGCCCACCGAAGCGAAGTTCAGGCCGGACTCGTTGACGTCCGGCGGCAACACCGTGATGCCCAGCTTGCGGCAGTCGGCCAGATAGACGGCCGCCTTGTCCTTGTCATCGCCCACCGAGGTCAGCAGACCGGCCATGTACTCGGCGGGGTAGTTGGCCTTGAGGTAAGCGGTCCAATAGGAGACCATGCCGTAGCCGGCGGCGTGCGACTTGTTGAATGCGTAGTCGGCGAACGGAAGGATGGTGTCCCACAGCGCCTTGATGGCGCCCGCCGAGAACCCGTTGGACTGCATCCCTTCCGCGAAGCCTTCGTACTCCTTGTCGAGCACCTCGCGCTTCTTCTTACCCATCGCCTTGCGCAGAATGTCCGCTCGGGCCAGCGAGTATCCGGCCACCTTCTGCGCGATGCGCATGATCTGCTCTTGGTAGACGATCAGGCCGTAGGTCTCGGCCAAAATCTCCTCGAGCGGTTCGGCCAGCTCCAGATGAATGGGCCGGATCCCCTGACGGCCGTTCTTGCGGTCGGCGTAGTCGTTGTGCGCGTTCTGGCCCATCGGTCCCGGACGGTAGAGCGCAATCACGGCGACGACGTCTTCGAACCCGGTCGGTTGCATGCGGCGCAGCAGGTCGCGCATTGGCCCGCCGTCGAGCTGGAACACACCCAGGGTGTCGCCGCGGCCCAGCAGCTCGTAGGTGGCCTTGTCGTCGAGCGGCACGGATTCCAGGTCGAGGTCAATTCCCTTGTTGGCCTTGATGTTCTCGATGGCGTCGCCGATGATCGTCAGGTTGCGCAGACCCAGGAAGTCCATCTTCAGCAGGCCGATGGCTTCGCACGACGGGTAATCCCAGCCGGTGATGATGGCCCCGTCCTGCGGGCGCTTCCACAGCGGGATGGCATCGGTCAGCGGTTCGCTGCTCATGATCACCGCGCAGGCGTGCACGCCGGCGTTGCGGATCAGACCCTCGAGGCCGCGGGCGGTCTGGTAGATGGTGCGGACGTCCGGATCGGTTTCGATCAGGCCGCGGACCTCGGCGGCTTCCTTGTACCGCTCGTGGCTCGGGTCGGTGATGCCCGACAGCGGAATGTCCTTGGCCATGATCGCCGGCGGCAGCGCCTTGGTGATCCGGTCGGCGATGGCGAACCCGGGCTGGCCGTAGTGGATCCGCGCCGAATCCTTCAGCGCCGCTTTGGTTTTGATGGTGCCGAAGGTGATGACCTGAGCGACGCGGTCCTGGCCCCATTTGTCGGCGGCGTAGCGCACCATCTCACCGCGGCGCCGGTCGTCGAAGTCGATATCGATGTCGGGCATCGAGGTGCGTTCGGGGTTGAGGAACCGCTCGAAGAGCAACCCGTGCGGAATCGGGTCGATGTCGGTGACGCCCAGGGCGTAGGCGACCAGCGATCCGGCGGCCGAGCCGCGGCCGGGGCCCACCCGGATGCCCACCGACCGCGCGTAGTTGATCAGGTCGGCGACGATCAGGAAGTAGGACGGGAAACCCTTGTCGCAGATGACATCGATCTCGTACGCGGCACGTGCTGCGTAA
>Ga0307479_10003936_pt1 | contig 13572 bp, 14 predicted proteins | sample atmos_gasesECM4C_FD_203743 | JGI IMG/M metagenome (GOLD analysis project Ga0307479, IMG submission 203743) | Hardwood forest soil microbial communities from Morgan-Monroe State Forest, Indiana, United States - atmos_gasesECM4C_515 | ecosystem: Environmental > Terrestrial > Soil > Temperate...
CCGAGAGTCTCAATGGCGCGCTTGTCGATCTCGCAGTTTTCAGCGAAGTTTGAGAAGTCGTGGATAAAGCCCGTGTGAATCACACCATCGGATATCGCTGCTCCGCTGCGCAGGCTTTCGAGGTCTTTAAGATCACCCCGGTGCACTTGGATGCCAGCCGCGATAAGAGACTTAGCGCCCGCATCCGAGCGAGCGAGGCCGAGCACCTGATGCCCTGCTTCGATGAGTTCCCGAACGATGGCAGAACCAATAAAGCCCGTTGCTCCTGTAACAAAAATCTTCATAAACTCGCTCCTTGGCGTCGAGTTATCGGAATACGAAATTATCGCGTGGACTGACTTGCTGCCCGAACAGTTTCGGCAATCGCATTGAGCGCAGCGATCGCATCCGGCGGCAGTTCGAGTGCTGCAGCGCCGAGGTTGTCTCGGAGATGGTTAAGGGAAGAGGTGCCGGGGATCGTCAGAATGTTGGGAGACCGCTGAAGAAGCCAGGCAAGCGCGACCTGCATCGAAGTTGCTTCGACGGACGCAGCTACCCGATCGAGTTCCGACGATTGTAAAGGAGCGAATCCTCCCAACGGGAAGAACGGGACATAAGCTATGCCTTGCTTCGCGAGAGCATCTACGAAGGCATCGTCATCGCGATGTGCCAGATTGTAGAAGTTCTGGACGCAAACGATCTCTGTGATTCTCTGACCTTCCTGCAGTTGGCGGGGAGTGACGTTGCTAAGGCCGACGTGACGAACCAGCCCCTGACGCTTTAACTCGGCGAGCACAGTCAAGGGTTCCTCGATGGATCCTTCCGATGGCGCCATCATTCCGCCGACTCGAAGGTTGACAACGTCGAGCGCATCGATACCGAGATTCCTAAGATTGTCGTGAACGCCGTTGATTAACTCTTTGCGCGAAAGCGCGTGAAGCCAAGATTTGTCTTCACCCCGCCGGGCGCCCACCTTGGTCACAATGAACAGCCCGGCCGGATAGGGATGAAGAGCCTTCTTGATAATTAGATTGGTCACATGCGGGCCGTAGTAGTCGCTCGTGTCGATGTGGTTCACGCCGGCGGCAATCGCCTCTTGCAGAAGCGCGATCGCGCCGTCAACGTCCCGTGGGGGTCCCCAAACTTCAGGACCGGCGAGTTGCATCGCGCCGTAGCCCATCCTGTACAGGCTGGTTGAGGTGCCGTGAAGTGTGAAAGTGCCGCCAAGCTTGGTAGATTTCGTCATTGTGTCTTTCCTCCCCTCCGCGGGCCAGTTTTGATAAACTGGAGAGTGTCTCCGTATAATGAGATTAACGGAGGATGCCTCCGGTTACAAGTTTTTTGTGAGATTGTAGAAGATGCCTAAGCAAGGTTCCCCATCAGCCAGCCGAAGGCCGCGCACTGATGCCCAGCGAAATCGCGAGCGCATTTTGGAGGTGGCCAAGCAGGCGTTCACGCGGTCAGGCGCCAGCACCAGCCTGGATGACATCGCGAAAGACGCACGTGTCGGTCCGGGAACATTGTATCGCCACTTTCCCACGCGCGAAGAACTTCTAAAAGCGGTTTACCGGAGTGAATTGGAAAAACTGGCGGCGGCGGAGCAGAAGCTTGCTGAAACCATGCCCCCGATCGAAGCGTTGCGGGCTTGGTTGCTGTTGTTCGTGGACGCCGTCGCGGCAAAACAGATTATTGCGGCTGCACTGAATACGCTGGTTGGGGACCACAAGAAGATCTTCGAAGCTTCCTACGCTCGGATGCATGAAGCGATTCATGCGCTTGTGAAGCGCGCGGTGAAAAGCGGGGACATACGGAAGGACCTCGACCCAACGGATCTACTTCGGGCACTTGTCGGCGTCTCGAACGTGGCGTCCGGCCCTGACTGGCAGCAAAGTGCCAGGCGGCTGGTGGATATCCTCATCAACGGTTCGCGGCCGGTCAAGTAGACGCAGGTCGGTTTACTTTCCGTGGGCCCGGGTGATCTGAGAGGCCCGGGAGACCTGACCGACAAGTGTGGCCCAGGGCATGTCCAAGGCCGCGTAAACCTCGCCGGCTTCCGGTCGCGCATTATCCTTCAGGATTTCCACCATCAAGGTCGCGTAGTCCGACACGATAACGCCAGCCTGCAGCATGCGCAGGAGTCCAACTTGCCGCTTGGTCTCGCTGAATGTTCCTGAAGCGTCGACCGCTACATAGGCGTCGAGTCCCTTACCTACGGCGGTCATGGCCGGGAAAGCCGCGCAGACCTCGAGCGAGAGGCCAGCGAAAATCAACTTCTTGCGGCCGGTCGCCTCGATGGCGCGAGCCACGCGTGCATCGTCGAAGGCGTTCACCGACGAACGGTCGATGATCTCGATGCCCGGCAGCGCCTCCACGAGTTCGGGGATTGTCGGCCCCCACAAGCTGTCGCGTGACGTCGTGGTAGCGACGATCGGCAGTTTCAACGCTTTTGCAGCTCTGGCCAGGGCCACTACGTTATGTTTCAACTCGCCGATCGAATAGTCGCGGACACCCGTCATGAGGCCGACCTGATGATCGACCAGGACGAGCGCCGCGTTTTGGGAAGTCAGGGGTTCGTAGGGGCGAATTTGATTGGTCATGGCATTCTCCTTTCGAGTTGCATATCAGACTCCCGATCGAAGGAACCGTCATCCCCGGTCGCCAGTCTGAAAGACATAGTCCGCACACTCGTCCTGCTTGCATAGATTCGGCGCGTGCGAAGCGAACTTTCTAAGCGGTGGCGGCTTTTGTCTTCGTCGCAGCCTGTTCAATAAGATCTGCGACCGCTCTTGGCTGCGATACGTAGATGGCGTGGCTTCCCTTGACCTCAACGACCGCAGCGCCCGAGCGCTTGGACATGAAACGCTGGGCGTCGGGTGGAATCATCCTGTCCTCGGTAGTGACCATGTACCAGCTCGGCTTCGTCCTCCACGCGGGTTGGCTGATCGCGCCGCTAATGGCCCCCATGCCCCACGGAACTTGGGAATCAGCCATGAATGCGGCTTTTTCCGGGTCCACATCGGCTGCGAAAGAAGCGGGAAACTTCGCCTTGTCGAGGAACAAAAAGTTGTCTTGCGGCGGCAGTATCGGCGGTACGGGCGCGCCGGGCGGCGGGTCCTTAATAAGCGATCCCACTGACTCGCCCTTGTCTGGAGCGAAGGCGGCGATGTATACGAGGGCGGAAACCTTTGGATGGTTTCCGGCTTCCGTGATCACCGCTCCCCCGTAGGAATGGCCAACGAGAACTGCGGGTCCGTCCTGTGTTTCAAGAACTCGCTTGGTAACTGCTACGTCGTCCTCCAACGATATCGTGGGATTCTGGACGATGCTGACTTTGTAGCCGTGCCCTTTCAGGATCTTGTAGACACCCTCCCAGCCAGCGCCATCCACAAAGCCACCATGAACGAGAACGATGTTCTTCATGGCTCGATACCTCCTTCTTTCGATTCTTTCGATGATGCGGAATACATCGGCGGGACTCGCTTTCGGACCGTGCAATGGGCCCTGAGCGTTTGGCCCGAATTTTCGGAGTGTAACGAGGGATCAGTGAACCTGTCAACACAACGCCAGAATCCCTGCTTCGCGGATGGCCGGCAACACGGAAGTTACCCAACCTCGACAGTCCAGGGCGCGTCAGATGCCGACGTACCAGGCGTAGCCTGCCTCTGCAGCCGCAGAGCCGCGGCCTTTGCCGAACTTTTTCATATCGTCCGTCACCGTTAGGCGATTAATGAATTTTAGGTTCTTGTAGCCGATTTGCCGCGGGAGCCGCATGCGAAGCGGTCCGCCGTGGGGCACCGGAAGGTCACTGCCATTCATGCCGTAACAGAGGAAGGTCTGCGGATGCAGAGCATCGGCCATATCGATGCTGTCCCACGCGTCGGGTTCCGCGGAGACGTAAACAACGTATCGGGCTTGCGGATGCACTCCCACAAGATTCAAAACGTGGGACAAGGGCACGCCAATCCATTCGGCTATGTACGACCAACCCTCTTCACACACCACTTCCGTAATGTGGCTGCGAGAGGGATAACTCTTGAGCTCACTGATCGAAAAAGATGCGGGTTCATGGACCATGCCATCCACGGTGAGCCGCCAGTCCGCGAATCCCCCCGCCTGCAGGCGCTTGAAATCTTCAGTGGGGGGCCCGATCTCGTTCGGGAAGGGACGCGACGAAATCTGGCTGCGCGAAAATTCACGTGCCAGCGAATGCCGGGTCAGCAGCCGCTGCGCTGCATACGTCAGCGTTGCGCCAGGGCCGTACAGTCCGCCGCGGTCGGGCGGAACCAATCCGTACTTTTGCGCGAGGCGCGCAGCCACCGCTAACCCCGATGCGCCTGCGGTCGCCGCGAGTCCGGATACGATCAGTTTTCGACGTGAGAGTTTTTTCATGAGCCCTCCGTTCGTGTGCCAGTCCGGCCCGTAATCATTGTTATCGTACGGCTCCAGAACCCGGCAAGAGCAATCATCATTAAGTGGACCAGCAGGAAAACTACCAGAGCCACCGAGACAAAGAAGTGAAGCGTGCGGGCGGATTGGCGGCCGCCCAGCAGCGTGACCGTGGCCGGAAACGCGGAATCAAATGCCGGCGACAGCGCCAGGCCCGTCCAGATGACCAAGGGAAACAAAACAAAAATCACGAGCAGGTATGCGAGACGCTGCATCAAGTTGTACGACGCGCCCTCGGCTTCGCTTGGCCGCCTGAAGCGCAAACGTTCTGCGAGCGCGCCCCAGAACCCGCGCCAGGAAAGCTCGGCCTTGCTGGGGAGGAAGTCCTTGCGGAAATGTCCCGTAAAGAAGCCGACGATTGCGTAGAGCAAGCCGGTAAGTACGGCAACCCATGCCGTTTGAAAGTGCAGGGCGCGGCTCCAGCCGTTCTGGTCCGGCAGCACGTAGCCGTAGCCGGTCGGCACCAGGCGCCGCGAGGAAGGGATGTGCAGTTGGAACAACGGCGTCGTCAGCACATTTCCCGTTTCGCCCCAGTAGAAACGCGGGTGCGAAATCACAAGTTCGATGCCACTCACGAGCAGCGCGAAGAAGCAGAGAGTAGTGATCCAGTGCGTCACGCGGACGAGAGCAGAATGCCTGGGTGCAGGCTTGGTGACCGGGGCGGTCGAAACACGGCTCGAGAAAGCTTCCACCGGCACTTGCGCGGATCCCGATGTGGCCATTTTGTGCCTCCGTGGCCTAAGCCTGCCCGGCAGGAGCGGTGTCATCCTGCCACCCTAATGGAGATTGAGACGGACAAATCACCGCAACGTAATCAACTACGTCAGACGGCAATGCTACTACACTTACCGAGGCAAACAGCAGGTGAACGCTGAAGTAGTACATCGCGCGTGCGATATGCTCATGCACGTTTGCTCCCGCGGGCGCGGCCATTTTTATCACTGCGCGCCGCACTTTGCAGCGTCTTCAGGTCTCGCAAGGTAAGGGCGCCATTTTCGAGCGAGATGAGCCCGCGGTCGGTGTCGATGAATGCCATTGCGACGATTAGCTCCCGAATGGTCGACTATGTCAGCAGCACCAGACGCGGCACTTAGATTTTTTGGCCGCCTCGGCTGTTCACCTGGAGTTGCTTTGCAGTTCACCTGCTGTGCATTGTCACCCGGCAAGGAATGAGCGAAAGTGCGCAGCATCACAGCGGGCGGTCAGGGCAGGCAAAACCGGGGAGGTCCTGAACGGCGCTGATACCGAGAGATGGGAGGATGTCATGAAAACGAGATTGTTTGGAATGATAAGCCTGTCGGGGCTGGCTTTGACGGCCACGATGTTGACGGCCCCGGTTTGCAAGGCGCAGTCCGAAGTCAATCCCGATCACTTTGACGGAACTGAACCTTGGGTGGCCGCTGCGCAAAAGCCGCCAGCGGCAAAGAAGGTGGCATCTGCCGCGCGGGCAACGGAGAGCAAGAAGGGACTCGTGGCGAACATTCCCTTTGCTTTCACGGCCGAGAACAAGTCGCTCCCGGCCGGCGAGTACCGGGTTCAGAAAGCCGCCTATCGCTCTCCCGCCCTGCTGATTCAACGGACGGATGGAAGCGCAGCCACGTTGGTGACATCGTTCGCGCCGATGAAGGGCTCGCGAGCCCAATCCAAGCTGGTCTTCGACCGTGATGGCGAGGGCTACGTTCTTTCCCAGGTCTGCATACTGGGCAGTGCACATGGCAAGAAACTCCCGACATCGACCGAAGAAAAGGATCCGGCTCTAGCTAAGCGCAATGAAAAGCCGGAACAGGTCGTCATTGTTGCTCGCCTCATCCCATCCCAGCCCTAGTGTGCTCAACCCCAAACGAGGCGGCAATCAAGCGGGAATCCGGAGCACCCCCCGGATTCCCGCTTTTCTTTTTGCCTCTCAATCTCCCCGTCGTCGAAGGGATGAAACCGCCGCGATCTGCTTTCCGGCTTTCCACCGAGTCGCACCGGCGTTAAGCTTGCAGCCTCGAAGAATTCCGGCCTGGAGGTAAGCTCTTATGACCTCGAAAGCGCAGCAAATCAGGATCATTCTCGGCTCCATCATTTTGGGAATCGGACTGGCTGCGAGCCTCGCTTCGCGCCGGACGGCAGCCAACGATGTGGGCCAGCTCAAGGCCACCATTCGCGAATGGGATGTGCCCACCAAGGGCGCGCATCCGCACGATCCAGCGGTGGGCGCAGACGGCGCACTGTGGTTCACCGAGCAGATGCAAAACAAGATTGGCCGCGTGGACCCGGCCACAGGAACCTTCAAAGAATTTTCCCTGAAGGTAGAAAACTCCGGCCCGCACGGGCTCGCGGCGGACCGCGATGGCAACATCTGGTTCACGGGAAACTTCGCGCACTACATCGGCAAGCTCGACCCGAAAACCGGCGCGGTGACCGAATACAAAATGCCCGATCCCAAGGCGGAAGATCCGCACTCCTTGGTTTTTGATTCCAATGGCACCTTGTGGTTCACCGTGCAGGTGGGCAATTTTGTGGGGCGCCTCGATCCCACAACCGGCAAGGTGGAGCTGCGCTCGGTGCCAACAACCAATTCTCATCCCTACGGCATTCAACTGGACAGCCACGGCGTGCCGTTCTTCTGCGAGTTTTTTACCAACAAGCTGGCGAGCATCGATCCCAACACGCTGGCCATCCGCGAGTACTTGCTGCCCGAGGGCGTGCGCCCGCGAAGAATCGCCATCGACTCGCGGGACCGCGTGTACTTCACGGATTTCGAGAAGGGCCACCTGGGCCGGTTCGATCCGAAAACGAGCGCGGTAAAGATGTGGGATTCTCCGGGCGGAGCGGCATCGCGCCCGTACGGCATCGCCATCACGCTGGACGGCATGGTGTGGTACAGCGAAGCCGGGGTGAAGCCAAACACCATGGTGCGCTTTGATCCCAACACGGAATCGTTCGCGAAGACCGCCATTCCTTCCGGCGGCGGAACCGTCCGCAATATGGCTGCAACGGCCGACGGACGGGTGTATATTGCCTGCAGCGGTGTAAATAAGGTGGGTGTGGTGGAACCAGCCCGCTGACAGCCCTTCCTGGCAGCACGTCGCTTGCCGAACCAATGTCCGGAACAGCCATCAAACCTCAGGAACAAACCTGCCAGGGAGTTTCGCGCGTAGACGAACCCTGCGACAACGCGGCGCATCAGTTTTGCGACCGCTGCCGCCAGTGGTTCTGCCGCGTGCATTTTCCCGACCCCGAGTGGCACGCCTGCGCACCGGATCAGGGCCACGTCTGATCGCACCCGGTTTTTCCGCGCGCCAGGACCTGAGCCGTGCGTTCGCGGCCCGCAGCTAGCCCGTTGACAATTGCACAGCAGAGTTTGCGCGAATTCTTGACGCGGGCGGCTACATCCATTAGCGTCAGAAGTCGCGGGGTGCAAGCTGCCCGCGCGCGGTTTCGGCACAATTCCTGACGACGAGAGAATTCCTTGGCCAACGCCATTATCACGCTGACGACAGACTACGGTACCAACGACCATCTGGTCGGGACGATCAAAGGCGTCATCCTGAAGATCAATCCCGACGTAACCATCGTAGACATCACGCACAACATCGTGGCTTTCGACCTGCTCGACGGCGCGCTGGCTATTGGCGCGGCGTACTCCTATTTTCCGCCGAAGACGATTCACATGGTGGTGGTGGACCCGGGAGTAGGAACCGACAGGCGGCCTTTGCTGGTCCACGCCGGGAACCAGTATTTCGTGGCGCCGGACAACGGCGTGCTGTCTCTGGTGTACGAGCGCGAGCCGGAAGGCTTGCTGGTTCGCCACGCCAATGCGGGACATTACTATCTGCGGCCGGTGAGCAAGACTTTTCATGGCCGCGACATTTTCGCGCCGGTGGCCGCGTGGCTTTCCAAAGGCTGGCAGCCTTCGGGGATGGGCGAGGAGATCCAGGAATACAAACGCTTTTCGCTTCCCCGGCCCAAGGAAGTCGATGGAGTGGTCAAGGGAGTTATCCTGCGCGCGGACTCGTTTGGAAACTTGATTACGAATTTCCGGCAAGAGGATTTGCCGGAAGCGGTTATCGAGGCCGGCGCGATCCAGCTGCAAGCGGGAACACAAGCCATCGGCCGCTTTGTGGAGACGTTCGCGCAAGGGAGCGGCGCGGAGCCATTTGCGTATTTGGGCTCCAGCGGTTTTGTGGAAATTGGCGTGAACAAAGGGAACGCCGCACGCGCGCTGGGCTTGGCCCGCGGCACCGCTGTGGTCCTGACGAAATAGTTTTACGTCGTAAGTTCTAAGTTGTAAGTAAGGAAGAACACCCTTTCATTTCTGCCTGCCCTTCTCTTTATGTAGCGCCGGGCTTCAGCCCGGCATCCTCCCCCCTTGTAGCGGCGACTTTACGTCGCCGTCTTTGCTGCCCCCAGTGGCACAGACTTCAGTCTGTGCTCCTCTGAAGTGCGCACCGATCAAATGAGACTTAAATGTAGCGCCACCCGGAACCTGTCCCGACCAGGTCGGGAGCGTGGCATCTTTCCTTCTCTTCTCTTCTCTTCGCTTCGCTCGGCATGGCGGCCGGCGGCACGAAATGGCAAAGCAGATCCTCGCACAGCTTCGCGGGTTCGGGATGACAAGGCCCACATTTGGGTCGGGGAAACGGCCGTGAGCCTACCGCGCTGCGTCGCTGGCACGGCGCTTCGCGACGAGCAACTCGATGACGCTGTCGAGATCGGGATAGCCGGCGCCAAAACGGCGCGTAAGAAAGTTCCCGCCACGCTCGGCGATCCTCTGGCCGTCCGCGAGCACGTCGAACTGACCGGTATCGCCGGGCGTGCAGACGGCGTCAATGTCCAGGCGCTTCTTGATGAGGGCCACGAGACTCGCGACCTTGGCGCTGTTGTTCTCTCACGTCGGGCAATGAACGATTTCGATCTTCATCCCGTTCTCCGATTTACTTCGGCACATTCCATGACCAATGGCCAAGACTCATGGGCCAGGGCCTCGGGATGGCTAACGTCATCAGCAACAGACCAAGTATGGCCATGTTTTTCAGGAAATGGGCCATTTCCCCCACCCTTGCTTGTGGATCCTGGACCTTCCAGAAATTGTGGATGCCGAACGAGGCGGCCAGAAGGAAAATCACCAACAAAGCTGCTCCGATGGTCGGGTGATAGCCAAGGAGCAGGCTCAGCCCACCTAAAACGAGAAGGACGCCTGAACCGCCCACTGCGAGTTCAGGAGCTGGCACGCCTTTGCTCTTGGAATACCCGGCCAGCATGTTGAGTTGCGCGAAGTGGTTGAAGCCGTTCATGAGGCAAAAACAGCCGGCGATGACCCTCCCGACGAGGAATGCAATGCTGCTGACGCTTTCCATGTTGTACATAGCCCCTCCTCATAATCCCTGGTTGAACTGCGGCAAGAAACCCTTTGCCCGCCCCCCGAACTAGAGGATTGTATGTCAAGACAGCAATTGCAGCCGCACATTTTGCCAAGGGCAAAACCGCAAAGCGTGGACCGCGCGGAACTTGCTCACTCAGCGTGCGTCGCGCGTTGGCCGGGCAGGGGCGTCGTGGGTGAAGACTTTTCTAGGCGGCGGCTGGCGCGGGTTGCTTGCGCTTGTGCCAGTAACCCAAGGCCGCGAACAGCAGGACCGCAGGCACGCCGGTCAGTCCACAAGCGATAAAGAAAATGCCGTAGGCGTGAATGAGGCCGTGCGTGGCGCTCAGACTTTCGACCGCAGCGCCCGAAAGTCCCTTCAAGATCTTTCCCAGCCAGGCATACGTGGAACTCAAGAGCGCGTACTGCGTGGCGGTGTATCCCAGATTGGTTAGACTGGACATGTAGGCGACAAGGGCGACGCCGGCAAAGCTGATGCCGAAGTTGTCACCGGCCATGACGAGCGCGAAGAGAGGAATGCTGGTGCCCGCGAACGCGAGAGTGGCATACGCGGCAATCGCGGCTGCCTGCACAATGCCTCCGATGACGAGCGCGCGCATGTAGCCAAGCTTCAGCGAGCAGAATCCGCCCGCTGCGATGCCTGCAAACGTAGCGAGGAGTCCGATGGACCCGCGCACCGCTCCGACCGTCTGCTTGGAAAGACCGATGTCATGGTAGTAGGGATTGGACATCGGACCCATGATGAAGTCCGGCAAGCGGTAGAGGCTGATGGCCGCCAACATCACAAGCGCGAGCCAGCCATGTGCACGGAAGAAAGCGATGAACGGTCCGACAACGGCGTCGAAGAAACCGCGCGGCTTCCAAAGCGGGGCTTCGCGCCCTTTTTCATGCATCACCGCATCTGCGCGCTTCGGTTCCTTTGCAAACCAGGTGGCGATGATTCCAACGGCCATGCAGGCGCCGTAGATACCGTAGGACATGCGCCAGCCCACGGCCGCTGCCACGATGAGGATAAGGGAATCGGTAGTCAGGAGCGCCAGTCGATAGCTGAACTGATAGGCAGAGGCGAGGAGGCCTTGTTCTTCTCCATCGTCTGCCGATTCAATTCGCCAGGCATCGACCACAATGTCCTGTGTCGATGAAGCAAAGGCGACGACGAGCGCAAAAGCGCCAAGCCGGGCGAGGCCGGCTTTCGTGCCCGTTCCGCCCATGGCGGCCAGCGCCAGCCCGACCACGATCTGAGAGAACATCATCCATCCGCGGCGATGTCCAAGCCGCTTAAACAACGGCAAGTCGAGGCGATCCATCAAGGGCGCCCACAGAAACTTCAGCGAATAGGCAATGCCCACCCAGGAAAGAAAGCCGATGGCCGTCAGGGAGGTGTGTTCATCGCGCAGCCAGTAGCCGAGGGTATTGCCGACCAGAAAAAAGGGAAGGCCTGAAGAAAACCCGAGCAACAACATCGTCAGCGTCTTGGGCCGCAGGTAATCGGCGAGCCGGTGCTTGTGCGGACTCACGCCTTGATTTTAGTGCGATACAAATACAGAAGAAAGGCGGCAGCAAGCTGCCGCACTCCATAAGGTTACTGGACGAATCGAAGCGGGGAACTAGGGCTTTGCTCGAGAGGATCTGGGATCTCTGAGTGGTTGGAGCACGGCTTCGCCGGCGGACGGCGTGGCCTTCGTTTCCGCGGCCGCGGCGGGCGTGGGCGTCCTTTCTGCGTCCGCGGCGCGCAGACGCTGGATTTTTACGCGGGCCACGCGCTTGCCATCCATTTCCACGACGGAGAAGCGCAGATTGCCATACTCAAAACTCTCTCCGCCTTTGGGGATGAAGCCGAGCTGATCGAGGACAAAGCCGCCAACGGTGGCGTAAGCGGGATCCTCGGGCAAGCTAATGTTGTACTGGGCATGGAGATCGCGGACGTTGGAAGCAGCGTCGAAGAGAAGCGCGCCGTCGGCAAGCGGAACGGGTTTTTCGACGACGTCGAATTCGTCGTGAATCTCTCCGACCATTTGCTCGAGGATGTCTTCCATGCTCACCAAGCCAAGAATACTGCCAAATTCGTCAATCACCATCGCCACGCCGACGTGGCGCGTCCGGAACTCGAGAAGCAATTCACTGGCAGGCTTGGTTTCCGGCACGATCAGCACTTCGCGGAGGACGCGCCGCAGATCGAATGCCGGAGACGGAAGATTCTCTTCCAGGCGGCGCTCGCGGTCGAGAAGCACCCACAGCATGTCCTTGACGTGGACGAACCCGAGGATGTGATCCAGCGAGCCACGGTAAACGGGAATTCGAGACCGCTGCGAGGTGGCAAAGGCGCGCATCACTTCATCCAGATTGGATTCGATGGGCAGTGTGTGCATATCCGGGCGGGGCACCATGATCTCGCGCACTTGAATTTGCGAAAGCTCGATGGCGCTGAGAATGAATTTTTCTTCGCCCGGGGCAAGAAGGCCACGCTCGCGCGCCTGCTGGATCTGAATTTGCAGCTCTTCGGTGGAGTGGGCCATACCATGAACTTGCGGCAAAGAAACGCCCAGGGCCTTGACGATGGCGCGGGAAACGCCGTCCAGGAGAGCGATGATCCAATGAAAGGTGTTGAGGAACCAGCTGAAAGGGACAGCGGACGACAAGGCGATTCTTTCAGCGCGGGCCAGGCTCACGGTTTTGGGAACCAGCTCGCCAAGGACAACATGGAGTGCGCAGAGCAAGACAAACGCGATGGCCAGAGCGATCGCGTGAGCAAGCAGAAACATATGCGCTCCGGGCTTCCCCGTCCACAAGGACTCGAAAGCCTTGGCCAGGGTGGCTTCGCCGAGAGCGCCGATGGCCAGGCTGGTCAGAGTGATACCGAACTGAACGCCCGAAACGACGCGATGCAGCTCTCCGAGCAAAGCTTCTACCACGCGGGCGCGAGCATTTCCCTGGGCCACCAACTGGCGAATGCGGGACAAACGCACGGCCACAAGCGAGAATTCCGTGGCGGCGAAGAAACCGTTGAGCGCCACCAACACCAGCACGCCAATCAAGCGCACCACAAACATGGGTTAGACGATACTCCTACACCGATTGTAGCAGGACACGGGAGGAGCGCCGGCAAAGCAAGCCGCATGGAAGAACAGAGAAGACAGCGGAGATCAGAAAAGAGATGTTCCGGATGCAGGCAGCTTTTTTCCGAGACATGCAATCAGAATTTATAGAGGAGGGTTGACAGGCGGGTTGTCAAATTTCTAGGATATAGTTTCGCAATTTGTAGAGTGAGCGAAGCATCCGGCAGTTCACCGGCGTTGAATTCACCGGCGTTTCGGATTGCAGAAATTCTCTCCAAACTGAAAAATATGATTAAGGTAAGCGAACTTACAAAAAGGTACGCGCGAAATACGGCTGTCGATCACATCTCGTTCGAGGTGGAGAAGGGCCAGATCGTGGGGTTTCTTGGGCCCAACGGGGCGGGCAAAACCACCACGATGCGAATTTTGACGTGCTTCCTGCCCCCCTCTTCCGGGAGTGCTTCGGTGGCGGGGTTTGACGTCCTGGAGAAGCCGATGGAGGTGAAGAAGCGCATCGGCTACCTGCCAGAAACGCCGCCGCTGTACCCGGAGATGCGGACGACGGAATACCTGCTTTTCGTGGGAAAGCTGAAAGGGCTGTCCGGGACTGATTTGCGGCAGCGCGTAGAGACTGCGTGCGAGCGCTGCGCGATTACGGAGGTGAAAGACAAGCTGCTTGGCAAGCTATCCAAAGGCTACCGGCAGCGCGTGGGGCTGGCGCAG
>Ga0307479_10003937_pt1 | contig 13571 bp, 15 predicted proteins | sample atmos_gasesECM4C_FD_203743 | JGI IMG/M metagenome (GOLD analysis project Ga0307479, IMG submission 203743) | Hardwood forest soil microbial communities from Morgan-Monroe State Forest, Indiana, United States - atmos_gasesECM4C_515 | ecosystem: Environmental > Terrestrial > Soil > Temperate...
CGTCAATCTCGGTTTCGATGGCGGCTTCACCGGCCCTTCGCTGCCGCATTATCCGCTCGGCTGGACTCCGGATCCTGTTTTCGCGCCCGGCGGCACCGACGAAGAAAATTTCGTCGTCTGGGGCGCGGCCTATTCCATCGTCGGCAACGGCGCGACCGCCACGCGCGGGCTCATCACGCAAACCGCGGTGCAGGATTCTCTCGGCGCTCCACTGATTCAGGCGAATACCGACTACACGGTGCGCGCCCGGTGCGCTCGCAACTCGTTGCTCACCCAAGGCATTTTGCACGTGAACCTCTTCAGCGCCACCGCGGGAATCAACAGCACCGGCCTGCAACTCACTGCCGCGCTGCTCGCCACCACCTACGCCGAATTCACCGCGCAGCTCACCGCCCCGCTCGCCACCATTCCCAGTGATCTAGTCCTGCGCGTATACGCCGACACCACGCCCAATCAAAACGGCCAAATGTATATCGACAGCATTGAAATTTTTCCCACCGCGCAGCCGCTGAACACTTCACTGGTGCGCGCCAGCCGCGTCGAAGATCCCGAAAGCTACGACGGCATCGACGGCCTGCTAAGCATCGCCGAAAATAATGGCCAAGCCATTCGCGCCGCCTTCAAACTGCGCGAGCGCCTCTACTTTGTGAAGGAGCACTCACTGCACGCCACGCAGGACGACGGCGCCAACGAGCCTGCCTTGTGGTCGATCGCGGAGATCTCGCGCCGCCTCGGCACCCCTTCGGTCCGCGGCGTCGGCGTCGGCGAAGACTGGGTGGTGATCGCGCATCGCACTGGCCTGTACATTTTCAATGGCGGGGAGCCGATCAAAATCTCACAAGAAATTCAGCCCACCTGGAATCAAATCAATTGGCAGTACGGCCATACGCTGTGGGTTACGGTGGACACCAAAGAACGCCGCATTTTCGTCGGCGCGCCCATGGGCAGCGCCACTTCGCCGAACAAAATCCTGATGCTCGATTACCGCGACCTGGATTCCGCCGAAGACATCGCTGGCCGCCCACCAATCAACATCACCTTTACCGGTCGCAAGACCGCCACCGACAAGACGCGCAAGTGGTCGCCCTGGACCATCGCCGCTAATTCCTGCGCGCTTATCGAGCGCAGCGACGGCACCGCGCTCGTAGCCATGGGCGGCGGCAACCCCGGAGTGGGCGGAGGCGGTGCTACCGGCAAAGCGTATCAGCTCAGCGCCACGCAACTCTCCGACGACGGCACCGCCATCCCCAGCTACTACACCACGCACTATTTTCCCGAACGCGCCGTCGAGCAAGCCCTTAGCCTCGGCGCGCATCGCAAACTCTTCAGCTATCTAACCATGTACGTAGAAGGCGCAGGCTCGCTAGCCCTAACCAGCTTCACCAATTCCGCCAGCGCCCCGCAAGCCCAGCAAGCATTGCCGCTAAGCTCCCCAGCCGTAAAAGACTTGGAGCTGCCGATCAATGTCTTGGGAGAACGAGTAGCATTCCAGGTAAGCACAAATCAGTCCGGCGCCTGGTTCCGCCTACAAAAATTTACGCCGAGTTTGCGTATTGACCCGTGGTCCCCAGTCCGCGGCCTCAACTAATTTTGCGTTCTTCTTGTTTAGATTTTTTGAGGAATCGGTCGATTTGCCACAGGTAATACCAACAAGCAAGGCAAGCAAAAAGCGCCAGCCCTACAACGGGGAGGAGAACAAGAAAGAGTTCCTTGGGCATTAATGCTTACGGTAGCACAACTCGCTCCGCTGAAGGACCGCGATCCGTACTTATACGAAACGCTCACGAAGATTGTCTCTGCGGTGAACGCCACCAGCCAGCGCGCCGGCGTTGACCCCAGCGTTCCTGCGCCTGCGCCTTCGCCAATCGCCTCGGTCTCCGTGCAGGCCGCGAACGGCTGGTTCGACATCTCCATCGCCGATCCCTCCGACGCGCGTCCCGGCTTGTTTTATTTCGCGGAGTCCGACGTCACGCCCGCCTTCAGCGCCCCACGCGTCTATTTCCTCGGCGCATCGCGCAATCTCTACCTGCAGCTCGGCAATCAGACGCTGTACTGGCGCGCCTACTCGCAATACATCGGCTCGCTCGCGTCGACTCCCGTCGCCTTTGGCACGCCACCTACCGCCGTAGTGGGCGGCGGCGCAAGCGGTCCCGCGCCGCAGCCATCGCAAGGAAGCGGCGCCCAGCCCAACGGCCAAGTTCGCGGAGGCAACGGCTTCGGCGCCAACCTCGGCGCCCGCATCACAAAGCGGATCACCTTGTAGGGGCACGGGACACCCGTGCCCGTCAGGTAGCGGCCGATGTTTCTGGAGTGCGGTGGCTCGCCACAGCTTTCGAGGCCTACGCGATTTCCTACAACCGCGCCACGTGCCAAGTCCTTACTTAAAGTTCGATCGCAAAAGCGGCGACAAGTTCGCCGCACTCCAAAGTCTGATGCTCGTCCGCGAATACCGCGAATCCGATCTAGAGCAACTACGCGCCATCCACACGCGCCAAGGTTTCGATTACGCACTACCCGATCTCAGCAACCCGCTGTTCGTAACGAAAAAAATTCTGGCCGATGACGACACCATCGTCGGAGCCGCGCTGCTGCGCCTGACCGCCGAAGCGTACCTGCTGCTCGATCCCCGCGCCGGCACGCCGCGCCAACGTTGGCAATGGCTGCTCGCGCTGCACCACGCCACCGAACAAGACGCCTGGCAGCGTGGCCTGGAAGACGTGCACGCCTGGCTGCCGCCGCCCATCGCCGGCAAATTCGGCAAGCGCCTCGCGTGCCTGGGCTGGCAACGCGACGACACCTGGACGCCGTTCTGCCGAAAGCTGAACACGCCGCGCACCAAAGATTGAACCGCGCTAACGCGCAGAAAGAAGGACCGCAGTGCCAACGTACGCCAACACCTTTCCACCGTTCTGCATCGCACCGGGTGACCAATCCCAGGTGTGGACCACCGCCGATGGCAACCTCGCCAGCGGAACCAAGACGCAGCGCATCGCCATCACCGCGGGCGGTCCCGCCACGCGCGGCCGCTTGTCTCTGCGCGTCAGCTTCAGCGGCGCTCCCGGCGTAATCTCCTTACAGTTGCAAACCTCTGACACCGACGTCGACACCGACTACAACAACGAAGGCGCGGCCATCACCGCCGTAAACGCCAGCAACGTCGCGCGCTCCGAATACGCCAACGTAGCCGCGAAATTCGCGCGACTCCTGGCCACGACGGTAACCAACGCCGTGACCGCCACCGTAGAACTCGCGGCCTGATGCCACGGTAGCAATCGATTCGCGCACACAAAGGAGAACTCATGCCCAACACCACGCAATCCGCTTCCTGGGACTTCAATCCCGGCGACCCCGTCCACCTCTCCGCGACATTCAGCTTCGACACCGAAGACACGCAAGACGCCGCGCCAGTAGCCGCCGCGTTAGCGGCAATTCAAGCCCGTTTAGCCACTGCGGTGCTGAGCGCCACGCAATCCGACGGCGCCACAATTTCCATCACCATAACCATCTGAGTTCCCATGTAGGGGCACGGGACACCCGTGCCCGTCCCAGGCGTCTACAGGTCAACGACCTTGACCGTCCAAGTCTCGATTTTCGCTTTTCGCTTTCGCGTTTCGATTTCCCAATTTCGCTCCCCAGGAGGTACCCATGGGCCGTGGCGCTCAAGCACAAACGCAGCAACTCACCGATCAGCAACTGGCTAGCATCAACGCTCTCAATCAGCAACTGCTCGGCAATCAGCGGCAGCTCGGCAATTCGCTAGTGCCGCAATTCCAAAGCATCGCCAATAATCCCGGCCTAAGTCCTGCCGACAAAGCCGCGGTCACTGCCCAGTCGCAAGGCGCGTTGGGCAGCGCCTTCGACGCGTTGCAACAATCCGCCGCCAATCGAGTCGCGCGCACGGGCAACTCCGCCGGCTTCGCCGATCTTACCGACAACCTCGCGCGCCAGAAGGGAATCGCGGAAGGGAATCAAGCTCAGCAAAATCAGCTAGCCTTCAGCAACACCGCCTTCCAGCGACAAATGGCCGCGCTGCAAGGTCTCTCCGGCCTCTTCGGCGTGGACACCAATCTCCTCGGGCGCACCCTCGGCATTCCCTCCGAGCTGCTCAGCGCCCGCGCCAACGCCTCCCGCCCCTCCGGCTTCTTCACCTCGCTAGGCTCCAGCCTCGGCGGCACCCTAGGCGGCCTACCCGGCCTCTTCCTGTAAACCAGTAGCACAGCCACTCTTGGCTGTGCGCGGTGTCAACATCCACTCGGCGCCAAATCGCGCCGGCAAGAGTGCCCGTGATACCAAGGACCTTCCAATGCCACACGGCTTTACTTGGCTCGCCACGCTCATCCCAGTCTTCGTTGATCGCATACGCAACCGTCCAGAACGCGTCGGGAAAATTGATCGCCGTAAACTTGAACTGTATCGCTGGCTCCGAACTCGCGGTCACCGGACGGTGCCACAGCGCGGCAGCGCAGAGGACCACGCATACGGTCAACAGTGCCGCCTTTACCGCCGAGCTGGTTAAACGTGGTTGCACCAGGAATTTCGAGAAATTGGACATGGCAGCGATTCCTTTCCTTTCTGTACGGACCCCGCCGTGCGCAGCAACACACGCGTCGGCAAGTTGATGTTCATGCGTTCTACTTGAGCGGCCGGGATCGAAGGTGGACCTGCGAGAAGGGAAGGGATTCAGACCCGTTTTGAGGTACTCCAGGGCAAACGACTTCGCCCATCGCCGCGGGTTTTGAGGGTCGGGCGGGTTACTCAGGTGCCGGGACAACAAGGGTCGAGGTTAAGACAACCCACTCCGTCCTCAGAAGTGGTCTTCCATTTGACTCAGGAGGACAGCCCATCGCCACGTTACGTAATCACGGTCTGTAAGAATGGTCGCGTGCCTGGGCACACAGCGCAGAAGCGCACTCCTGCGCCGCATTAGGGTTTCACGAGCAAGTAGAGCCGGGGATTAGTTAGTCGCTGACCGAAATAAATCGGTTGAGGTTACAACCAACCACATCCGTCCTGAGTGAGAGAGTTCCCACTTCGATTTGAGAGCTGCGAGGACGGATTGCTGGATGCCCTGTAGGGCAACAAACACTGTCGTTATACCACGACGCGCTCAATTGTCGATTGGGACATCTCTGTACCTACAAGGGCTGGATGCCTGTACGAAATTGGAATGAAAGGGAAGTACCGCACCTCGAAATCGGATGGCCGTTCCACCACAACTCATCGCGCTCGCACACAAGGCCGCCGCAGCGCAATCCCTCGATCCCGCGCTGGTCTGCGCGGTCATCGAGCAAGAGTCGGCCTGGAATACCTGGGCCATGCGCTACGAGCCGCTGTTCTTCGCCAAGTACGTCGCATCCTTATATACGAATAACAAAATCAGCGCGACGGAAGCTTACTCCCGCGGTTTTTCCTGGGGCCTGATGCAAGTGATGGGGCAAGTTGCCCGCGAAACTGGTTTCGATGCCCTGTTTCTTTCCGCGCTCTGCGATCCCGAACAAGGTTTGGCCATCGGCTGCAAAGTCCTGCGCAAGAAAATCGACGCCAGCGCCGGTGACACCATCCGCGGCCTGCTAGCCTGGAACGGCGGCTCCAACCCCGCCTACCCAGTTCAAGTCCTGGCCCGCAAACCGCATTATCTGTAACGGAATTAGTCCCGCAGGGACGGCCGAAAGTAGCCCAGCACGGTTCACGCCTTTACGAACCACGCTGGGTTATCCAACCAAAACAGGGTCCGAGTCCCGCGAAGGGCGACTGAGCCTTCTCCAATATTGTTCCGTGCGTTTGTGGAACGAAATCGAACACACAACACCATGCTCAAATCATTCCCATTCCGTCTCGCCGAATACCTTATCGCCGCGGCCTTCGCCATCGCTATCGTCGCCGCCTGGCGCGCCGACCGCCGCGACACCGCCAAGCTAACCGCCGACCTGGCCGCCGCCAAACAATCCCTAACTGAAGCCACCACTCGCCAGCACGACCGCGACGCTCAACTCCTGCAAACCTTGGCCACCCTCGCCGCGGAAAAGCGCACCATCATCACGCCAACCGAAATCCTCCGCGACTTACCCAAACAAATCCCGTTACCCTCGCCGATAACCTTGGAATCCCCGTCGCAGTCATGCGCCGCGCTGGGTTTCATGGAGTGCGGCGGTCGAGCCGCCGCTTTGACAACCGGGCCAAACCACCGAATTACGATGACCGCCACCGAACCAGGCGCGACAGGGAAGAAATCAACGACGCCAGACCAAGCCATAATCCCCACCGTCGACCTAAAACCACTCTACGACTTCGCCATCGACTGCAAGACCTGCCAAGCCAAGCTAGCCGCCGCCCAGGCCGATCTAACCGACGAGCGCGCCAAGACCACCGTGCTTGCCCACGAGCGCGACGAAGCCGTCCGCGCGGCCAAAGGCGGCAGCCTCCTCCGCCGCATAACTCGCAACGCCAAATGGCTAGCCATAGGCGCCCTGGCCGGAGCCGTAGCGGCAACAGCCCGCCGCTAAGCGCAGTGATTTGTCGGCGCCGGTCAGTCGTCGACGTCACGCGGGCCGCGCCCGTGCAGTTGTAGGGGCACGGGACACCCGTGCCCGTCCGCGGTTTTTCCTAGGGACGCAGCTTTATCCCAAGCGCAGTCGAGGGAACGCAGCGCCCCAAACGCCCAGACGCAAGCAAGGAGCCGCATTTTCCCGTTCGCAATCTCTCCCCAAGCTGAGAGGAGCCTGGCGCACCCCCCGCGCCAGCCTCCTCTCAGCCCTCAAACAACCTGATAAACAAACAAGGAGCTAACACACAGTCAAACACTAAAGGTCCGCATTCACTCTAGGGAGAGAGAGCGCCCTGAATCCGTTGTTGAGAGGCGTCTTGGATGGAATGCTGCCGGAGCCAAACCGCAGCGCACCCGGCCCCCGACATCGAAAAACCTGTGGATAACGAAAAGAATGCCCTTGACATCGCGTCGTATAAGTTATATTATGTTTACTACGAAATCTCCCGCATTCCTTTTCTTCCACAATCCCGGCAATAAAGTCTTTGACAACTGACCGGTAAGCACTCTGCCCTATCCCAAGCCTGTCTTGTTGCTCCCCGTAGGGGCGGCAGCACCGCTGCGCCCTCAACGCCCAGGCCTGAGCAAAGACAGATAAATTTTCAGTTCGTTGGTTAGCCAAGCTCGCGGCCGTGAAAGGCGAGTTAATTTTTGGTAGGTTTCTGTTGTGCAAGTTCGTACTGAATGTATTGCTCAAGCAACCGCTGGTCAGCACCGATCAAGCGCCGCCCGTTCACAAAGACCGTCGGCGTGCTGCTGACCTCCAGCTGTTGACCATTCTCCCGGCTAGCGTCCACCGCGGCTCCGGCTTCCGGGCTGGCCATGCAAGCCTTGAATCCGTCAGGATTCAACCCCGCCTGCGCCGCAAAGTCTGTCATCTTCGACCAGGCATTCGACGCCGATATGATCTCCTGCTGGTCATAAATAGAGTCATAGACCTTCCAGAACGCCTTGGGGTCCTGCTGGTAAGCGCAACGGCCCGCCAGCGCCGCCGTCCGCGCCCAAGGGTGCAAGGACTCGATCGGAAAATCCTTGAATACAACGCGAACTTGCGGATAGTTCGGCAGCATGCCGCGCAGCACATCATGCAGGGTGCGGCAAACCGGGCATTGGAAGTCCGAAAACTCCACCAGGGTCACCGGGGCCTTGGGGTCGCCTAGCGCCGGCGCATCCTTCATCTGGATATGCGCGCGCGCCTCGGCCAGCGGATCCTTGGACAGATCGGAGACTTCGCCGCGCACCAGATACTTGCCATCCTTGCTGATGTAAAATTTCGCCGTCTGCGTATGCTCGCCGTCCTTCAAATCGATGGTCATCTCCAGCAATCCCGGCACTTCGCTCTCCCGCGGCGCCGAAACGGTAAGCTGCATCTCCGGCCCAAACGCGTATAGATTCCGCAGGTACGCCTCCACATTCTTCTGTAGCGGTGTCGTCGCGGAGGAAGCAGGCGGTTGCTTGGACGTCGAGGTTGGCGACTGCCCGTGCGCAGGCGTACCCGCCAGCACCGCCAGTCCGAATAGGACGCTCATCAACGCCGGATAAGTTCGTGTTCGCAATGTGACCTCGTATGTGGAGTGCGGCGGCTAGCCGCCGCTTTTACGGCGTAAGCAACCCCAAACTGTAATGAATCCAGCAAAACGCAGCACTGAAACAGCTACGGCACTTGCACTTGCTACGGCACAAATCGCTGCGCAATAGGGAACGGGCGCCCAAATCCAAACGCCCGCGAAGTAATCTTCAATCCCGGCGCCGCCTGTTTGCGCTTATATTCGTTGCGGTCGACCAGCAACGCAATCTCCCGCACCAGCTTCAGATCGAACCCATACTTGTCAGCAATCTCCTGCGGACTCCGCAAATCCTCGATATAAGCCTTCAGGATGCGGTCCAGGACGTCATAGGGCGGCAAGCTATCCTCATCCCTCTGGTCCGGCCGCAGCTCCGCCGAAGGCGGCTTCTCAATCGTCGAAACGGGAATCACTTCCCTTTCGCGATTAATCCAATTGGCCAGCTCGTAGACCATCAGCTTCGGCACATCCGATATCACCGCAAGTCCGCCGGCCATATCTCCGTACAAAGTGCAGTAGCCCACCGCCAGCTCCGACTTGTTTCCGGTGCTCAGCAGCATCGAGCCAAACTTGTTCGACAGCGCCATCAGATAATTTCCGCGGATGCGCGCCTGGATATTTTCCTCGGCTACGTCCGGAGCCCGCGTGCCAAACGCCGGAGCCAGCGCCTTTCGATACGAATCAAACACTTCGCTAATCGGAACGGTGATCAACTCGATGCCCAGGTTCTTCGCCAGCGTTCGAGCGTCCTGCTTGCTACCCTCGCTGGAAAATGGCCCCGGCATGGATACGCCTTGCACGTTCTCGGCGCCCAGCGCGTCCACCGCAATAGACGCCACCACCGCCGAATCAATGCCCCCGCTCAGCCCGACCAGCACTTTCTTGAATCCGCATTTGGAAACGTAATCGCGCGTTCCCACCACCAGCGCCCGGTAAGCGTATTCAATCTCTTCCGGCGGCTGCGGATGAAATTCGCCTTCTCCGGTCTCCGTGTCGAAGAGCACCAAATCTTCCTCAAACGCCAGCGCCTGCGCGGCCACTCTGCCGTCCGCGGTCACCGCCATGCTCGCGCCATCAAAAATCAAGCTGTCGTCGCCGCCGACCTGGTTCACATAAATCACTGGCCGTTTGTGAGTCATGGCTATAGAGCGCAGCATCTCGGTTCGCAGCGTCCGCTTATTTATTGTGTAGGGAGAAGCCGAAATATTCAGCAGCAGGGTAGTTCCCTGCGCGATCAGCTCAGTAACCGGATCCCGCTCATAACGCAGCTCCGCCCAGAAATTCTTATCGTTCCAGACGTCCTCGCAAATCGTGATGCCCAAATTGTAGTCGCCAAATCCATACGTCGACTGCTTTTCCGCTGGCTGAAAATAGCGCGATTCGTCGAACACATCGTAGGTAGGCAGCAGCATCTTGCTCTGCTCAAAAACAATGCGCCCGCCGCACAGCAATGCCGCTTTATTCGCAATCGATTTGCCCGAGCCATTCTTCACTCGCCCGGCGTAACCGACAATCGCCGGCAGCGGCAACTTCCCTGCCAACGCCTTTAACTCTTTTAGATTGCGATCGATAAACGCAGGACGTTCCAGCAGGTCCAGCGGCAAATAGCCGCACAGGCAAAGCTCCGAAAAAACCGCCAGCTTCGCGCCGCGAGCTTGCGCCTGCTCCGCCAACTTCAAAATGCGTGCGGAGTTCCCTGCAAAGTCCCCAATGGTGGGATTAAACTGCGCGAGAGCTATCTTCATGCTGGCCCTTTAGAATAAGGTCCCATCGCCCAGATTGCAATTGCCCCAAACGCGTGATACCAAACCTGTAGCTCGGGTCCGCTTTTTGGACCCGAGGCCTTTAGTCAGCCGATTCCAAGGTCTAACTCAGCGCCTTCTGCGCAATCAAACTAGCAATTCCCTTCCCAGCCCGCAGCTCCCGATAAAACAAATGCCGCAGCGCAGGAAATGCAGTCCGCAGCTCGCCCAATTCCAGCAGATACTTCGGATTCCGCGGCCCGCCCGCAAAATCCAGCTGCGCAACCGTGTACGTCTCGAACAAAAGCATTCCACGCGGCGCCAGAGTTCGCTCCATCTGCGAAAAAAGCGATCGCTGCAAATAGTTCACGCAGATCACCAGCGAAAACGTTTCCGAAGGCAGGCTCACCTCTTCCAGATCGGCCTGCCACAGCTGAATCCCATGCCGCCGGTTGGTAATCTGCCCCGCGCGCTTGATATGCGTAGCCGCGCAGTGCGAATAAAGCGCTCGCTTCTCAAGAATCTCCAGCGCCACGCTTGAGGAATCCACCGCGGTCACCGCCTGCTGCCGGCCCGCCAACAGCAAAGTGTGCCGCCCCGTCCCGCAAGCCAGGTCCAATGCCGCACCAACCGGCAGCAGCGGAAGCAGTTCTCGCACGAAACCCGCAGGCTCCGCTGGCGGTTCTTCCGCAGCCGCCCGATGCTTCGCGTCCCATTCCGATGGGCCCCTGGAAATAGGCAGGATTGACATAAAAAAGGCTCCTGAACGTGTTATCCAGGAGCCTAAAAACTCTCAGCCAGAGCGATCACTCGGGCGATAAAAACTAAACGCTGAACGAGCTGCCGCACCCGCAGGTGCTCTTCACATTGGGGTTATTGAACTTGAATCCCGCCCCTTCCAGCGTCTCGATATAATCGATCTCCACACCCTCGAGATACATCGAGCTCATCTGGTCGACGGCCACTTTAAGTCCGTTGAAATCCAACAGTTCGTCCGTGTCGTTGGTCTGGTTCTCAAACGCCATGTGATACTGAAAACCCGAACAGCCTCCACCAACCACCGCAACGCGCAGCGCCACCGGCACCGGGCTCTGCATCTGCATGATTTCCTTCACTTTGGTACTAGCAACCGGCGTCAAACTAATCATGATTCCTTTCGCCTCCGCCAGCGGCCCCTGGCCACCAGCAATCTACATCCTCATTATAACAGAACCTTATTTTGCCTGCACAAGCACAGTTCTAGGCTTTTCCCGTAGGGGCACAGCACGCCGCGCCCCAGCTCGGCAAGCTATAAACGTCAAGCAACCAACGCATAGCCTTTCGACAACCATTTGCCCTTCGCTTACAATACGATGCAGCCATGCGACACAAAGTCACGTTAATTCCCGGCGAAGGCATCGGTCCCGAAGTCGCGGCCGCCACCAAGCGCGTCATCGATGCCGCCGGCGTCCAGATCGACTGGGAAGAGCTCGCCGCCCGCACCGACAGCGCCACCGAAGCCGGCCAGCTCGTCAATCAGGGCGCCATCGATTCGGTACGGCGCAATCGTGTTGCCCTGAAAGGGCCAACTGGCACAGCCATTGCCGGAGGCGCTCCCAGCGTCAACGTGGCACTGCGCAAAGCACTGGACCTCTACGCCAACCTCCGTCCCGTCAAGAATTTACCCGGCGTCAAATCGCGCTTTGAAGGCGTAGATATAGTCTTGGTCCGCGAAAATACCGAGGATCTCTACTCCGGCCTGGAGCACGAAGTGGTTCCCGGCGTCGTGGAAAGCCTGAAAATCATCACCGAACGCGCCTCCACCCGCATCGCGCGCTTCGCCTTTGAATATGCCAAGCGCAGCAGCCGCAAGAAAATTCACGCCATCCACAAAGCCAATATCATGAAGCTGAGTGACGGCCTCTTCCTGAAATCGCTACGTGCCGTAGCCGAAAAATACAAAGATATCGAATACAAAGAACTCATCGTCGACAACGCCTGCATGCAAATGGTCCTCGACCCCCAGCAGTTCGACATGCTCCTGCTCCCCAATCTCTACGGCGACGTGATGAGCGATTTAGCCGCCGGCTTGGTAGGCGGCCTGGGCGTGGTTCCCAGCGGCAACATCGGCGACGAGTGCGCCATGTTCGAGGCCGTCCACGGCACCGCGCCCGACATAGCCGGCAAAGGCCTCGCCAACCCGACCGCCCTGCTAATGAGCGGCATAATGATGCTAGATCACCTGAACGAGCGCCCCGCCGCCCGCCGCATCGAAGCCGCCCTGCACCGCGTCTACCGCGAAGGCAAGCACGCCACCCGCGACCTAGGCGGCAAAGCCACCACCGCAGAATTCACCGAAGCCGTGATAGCCGCCCTACCGGTAGCCGCCGCGGCATAAAACCGGACCAGGATACAAAATGTTGGGACGTCCCTGTAGCGCAGGGCGCAGTCTTCGGAGCCCTGCGGCTTTTCGGAAGCATGGGCAGGATCGATAACGGGGAAAATCGCCGGACTAAAATCGCCGGACTAAAATCGCGTAAATTCCGCCGGCCGATAAATCTGGTAAACCATCAAATACACGATCACCCCGGTCACGCTGACGTAAAACCACAACGGCAATGTCCAGCGCGCAATGATCCGGTGCCGGTCAAACTTTTCCAGCCACGCCCGCCGCAAGGTAACCAAAATCATCGGCACAATCACCACCGCAAGCACGGTGTGCGTGGTCAATAAAACGAAATACACTGGCCGAATCCAACCCTGCCCCTGAAACGCCACATGGCCAACGCGATAGTGATACAGCAGATAGGAACCCAGAAACACCGAGGAAACCGCAAATGCGGCAATCATAAACGCCTTGTGCACCGCGATTTTGCCGCTGCGAATCGCCACGTATCCGCACGCCAACAGCACCGCGCTAGCGCCATTCAGCGAAGCATTCAGCGCTGCATGAGAAAGCATCGGTCGGTTTCCTCAGAACTCTAAATCAGTGCAGGACCTTGTCGTAGACCATAAGCGCGAGCAGCAAAGGAATGTACGCCACGGTAGCATGCATAAGCCACTTGGCTTGCGAATTCGTCTTCGCGCCGGCCGCCCATACACACACTTGCAATAGCGCCACGCTAAGCGCCAGCGCTCCAAAGAAGTAAATCATTCCAGCGATCCCGGCAACCGCCGGCAGCAAGCTGAACCCGACAAGCGCGACCGCCGTCGCCAAAATTTGCCGGAACGTGCGCGAGCCTTCCGGATCGACCACCGGCAGCATTAGAATCCCGGCCCGCGCGTAATCTTCCCGATACATCCAGGCGATGGCATGAAAATGCGGAAATTGCCAGAAGAACAGAATCGCGAACAGCAGCCAAGCCCCCAAGTCGAGCCGGCCCGATGCCGCCACCCAGCCAATCATCGGCGGAATCGCCCCCGGAAACGCACCTACAAACGTCGCCCACACCGTGCGCTTCTTCAAAGGAGTGTACGCCAGCAAATAGCCGAGGCAAGTGATCACGCCCAGCGCCGCGGCAAGGACCCCCGCCGCGAAATACAAATACACCGCACCCGCGATCGACAGCGCAATTCCATACACCAACGCCTGCCGCGGCTTCAACACGCCGCTCGGCAGCGGTCGCGAAGCCGTCCTCCGCATCAACCGGTCCGATTCGCGCTCCACATAATGATTTAGCGCCGCCGTGCCTCCCGCGATCAGCATCGTGCCAAAAACGGTATGCACCATGTGCAGCCAAT
>Ga0307479_10003938_pt1 | contig 13565 bp, 10 predicted proteins | sample atmos_gasesECM4C_FD_203743 | JGI IMG/M metagenome (GOLD analysis project Ga0307479, IMG submission 203743) | Hardwood forest soil microbial communities from Morgan-Monroe State Forest, Indiana, United States - atmos_gasesECM4C_515 | ecosystem: Environmental > Terrestrial > Soil > Temperate...
AAGGATGTTGAGAAGACGTTGCTTTGCCTGCCAGGCGTGACGATGGCGAACGAGAAATCCAGCCCAGGCGCCAACAATTCCCATCACACAACCGGATGCGCCAACGAGCTCGGCCGGCCGCACAATCTTTAACAAGGTCAGCAACACAACGCCCGCGGTAGATCCAACTCCGGCAATCATATAGCAGAAGGCGAATCGCACGGCGCCGATCGTTTGCTCCAGCGGCGGGCCAAGCACATAAAGAGCGAAAAGATTAAAAATGAGATGGAGCAGGTTGTAATGGAGAAAGAGCGCGGTGAAGAGTCGCCAAAATTCGCCTTTGCTGATGACCGCGAAGAAATCGAGCGCGCCGAGTCGATGCAACGTGACCGGACTGGTCAACGCTCCTCTCCAGAGCTCGACACAAAACGCGAGGATGTTGAGCAGGATCAGAATGCCGACGACAGGAGCATGACGTAATCGCCCAGACGGGTCTGGCGGGGCATTCTCGGCGTAGATCTCGTCGCCGGGACGTGCGCGCAATTCCAGTCTTCGATAAAGTTGAAGCTGATCACGGACCTGCGCCGTTGGATGCAAGAACTTGAGCGCCGTTGTGAGTCGTCTCGCCGATTGGTAACGGCCGTGGTCGGCGAGTTGCGACGCTTTTCGCAAGCCGACTGCAGGCAAAAATAGAAGCGCCAACCAGGCGCCGCCTCCCACGTAACCGGCATATTCACGAAAGAACAGCCAAGCAACGCCAGTGATGACGAGCACGATCATCGCGGCAATTCGCCATCCGCGAAAAATTCCGCCGGGCCGCCAAGCTCGCGCCAGCACCAGCAGCGGTGAAATCACTGCGATAAAGAGAAAAATGTGGTTCAAGTCCACGACGCTGAAAGTTTGAGGTTCGACTTTTGATGTTTGAAGTCAAACGCCGATGGCTATTGTCGATCTTACATTATGCGAATCACGGTGACTGATTATCTCGAGGTTGTTTCCTCATGGTGTTTTTGGTCGGAGCCGACCTGGGCGGAATTGAAAAGACGCTACGACGGCCGCGTTGAGTTTCAGTGGAAGATCGCGCTGATGGATCCGAGCGGCTTACCGACTTCGCGTGAGCAGGAGCAGTGGTTCTACCGCCGCAGCGGAATGATGATGCGTTCCCCATTCATGCTTCGGACCGATTGGTACGACCCGACTTTAAAGGAATGGCTTGCCCCAAATGCCGTGGCCGAAGGGGCCAAAGACTTTGGTGTGACGGATGACCGCGTTCGCCTTGCACTCGCGCACGCGGCGTTGCGGGAAGGAAAGAAAGTGAGCGATTGGAACGTCGCCGTTGAAGTCGGCGCAGCTGCGGGCAATCTGGAAAAAAAGAAATTGCTCGAGGCGGCGCAATCCTCCGCGGTGGAAAAGCGGATCCGGGCAAGCACCGCCGAATTCCACGCCATGCAGATCACGCAGCGACCTTCTTTTGTTATCGACACCGAAATCGGAGACCGCGCGATCTTTTCCGGAGTGGTGAAACTCGAGCCGCTGGCGGCGACGCTCGATAGCATGTTGGATGACGCAACCGCCTACGCGGCGCACAAGGCGCATTTCGGCGATCCGCCGTCGAAATGAGTTGTAGGCGCGCGCCTTGCTTCGTAATAATCGCAACCGATAACGAGATTCATCTTGCCAGCACTGAAATGTTGCCTACAACTTCCCTTCGGCTCGCGACTAATGAAGCGGGCACTTCGTGGCGGTCATCGCAGCCGTGGCGAAGCAGGGTGCATCGGCGTTGTGCGAAAGTGAACGTTGATTATGCGATGAAAGAAACACCGGCGAAATGGCGCACTCCCGCTTCGCTGTCCAGGAGATCAGACTAATCTGCAATCGCAAATTCGTGTAAACGGCCGCATTCGCGCTCGCGAAGTCCGGGTCATTTTGGGAACGAGCGGCCAACAGCTCGGCGTCATGAAATTGTCGGATGCCTTGCGTGAAGCGCAGGGTCGCGGTCTCGATCTGGTCGAAGTCGCGCCGACCGCCAACCCCCCGGTTTGTAAAATCGTTTCGCTCGGAAAATTTCGTTACGATCTTTCCAAGCACGACAAGGACAAAAAAGCCGGCGGTGCGAAACTGAAGGAAATCAAGTTTCGGGTCAATATCGACGAGCACGATTATCTGACCAAGGTTCGCCACGGTGAGGAATTTCTCGAGCGTGGCAACAAAGTCCGGGTGCAGCTTCAATTCCGTGGCCGCGAAATGGCGCACCAGGAATTCGGAATGCAGTTGGTTCACAAGGTGCGCGACGATCTTTCCGGAATGTCGCAGGTGGAAATGGAACCGAAGATCACCGGGCGCAATATCACCATGACTTTGACGCCGCTGCCGGCCAATCGCCGGAAGCGACGGTTCCTGCCTCCTCCGAAAGAGGAAACCGACGCCGTCGCCGATTCCCGGAACGGCAGCAAGTCCTGAACGGCGCTAAACCGGATCGGGACTACGGTTTCTTTTTTGGAGGTGCCGGTGGGGCCGCTACCCCAGGCGCATTGGATGAAGCAGCCGGCGCCGTCGCTGACTGAATTTTTTGCAAGCGCTGTTTGCGTTCCACGGCTTCTTTGTTCTTCGAATTGATCTTTAATGCAGCGTCGGTTTCAGCCATTGAGTTCTGCAAGTCGCCGCGCAGCTCGTAAATGTAGCCCCGATAAAGACGATACTTGATCTCGCCTGGGTTCGCCTTTATCGCCAGCTCGTAATCAGCCAACGCTCTGTCGTAATCGTTGATCTTCATTTCGATCGCCGCGCGTTGCTCGTAAGCCCGAGCGTCCGGTTTGATTTTTAATGCTTCATCCAAGTCGTTGAGCGCGTCCTGGAATCGTTGATCGTTGGCGTAGGAAAACGCGCGCTGCTGGTAGGCGATCGCAAGATTGGCGGTGTACTTGCGGTCCATCTCGGCGGCCTTGCGAAAACCGTCGATGGCTTTGTTCCAATCCTGGTCTTTGGCCGCTTGCGCAGCTTCCCGGGCGATCTTTGCAGCTTGAGCATTTCCCTCTTGCTGGGCGGATTGAGCAATCGAAAGGCCGAGCGTGGTAGCGAGGCAGAGTGCAAACAATGTTTTCATGGTTAGCGGTTGTTGACGGTCAGCTTGACGAAACAATTCGAAATTGGCGATCACAATTGTTCTGTCAAACCGCCACTACGTTTGTTCCGGGGTGGGAGACTGTTCGTTGTCGACCTTAGGTTCGGGTTCGCTCGACGGTTGGGCAGGCCCGGGCTCATCCATCCGAGTGATCCGAAGGGCGCGTCCGCTCTTTTCATCAATCTCGACCAAGGCCCCATGCAATCGCACTTCGCCGGCTGCGACTGGAAACGAAGCCGGCATGTTCGAGACGAACCGGTCCAGAATCGGTTCGATCGTGCGGCCAAGAATCGAATAAACCGGGCCGCACATCCCCGCGTCGCATAAAAACGCTGTCCCGCCGGGAAGAATTTGCTCGTCCGCGGTTTGAACATGGGTGTGAGTGCCGATAACAGCGGAAACTTTTCCGTCCAGAAAATGCCCCATCGCAATTTTCTCGCTCGTGGTTTCGCCATGAACATCGACAACGATGTTTGGAGTTTCTTCGCGGATTTTGGCAACACTTTCTTCGATCGTTCGAAATGGGTTGTCCAAAATCGGCTGCATAAACGTGCGGCATTGGACGTTGATCACGCCGATTTTGCCCTTCGACGTTTCGAGCACAATTGACCCGTTTCCGGGCGCGCCGGCGGGATAATTTAGCGGCCGGAGCAATCGCGGCTCGGTGTCGATGAATGAGAGAATATCTTTCTGGTCCCAAATGTGATCGCCGGTGGTGACGACTGAAACTCCAGCTCGCAAGAGATCGATTGTAATTTTTCCCGTGATGCCGCGGCCGCCCGCGGCGTTTTCGCCATTCACCACAATAAAATCGAGGCTGTGCTGTTCCTTTAATTCGGGAAGCCGGGCGATGACTGCGTTGCGCCCGGGCTCGCCCACGATGTCACCGAAAAAAAGAACCTTTAGCATTGAACAAGATCGTATTGAAGAGGTTCAAAACGTCGATGCGAAATAAATGACGAATGCCAAAATGACGAATGACGAAGTAAACTCGAACGAAAGAGGGCGAACCCCAGTTGCTCGTCATTCGTGGTTGATCATTCCTTCGCCATTCGTGATTCGTGCTTCGTCATTCCTCTCCCTCGCATTGTTGGCGTTTCCGGCAACCGGCAGATCCGCCGATAACCTCGGCGTTCTTGGCAGCAAACCTAAGTGGAGCGTGCTGGAAAATTATCAGGGCACCATTACCCACGACGAATTCGCGCACCGCATCAACGACGTCTATTGCACGCACGGAATCCCCAACGACGTGATCAAGATCGACAACGACGCCGCGCAGATTCTAACCAATCGCGAATCGCATAATGTTTTTACTTTGCGCTTCGCGCCGGATGCCAATTCGAAGGCACGCGTTCCGCGACTTTGGCGGCCGGCGAAATCTTTATCGACGGCCAAAGCGAACAAGCCGCTTAAAGGATTGCGCGTCGCGCTCGATCCGGGCCACCTCGGCGGCAAATGGGCGAAGATGGAAGAGCGCTGGTTTCAAGTGGGTAACACCAAACCGGTGACGGAAGGCGATCTCACTCTGCACGTGTCGAGGATGCTCGCTTGGCGATTGCGAAAACTGGGCGCTACCGTTTTGTTCGTCCGGAACAGCACGGACCCGGTCACTCCGAAGCGGCCGGGCGATTTCAAGGAGCTCGCCCGAAAAATTCTGATTAAGAACGGCCTGCCTCAGCCGCGGCCGGATGTTCTCGATCCAAAAGATCCCGAAAAAGAGAAAACGATTCGATGGCAGAGCGAAATGCTTTTCTATCGCTACAGCGAGATCCGTTGCCGCGCCGTGCTCGTGAACACCAAGCTGCATCCGGATCTGGTGGTTTGTCTGCATTTCAATGCCGAAGGCTGGGGGGATCCGGGCAACCCGATTTTGATCGACAACAATCATCTCCATCTGCTGGTGAACGGTTCGTATTTGCAGGACGAACTCGATCTCGACGATGAACGATTTGAAATGATCCGGCGTTTGCTCAGCCGTGCTTACGACGAGGAGTTGGCGATCGCCGACACGGCGGCGGTTTCAATGGCGAAAGCGACCGGCCTTCCGCCTTATCAATATCCGACCACGCTCACTACGACTAAAGTTGGATCGAGCGGATACGTTTACGCGCGCAATTTGTTGGCCACGCGGCTTTATCGGTGCCCGGTGGTTTACTGCGAACCCTACGTCATGAACAGCAAAGATGGATTTGCGCGGATTGAGGCGGGCGATTACGAAGGCACCAAGGAAATCAACGGCGTCCAACGCAAAAGTATTTTTCGCGAATACGCGGACAGCGTGGCCGAAGGATTATCTGAATATTATCGCAACGCGCGCGGTTTATAACGCTTCGATTGCTTCGCGGATATCGTCCATCGTCACGTCGCGTGACACGTAGGCCGACCCGATCTTGGGCGTAACCACGAAACGGATGTCGCCTTGCTCGAACTTTTTGTCGAACTTGAGCGCGTCGAGGATCTTCTGGTGCGGAAAATCTACCGGCAGCCGTGTGGGCAAACCGAAACGTTGGAGAAGATCTCCAACCGCAGCTAACTCCGCCGCCGGCAAACCAGCTTTCTTTGCTGAAATCGCGCACGCGGCAATGATCCCAAGACTCACCGCTTCGCCGTGCAAAAATGTTTCGTAATTACCGGCGCGCTCAATCCCGTGGCCGATCGTATGTCCAAAGTTCAACAGCGCGCGTTGGCCCGTTCGATCAAATTCGTCCTTTGCCACGATGTTGGATTTAATTTCAACATTGCGTTGAACGAGTGTTTGTAGGCTAAGCGCGTCGCTGGCCGTCTCGTTTTTCAATTCCCGGAACATTTTCGCGTCGGCGATGACCGCGTGCTTGATGATTTCGGCGAATCCCTGACGGAGGACGCGTCGTGGCAACGTTTTTAAAACATCGATATCGTCGATGACCAGCGACGGCCGATGAAACGTTCCGAGTAAGTTTTTCCCAGCGATCGTATTCACGCCGGTCTTGCCGCCGATCGAGCTGTCCACCATCGCCAGAAGCGTAGTCGGGATTTGCAGGTGGGGAACGCCGCGTTCAAAAATCGCGGCCGCAAATCCCGAAAGATCGCCAATCATCCCGCCGCCCACGCCAATGACGACCGATTGTCGATCCAGGCCGGTGAGGAGCATTTTCTCGCAAATCGCGCCGGCTTGCTCGAGCGTCTTTGAGTGTTCGCCAGCCTGAATGCTGATCAGCGTTGGTTCAAAGCCGGTCGCGTGCAGACTTTTTTGAATCACGTTAGCAAAATGCGGCGCAACGTTCGTGTCGGAAATCAGTGCGCACCGCGCCGGTGACATTTTTTCTTTGATTCGTTCGCCCACGGATTCGAGCAATCCCGATCCGATTAGGACGGAATAGGACCCTCCGGCGGTGCGCACTTCGGTCGAAATCACAGCGAGACGGTACTGGCTTTTACCGGTACGAAAAAGGAAAAGCGTTTACTCGCGAAAGCATTCGGAGCCAATTCGCAAAGGCTTTCGGAGTTGACAAGGCAGCCTTTCATCCTGTGTAACTAGATCATGCCGGACGAACCGCCGCCTCCACCGCCCGTATCTGACTTGCCCAAATCGACCGGGCTCCCTTCCAATATCGCGGCCGCGCTCGCCTGCATTCCGCTGATTGGCGGCATCGTCTTTTTCATTTTGGAAAAACACGACCCGTTCGTGCGCTTCTATTCAATGCAGTCGATCGTCTTTGGTCTCGCCTGGTTTTTGTTCAATGTCGTCTCCGCGATTGTCCACGCGATTTTTGGCGCAATTCCAGCAATCGGCGGCATTCTCGTATTTTTCTGGGCTATCGTCGCCGCGATTATTCACATCGCTTTCGTCGTGCTCTGGATTATCGCTACCGTGAAAGCGTTTACCGGCGTGCGTTGGGACATTCCCTACGTCGGACCGGTCGCGAGGAAACAAGTCGGCGAAAGTTAACGCCCGTCCGGCTCGGACTCGCCAAGCAATTTCACCACAACCTCGGTCAGAATCAGTTCCTGATCGAGCTGCGTTGTGACCAGTTGCAGATTGCCGGCAAGGCAGGCCTGCATTCCGGCGATCAACTGTTCGGTGGAAAAACGGTGCGCGTTTTGCGCTGCGATCCCGAGTGCGTAGGCATTCACCGTCCCGTCTTTTTTGCGCGGTAAATGCGCAATCGCATCAGCCGGGAGACGATTGATCGCCGAAATAAATGGAAATGGCGCATGCGGTCGCGAAAGGCGATGGCGTTCCATCAAATCTTTAGCGAGCAACAAATTCCGAACGGTTGGCAGGATCGCGACCAGCAAGATCCCAATCGCGCTCTCGCCTTGATCGAGTAATCGCCGGACTAATTCGAGCGCAAGCTCGAGGTCGCGCTCGGCCAGGGCGTTGCTCAATTCGAAGATGACTCCCTGGCGTGTGAGTGGCACCAGCTCGCGGACAAGGTCGACATTCACCGCGCGTTCTTTGCCGAGATAAAGGTCGATCTTTTCCAATTCATTCTCGATCTCGCGCGTATCGCCGCCGGTGAGAAGGACGAACAGCACGAGCGCGTCGTCGTCAAATTGAAGTTTTCGCTTTTTGGCGCGTGCCTGAACCATCTCGGTTGCTTCTTCTTCCCAACCACTGCGGCTCGAGTCGAGTTTCTCGAAAATCTGGAGCTCCGCGCGTTTGGCGAGCGATTTGTAAAACGAGCGCCGCTTATCGACATCGGTCGCGCTCAACAAGAATGCAATCTCCGGTCCGAGACCAGTCTCGATCGTTTCGGCAAGTTCTTCCAAAGCAGCCTGCACCGCTGCCGATCGAGCTTTCTGATCGTCGCCGAGAAAGTTCGCGTTTTTCAACCAAACCAGTTTTTCGCCGCCAAAAAAGGGAAGCGTTCGGAGCGCTTCGATTGTCGATCTTATCCGCGCCGCGGCCTGGTCCGCGTTGTCCGCCGCGCCGTCGATTGTTTCCAATCCGAAATCGCCCGCATCGGCCGGTTTTAATTTTTCGGCCAATTCGGCCGCGGTGTGCTTTACCTCGACGTCATCCGATCCGACGACAGCGTAGATTTTTGCGGCAGCAGGCTTTGCTTTCGTTTTTGGCATCGTGCTCCGGTGCCAATCCTATTCATTGCTGGCTTGTTGCAAAGAAGTTCCGAAATCCTTGGAGGCGTAATCGCGAAATTTCTCCTCCAGGATCGCAACGCTGGCGAATTTTCCGGAATAAAGCCGGGGCAGAACCGTTTCGAGCGGTTGATGTCGAGCGAGCGCATCGAGCAAGCTCAAGAAGCTGGGCTTGTCGGCAGCGGCCAGAAACCGCACGAGCCGTTCCGATTCATCATAGAAAATGCGGACATGATCGGAAGGCGGATGAGTAGCGGCCGTGAGAATGTTCAGGGGGATCAAATCCTGCGATGCGATTGCCTCTGAGTGCGGCTTACTGATGTAACCGCGCGCGCGTTGATAACTCGCGTGCGCGTCCTTTGAAATGTACTGCGCGAACCCCTCGTCCAGCCAACAGGGAATCCCATCCGTGTAAAAGCGATGAAGGACGAGATGAACGATCTCGTGTCCCAACAGGTTGTTGCTGAACTTATATGCCGGATTTCGCTGGACGAAGAGACTGCCGGCTGAGTGAATTCCACCGCTCCACGGCTCCAGTTTGCCGAAGGCTTGAAACTCCTGCCATTCTTCCGGGCGCTCGAAGATGTAAATGTGCGATTTGATGTCGCCGGCGGGTTGCTCGCGCTCCAGCTCCTTCGCGATGACACGATAATGAAATTCCGCTTCAACCGAAACCGGCGTGGCGACGTAGCTGTGAACAAAGTGATAAATGAAATGTTCGGTCTCGGCGTGTTTCCATTGCTCCGGGTGAATCGCGAGCGCTTTCTCTCCGAGCGGATTCGGATCGCGCTGACTCAACTGCGAGAGCTCAACTTCGGACAACGAGCTCGTTTCATTGATTTGGGCCAAGATTGAGACCGCGGACAAGATCGAGATCGCCAAGATCGACAAGCGCATGGCTGCTGATGAAGCGAATTCCATGCGAGAAGAGTTGTCGAGGCGCTTGTGCCAAGCGCCTGTTTATCCTAATTCGGTGCTTGAGAACAAGCACCGTTACAACGTCTTTTGTTTAGACGCGGGAGCGGCGACGTCCCGAATTGCGCGTGTATTTCACCGGGCGGCGTTTCGGCTCGATTTTGGTCAGGCCGGTGCCGTTCTTCACTTCCATGATTTGATCGCGCAAAAGAGCGGCGCGTTCGAACTCGAGGTTCGCCGACGCTTGTTGCATTTCTTCCTCCAGCTCGCGCAACAATTCAGTGAGATCGAAATTGCCGCCGGCTTCCTGGATGACCGAGGCGGCAATTTCGCGTCCGCGCAAAATGGTGTGCAAACTTTCCTGGACCGCGCGCCGGACTGTTTGCGGCGTGATCCCGTGCTTCTCGTTGTATTCCATCTGTTTTGTCCGGCGATATTCCGAGATCGATATCAGTGCCTCCATGCTTTGCGTGATCTGATCGGCAAAGAGCACGACCTCGCCGTTGATATGCCGGGCGGCGCGGCCGGCAGTTTGGATTAATGACGTTTGGCTGCGCAAAAATCCTTCCTTGTCGGCATCGAGAATGCAAACGAGTGAAACTTCCGGAAGATCGAGACCTTCCCGAAGCAAATTGATGCCGACGAGAATGTCGAATTCGGCCGCGCGCAGACCGCGCAGAATTTCCACGCGCTCGATCGTGTCGATGTCGCTGTGGAGGTAACGCACCTTCAACCCGACGTCGCGCAAGTAATCCGCCAGATCTTCGGCAGTTCGCTTGGTCAATGTTGTGATCAGGACGCGTTCGCCTTTCTCGACCCGCTGGCGGCAAAGTTCGATCGTGTCGTCAATCTGGTTCTTCAAGGGCTTGATTGTAATTTTCGGATCGAGAAGTCCGGTCGGTCGGATGATTTGTTCGACGACCAATGGCGCTCCGGGCTCGCGAACCTCGAATTTTTCGGTCGGCTCGTCCGTGCGCGAAGTGCGGGCGTGAGATTGCGATAGCGGCGCTCTCCGAGCGCCATCTGTTTTATTTCGGCGATCATAGACTGCCGCTACCGTTTCGCCCGGCAATACAAAAGGAACGGGCTCATCCTGGCCGATTCGTTGACGCTTGTGCGGAACGTAACCCTTGTTTCCGACCACGCTGTTTTGAATTTCGAATTCAGCCGGTGTCGCGCTGACATAGACGAGCTGGTTCGTGAGTTTCATGAACTCGTTGAAGTCGAGCGGGCGATTATCGAGCGCGCTCGGCAGACGGAACCCATAATTAACCAGCACGGTCTTGCGTGAACGATCACCTTCGTACATTCCGCCAATTTGCGGGATGGTCGCATGCGATTCGTCGATCACGACTAAAAAGTCTTTTGGAAAAAAATCGACAATCGTGTACGGCTTCGAACCGGGCGGCCGGCCGGAGAGATGCCGGGAATAATTTTCGATGCCGTTGCAGAAACCCATCTCCTGCAACATCTCGAGATCGTATTCGGTGCGGATGCGAAGCCGTTGCGCTTCGAGAAGTTTGTTCTGCGATTCCAACACCTTGATCCGCTCTTCCAATTCGGCCCGGATCGTTTGCAGCGCGCGATTCAATTTGTCGGCTGGCGTCACGAATTGTTTCGCCGGAAAAAACGTCATGATGCTGAGCGATTCGCGGGCGTGTCCGGTGAGCGGATCGAAGCGAGTAATCGCGTCGATTTCGTCACCGAAAAATTCAAGACGCACCGCTTCCTCGTCGGCCGTGGCCGGATAGACCTCGACCACGTCGCCGCGGACGCGAAATTTACCGCGCGAAAAACTAATGTCGTTGCGCTCGTAGAGCATGTCGACCAAACGACTGAGCACCGCTTCGCGCGAAGTATGCTGTCCGCGTTTTACCGTGAGCAGCATTCGCTCGTAATCTTCGGGTGAAGTGACACCGTAGATACAGGAAACACTTGCGACTACAATCGTGTCGCGCCGTGTCAGCAATGCGCTGGTCGCGGACAAGCGCAACCGCTCGATCTCCTCATTAATCGACGAGTCCTTCTCGATATAAGTGTCGGTGCGCGGGATGTAGGCTTCCGGCTGGTAGTAATCGAAATAGCTGACGAAATATTCGACCGCGTTTTTTGGAAAGAATTGCTTGAACTCGGAGTAAAGCTGGGCTGCGAGCGTTTTGTTGTGCGAAATCACCAGTGTCGGCCGGTCTAGCTCACGAATGACATTCGCCACCGTGAATGTTTTGCCCGAACCAGTGACGCCAAGAAGCGTCTGGTGCCGATTGCCCGCTTCGATCGACTTAATCAGCTTGGCAATGGCCTGACTCTGGTCGCCGCGGGGTTTATAGTTTGATTCGAGCTGAAACGGCATCCCGCAATTTAGCACGGTGCGGGCCGCACTGGCCACTTCGACGTTGCGCTTGTGAAAGGCGCTTCCGAAAGTTAATTCAGCGAACAGGGGTGAATCTGCCGAAATTCTTTGCCGAACTGAAACGGCGCCATGTTTATCGAGCCGCTGTCGCCTACGGAATGGTGGCATGGCTATTGACCCAGGTCGCGACCCAGGTCTTTCCGTTCTTCGACATTCCAAACTCGGCGGTGCGTTTCGTCATCGTTGTGCTTCTCATCGGATTTCCGGTGGCGATGCTGCTGGCATGGCTTTACGAGTTTACCGGCAAGGGACTTGTCCGTGAGGAGGATGTCGATCCAGTCGCAAGAAAAAGCGCTGGCCGAGTCTTCAATTTTGCAATCATCGGCGTTCTTCTCCTTCTGGTCGCGGTACTGATTTATGGGCGGCTTCCGTTCCGGAGCTCGAGCGGTGAACCGATTCCGGACAAAAGCATTGCGGTGTTGCCATTTGCGAATTTCAGCGACGACAGACAGAACGCATTCTTCGCCGACGGCATCCAGGATGACATTCTCACGAGTCTGGCCAAGATCGGCGACTTGCGAGTGATCAGTCGTTCGTCGGTGATGCAGTTCCGCGATTCGGCGGCGCACAATCTGCGCGAAATTGGCAAGCTTCTTGGGGTCGCCAATGTTTTGGAAGGAAGCGTGCGGCGGGAAGGCGATCAAGTAGTTGTGAACGTGCAGTTGATCGACGCCCTGAAAGATCGACATCTCTGGGCGCATCGTTATGAACGCACTCTGGCTGATTCGTTAGGCCTGCAGGGCGAGCTCGCCGCGGAAATCGCGGAGGCGTTACGGGTGACGTTGAGCCCAAACGAAAAAGCGCGGGTGCAAACGAAGCCGACCGAAAATATCGATGCTTACCTGGTTTATCTCCAGGCGAACCAGATTGAGCGCAATCCGGACACGTTGCTCGAAGACTACAAAAAGGCGGAGCAGCTTTACCTGACCGCCATCGGCCTCGATTCCAAGTTCGCTCTGGCCCATGCGCGACTCGCCTCCACCCGCGCGGCGATCTTTCATTATTACGAACCGCTCGATGCCTGGAAAATGAAAGCCCGCAGCGAAGCGGAAACCGCCTTACAGTTGGACCCTAATCTGGCCGAAGCGCATCTCGCTCTCGGTCAATGCATTTACTGGATCGACCAGGATTACGATCGCGCGCTTTCCGAATTCGGTAACGTCTCGCGTCTGTCGCCTAACAACAGCGAGGCCGGTGGATTGATTGCCGCGATCAAACGGCGGCAGGGGAAATGGCAGGAAGCGCTCGACAGTTATCAAAAGATTAGCAAGCTCGACCCGCAAAATCCGAATCTTCTCCGCAATCTGGTTTTTACCTACACGGCTTTACGGCGATGGCCGGACGCCGCCCGCGGGGCCGAGCGAATGCGCGCGATGGCGCCGGCGTCGCTCGTCGCTAAAATCCAGAGCGGGTATATCGATTTTTGGTGGAAAGGCGATGCCCGCCTGCTGAAGTCGCTCCTCGCGCAAATTCCGGTTGGGGTCGATCCGGACGGCGTAGTCACGACTTGTCGTTGGGATGTCGCGATGATTGAACGCGATTATGCAACAGCCAAACAGGTAATCGAAATTTCACCGCTGAAAGAATTTTCCTACACGAATTCGGGCGCGACACCGAAGAGTTTCTTCCAAGGCTGCGTTTTTCTCGCCCAAGGCGACTCTGCCGGCGCCAGGAAACTTTTCGATGTCAGTCGCGCGAATTTTGAAGATGCGGTCAAAGAATCTCCAAATAGCGCGGAGCGCCATGCCTATCTCGGTTTGCTCTACGCTTTTCTGGAACGGAAGAACGAGGCGATTCGGGAAGGGCGTCGCGCGGTTGAATTGAAACCTGAATCTGTGGACGCGTTCGATGGCGCGATCATGAATTCGATTCTCGCGCTGATTTACGCGCGGTGCGGCGAAAAAGACCGCGCGTTTTCGTTGTTGGAGAGACTTTTGAAAACTCCCGGCGCGGTCGACAGCGTGGATTACAGTATCACGGTGAACGATTTGAAATCTCGTTGGGAATGGGACCCGATTCGCGATGACCCACGGTTTCAGCAATTGATCGTGCATTCGTCGC
>Ga0307479_10003939_pt1 | contig 13562 bp, 8 predicted proteins | sample atmos_gasesECM4C_FD_203743 | JGI IMG/M metagenome (GOLD analysis project Ga0307479, IMG submission 203743) | Hardwood forest soil microbial communities from Morgan-Monroe State Forest, Indiana, United States - atmos_gasesECM4C_515 | ecosystem: Environmental > Terrestrial > Soil > Temperate...
GTTGTTTCGCAATGATGCCATGGACTCTCGCGACCATTTCGCCCTGCAACCGGCCTTGCTGCCTGGCGAGACATTTTCCGCAGATGCAGTCGCTACCCCGCTGAAAAACACCCTGAACCGCCAGCAGTTCGGCGGCAACATTGGCATGCCGATTAAGAAAGACAAAACCTTTCTTTTTGTGGGCTATGAAGGGCTGCGGTCTGATGCCCAAGATTCCGTGCCGCTGCTGACCAACAGTAGCGTGTTTAATCCGACCGCTCAGCAGCTGCCTATCTTTGCGGGCTTGGCAGCCGAACCAGGCACCACCCTGGTGCCTTGTCTTTCGAACCCCTCAAATCCTATCTTTGGTATACCGACATTTTTGCCGGCGCCGACCTGTGCATTTGTGCTATCCAATTGCTTGACGATCACCCCGGCGGCGTCCGCTTGCCAAACCAATGGAGCGACCCAGGCGTTAAACCCATTCATCATCAATCAAGCGGAAACCAACGGCGGCCTGTTTCCTTTTCCGATCCGCGAACACCAATTCTCTGCGCGGCTCGATCACCGTTTCAGCGAACGCGATCAAGGATTTCTGCGCTACAGTTTTGATCACTTAACCGAAAAAGATCCTGACGTACAAGCGTTAACCGCTTTTTCCCGGGGCACATCGGAATTAGCTTGGGACAGCACGCTCCAGGGGTCGTGGTTTCACACCTTTAGTCCCACCGCGCAGAACGAAGCTCGCCTGCAGTGGAACATGTATCAATTTAACGTCGACAGCAATGATCCCGGCGGGCCGGGGCTGGATATACAAGGTTTCGGATTTTTTGGGCGGAATATTTTTCTGCCGAGCCACACGCGCGCAGGACGCTATGAAGCCGCCGATAACTTCAGTTTGGTTCGCGGACACCATACTCTAAAGTTCGGGGGTAGCGAACTGGTGCGCGGGAACGATACAACGTCGCAAACGTTTTTCGCCGGACGATTTGAATTTTTGGAGCTACCAGGCATTCTTTTGAGCCCCTGCTTGCAGGTACCTATTGCTTGCGGCCTTTCCGGGAATACTGCCGCCGGTCCAATACCGAGCACGGTGGCGATTACGCCGCTCCAATCCTTCAGCCTCGGTGCACCGGGATTCTACGAGCAGGGCTTTGGCAATCCCAAGTACACACAAGTTCGACCGTTCACAGCTTTCTTTGCTCAGGACAGTTGGCAGGTTCGGCCAAGTCTTACGCTGAATTATGGGCTGCGCTACGAAGTGGATTCGCAGTATGGCCCCTTACATACTCCGAAAAAGAATTTTGGTCCGCGGGTTTCGTTGGCCTGGGATCCGTTCAGCGATCACAAGACCGTGGTGCGGGCCGGCTATGGAATCTTCTACTCTCAGATCTACGCGCAAATCCCCGGCGTGGTCAGTGTTCTGGGAAATATCAACAACACCCGAACGATCGCCAACACTTTGGTTAAGTTAACCGGCGTTCCCGGAGAGCCCACTATCGCTAACTCCGCCGCCATTTTCCAAACGCTATTTGGCGAGAGAAAAATAAACTGCGGCACTCCGCCGCCCGGTCAATATGCGTGCATTTCACAAGCGGACCTTGCGCAATTCGGCTTGTCGGTTCCTAACTCCGGGCCACTACCTCCCGGGACGGTACTATTCGCAGGGCAACCGGGATACGAGAGCCCAACGTCGCAACAGGCCTCTCTGGGTATTGAGCGGGAAATCGGCGGCGGCGTGACCGTGTCGGTAAATTACATCTGGGTGCATACCACGCACCTACCCGTGGCCATCGACACGAACTTACTCGCAGGTGCGCCGGTCGATACGGGTTCCACAGGTTTGCCCAGCAACGGATTGTCGTTTCAAGATTGGGGCGCACCAGCCTGCGTAGCAAGTCCGGCTTTGTGTTTCGCGGATGCCACGGAAACAATTCTCCAGAACAACGTCTACAGTTCGGCGGGCTCGGCGATCTACAACGGCGGGATTGTGGAAGTGAAAAAACGATTTGCCAATCATTTCACCATCCTGGCCAGCTACACCTTGAGCAAGGCGATCGATAACGTCACGGACTTTAATAGTGATTATTCTCCTTTCAACGCAACGTGTCTGAAGTGTGATCGTGGGTTGTCGGATTTTGACCAAAGGCACAAGGTGGTGATTGCCGGAGTTTTGGCTAGCCCGTTTGATAAATCGCGGGTCTTCGGGGGATTCGAGCTCGCTCCGATCTTTACGTACAACAGCGGCCACCCATTCAACCTTTTGGCAGCAGCAGATATCAACAGCGACGGACATTTCACGAATGATCGTCCGCCCGGGGCGGGACGCAACACCGGCATTGGTCCGGACTTCACCGATTTCGACCTACGATTGAGCCGCGCTTTCAAGCTGGGCGAGAAGACCTCGTTGAACTTTACGGCGGAAGCCTTCAACCTCGCCAACCATACAAACTACTCCAGCGTGAACAATGTCGTGGGCGCGGCTTTCGCACCGCCGTTTAACGCGCACGGCAGCGCAAATCTTTATCCCAACCAGCCCCTGGCGTTCACCGCGGCTTTCCCAGCTCGACAGATCCAGCTGGGCGTGCGCGTAAACTTCTAGCTTCGGAGCGCCCCGCGTAAGGGCGGATCGCGTGGCGAATAATATTTTCGATTAGGGTACGCGGCGCGCGCGTGGATCGTGTTAGTTAGTAACACAAATATGATATAAACAATCATATTTAGCGCCTAGCTGGCTGAAAAATAACGCGGGTTCACGGCGATCATGAAGAGCTATCCGTTGTTCGATCTGAGCGGCCGCGTGGCCCTGATTACTGGAGGCTCGGTCGGCCTGGGCCGCCAAATGGCGGAAGGCTTGGCGGAAATGGGTGCCAACTTGGTCCTGTGCGCACGCAAAAAAGAGCGTTGTCAGCAAACCGCCGAGGATTTGCAAAAAATGGGAGTGCGGGCGCTGGCCTTCGGTTGTGATGTCAAGGACCCAGCCAGTATTCGAGCGGTTGTAGAAAAAACCCTGAACGAATTCGGTCAGATCGACATCCTCATCAACAATGCCGGGACTTCCTGGGGCGCGTTGACCGAAGACATGACTTTGGAGCAGTGGCATAAGGTAATTGAAACGAATTTGACTGGCACATTTCTATTTTCGCAAGCGGTCGGCAAAGTGATGATTTCGCGACATCGAGGAAAAATTATCAACATCGCTTCCGTGGCTGGAATGCGCGGCTCACCTCCAAGCTTTTCCGCCATTGGCTATAGCACCAGCAAAGGCGGCATCATCATCTTTACCAAAGATTTAGCCTGCAAATGGGGCATGTACAACATTCAGGTGAATGCCATCGCGCCCGGATGGTTTCCGACAGACATGTCGGAAAAAGTCATCCAGCGAAATAAGGAAAGCTTGCTAGCCAACATTCCTTTGGGACGTTTTGGAGGGCCCAACGATTTGAAAGGCGCTGCGATTTTTCTAGCGTCGGACGCTTCAGATTTTGTCACCGGACACACACTCGTCGTGGACGGGGGACAATCCGCCTAGTTAAGGGCGAGTTTCACGATGAACATTCCGCTCACACCTTTGCGTTTTCTGCGCTACGCAGAGCAACAGTATCCTACGCGAACCGCGGTGGTCTGTAAGGAGAAGCGCTACAACTACAAGGAGTTTGCCGATCGCAGTCGCCATCTCGCCGGTGCGCTGCATCAGAATGGTGTCCAGCCCGGCGACCGCGTGGCTTTTCTCAGCACTAATTGTCATCGCCTGCTGGAAGGCTATTACGGGGTTCTCGAAGCCGGCGCCGTGCTGCTCCCATTGAATATTCGTCTGACTGCCAGCGAACTTGCTTACATCCTAAACGACGCTGGTGCAACGATTCTGTTCCTCGAAAGGCAATTCCTACCGTTGGTGGAAGCTTTTCGCAAGGATCTGAATTCAGTAAGAACTTTCGTGCTGTTGGAAGGCGCTCCGGAAGCGGCGTGGCTCTGCGCGCAAGACTACGATGCAATGCTCGCTGCCGCCGCGCCGCGGAGTGCCGATATTTCTACCATCGACGAAAATGCTGTAGCCGAATTGTTTTACACCAGCGGCACCAGCGCCAACCCCAAGGGCGTGATGCTCACGCACAGAAATGTCTATCTGCTCGCCGTGCATGTCTGCATGGCTTTCCAGATCCCCAACGGAAACGTGGAGCTCCACACCATTCCGTTATTCCACGCCAATGGCTGGGGCGTGGCGCACTTTCTCACGCAACTTGGCGGGAAGCATGTCATGGTGCAGCGCTTTGATACCAAGGAAATTTTTCGACTCATCGAGACAGAGGGAGCGCGTACCTGCAGCTTGGTCCCCATCATGGCCACCGCTCTGGTGAATTGCCCGGAGCGCAAAAACTACGATCTGAGCAGTCTCACGCGCATAGTGATCGGTGGCGCCGCATCCTCCCCAACCCTCATTCGCGAAGTGGAAGAAGCATTTGGATGTGAATGCGTTTCCGGCTACGGACTCACGGAAACCTCCCCGACGCTCTCGCTTTCCCTGATGAAGGCCGGTTTGGAATGGGCAGCTGAGGAGCGTTATGCCGGCCAAGCTATGACCGGCTACCCGGTTCCCGGGGTAGAAATGCGCATCGTGGATGCCAATGACAAGGATGTTCCGGCCGACGGCCAAACCGTCGGCGAAATCGTCGTTCGCGGCGACGGCGTGATGGAAGGCTATTGGCGGCAACCGGAAGCCACGGCCGAAGTAATGCGCGGCGGGTGGTTTCACACCGGAGACATGGCCACACTCAACGAAGATGGATATTTTTTGATAGTGGATCGCAAGAAAGACATCATCGTGAGCGGCGGGGAAAATATCTCGTCGCTCGAGCTCGAAAAGGCCATCCTCGCCCATCCCGCCATTCTGGAAGCCGGTGTTATTCCGGTGCCTGATGAAAAATGGGGGGAAGTCCCGAAGGCCCTGGTAGTTCTTAAGCCCAACGCAACGGCGTCCGAACAGGAACTGATCGATTTCTGCCGTACGCGGCTGGCACATTACAAATGTCCGCGCTCGTTTGAATTTGTCGACAGTTTGCCAAAGACGGGAACAGGCAAAATTCTCAAGAAAGATATTCGGAAAAAATATTGGCACGGTCAAAGCACGCTGCGCCCAGAGGCGGCGGCGAAAAAGAGCTCTTGATCCGGTTGCCGCCCGATGGAAGCTTTGCGCCGACCGAAGCTTCTGTGCCTTTCAAAGCTGAAGGAGCATGATTCATGGATTTAAAGTTGACCCCTGAGGAATCGAGTTTTCGCGACGAGCTTCGCGCCTGGCTGGCTAAGAACGCCCCTAAGAACTGGGCCGAGTGGCGCGAAAAGCCGCTGGAGGAATCCTTTCCATACCTGCGGGCCTGGCAGCGCAAACTCCATGACGGTCGCTGGGCCGCCGTGTCCTGGCCCAAGGAATACGGTGGCCGCAGCGCCACCTTGATGCAGCAATCCCTTTTCTGGGAAGAAATGGCACGCGTCGAAGCCCCGCCAATGGCCAATTCTTTAGGCCTCGGACTCATTGGCCCCACCATAATTGCGTGCGGCACCGAAGCACAAAAAAAGCGCTTCATCCCCAAGATTTTGAGCGCGGAGGAAATCTGGTGCCAGGGATTTTCCGAACCAAATGCCGGCTCAGATCTTGCCGGGCTGCAAACGGAAGCCAAGCTGGATGGCGATCATTACATCGTGAACGGGCAAAAAGTTTGGACCAGCTATGGCTGGGTCGGCGATTGGTGCGAGTTGATTGTGCGAACCGACAGCACCGCCGTAAAACATAAAGGTCTCACCGCCCTTCTCGTGGACATGAAATCTCCGGGCGTCGAAGTTCGTCCACTCCGACAAATGACCGGCGAATCCGAATTTAACGAACTTTTCTTTCGAGATGTTCGCGTCCCTGCAGAAAACGTTCTGGGCAAAGTCAACGACGGCTGGAAGGTAGCCATGAGCACGCTGATGTATGAACGCGGCTCCTATGGCGCGCGGCTGCAGCTAACCTTCAACCGCTACATCAGCCGCCTCATCGAATTAGCCCGCAGCGTGCAACGCAACGGGCGTCCCGCCAGCGAAGATCCGCTGATCCGCCAAAAGCTGGCGCAATGCAGCGCGGAAATCGAAATTATGCGCTTCAATCAGATGCGCGCCTTCAGCCGCATTTCGGCAACCGGCGTTCCCGGGCCCGAAGGATCGATCCAGAAAATATTCTGGAGCGAGCTCAACCAGCGCCTCCAGCAAATTGCACAGGAGTTGCTCGGTTCCTACGGGCAGCTTCTGGGCGGCGATCCACATGCCGTCGACAACGGCCTCTGGTCTTACGGGTATTTGCGCACCCGCGGCAATACCATCGAAGCGGGCACCTCGGAGGTGCAACGCAATATAATCGGCCATTTCGTTCTTGGCCTTCCAAGAAGTTACTAGCGCAAAACGGTAGCTGCGAAAACCCGACAGTAAAAGAGGGCTATATGCAATTCGGTCTTAGTGAGAGCCAGGAATTCCTGAAAGACAGCGCTCGTAAATTCTTTGCGGGCGAATGCCCCAGCGCGGAAATGCGCCGCCTGATGGAAACTGAAACCGCCTACGACTCCGCACTTTGGTCCAAGCTTACGGATCAGGGTTATACGGGAATCATTTACGGGGAAGAATATGATGGCGTGGGACTGGGTAAAGTCGAACTCATGCTGCTCATGGAGGAAGCAGGTCGCGCACTTCTGCCGGGTCCCTTATTTTCCACCGTGGTTCTCGCCGGCTCGGTGTTGGATGCAGTTGGCTCTCCGACGCACAAGAAAAAATATTTGGCTCCTATCTGTCGCGGCGAAGCTCGCGCCACCGTGGCCATCCTCGAAACGAGTGCCAGTTGGAATCCACGCGACGTGCAGATGACCGCCGCTAACGGTAAACTCACCGGCGAGAAATTCTTCGTCTCCGACGCTGGTGTCGCGGACTTTATTCTTGTGGCCGCACGCAACGGTGTCTTCATTGTGGACGCCAAAGCCAAGGGGCTTAAAATCTCGCCAATGTCAGGCATGGATCTTACTCGCAAGCTCTACGCCGTCGAATTCAAAGACACGCCCGGTGAGCACCTGGGGCCGGCCACCAATCTCCAGCGCGCTTTCGACATTGCCTGCGCCGCGCTGTCCGCAGAATTGGTCGGTGGCATGCAACGCACCCTCGACCTAACCGTCGAGTACGCCAAAACTCGCAAACAATTCGGCAAACCCATTGGTATGTTTCAGGCCGTGCAGCACCAATGTGCAGACATGTACCTTGAGACGGAAAGCTCTCGCTCGGCTGTGTATTACGCAGGGTGGGCGTTGGAAGAAAACGCGCCGGATGCGAGCACCGCCGTTTCGATCGCTAAAATGTATGCCAGCGACGCTGCGCGCACTGTCGGCAATCGCGGCATCCAGATTCACGGGGGCATGGGTTTCACTTGGGAAAACGATCTGCACCTCTACTATCGCCGCGCCAAGGCCTCCGAAAACGCCTTTGGTGATGCGACCTTTCATCGCGAGCGCATAGCGTCTTTGGTAATCGATGCCCCCGGCGTCACTGCGAAATCAGCGTAAAATTCCTGACCACAGAGAGAATCAATCCATGAACGATTTAGTGCAATTAACCAAGCAAAACGACATCGCCGTAATCAGCATCAATAATCCCCCGGTGAACGCATTAAGCCCCGGCGTGCCTGAAGGCATCTCCGAGGCCCTGGATCAAATCGAGAAAGACGATAGCGTCAAAGCCGCCGTATTAGTCGGTGGCGGTCGCACCTTCGTGGCGGGTGCCGACATTAAGGAATTCGGTAAGATGACCGCCGGCAAGAAGCGCGGTGCGGGCCTGCTTCCGCTGTTGCTAAAAATCGAGGACAGCACCAAACCAATCATCGTTGCCATTCACGGCACCGCATTCGGCGGCGGACTGGAACTAGCCATGGCCGGACACTACCGCGTTGCGCTATCCAGCGCGCAGGTCGGTCAACCAGAAGTAAAGCTCGGCATCATTCCCGGCGCAGCAGGCACGCAGCGTCTCCCGAGACTCGCCGGTGTAGCCAAAGCCGTCGATATGTGCACCACCGGCAATCCCGTGACAGCCGACGAGGCATTAAAATTCGGCGTCATCGATAAAATCATCGAAGGCGATCTCCTCACGGAAGCAGTCGCGTTTGCGCGAGAAGTCGCCGGTAAGCCTGCTCCAAAAACACGCGAGCGCAACGCCAAATTAGGCAACACCGCAGAAAACACGGTCGTCTTCACTGGCGCCCGGGACAATGCGGCAACCAAACAGCGCGGCCTCAAGGCTCCTCTCGCAGCCGTAGATGCTATCGAAGCAGCCACCAACATGCCTTTCACGGAAGGTTGTCAGCAGGAACAAAAGCTTTTCATCGAATGTCTCTTCTCCGATCAGTCCAAATCGCTAATCCACGTTTTTTTCAGCGAGCGTGAAACAAACAAAATTCCCGACGTGCCCAAAGACACTCCACTGATTCCGATAAAATCCGCGGCCGTGATCGGCGCTGGCACCATGGGGGGCGGCATTGCGATGGTTTTAGCCAACACAGGAATCTCCGTGCTGCTAAAAGAAGCAGATCAAGCCGCACTGGATCGCGGACTAGCCACGGTTCAATCCAACTACGCAAACTCTGTAAAGCGTGGCCGCTTCACCGCGCAAGTAGCGGAAGAACGCCTCAAGCTCATTAAGCCAACGCTCACCTACGAGGAATTCTCAAACACCGACCTGGTAATCGAGGCTGTGTTTGAAGGCATGGCCCTGAAAAAGGAAATCTTCAAAGATCTCGATCGTGTTTGCAAACCCACCGCTATTCTGGCTAGCAACACGTCCACGCTAAGCATCGATGAAATCGCCGGCGCCACGAAACGGCCGGAGTCCGTGATTGGCATGCATTTCTTCAGTCCCGCGAATGTGATGCGCTTACTCGAAATCGTTCGCGGCAAAGCTACTTCCAAAGAAGTGATCGCCACCTGCATGGCTCTCTCGAAAACACTCGGCAAAGTCGGAGTCCTGGTTGGCAATTGCCGCGGGTTCGTAGGCAACCGCATGTTTGGTCCGTACAGGCGAGAAGCGCAATTCCTGGTTGAAGAAGGGGCAGGCATTGCCGCGGTCGATAAGGCCCTTACGGACTTCGGCATGGCCATGGGCCCGCTTGCTACCGGGGATCTCGCAGGGCTCGACGTCGGCTGGCGCATCCGCAAAGAATATCGTCATCTCGAAAAGCCCGGCATCCGCCAGCCTTTGGCGGAAGATAAACTTTGCGAACTCGGCCGCTACGGCCAAAAATCCGGCGCAGGCTGGTACAAATACGACGCCAGCCGCCGCGCCGCACCGGATCCTGCGGTCGACCAACTAATCCACGATTGGGTAGCAGAAGCCGGCATCCCACAGCGCCAAATTTCCGCCGAAGAAATCGCCGACCGCTGTCTCTACGCGCTGGTAAACGAAGGCGCCCGCATTCTGGAAGAAGGCTACGCTGCGCGCGCTTCAGACATCGACATCATTTATATAAATGGCTACGGCTTTCCAAGCTATCGAGGTGGTCCGATGTGGTACGCCGACACCGTTGGGCTCAAACAAGTATATGAGCGCGTCATGGAATTCCACCGGCAGCATGGTGAAATTTGGGAACCCGCGCCGCTGTTGAAACGCCTGGCGGAGCAAGGCCGGACCTTCGCAGATATCGGAAAAGAAGAAGGTGCAGCAGCGTAGTGTTCCCTGGACGAGTTTTCTCAACTGTTCCTGAAGTTCTACTTCTCTACGGAACGCCCACGGGCATAACCATGATCCTGCGATGCTCACCTGCCGGTAAGAAGAGCGCGTGATGAGCGACTTCCTGGACCATCCGAATTCTGTTCGGCAAGGCGAAGAACTTGACTTAACCAAACTTGATCTGTATTTGCGCGAACATTTTCCCAACGAAGATGGCTCGCTGCACGTCCGCCAATATCCCAGCGGCCACTCCAACTTGACCTACTCCCTGCAACTTGGCGCGAGGGAACTGGTTCTTCGACGGCCTCCTTTCGGAAGCAAGGTGAAATCCGCTCACGATATGGGCCGCGAGTTTCGCGTGTTGTCCAAGCTTCACGCTGTCTATACTCCAGCTCCTGAGGTGCTCCTCTATTGTGGTGATGAGGCCGTGCTGGGCGCTCCGTTTTACCTGATGCAACCGATTCACGGCGTCATCCTTCGTCATCAGCTGCCTCCTGTTCTGGACTTCCCCGCAGAAACAGCCCGACGCCTCAGCGAATCCTTTATCGAAAACCTGATATGCCTGCATCGCGTGGACTACGCAGCCGCGGGACTGTCCGATCTGGGCAAACCTGAGGGATATTTGGAGCGGCAAGTTCGCGGCTGGACCGACCGATACTTCGCTGCTAAAACGCATGATTACCCAGAAGCGCAGAAAATTGCGGCATGGATGCAAGAGCACATGCCTGTCACAGCCTCTACTTCTCTAATTCATAATGACTACAAATACGACAATCTAATTCTCGATTCGCGGGACATCACGAAAATTGTGGGCCTGCTCGATTGGGAAATGTGCACCATTGGGGATCCTCTCACTGATCTCGGCACCGCATTGGCGTATTGGATCGACGCCACCGACCCCGAGGAGTTGCAGCACCTACGCTGGGGACCAACGACGCACGCGGGTAGTTTTACACGCGCGGAAATCCTGCAGTATTACGCTCGGCAGACGAGTTGCGAGACCTCGCAGATTGCTTTTTACCTGACGTTCGCTCGATTCAAACTGGCCGTTATCGTGCAGCAAATTTATTACCGTTATCATCAGGGTCTGACCACCGACAAACGTTTTGCATCCATGCCAGAGATTGTTCAAGTGCTTCTCCGAGGCTCTTGGGAGTGCGCACAAACGCAACGTATTTAGAACAAAACCCAACGCGGATTTATTTTTTGTTGTCTAAGGTTTCGCGGCATCACGGGTAATAGCGGATGATCCACTCCGCTACGCAGCCTGGTTTATCCGAATGGTCGTTTTCAATGGTTACCGTGAAGATCGCTTCTATGGAGTCAGCCAATTCCCTGCACGTCAATAGAAAAATGCGCGCGCGAATTTTGGAATCGGAAGGCACGGGCGCGGGAAAGCGCACGCGGTTGAGCCCATAATTAACGGCTAGCCTGACTCCATCTTGAATGTGGATCAGCTCCTTCGCAAAATAGCTGGTGAGCGATAACGTGAGAAAACCGTGTGCGATGGTCGAGCCGTAAGGCGACTCCTGGCTTGCCCGTTCGCGGTTGACATGAATCCATTGCCGGTCCTCCGTGGCTTCCGCGAACTGACGGATGCGTTCCTGTGTGACTTGGAACCAGTCGGTTACACCGACCTCTCGCCCAGTCATTTCTTTCAGCGCATATGGATTTTTGATGCGCAGTGGCGTCATGAGTTTCCAATGCCGATTACGTAATGCGTCGGAGGCCTGATTTTGCGGTCAGCGCGAATCGGGAGGTGCAGAGCGCTGATTGCTCCTCCCCAGCTCCCATTTGGCGACGGATTCAACGTGCACTTCATCGGGTCCATCCGCTAGCCGCAGAGACCGAACCCCCGCCCAAGCACTGGCCAGGAACGTATCCTGCGAAACGCCCGCGCCCCCGTGAGCTTGAATGGCCCGATCCAAAACCCGCAGCGCAACATTGGGTGCCACGACTTTAATCATGGCAATCTCTAATCGCGCCGCTTTGTTTCCCACTTTATCCATCATGTCCGCCGCCTTTAACGTTAGCAGGCGCGCCTGTTCAATTTCCATGCGAGACATCGCGATATCCGCGCGAATCGTTCCTTGTTCCGCCAATGCTCTGCCGAAGGCCACCCGCGATTGCACCCGTCTGCACATGGTCTCGAGCGCTCGCTCAGCCACACCAATACATCGCATGCAATGATGAATCCTGCCGGGCCCCAGCCGTCCCTGTGCAATATCAAATCCGCGGCCTTCGCCGAGTAACATGTTGCTCTTCGGGACGCGCACATCCTCGAAGTGGATTTCCGCGTGGCCGTGGGGCGCGTGGTCGTAGCCGAATACCGTTAACATGCGCACGATCTTCACGCCCGGACTATCGAGCGGCACCAGGATCATGGACTGCTGTTTATGCGCGGCCGCGGAAGGATCGGTCTTACCCATAAGAATCGCGACCTTGCAACGCGAGTCTCCTGCACCCGAGGACCACCATTTATGCCCGTTAATCACGTAGCTATCGCCATCTGCCAAGATGCTGGCACTAATGTTGGTAGCGTCCGAAGACGCCACATCCGGCTCCGTCATTGCAAAGCAGGATCGAATTTCTCCAGCAAGCAGGGGCTTCAGCCATTTTTCTTTTTGCTCCGCGGTGCCGTAGCGAGCAAGTACTTCCATGTTTCCAGTATCTGGCGCCGAACAATTGAAGATCTCGGGCGCGATGTGACTGCGGCCCATGATTTCACATAGCGGAGCATACTCGAGGTTGGTGAGGCCCGCGCCATTTTCGTCATGCGGCAAAAATAAATTCCACAATCCTTCGTGCCGCGCCTTGGCCTTCAGTTTTTCGACAATTCGGGTGGGTTTCCATCGCGCCTCGGCGATCTCCGCTTGGAATTTCTCCTCGTTTGGATACACATGGGCATCCATGAAAGCTTGTAAGCGCTGCTGTAGTTCCTTGGTCTTTTCACTGACTTCGAAGTTCATAGAGGGTTCTTCATTTTCCGGTAAATACGGGCGCGCGTTTTTCAACGAAATGTGCAACGCCTTCTTTGAAGTCGGCGCACTGCAAGCTGGCCAGCATTTCTTGCTCAGAACGTTCAAATGAGACTGTCAGCGTTTCAAACATCGCTTCATACACTTGACGCTTGATGATGCGCATTGATCGCGGGCTGACGTTTGACGCCAGGTCGATGGCGTACTCCCGCACTTTCTCCATGAATGTGTCGCGCGGATAGACTTGGTTCGCCAGTCCCATTCTCACTGCTTCCGCTGCATCGATCATTCTGGCTGAGAGCAACAGATCCAGCGCATTTGCGTGTCCCACAAGGCGCGGCAGCATCCACGCCATTCCGTACTCGGCTATCAGTCCTCGCCGGGCAAAAGTTGTACCGAATCGCGCGGCATCAGAAGCAAACCGTATATCGCAATACAAAGCAATCACCAAGCCCAATCCAACTACCGGCCCATTGATCGCGGCAATCACGGGTTTCGTCACAGCCGGGAAATACGAATATTTGTGTCGAAAGTCATCTCGTACGCCGTCGGGTTTGCTCTCTGTCTTTTGCCCCGCCTGCGCGGTCCGCGCTGCATCGAGTCCCTTTTCGGCGACGGTGCTCAAGAGCGACATGTCTGCGCCGGCGCAGAACGCGCGTCCCGCCCCCGTTAGGATAATGATGCGAACGTTTTCATCGCGCTCCGCCTCTTCCACCGCGGAGCGCACTTCGCGTTCCATGATGGCAGTCCAGGCGTTGAGTTTATCGGGACGGTTGAGCGTAATCGTGGCAATGCGGTCGGCCACCTGGTACACCGTTTCTTGATTTGGCATAGCGAGGCGAATTATATACAATGAAAACGCGTTAGTCACATTCATCT
>Ga0307479_10003940_pt1 | contig 13559 bp, 9 predicted proteins | sample atmos_gasesECM4C_FD_203743 | JGI IMG/M metagenome (GOLD analysis project Ga0307479, IMG submission 203743) | Hardwood forest soil microbial communities from Morgan-Monroe State Forest, Indiana, United States - atmos_gasesECM4C_515 | ecosystem: Environmental > Terrestrial > Soil > Temperate...
CCTGCCTGAGTGGGTGCGCCTGAAATGGTTGCAATTTCCCAGTAATCGTTCGTTCCAAAAGTCATGCCAGGGGGGACAGTGCCAGAGGATATGCTCCACTGAAGCGGTGCAGCACCGCCCGTGGAGAAGATTCCGATCGATGTGTCGCGGCCAGTGGAGATAGGTGGCAGAGAAGACGCCGTAATGATCAATTTGCCGTAGATGTCCAAGACGAATTGGAAATAAGTGGCTCGCTGCGGCGGATTACTGCTGTCCTGTACGGAAACGTTCGGGTTGAAAAAACCTGGGCCCATTGGAGTCCCACTTAAGATGCCAGTCGTAGTGTCAAAAGTGAATCCAGCGGGAGGAACAGCACTCATCTGCCAGGTGTAGGGGGGGATTCCTCCGGTAACCGGGAACCTGGTGGAGTAGCTCTGGTTGTAAAGAATGCCAGCGCTACCAGGTCCGGTGATGGAGATCGGGTCACTGACGCGAATCTGGAAATTTTGAGTGGCAGTGTTCGGTGTTTCGTAAGAGTCCGACACCTTCAGTGTGAATTGGAACGTGCCATCCGTAGTGGGGATTCCAGCAACGTTGATAGCGTTTCCGAAGGAATTAGCGCTAGCTGTAAGCCCGTTAGGTAGTGCTCCCGAACTCACCTGGACCGTATAGGGCTGCCTGCCGCCGATGAGAGATATGTTTCCGCCGAAGTAGCCAATTCCTCGCGGCCCATCAGGAAGAGTCGTGGTTTGGAAAGAGAGAGGTGGAGCTACGGCGAGCGTGACGAAGGGACTAATACTGGCCGGCTGAGGAGCGGAGTCGGAAATGGTAATCACCATCGTATTCTGAGTTACGGCGGTTGGAATCCCAGAGACCTGCCCAGTGGCGGTATTCAGGGAAAGACCTGGCGGCAATGCAGAGTTCTGGCCAAGTGCAAAATGATACGGTGGTGTACCTCCGGCGGGTTGAATTTGCTCCAAGTAGGCAACGTTCTGAACGGCACCCGGAAGCGAAGTGTTCGGCAGCACTAGATTGTTGTCAATAGTTAGTGTGAAAGCCTGGGTGGCTGTAAGTGTAGGTGTTTTGCTGTCGCTGGCCTGAATCGTGAATGTGTATTTTCCCGGGGCCGAAGGAGTGCCCTGCAGAGTCTGCGTTTTGTCTAGCGTCACCCCTGGCGGCAAAGAGCCGGAGGCGAGTGCAAACTGGATGGGCGGATATCCGCCTTGAGTATTGAACAGGGCTGAATAGGGAAGGGCAATATTTCCGTCCGGCACGAGATTGGAAGAGAAAGTCAGCGGGGCAACGCAGTCGAGCTCAAGGCCGACTCCTGAGATCCGTCCAGCGGAGTCTTGCACAGTGATTTGTGGGGCCCAGATGATATAGCACCCCGGAGCTGCGGTGCCGCTAATGGTTCCGTCGCTCGCGAAAGCTAGGCCTGCAGGTAGGACCGAGGCGGCAGTTTGTCCAGGAAACAGTGCAAGCGCCCAAGTGTATGGTGGGGTTCCACCAGTCGCTTGGAGTTTCGTGGTATAGGCCGTACCTGTAACTGCTTTGGGCAGACTTGTGGTCGTAATGGCTAAGGCAACCGGGGGAGGCGGTGGCGGGTTGAAAGTACTTGCTGCACCTCCGCAGCCCAAGAACGGCAGCGCCATCGATAACGTAGTTGCGAACAAACCCCATCTGGCGGCGGTGGGTCTCACGTGGTTTGCCGCTCCGTAATCATTTGCGCTCGTCGGAACCAGATCGCGCGCGGATAGGGCGCCAGGAGAGATGCACTCTCAAATGCGTCGAACCGCGGCTGAGTGCCTTGCAGCGTGATGTTGAAGGAAGTTGTGGCGCCGACAGTAATATTGACGGTGGCTGACGACGAATATGTCCCTGGCGCAGGGATGGGCGGATCGAGTGACCCAACGCTTGACCCTCCGGCAAACCCCGCAAAAACCGATTCCACGGACAGCGTGTATGTGCCAGGGGGCAGTGGAATTTCAAAATGTCCAATCAAAACCGGATCATGTGACCCGAAAGGATCGCCAAGATTGGAACAAGTTTGGGGAGTGGGTGCGACCGGATTCACACACGTCATGGTTTGTCCCGGGTTTCCCGTGAATAGATATCCAGAGACGGCGGACGCGGTATTGCGGCGGGGCAAATTAGTATTGCGAGCAACGACATTCACACCTTGAACGGGGGTGACGCCGTCGGAAAAAAACACGGTTCCGCTTACGGTTCCGTAGGCTGAGCTAAAGGCTGTCTTTCCGGTTGGAGGCGGCGAAGAGACTGGATAAAGCTTTGACATCCAAGCCGCATCGTCCACTCCGATCATCGGTACTCCTGCAGTTAATTTCGCGGGGCAGATTCCCAGCACAGGAAACATGAGAGGCATGCCGGCAGTGTCATCCGTGGTGCACGTGTACGACGTGTTGTTGATGGCATCCAGGAAAAGATTCACGTTAATCTGCGAATGGCCGAGTCCGAGAAAATGCCCGAATTCGTGGGCGAAAGCTTGATCGAATTCGTCTTTTGTCAGCTCAAAATTATTTGCGCTTGGATTGTTGATCCCATCCTGAAATCTTCCGTTCAGGATTGCACCGGCCGAGACAATCTTTCCGGTCGTGGGGTTGAAGGCGCACTGAAAGGCAAATCCGATGACTTCGGGAGGCAATCCCAAGCCATCAAAAATGGTCCCATCCGCGTCAAACATAATCGGGCTTTGACCGCCGCCGTTGCAGGAATTCGGATCTGGGGCCTGACCAGTCACGTCCCCAGCCACCGTCAGGAAGTCGTTCACGGTCTTGACATCACCGTTTGCGGGAAAGCTGCCCACCGCAAGCAGACCGCCCGCGTTGGTCAGCGTCAGGTTGGCCGTAGGTACCACCGCCCAATATTGAAATAGCGTGTTCACGCGCGCGACGCCGGCTGCATTATCGATCACCACCGGCCCGCCATTGGGTTGTTGGCTGAGAGGTCCGCCGTCAACCCGGTATGCAATTGGCTTCGTGTTGTCCCACAATAAGGGAACTCCGGAGATGCCCTCGGTTGGCCCTCCCACAGTCAGCGGGCCTCCCGCATAGGTTATTTTCGTCGGCAATAGAAGAAGGCTCAGCAGGATTGCTGCGGCTTTCTTCGACAAAAAGGCGTTATTTGCTCGCCGTCTCATTTCGTTGAATTCGTCGCAGTAAGCGTTCGAATTAAACTCTTCAGATGCTCCAAGGGAATGGGACCTGCTACAGGTTTAGAGATCATCGTCTGGATCTCTGGCTCGAGCCGCAAGCCTTTCGTCTTCAGTTGAGAATCTAATCCTCGAAAAAGGCCTGCATTGGCAAACCCATTGGTCGCTACCAGCTTTCCGTTGCTCGCTGACTCAACGCGGAACCGTCCTTGCTCCATTCCCGCCGGGCTTGCAAGGCCGAACTGGCTGGTCTTGTACAGAATCATCAGCACATGTTGTCCCGGCCGGTAGCCCAATTTTTCCCTCAAGTCCTTGCGATCAATAACAGCTTGTCGAAAGGTGTAAATCTTCGCGGTGTTGCCTTTCAGGGTATCTTCAACGCCTATGGTGACGACGACAGTCATCAGGTTCTTCAGCTGCGTATGCGGCTCCAACGTTACATCCGTGACCCATCCTTGGACGACCGTCTCCGACTCAAGCACGAGTTCTCCGAGGTTCCGTGGCAAGGTAATGGCATTGCTCTGAGCAGGCGAAGGAAGGCCCGACAATAGAGCGCAAATACAAAGCGTTAGGATTGCGAGGGCGCGCGATCGAATGATGCGGGCTGGAATGTCCGTCATCTGTCCGGCCACACGACCAGAGGGGAGAGCTAGGGAGAAAACGAGGAGTGAGGCAATACGACCCATGCTTGATCTTGCGAGTTTCATGATCCACCCCACGCAACCAATTCGGGTAGAACGCCTGAGGCTCCGGGGACGCGGGACATGGTAGTTATCAGTAGATAGTAGAGATAGCAAGCAAATACCGCAATTGCCATTAAGGCAAACACCTTAATCCCCTGGCGAATCATGTGGGCGCAATGAAACAGGGGCGCTGGCCGCGGCGGGCGCACCTGCGAATGGAAGATGATCGGAAATGGGCGAAGACGTGGTGATGGACTGCGGGCCGATCAGATCGGCCGGGGCGAAAACTGCTCGTCCCGACGGGAGGCCCGAGAAAGAAGGGCGCAATGTATCGCGCCCCTACATAGGGATAAAGAACTAAGACTGATCGATGAGGCGGTGGTGAATCGCGTATAACGCCAATTCGAGACGGTCGGAGACGCCGAGTTTGTCGAAGATGTTGTGCAGATGGTTTTTGACGGTTTGTTCGGAGATGAAAAGCTTTTCGCCGATTTCCTTGTTGCGGAAGCCCTGGGCGACGAGCTGGACAATTTCTTTTTCGCGGTCGCTGAGCAGCGGCTTTTCGCGGCGCGGGCCGGATTCACTGGACTTCGAAAATGCCTTCATGACTTCGGCGGTCATGCGGTTGTCGAGCCAGATTTCGCCGGCATGCACGCGATGAATGCTTTTCACGAGCAGGTCGGTAGCGGATTGCTTCAGGACAACGCCGCGAGCGCCGAGGCGCATGGCACGAACCACGTCGCGATCGTCTTCGGCGGCAGTCAAAACTACGACGCGCGTCGGCAACGTATCAAAATTAACTTCCTCTAAGACCGCCAGGCCGTCTTTGTCCGGCATGCGCAAGTCGAGGAGAAGAATATCGGGCTTGAGCTTGGCGAGGAGCTTGATGCATTCCGCGCCGTTCTGGGCTTCGCCGACGATGGTGATGTCTTCGTCGGAATCGAGAAGCTTCCTCAGGCCGTCGCGAAAGATCGCATGGTCATCGGCTAGTAGTACCCGTATCTGCTGCTTTGCTGTCTTTGCCATAATTATGTCAGGGCTTGTAAAACAAGCCCTGAAACCTTGTCACCTCAGGGTTTGAAGTACAAACCCTGAAACCCGTTAACCCAGCGGAACTTCTATCGTTAGGCGCGCTCCATGACCTGGATTTGACTCGACGGTCAAGACTCCTCCCACGGTGCGGGCGCGCTCCTTAATGGAAATGGGACCCAACCGCAAACGATCCAACTCATCGCCGGTAAACCTGCCGGCGAAGCTAAACCCCTCGCCGTTATCATCCACAACGAGTACTAGACGGCTGTCATCCTGGGACAGTTTTACCACGACATGGGAAGCCTTGGCATGCTTTTTTATGTTGTTGAGTGCTTCACGGTAAATCTGGAAAATCTCGCGGCAGACGCGGTCAGGAGCGCGCAACTGGGCCGAATCGATGAGCAAATCCAGGGCAATCGTGGATTCGTTGCGGTAGCGTTCGGCGAAACCGCGCATCAAGTCAACCAGATCGGCGCTCTGAACGCGGAGTGGACGAAGGTCCGTGACGGTCTGGCGGAGCTCCGCGCCCTCGTTCTTGACGGTCTGTTGCAGGCTGGCAAGGCCGCTGACGGCATGTTCCGGGGCAGCGGGAACCCGGCGCCGCAGTACATCGAGTTGGATTTCGATGCTCAGGAGCGTCTGGAGAATGCCATCGTGGAGGTCACGTGCAATGCGGCTGCGCTCGGCCTCGATGGCGCGGGCGCGTAAGTGCCTCAAAAGAAAGATGTTTTCCAGAGCAGGAGAGATGTGGTCGGCGATGCTCTCAAGCCAGGCTAAGTCCTGCTTTTGGAATGGCTTACTGCCATTCAGCAAAAAAATGCGGCCGCTCGGTTGCCCGGCCTGATCAAAAGCCACGGTCAGAAAGGAGTTCACTTTGAGTTCCTGTTGAGCGGGGCCGGGCAGCCGCGGTAGATTCTTGATGGCCCTTCCGTCGCGCCGGTCCCACCCGAAACCGGAACCGGGCCCGAGGAGCGAGTTCCAGCAAATGGCGGCGTCCATGTCGTCGAGCAAAAAGCCGTCGGTGCGGGAGAGGGGCATGTTCTCCGGGACCAGCCGTTCGCTTTCGCCCGCTTTCAGGCGCCAGAGAAAAATACGCTCAAGATCAGTATCGCGGTAGAGCAAAAGAGCCTCCTCCGCGTTGAAGGTGGTGGCGAGTTCGTCGAGAAATAGACGCAGGGATTCCGCCAAGCCTTGATCCACTTGCATGGTCGCGTTGATGCGCGAAAAGAAATCGATCTGCGCCACAAAGCGCCGGTTGAGGTCGCCGAGGTAGGCGAGGCCCGCTCCGCCGCCGAATGTTCCGGCCAGGAGTCCGAGCCAGGCCACCACTCGCATCCAGTCTATTTCGCCGCGGCCCGCGGTGCGCAAAACCAGGATCAAAGAAAGCGCACCGGCGAGGGGGACGGTTAATCCAAGTCCCCAGCGAATGCCTCCCGCGTAGCAGATGAACATGAACGGGAACCAAACCGGAACGGTGGAAGGACTGGTGTAGATGAAGAAGCCGAGAGCGAGAAGATCGCAGGCCAAGGGCAGATGCCAGGAGCGCCGGCGCAGCAGTCGTTCGAGCTGGGTAACGAGGAGCGCGGCAATCAGATAGGCGGCCAGGAAAGAGGCCGAGCGGTGCGTTGCGCGCGAGGGAGGCTGCTCGAGAACGGCGAGCAGGGCCAGCAAAATAAAAATCGGGCGCGCATAAACGATTTGCCGCTCGAAATGGTGGCGATCCGTTTGATGGAGGCTCATGCGCGAGGACGACCGTCCTATGCTTCAGTCTAACAAGTTAGCCGCGCTTCGTGGCGCGGCGTGTTCCAGCCTGCAACGAGGTCAAGGCACGAGGGAGTGGAGGAAAGCTAGGCGTAGGAGGCCTAGAATAGCCTTCCGCGTGCGACATTGATCACCGGTATCAATTCCGCGGAAGACTTCCGGGTTGCGATGGAGTCTGATCCGAGTCTTTTCTTTCATAAATCATGACCGTATAAGGAGGGTCGGCGGCCTCCCCGGTTAACGGCCCAAACCGGCCAGTCAGTGCAAAATTCTCATTGATCCATTGGAAGATCTGCTGGTTGTAACCAACGCCGAAGCCTTTCACCCCGTATTCGGAAGTGGCGCGGTTGGAAATCAGAACATACTTCACTTGATTTAAGTTGAGTTCGTTGATGAACTCCTGTTCGTGCTCCGGCGGTATCACTCCCGGCAAGAGGGAGTACCAGCGGCTCGGCGCCTGCATCCCGGCAAAGACATAGAGGCTTGGAGGCTCCGGCAGAACCAGAATATCTTTCCCGTTTTTCGTGTGTTTCTTCATGAAAGAAATGATCTGAGGAAAGAGGATGGCGACGTCCGGCTTCGTGTAGAAGGTCCCAACGCCGGTGTTGACGGGACTGGGCAGCAAATGGGGATTTGGAAACAACAGGAGGAAGAGAAATGCGGCTTCCGCGCCCAACATGAAACCGGCGTAGACATTTTGACGCCGCGGGGCGAGCGACCGCGTGGCCCAGCGAATGACTCTATACAGAAGAATCACAAAAATCAGAAAAAGGGGCAGGTTGAAAAAAACGGCGTACTTGTACATAGATGGCCAAAGTTCCATCAACACGCGGACACCAATGAGCGTGGCGTAGATCCCGAGCAAAGCTTCCTGCATGTGTAATGCGCGGTCAGGTTTTCTTTTCAAGCCCCAGATCGCCTGGAGCGCAAAGAACAGACCGATGAAAAAGAGTCCCTTTGGAAAAAGCACTTGAGCTAGCGCTTTTTGCATGGCGAAGAAAATGTTCAAGTGCAGGGTCGTCTGCGGATAAATTTCCGTCAGAGGATTGAGAAGTATTCTTACGGCCCACGGCGTCTTCAGAACGATCGCAACCAGAATTATTTGTCCAAAAACAAACACGGCTTTGGAAAGAGACGACTTCGCCTGGGACTTATCGATCGCGTAGACATTCAGGGAGGCGGCCAACGCCCAGACTGCCAAGGACATGACGGCAAGTCCGGCCGCTTGCAACAATTCGGCCGGCACAAAACGAAAGCCTTGGTCGGCCATCGTAAACTTCCCGATGGTCCGCATGTAGTAGGTCCCAGGCGTGGAAATCCAGTTATCGTAGAAGAGCACTCTTGCAGAGAGTTTCCAGATGAACACTGCATACACCACCAAGGAAGGCGCCAGGCCGGCAAAGCAGATACCAGCGGACTTCAGGAATTCGCCCGGGGAACGCCGAAACAGGAAAAAAACCACCACATCGAACCCTAGCAGGACGAGACAAGCAGCACCGAACTCCTGCTTGGTCAACAAAGCAAGGCCGGCGAGGACGGCCGCTAATCCAAGATCCAGCGTGCGCATCCCCGAAGCGTGCTTCAGCACAAAGTAAAGGCAGGCCAAGCCGAGAAACGACCCGAGCGTGGCCGCGTAGCTATAGGGAAAAATGAAATTAAATATGAAAGGGTAATACGATTCCAAGAGGAAAAAGAGCGATGGGACCAGGCTGGCCGGCAGGGGAAGAGCGAACCGACGCGCAATTTCGAACGTCACTAGGGCGGAACCGATTGTCAAAAACAGGCCAAATCCATAAAGAACGTTGAGATGAATGCCGAAGACTCGAAAGAGCAGCGCTTGCAAATAAGGCGCCAAGGGACCGTACATATACCAGATATCGCGATAGAGAAGCTTTCCGTGGAGAATGGAAACGGGAACGTAAAGCTCGCGTCCGTTATCGATTTGAAAATCTCCCCAATGCCCCCAGGTATACCAAGCCATTCCGCAGGCGATGAGAATGATTGTTGCGCGCGCGATCCACTGAGCGGACGTGGAACGCGATCCGGCGTATGAGGAAGCCGCTTGGGCCGGCTGCGCCGGCAAACAAATCGCGGCGATGGAGGCCCGGTCTATGTTTGAGTCCTGCGGATTCAAGCGCTCCTTCGCGTTCTCTTTCTTCTTGAGGTACCGGCTGAGCCCGCTAAGCATTTGCAAGAACCACCATCTCACCTAAATAGAACCAGAGGCGCTGGCGCTTGAGCGCGGCGGGCAGAATCGAGTCGAGGGCACGAGCCGGTGGGGTAAAGACTCGGCTGTAACTGCTGGGGCGAGCATAGTGCGCGAACGCATAGCCTACCGTGACCGCCTTGGCCAGGGGACGAATGTCAACGGAGCGAAAGCCGATTTCTTCCAACAGACTTCGCAGCGATTCGGGACTGAAGAACCAGAGATGTTCGCGCGCGGTGTAATGGAACCATTGCCGGCCCATTAGGCGCCATGACAAGCTGCCCACTTGAGGTGTGGTCAGGAGCAGGACGCCTTCGGAACCGAGCCGCTCTCTAGCCCATTGCAGGACCGCTCTTGGTTCCCGGACGTGCTCAATGAAATCAAACATGGTAATGGCCGAGAATTGGCCCTCGGGATTCGCCGCAAATGCCGCCTCTTGGACCTGGCCGCGATAGACGCGGGCGGGGCCGAGCAGCTCCTCACAGGCCTTGGCGCCAAATTCGGAATACTCGATGGCAAATGCGTCCCATCCAATTTCCTTGGCGAGTTCCGCAAGATAACCAGTGGCCGCCCCGCAATCCAGGAGCCGTTGTTGCCCCGTGGCGTTTGTCCCCAAACTAAGATGGCGCAATTGGTTGGCGTAGGTAGCGCGCTTCATGGCGCGAACGATCTGAGGATTCAATTCGTTCTGGTAGTGAGCAAAGTAGGAGGAGTTGTAAATCTGCCCGAGAGTCTCGTCGTCGGGCTGCGGAAAAATGCACTCCAAGCCGCACCGTGGGCAGCGCCAATGATTCGGAGCCTTTTCGCCAAAACGCAGGATCATTTTTGCGGAACAGGCAAGGCATGCAGACATGGGAGCCCGGTCGCTCATTTTAATGAGGCACGGACGACGACACCCAGAGGCGTTCCGTCAGGGGCGTTGGCAATCACGGGTAGGGTATCGCAATGAGTATCAGCGTTCGTCCCGGCGGGCGGCGATTCACTCTCAACAAAGCGGCGCACCGCTTGGACGACGAGGTGAGGATCGATGCGCTGCATGCAAACGTTGTTGCCGTTGCAGGGAGGCTGGTCAGCTTCGTACAAACAGGGACTGCAAAAGATTTGCGAGTAAAAAATCTCGACGTAAGGAAGTTCCTGGCCATAGTGCTCTGGATTCGCAGGACCGAAGAGGCATACGGTGGGGCGATGCAGTGCGATGGCGATGTGCATGGGCCCGGTGTCATTCGTAAGAACGCACGATGCCTGATCGACTAAGGCAACCAGTTCTCCCAGGGTCAAGCAGCCAGCGGTGTTGGCTACTTTTTCCCGGACCTGTGGAGGCAAGCGGTCATGCAAACTCGTTACAAACGGACGTTCGTTTGCGGCACCGATGAGCGCGACTTGGTGGCCCAGCGAGACGAGTTCATTGACTGCGGCAATCGCATGTTCGATCGGCCAGCGCCGCTCCAAGAGCAAGTCGGAGGCATTGGGATTCATCACGATGAAGGGCTTTCCCAACCGCCATCCCGGCGTTTGGGACAGAATGCCGGGAAGGCCGGCGCGATCGCGCTCGTCAATCCGAATCGGTCCGGTAAGCTCGGACTGGCCCGCGGGCACCCCGATGACTCGCCCGAGTTGAAGATAGAGCCGACGGATCGGCATGCGCGTATTGAAATAAACCAGATGCGTGTAGATGCCCTTCTTGAAGGCCGTGCTGTGGCGGTAGAAACCAATCCGGTTGCGCGTTACGGCCCAAAGCGCCAACAGGGACGCAAATGCCGAGTACACTTCCAGATCCAGGTACAAGTCGGCCCCGCGGCGGATGAGCGCAGTGATGGTCCGGAGCGTAGTCAGCGCCATGCGGAAAACGTTTTGGTCATCGAGGATCAGGAACTCATCAACGCAGGAAAGGCGCTCCACCAACTCTCGATTGGAACGCATGGTGACGAAGGTCAATTGGGCCTGCGGGAATTGTGCCTTCAATGCTTTCATAAGTGGCGTTGCTTGCAAAATACTGCCCATGCCGATCAGTTTGGCTACCACGATCCGGTTGACGCTGGCCGAGCTGATGGAATGGTCGCGCTTCATAACTCTGCCGAATACGCGGGCGAGTCCGTTGAAGAGGAAGGCGGCGGGGACGGCGATCAGCCGGTCGGCGAGAATTCGTCTCCGGTGATTCATGGCTTGGAAGGGCTTTCTGCCTTGCGCGAATTGTATTGCGGAATGCGCTCCCAAATGTAGGCGTTCCACTCCCCAAAGCGAACTGGAGCAGGCGATAACGGTCCTACTCGGCGGTAATGGGTGAAGAGGTATGCGCCCAGCGTTTGGTCAAAATCGGTACCGAAGCGCATAACGCCATACTCAGGAAAAAGTCGGTTCGACCAGATCAGGTAGCGCACGTTATTTCGCTCGATTTGCTGGATCGTTTCGTCGGTCATTTTTCCCGGCACAATCATTCCCGGAGTGAACGCGATCACGCGCACTGGACAATGCGTTTCGGAAAAAAAGTAAAGGCTGGTGTCTTCGGGGACCGACAAAACGGATTCGCCGAGAGCAGCCTTTTCCTTCATGAATTGAATCGCCGCCTGGTACTGCTCCACTCCGTGCGGTGAAAGGCGGATGCCGCCGCGGCGAGTATTCAGCCAAGCGGGCCGGGGCAATTCGCGGATAGCGTCCCGCGAACGCGCCACCGGCACGGCCAAACACGCCAGGCAGAGCACTGCTTCGGCGTCAAGAACGAAACGGGAGGAGCGCCCGGAACGCGGCATCAACGCGCGCATCAGCAACAAGAATGCCAGAGCGGCGGGGCCGTTGTAAAAAATCGCGTAGTCGTTTGGAAGCATCTTAAACAGGATTCGAAGCGCGATCAGCACGGAGAGAGTCAGAAGAAGCGCAATCGCGCCGGCGTTTCCCGATTCCCGGTGGCGCCAGAAATAGACCCATGCCGCCAAGGCGGCGACTCCGACGTAAACAATCATATCTTGCGGAAAAAAAACAGAACGCAATTGCAGGTACCAATTCATGTTCCAGACCAGATATACGATTGCGAGCAGGAAAAGCGCTGCTCTCAGGAAAATGATGCGCCGCACCGGACGCTGCCCGGAGACGGTGAGGACCAGAAGCAGCCCCTGAACGCACGCAAAAAAAACAAACATTCGCTGGCTCGCCGCAGCAAGAGCCTTGCCGCTGAGGTCAAAGCCGGTCAAAGCAAGCCACGTCTTGCCGTACGTCCTCATGAAGTACGATCCGGGCCAGCTCTGAAAGTTTTCCTGCGTCAGGAATGTGACGCCTTCGAGATGCACCATCCATCGAATCGCCAGGCCGCACGCAATCAGCCCGGGGATGGTCGCGGCGAGATCGGCGAGGAACGCTTTCCACGAGCGATGCCGGCAAGCCCGCGCCAGGATCAAGAGCGCCAGGATGATGTAGCACGCGCCTCCAAATTCAAATTTCAGCAGCAGGGCGATGGCGGCAGCGATCCCTGCCGCGCACACCCACCCCCAGCTTCGGGAATACACCCCACCAATCATCAGCCAGAGCAACCCGCAGGCGACCACGCACCCATACACCGCCGCAAAACTGTAGGGCAATGGAAAACAAAATAACGTCGGATGAAACGATTGAAACAATACGACAGCGCCGGCCGTCCAGCCCGCCATCGCCGAGGACAGCCGCATTCCGCAAACATAAAGTAGCACCGCCGAAGCCAGGGCGGAGACCGAGCCAGCCCAGTAAAGAACATTTAAGTGCACGCCAAAAAGGCGAAAAAGCCAACTATTGAAGTACGGCGACGCCGGCCCGAAAGTAAACCAAACATCCTGGTAGAGCACTTTGCCATCCGCAAGCGCACTTGCGACATACATCTCGCGGCCGGAATCCACGCTTACGTTTCCCCAAGCGCCCCATGTGCCGTGCACCCACATCGCCCAAATCACGACGAGCGCAAGAAGCCCTGCGAGTGTTTTCAGGTTCCAGGGCGCGGACGTGCCGGGCGCAAGCTGTGAAAAATACCGATCGAACAGCTCGGATGCGCTGCCGACTGACTTGTTCTCAACAGCTTGCGAGGGCAAAGTGGATGTAGCCATTCTTGTGAAATCAAGGATAACAACAGCGCGCCAGGGGATTGCTCCGGGAAGCGGCCGGCCGTGCCCTAGATCAAACGGCCCCGCCTACTTTTCGGCGCGCGGAAATTAGCGTAAACTGAAGCAGCTCGGCGGTGGTGGGAGTAGCTCAGCTGGTAGAGCGTCGGTCTGTGGCACCGAATGTCGCGGGTTCGATCCCCGTCTCCCACCCCATATTTATCCTGTGATTCAACACTTCCTTCAAAAACTCTACCCCAAAGGTGCTCCAAAGCAGAAAGTTTAATGAAAGGAGCTGCCAATGAAAAAGCCAAAGGGTTGCGGAAAACTCGAAATCGATTGCTTTGTGCCAGTCGGGAGCGACGCGCGGAAGAAGAGGGGCCACGCACGTCTCAAACGCAAGTGCGGTGAGCTTCGTGAGCCTCCGGGCGCTGGAATTTTTCTATGTAGCAGATGCGCCGTTATTCACGGTTTGGATTGGTGATGCTATACTCCGCGTCGGTAGCGGGGGCGACCGTGGGCATATTCAGTTAATTCGCCATAACATATCGAGTTTATGACAGCAACGCTTACAGAGAAGCGGTAAGCAGCGTTGAGAAGGTTGCGAGCGCATCCCTCAGCTCGCTGTTTAGCAAATTGGAACAAGAGAAGGCAGAAATTCTCGAGCGTGT
>Ga0307479_10003941_pt1 | contig 13559 bp, 28 predicted proteins | sample atmos_gasesECM4C_FD_203743 | JGI IMG/M metagenome (GOLD analysis project Ga0307479, IMG submission 203743) | Hardwood forest soil microbial communities from Morgan-Monroe State Forest, Indiana, United States - atmos_gasesECM4C_515 | ecosystem: Environmental > Terrestrial > Soil > Temperate...
CGGCGGCCAGGGCGCAGAAGGCCATCTACGACAGCGGGCTGCGCGATGCCGACAAGCGCCTCGCTCACTTCATGAGCGGCTATTACTATGCAGAGGCCAGCGGCGCCTAGGGGTTGACTCAGGGCAAGACGGAGGTACGCTCCGGGTGATTCTTGTTCTAGGCAGGAGGTGATCGGCTCCAGTCCTCCGTCAGGCGCCCGGCTCAGCGGAACTGCCATGCCACCGCCGGGCGCTTGGCTGGTGATCAGGTGTAGGCTCCCGCCATGGTCATGGTGGGGGTCGATTCGTATGAGGGCCTGTGGGCCGAGCACGCGCCCGCCGCGCGCCGGCTGGCCCTGACGCTGGTCACGCCGGACGTAGCCGACGACATCGTGTCCGAGGCGTTCGCGCGTGTGCTCGCCGCGTCGGAGCGCGGCTGCCGTCCCGTTGCGTTCCGTCCGTACCTGCTCGCTGCCGTGCGCAACCAGGCGCGGCGCTGGCGGGCCGGGAACCGCCGCCTGGTGCTGGCTGGCACCATCGAACCGTCTCCGTCAGCCAGCGCCGAGGCGGCGGTCCTGAACGCGGAGCAGGCCGCCCTCGTACGCGAGGCGTACCTGTCCCTGCCGCAGCGCTGGCGCGCGGTGCTGTGGCAGACCGAGGTGGAGGGCAAGGCCCCGCGCGTCATCGCGTGCTCCGCCCGGATGACCCCGAACGCGGTGTCGGCGCTGGCGCGCCGTGCCCGCGAGGGCCTCAAGCAGGCGTATATTCAGGCCCACGTGCGGCGGGTACCGCCGGAGTGCGAGGACCCGGCCCGGGAGATGGGCGCCTACCTGCGCGGAAGTCCCGGCAAGCGCTCCCGGGAAGCGGTAGGCGCTCACCTGGCCGGCTGCCCGTCCTGCGCGCGGCTGCATGCCGAGCTGGCCTCGCTGAACAGCAGGCTCCCCTCGGTGCTCGGGCCGGGCGTACTGGCCGCGTCGCTGTCACCTGCCGTCCGCCGTGCTGCCTGGTCCTGGCTGAACGCGGGGGCGGCTGCCGTGGCGTCGGTATCGGCCGTGGCCGCGTCCGGCGCCGTGGTGGTGCTGTCCGTGCCGCCTGGCCAGGCTGCCCCGCAACGGCCCGCCCACGCTGCTGTGCGGGCCGTCAGCATGCACTCGCCGCGCGCTCCCTACGCCGGGAGGCACCGCCGCCCCGAGGCGCCTGTGAGCGCCCCAGGGCGTAATCCGGAGACTTCCCCGCCGCCTCCGCCGGTAAGCTCAGCACCGCCTGAGCAGCCGTCGCCCGTGGCGAGCGTGACGCAGGCTGTCAGCGGCACGACCAGTTCAGCCGGGCAGGTAGTTCAGTCAGCGGGCAGCACGGTGAGCGGCGTGATTACGGGCGTGACCGGCACGGCGAGTGGTGTTGTCAGCCAGGCCGGCGCGGAGGCGGGCAGCCTGGTGAGCGGGCTCACGACTGCGGTAGGCAGCACGCTTGCGGGCGTGGGCGGGCTCCTCGGCGGCTAGGCTGGTACCAGGTTGGTGACTGACCGTTCGCTGGCTAGCTCGCTGTAACGAGCTATGCTTCGTCAGGGCGTGGTCGGGCCGGACCCTCCGGAGTACAGCGTTGGCCCGCTGCCGGAGGGTCCGTTTATTCTCCAGGACTAGCGCTTGACACGAGTCAAGAGGCTTGCTATCTTTGAGGTACAAGCTCCGGAGCAAGGGGCAGGCAAGAACCGGGCGAAGTCTGCCGGACATGCTAGCGGGACGGGCAGTTGCACCCCGCGCTCCGGAGGACAACTCAAGACTTGTCGGTTGGGGGCATTGCGCCTGTCGAACCGTCAGCCCCCCAGGTCCGCTCGCGGGACGGGGAAACAGCGCAGACAGCGAGAACACCGGTGTCCCCTGCTGGCTATGCGACCCACACGACTCGCTGCCAGCGGGGAAGCCGGGACAACTGAAGACGTGGGGTGCGGAAGTGTGCTGATGCAGCGTCCGGACAGCGCAGGGGCGACGCACCTCTGCCCGCATCCCGCTTAGCGCGGAAGGGTCGAGCCGCAAGGCACCTCTTCCGCATGAGGAGCCCCCGGGGTACAGCCTGCCCGCTGCCGGGGGCTCCTCGGTTTGTCTTGACACGAGTCAAGCTCGCCTGGTATGCTAGGGCTGTCGTTCCTATTCAAGATCACAAGGGCAGGTAGACATGAGGAACATCCAGGACCCCGTAGCCGGTGATGACGGCACGGAGCGTCATCCGGCCTTCGGCTTCGTCCACATCGGCCGTATCCAGTCCAACCCGGGCGCGGTGCTGTTCCAGTCCGATGCGCGGCACAGCTCGTACATCGAGGTCACGGTCAGCGATGCCGACCGCCGGCGCGACCTCAAGCATGACTGGGTTCACCCGGGCCGCACGCTGTGCAGGTTCTCGATGTCCCTGGCTCAGTTCGCCTCGCTGGTCTCCAGTGCCGGCACCGAGGGCGTTCCGGTCACGCTGGAGTACGTGAACGGCGAGTCCCTGCCAGGGCTCCCCTACCAGCCCCGGCTGAGCGTGTCCATGACCGAGACGCACAATGCGGCCGACGCGGCGTTCGAGGACATCAGGCAGCGGCTCGCTGCCTATGAGGAGCTGCTGGCCGGCAAGCCCACGGCGGCCGAGCGCCGCAAGGCCCTCGCCAGCCTGCGCGCGACCGTGAACAACGCGACGTCCAACGTGGACTACGCGGCCAGGACCCTCACTGAGCACGCGGAGGAGGTCGTGGAGAAGTCCCGCGCGGACATCGAGGCCATGGCCGTCACCCTTGCGGCCAAGCTCGGGCTGCCCGCAGCGGAGCTGACCGGGCGCGAGCTTCCCGGGCCTGAGCAGATTTCTTCTTGACACGAGTCAAGCCTGCCTGGTAGACTGGCTGTATTACAAGCCAAGCGAAAGGGCAGGCACATGGCGATCAAGGACCCCCGTACGATGCTCGTTCTCCCGACCTCGGGCGTGGTTCACAGCGAGACCACGCCTGGCAAGACCTACAACGTGCAGCTCCCCTACTGCCCGTGCGCGGACTTCGCGTACCGGCGGGCCAACAAGCCGCTGAGCGAGATGTTCTGCAAGCACCTGGCTGCTTTCGCGGCTGCCGTGGGCGGCTATCACGCGCCGGGCTCGGACGGGTTCGCCGACATGTCGCACGCGGTGACGCGGAACCTGCTCATGGCGGCTGACGACGTGTTCGCTTACACCGACAGGCGCGCTGACCGTCTCATGGAAATCGCCCGCTGCGTCGGGTCGTCCGCTCTGCCGGGCCACCCCAACCAGCTCAACTACGACCGGGACACGCAGCGCTACAGCGTCGTGCTTCCCTGAGCCACCCAGGAGAGCCCGGGAATTCCCGGGCTCTCCGCTTCTATACCGGAGGACGGCATGATCAGGACGGACTGGAAGTTCCAGGAGGTGCGCGAGGCGGTGGCCGCGCTGGTCGGCGATCATCCCGCAGATACCTCGTACATCGAGGTGGCGCCCGCGTATCAGGACGTAGCGAAGCGCATGGGCTTGAACCTGCTGGGCGAGGAGGTCGGCGGCTACTGGCGCGAGCCAACGGCTGCGCGTGACCGGCTGTGGGCTCAGGTCCGCCGGGCGCTCGATGAGCTGTGCGGCAGTCAGGGCAAGCTGGTCAAGGTCGGCCGTGGCATGTACCACCCGAGCGGAGCCTACGAGGCCGGCGCGACGTACTACCCGATCGCCAATTACGAGCGCGCCGACGCAGCGTCCAAGGCCGCGTTCCGTGAGCGTGACGAGCTGGCCAGGGCCTGGGCCAGCCTGCATGCGCGCCTGACCGCGCTGGGCTTCTCCGTGGTCAGCACCAAGGGCCAGCCGGTCACGCTGGACCTGGACGGCTGGGAGGAGATGGTCACGTTCCTGGAGGCCAGTCAGAGCCCTGGTCATCACTCGTGAGCACATCCGCCCATGACTGGAATGAGCCTGTAGGTCTCTGCATCTACTGCTCTACCTGGTGCCCTCGGTGCAATCAGTGCCGTTGTGAGGTCAACCTGCTGCCTTTGCAGTCGCGGCGTATCTGCCCTGGCCGGGATATGAAGGCACGAATTGAGCGACCTAGCAAGCTTGACACGAGTCAAGGTGCCGGGTAGGCTGGCCTCACAACAACAGAACAGCGGGGCGGTCGTAAGGCCCGACCGGTGGTGAGGGCCACCAACAGGGCAGCCGCCCCGCTCAGTCAGCTAGGGCAGGCACAGCATGGAGCGCACGTACGATAGCTGGGAAGTCAAGGGCAGCGGCGGCCAGGAAGACGAGCCGTTCGAGAAGTTCGTCATCCGCCACACCCGGACGGTCCAGAGCAGGCGCCGGAGCACCGAGCCCTGGCTGGACGACTACACCAAGGCCAAGCCGGTGGTGACTGATCTCCCGCCGATGACCCGCAGCCAGCTCACCCGGTTCCTCACGGCGGCTGTGGAGGAGCTGGCCTACCTCGGGGAGCCGACGAGGGCTCCTGTTACGCCGCATCCTGAGCACACTGTGACCGGCCCGGCGGACTGCTCGCGCTGTCAGTTGCTGCGGGACAATCAGCACTGGATGGCTGGCTCATGACCAAGCCGGCCAGCGAGCTGACGCTTCGTGAGATAAGCGGGTGCGAGGGCACCGGGCGCAAGTGGATCGCCGGGCACATCCGGCCCATCTGCCCGGTGTGCCACGCGGGTCCGGCCTCGCTGAAGGTCAGAGCGCCGCGCCGGTACAAGGGCTCGTTCTCCGGCCACGTGCCCGCGCACCCGAACATGGTCGTGTTCTCCGGCCGCGTTGACGCCGAGGCGTGGCGCGCGGCGCACTCTGAGTACGCGCTGAGCCCCGCGCAGCTCGCCGCGTATAACCAGATGCTGCGCCGGGGGTCCTCCGTGCTGGGCAAGTACACCGACGTGAACCTGAACACCGTGCACGCGGGCTCCGCGCGAGCCCTGGTGAAGGCGGGGCTGGCCGAGCGGTTCGACGGGCCAGAGGGTCCCTGGGTCAAGGTAAAGGCGGTAGAGCAGTCATGAGGCACGTGCTGCTTACTCTTCTCAATATCGTGGTCATCGGCGCGTACGGCGCTGGCCTGTGGTGGGTCGCCCGGCAGGTGCCCTGGTGGGGTGCCGCGCTCATCGCGCCCGCGCTGGTATTCCTCTACTTCTTCGGCAACGGGCTGCGTGATGAGTGGCGCAAGCTCCGGGCACGCAGGAGCGACCCGGTGTACCAGCTCGCGCAGGCCATCGTGCTGGCCGCGCTCCGGGGCCGGGGGCTGTAGTGGTCAAGCACAGCCGTCGTGAGCGCAGGCGCCGGGTACCCCGCGACGCGCACGGGCGCGTGCTCGGCCCCCTTATCCGCCCCGCGTCGCCGGTCTCGCGTCCGGAGCCGCCGCCGAGTACCGGCGTGGCGTTCCGCCGCTTCACGCCCGACGACATCAAGCGGGCCAGGGAGAACGCGGAGCTGGCCCGCCAGGTGCAGGACCCTGACGCGGACGAGGGCCTGCACCGGCTGCTGGCCGGCCTGGCTGACGAGCCTGCGAGCGAGGAAGAGGTCGCGGCGCGCATGGCCCGGTTCCGCGAGGGCCTGGCGAAGCTGGACACCGACCCAGCCGAACGGGCACGCATCGAGCGCATTGCCCGCGAGGCAGACGTGATAACGGACGACTCGTGAGGTATTCCGAGGTCATCGCTCCGGTCAGCCGCAGGGAGGCGCTGGCCGTGGCCTGCCCGCTGTGCGAGGTCGAGCCGGGCGAGTCCTGCGTTTATATCGCTGACATGTTCGGCTACGTGCACCACCCGTACTACCGGAAGACGCTCAAGCACCGTAAGGGCTCAAGGATCGCAACCGCCGTGCACAACAAGCGCCGTGCGGTCATCAGGCAGCAGCGCGAGCAGGAGTGGGCGCGGCAGGGCAGTGCCAGGCGCGTGGTCGCGTCCAGCCACCTGCACAGCGCCATCGAGGCCATGCGCGCGTGGGACATTGCCGAGCACAACAGGCTGCGCGACTGGCTGGCCGAGTACGGTGACATCCTGGTGTACGCCAACCTGCCGCGTCGGCCTGACGGTACGGTGTGCGGCGACTCGTACGCCATGCCGCGTTACGATCCTGCTTGACACGAGTCAAGCTAGCCCGGTACGCTGATGCCATACCGACGAAAGGGCAGGCACATGGCAGAGCTTGGCTGGACCAGGACGGATGCGGACATCCCGACCTGGGACCTGAATCCGGATTCATCGTTCTACGTCGAGAAGTGGGGGCTGAGCAGCTATGCCGCCTACCACAACGGAACTCCGGTCGGCACGTACGGCACCCGCGAAGAGGCCCAGGCCGCTGCCGAGACCGAGTACCTGGCGGGTGTCGCGTGCGCCCCGGTAGAGATCATCTCGTTCGGGTACGGCCACGGCGATCCGCCACCCGCCCACCTCACTGTCGACCTGCGCGAGCACTTCAGGGACCCGCACGTGGACTCGTCGTTCCGCGAACTCACCGCAGAGGACGAGCGCGTTGGCCGTGCTGTGACGAGCACCCTGGGAATCCCCGAACTTATACAAGCGCTCACGTATGCCGTGCTCGCGTTCCGGTTCAGCCAGGCACCAGTCACGCTCGCGGTGGGGTGCGTTGGCGGCCGGCACCGCAGCGCCGTGGTCGCGACGATCCTCGGGCAGCGCCTTCGGCGGGAGGGAATCCCGGTCAACCTCATTCACCGGGACATGCACCGTCCGGTCATTAAGCGCCCCGCTGAAGGGGGAGGTTGCACTGCTCGGGGGATAGCAGCCCTTCGTGATCGAGGCCAGGCCGCGCTGCAAGCAGCCGCACCCGCCATCGGCGCGGTGCTGGACGAGGCTACCGATGCGTGCTGACTACTGCCTTACTGGCTGCGCTCGCTGCAACGCGTTCCTGGCTATCGAGCCGCAGTGCATGCCGTCCGCGCGGTCAGGCGCGAACACCTACTGCAATCCGTGCCGCAAGATCGTCGAAGCTGAGCAGGCCGCGCGACCGTGCGTGCCTGCTGCGTGCATGTCGACTACCAGCGCGGGCCGTTCGCTCAACTGGTGGTTCGCGAGGTGCAGGGCGACCGGGTGCGCGTGATGACGCTCGGGTTCCCTGATGGCGTGCCGGAGGGTGCGCTGGCCTGGAGCCATACTGTCAGCCGCGAGTGGTTCACGCGCGGCGAGCTGCTCATGACCGGCAACTGAGAAAACACGGAGCAAGCCCGCTGTACAGCTTGACACGAGTCAAGCCAAGGCATAGTCTCAGGGTACAGAAGCACAACCGTCGAGCAAAGGGCAGGCACATCATGAGTACTCCGGAACCGAAGCCGTTTTCGTCAGCATTCGAGGAGCTGTACGACGAGTATGTGGCGAGCGGGGCAAAGCTGAGCTGGGAGCACTGGCTGCTGGCCAGGCCCGCTGAAGGCGTATGCAAGGTCTGCATTGGCTGTGACCAGCCGAAGGGCGAGCCGCACCTGAACTGGTGCCCGGTGGTTACCGGCACCCTGGCTACGCTCCCGAGCAGGCCATGAGCATCCGGGCTGACATCCTGGAGGCCAAGGCCGACTACGAGGACCACCAGGGCCGCCATCACTGTGTTACGGGCGATGGCTGCTCGGTTCGTATCGGGCTGTGGAAGCGCTACATGGACACCGCGCAGCGGTGGGGGCAGGAGCCGGACGACGCTCAGCGTGTGCGCGAGGCGTACGCCTGGCATACCGCCATCCTGAACAGCCGGGCACCCGCCCTGGTGTTACGGAGCCAGCCCGCTAGGTACTTGACACGAGTCAAGCCTAGCGGGTAAGCTCGTGTTACAAGCTTCCAACCGAGCAGGGCAGGCAGGACAATGGCGAACCATCAGATACCCAGGTCAGCTCAGCGCATCGAGCGCATCCACGGCATCGACGCGGACGGCGATGTGGTTACGACGTCGGTGTACCAGCACACCCGCGAGGGCCACGCGCACCCGATGTTCTACGTGGTCCAGTACCGCGAGCACAACAGGCGCATCAGCCGGGACACGCGCTGGACGCGCGAGTTCAGCGGGCCGGACGCTGCCGCGCGGATGAACGAGGCAATGAACGAGCCCCGCCGGCTGCTGGCAGACTCCCGTATCCGCGAGGCCCGCCGCCACGAGTTCGAGCTGCAAGGCAGGTCACGATGAGCAGGAGCTACGACGTCGAAATCTTCGACATCGAAGGCCGCTGGCTGGCGCAGGACACATTCTCCGGCCGTCCGACGCGTGAGCAGATCGAGCAGGCGTTTCCCGTGCTGGCCCGTGGCCGGCATGAGGTGCGCGTCTGCCAGGGCAATGGCGGGGGCATCCTGAGCGCGTGGCGTCAGGGCGAGGGTCGCGGGGTGGCTGATCTGGACATCGAAGAGGCCAGGCGCCAGGCCAAGCCCGTGCGCAAGCCCGCCAGGGCCGCGAGGAGGTCCCGGTGACCGAGCAGGATGACGCCGCGCAGAATGACTACGAGCGTGCGGTCACGCGCATGGAGCAGGCCAGGGCGCATCTGAAGCGCACCGCCGAGGAGACCACGCGGGCCATGAACACGGCCGAGGAAGAGTGCAACCGCGCGGAGCGCAACCTCTGCGCGTTCGAATCCTCTCCCGGTATTCCCCTGCCGCAGTACCGGCGTGCAGTACCGAGCAGAGCGCGCCGGTTATGAGCGTGCGTACAGTGCCGCTCAGCGACGCTCAGGCTGCCGCTCTGGCGCGTCTGGGCAACGGAGAGACCGCCTACGCCTATGCCGGGGTGTCGCGGGCTACAGCGGCTGCCCTGGTCCGGCTGGGGGCCGCTGAGTGGGCGCCGGAGCCGCATGTGGTCGACGTGACGCGGCCGATGTCGCACCGTCCGCGCTATCAGTGCGAGTGGGGGATCAGGCGAGCTACTTGACACGAGTCAAGACACCCGGTAAGCTGACTCCGTAAGCACACATCAAGCCAAGGGCAGGCACGTAATGACCATCACCGCGTACGACGACCTGAACACACGCTGGCACCCGTCCGCCGAGGCCGAGCAGAAGGCCCGCGACCTGCTGGTCGCGAAGCCCTGTGCCGACATGGCCATCGTCCCGCTGGTGCAGTCAGGCAAGGTGCATGGCATCTGGGACACCGGCCAGGAGGTCGTGACTGTCGACCGCGTGTTCCTGGCCGTCAAGCGGGACGGCTCCGTTACGGAGCCCGGGGTCAGCTACTACGGCGTGGCACGCAACCTCGCGGCCGACACGGCGGCGAAGGTGCTGGAGCGCGACTACGCAGGCAACGGCACCGTGGCGTATGCCCTGGTGTACCGCGATGACGCGTTCATGCCGGTTTTCGAGGACTGAGGAACTATGGCAGCAAGGAAGCTCAGGGGCCGGGTGAAGATCAGCTACAGCGCGAACAACCCCGTGGTCCCGTATCGCTACGGCTACGTAGTCGAGGACAGCGGAGGCCCCAAGGTCAAGGTGCGCTGGAAGGCCGCAGACGGGCCGAAGGTCGGCTACCGCGTGGTGCTCTACCACGGTAAGACACACGAGCAGTGGATTCCGCGCGAGCGGCTCGAATCCGCTGAGTAACAGAAGGGCAGGTACACGATGGCTGTTGAAGGGACCACCAGCGGGCCGCGTTTCCCGGACGTGCGCGTGCCGCTGTCCGGCCAAGACAGCAACACAGGCGCGATCATGGGACGCGTCACACGGGCGCTGGAGCGTGCCGGGCACGGTGAGTACGCGGACGAGTTCCGTGCGGCTGTGTTCGACTGCGAGAGCTACGACGCCGTTATCCGGCTCGTCATGCGCTGGGTGCAGGTCGGCTAGCCATGCCGCTGTGGGGCCACTCATCCGGCGGCAATTCCGGTAGCGCCAGCTCAGACAGCGGCTCGGGCTGCACATGCGTGTGCGGCTGGGAGAAGGGCGACCCGGATTACAGCTCGGGCGAGTGGCCAGCGCCGGAGCGCAAGAGCGGCTCGGGCTGTTCAGGCGCGAACGGCAAAGGCGGCGGCAAGCACTGCCGGCGCAAGGGAAACGGCTGTTACGAGTAGGGAGACGGACATGTTTCATCACGGGCCGGACGGAGCGCATCACGCAGGACCAGGCGGGTTGATCGGTTGTGCCCGCTGTGAGGTGATGCTTGGCGACGGTAACGAGGGCACAGGCAAGCTCAGGGTCATCCAGACCAGGGCGCAGCTTACCGAGCTGGCCAGGGAGCTGAAGGTGGGGCCGGAGTGGCACGAGCCCGACCAGGTAGATGTGGATGCCGTGACCGGCGGGCGCGACCTGGACAACGCGTTCACGACGCCAGTGCCGGATTTTGAGCACACCGATGCCGAGCCGCTGTACGTGGTCATCCGGCACCAGAAGCGGCCGGTGGCCTACGTGAACATGGCCATGCTGCTGGCCTGGGCTACCGGGTTCGAGGACGAGTAGACAACGAGCCTAGCGCGCTCCATAGCTTGACACCAGTCAAGGGAGGCGCTAGGCTGGTTGATACAAGCTCACATGCAGGGGAGGCCGTACGTGAGACGGAGCGGTGCGAAGGGACAGGCTCTCATGGCCAGGAGCCTCACCACCTCGTGCGCGGCTCCCCCGAGATTCTAGGAACAAGGGCAGGCACATCATGTGGATGAACGAGCACGAGATCGACAACGCCGCGTCACGCTACGAGCTGCATCCGGTCCTCGGGCCGGCTACGTGCACACTCGTCAACCTGGTGAGGTGGACGAATGCCAACAGCGACGGCTGGCCGTACTGGACCAAGCCCGCTAAGGCCGCTGACAAGCTCATGCAGCTTATCGGCACGGGCATTGCGTACCAGGTTGACCCTGAGCGCCAGGACGCCTCCATGGAGGCGTACCGGGCCGCGCTGACCCCGCTCAAGTCGTTCCGGACGCGCATGGGCAAGACCATGCAGGAGCTGTTCGAGATCATCGACCGTGAGGGCGGCAAGCTGTGGCTGGCCGAGCAGGAATATGAGCAGGCCCGGAAGCGGTACGAGCAGAACGCCGCATATACCGAGACGTTGCGGGGGCTCGTCAGGGAGGCAGGCGCGCGGGTAGCCGAGCTTCAGCAGCTTGAAATCGCGCGCCGCGTGCTGGCCGAGATGGAAGCGACCGGCACGGATACGAGGCTTACCGAGCTGGCCACGCCCGGGACCGTGATTTGGCTGTTCCCGCGCACTGGCGAGGACGGTACCGGAAGTGCCGCCGGCTCGCTGGGCATGACCGGGCCGACTGACCGGCATCTGGTCGTGGTCAAGGTTCCCGGCCTCGTCAATGAGCCGCGTGCGTGGCTGCGCCTTTACCCGAGCGTCGTTCACACGCTGGCCGAGGCCCGCCGTATGTGGCTGGTCGTTGACGAGGGCGGCACCGTGGTCAACTACTCCCGCTCCTGGAGCCGTGAGCGTGCCGAAGAGCTGTGCGCGGTGAATCACCCCGGGTGCGTGGTCCGGCTGGGTTCTGACGTCCTGCCCGGAGCGCTTGACACGAGTCAAGCTAGTCCGGTAAGCTGAGCCCGTAAGCCAATCGAGCACAAAGGGCAGGCAGGTCATGAAAATCTACAGCAACTCGCTGACCAGCGAGGACGTACACGCGGCAGTGCCGGAGGGGACCCGCGTTGACCAGTTCGAGCCGATGCAGAACACGCGGGTACGGTCGAAGGGCTGGAAGGTCCACATCGTGCACCCCGGCTCAAAGCGCCCGGCGAACACCGGCCGGTACGGCGGGGCGACGGACAGCACCACGGGTTACAACGGCTCGGCGAGCTGGGATGAGTGGGGCCACTTCCTCTCGGCGCTGTACGAGAAGGACCCGCACGGCCGGTTCGGGCCGTACGAGGGTCGCGAGGACTTCCACGCGAAGACGCGCGGTGAGTACAGGCGCGAGCGTGCTACCAGGTCGCGAGGTGCACGATGAGTAGACCCTGCCCGGTTATCTACGCGCCGGGCAGTGCGGTTATCGGCGCTGCCTCTACCGAGCAAGGCGCTAAGCGCTGCGCGGCTGGCATCCCTAAGCTAGCTTGCGAGCGCTGGACTGCGAGCTTGCGTGAACGGCTGAACGGTGAGCTGGCCTGGTTCGTCGGGCCGCAGCTTGTACAAGACCGACCGCGTGCATTGCGGAGCTAGCCAGCTCCACGCTTGACACGAGTCAAGTTGTCCGGTACTGTGGTCCTTGTAAGCACCCATCGAGCAAGGGCAGGCACACGATGAGCACTCACACCGCCGAGGGCATCGGCCACCGTGCAGCGGTCGGCGGAGCCGAGGTCGACTACCTGGACTCCGTCACCAAGCACGCGCTTGTGGCCAACCACGGCAAGCGTGCGAAGATCAAGCGCGCGGTACGGCGCCGCGAGCGCCGGAGCACCCGTCAGTCCCTGCGGAGCATGCGGTAAGGAGTGGTGATCATGACCGAGAAGACCGACGTCTACTGGGGAAGCGACACGGGCATGGTGCTAGGCCCGTACACCCGCGAGGGCATCCAGCAGCACATACGCGCCAAGCAGACGCTTATCGAGAATCACGGCGCGAGCGACATCTACCAGATCGACGCCACCTCGCTAGCGGACGCTCAGGCCAAGCTGGCCGCACAGCGCCAGCGCGAGCAGGCACCGAAGCGAGCAGGCAGGGCGAGCCGGTGACCGGCAGGAGCCACGACCCGCACAGCATTTACGGTTACGACCCTGAGACGGGGGTTGCCCGCGAGCCTCTCGCGCTACCGCCCGTGCCTGATGCCGACGTCACCAGGCAGCGCGAGGAAGAGACAGCCGAGCGTTACCGCCGTGCTGACGCAGCCGCCTTGCGGCGCCGCGAGCGTGCGAGCAGGGCGAGCCGTTGAGCGAGCCTGCCCGGGACACCTGGGTTGACCGTGCCCGCGCTACGATTACGGAAATCGCGGCCAGGCACGGTCACAGGCTCGAATGGACCGCAGACGAGCGTCACGCCTGGTGGCGCGCGCAGTGCCAGAGCTGCCCGGTACCCAAGTCAGGCCGCGCGCTTATCCTGCCGCTGGACTCCGCCGAGAGCGAAGACCATTGGCTAGGCGGGCCGGAGGAGTTGATACCGGCCTACTTGACGCGCAAGTGCAGGCAGACGCGCGAGCCGCTGACCCGTGGGCCTGCGCCGAAGTACTGGACGCACGAGCGCCGCGCGAAGCAGGCCGCACGAGGGCGCCGCGTGGTCAGGTTATGAGGCTAGCCGGATTGGTGCTTGACACGAGTCAAGGCGCCCGGTAGTCTGAAGACACAACAACACAGCGGGGCCGCAAGGCCCGAGCACCAGCCGGTAACGCGGGCTGTAGGCCGGTAACGCGGGCCACCTCGGGCAAGCGGTCCCCCTAAGCAGAGGGCAGGCATCAAATGGGACAGGTCCGCAACTTCTGGATCAAGGCTCGCATCGACGGACGGCAGACCGAGCTAGAGGGCGGGCCGCGCAGCCGTGAGGGCGAGTTCTCGCAGACCATCTACATCCGCGATGCGGGCAGTATCGTTACCGGTGTTAACATCTCCGGGCGCGTCGACCGCGAGGGCAAGCCACGGCTTCACTGTGGTGACCGACCGCGACAAGCCCGAAGCACCCAAGCGCGCACGTTCGCGCGGCAGTCGCTGAGACTCCAGGCCCGTCCGGTTCCCGCTTGCCGGACGGGCCTGC
>Ga0307479_10003942_pt1 | contig 13554 bp, 9 predicted proteins | sample atmos_gasesECM4C_FD_203743 | JGI IMG/M metagenome (GOLD analysis project Ga0307479, IMG submission 203743) | Hardwood forest soil microbial communities from Morgan-Monroe State Forest, Indiana, United States - atmos_gasesECM4C_515 | ecosystem: Environmental > Terrestrial > Soil > Temperate...
CCTGAACCCGCTTTCAGCGCTTGACGCATGGCTCTCTCACCTAATATCGTGAAACGAGATAGTTCCCTCCCATGCAGTCAATTCAACGGTTCACGCGACACCAGAGCTACGTCGGTGTGCGCATCTAACGATTGGTAGTGGTTTGCCTCCTGCCACTCGTCAGTTACGCTCAGCTACTTCCAACTCAAACTCAAGCGCAACTTCCACCGCAAGCCCAAGAGCAGCCTCCGGCTCAGAAGCAGCAACTTGGTCCGGAACCTCAGCAGCAACTGCCCATGCAGCAGTGTTCGTTGTCGGCGCCCGGCCGTTGCGCCATGGGAATCGCTAAGGATCAGCGGAATATTTTCACCAGCCCATTGCGGCTGCGGAAAAAAGATCTGGTGTGGCTGGTGCCCCTCGCAGGGGCTACCAGCGCCGCATTTCTGTTCGACCGCAGCGCGCTCGAGCACGTGAGTACGGACCCATCGCGAGTCAACGACTTTCGATTGGCCTCAAACATCACCGGAATCTATGTCCCCGTGGCTGCCGCTGGAGGAGCGCTGCTGACAGGCACGCTTGGCCACGACGAGCATCTCCGCGAGACGGGCATGCTGGCGATGACCGCGATGATTGATACGCAGCTGCTGACGACCTTCATCAAATTTGGCGCGGACCGGGCCCGCCCCAGCGCAACGGGATTGACGTCCAGTTCCGGCGCGTTCTGGCCCAACGGGCATTCCTCCTCAGCCGACTCGTTCCCTTCGGGACACGCGGCCAATGCGTTTGCCGTGGCGCACGTGATCGCGGACGAGTATCCGAACTGGAAGGTGAAGCTGGCGGTTTATGGCTTGGCAGCCGCGACTGGGTTTGAACGTGTCGCCGGGCGCGAACATTTTCCCAGCGATGTGTTAGTCGGAGGAGCCCTCGGCTATCTGGTGGGCGGGTATGTGTTCAACCATCATTCCACGCGCTCGAAGAACCACATTGCGATTGCGCCGATGGTCGGGCATGGGGGAGCGGGAGTTTCGCTGCAGTTTTCGCGGGATAAGAATTAGATCTTTCCAGGCGCGGCCATTCTGGCCCGAGAGAGCTGGCGAGGCCTTCTAGTCTGGCAGGCTGCGGAAAACTCAATCTCGCGAAGACCGCCCCTAAAGGGGCAATCGAGAATGAACGACTTACGGCACGGCTGAAGCCGTGCCCTGATACAAATCACTAGTTTTTCCGCGCCCTGCTAAGAATTGCGCTTTAACCGGCGTCGTGAAAGCGCCTTCCTTCTAAGGCAATATTGCGGCACGCCGGATGGCGTGCTACTTCGCACGGTTCCTACTTGCCCGAGTTCGTCCTCTCGGGCATGACTCCTGCTATTCTGTTGCGCCGTGGAAGACTTCAGCAAGTTTTTTGGGCTTTCTTTCAGTGCCCTGCTGCCATTGGTAAATCCGCTGGGCAGTGCACTGGTATTCCTAAGTCTTATTGGCGCTGCGCCTTCGACCGTATATCGAACCTTAGCCCGAAAGATCGCAATCGATACAACCCTCTTTTTGCTTACGATCGAGTTGATCGGCACGTTGATGCTAAGGTTTTTTGGCATCTCGTTGCCAGTGGTGCAGGTCGCCGGTGGGCTCACGCTGGCGGCCATGGGCTGGGGCTTGCTCAATCAAGCGCAAGCACAAACCGAGCCAGAAAAAGCTGATCTGGACAGCGCTACTCTCGGATCCCTGGAACAAAAAGTTTTCTATCCGTTTACCTTTCCAATCACGGCAGGTCCGGGTTGCATCGTTGTGATGGTGACTTTGAGCGCGCATGCAACCGTAAACCGAGTGCTACCGGATGTCGCTGGTCACCTGGGAATCGCTCTCGCCGTGACGGTATTGAGCGTAGCGGTGTATTTCTGCTACGCATATGCGCCGGCAATCACAGCGCGCGTTTCTCCCGAGACCGCGCATGGCATCCTGCGCGTGATTGCGTTCGTGCTGTTGTGCATCGGCGTGCAGATCACCTGGAACGGCGTCGAGGCTTTACTGCGGACGGTGTTGAAATCATAGGGTTCTGTTTTTTCACTCCTCAGATCTTCTGCTGCTTCCAACGTCCGCGGCGAAAAAGCAGGATTCCGGCCAGCGCGATCGAACCTTCCGCGATCACGATTGAGAAGAAGACTCCCTTCGAGCGCAGGTGCATGGGAATCGCCAGCCAATAGGCGAGCGGAATTTCAAGGAACCAGAATCCGAACAGGTTTACCCAGGTAGGCGTGATCGTGTCGCCGGCACCGTTGAAGGCTTGCAGCATGACCATGCCGTAGGCGTAACCGACATTGCCGTAGCTCAGAATGCGCAGGCACGACGCGGCCAGCGGGATCACGTCCGGATCGTGCGTGAAGAGGCGCACCGTGGGTTCGGCGAACACGATCAGGATGACGCCCACTCCTCCCAGAAAAAGCATGTTGTAAAAGCCGGTGCGCCAGACCGAAGTTTCGGCGCGATCGGGCTTCCCTGCTCCGAGGTTCTGGCCGACTAACGTCGCAGCAGCGTTGCTCAATCCCCAGGAGGGCAGGATTACAAAAATCAAGATGCGGATGGCGATGGTGTAGCCGGCGACGGCGACTGCGCCGAAGGTGCTGACGATGCGGACTAAAACAATCCAGCTGGTGTTGGCGATACCAAATTGCAGAATACCCGCGATGGAGACGCGGATGAGGCGCCAGAGAACCTGCAGGTTGACGCGGACGTGCCGCGCGAGGCTGGGCAGGCGTTCGGTGCCGCGGGCCAGCCGGTAGAACTGATAGAGCACGCCGATGCTGCGCCCGGTGAAAGTCGCGAGCGCGGCGCCGGTCACGCCAAGGCGAGGAAATGGGCCCAGGCCGAAGATCAGGCAGGGATCGAGAACCAGATTGATGATGTTCGATATCCAGAGCAGGCGCATGGCGATGGCGGCATCGCCGGCGCCACGGAAGATGGCGTTGTTCAGGAACAGCATCATGACCGCGATGCAGCCGCCGAGCGCAATGCGGGCATAGCCGGAGCCAGTGGCAACGATCTCGGGCGTCGCCCCCATCAACTGCAACAAGCCCGGGGCGTAGATCAGGCTCGGAATGCCGAGCACGAGCGAAACGCTCAAACCAAGAATGATCGCTTGCACTCCGGCGATGGATGCATCCTCGGGATCTTTTTCACCGATACGGCGCGCGACCATGGCGGTGGTCGACATGCTCAGGCCGATTGCGACGGCGAACACGATGGTCAGCATCGATTCGGTGAGGCCGACGGTGGCGACGGCGTCTGCGCCTAGCCGGCCAACGAAGAAGACATCCACCACGGCGAAGAGCGACTCGAGCACCATCTCGAGCACCATCGGGATCGCGAGCAGGAGGATGGCGCGGTTCAGATTGCCGGCGGTGTAGTCCTGGTGCGAGCCGCGCAAAGCTTCGCGGATCGAAGCCCAGAAGCCGGGTTGTGGGAGGTTGGGGACGGTGGTGGCGACGTCCATAAAATCCCTGCCAATTTCTGCGCGCGGGCATTCTCGGCCCGTTGACGCTGCTTGCAAAAAGGCTTTTAACCGTAGAGGGCGCGAAGGATTCGCGGAGACTGCAGAGAATGCTTCTGGCTCCGCGAAAAATCAACGCGTTCGGATGGAGCCACTAACGAGGGCTTACGATGACTTGCATAATGCGCACCCCAATTGGCAGTAAGGCAAGTTTAATGGATTGAGGCGTGAGTTGGCTAGGATTTTTGAATGTAAAAAGATCTTAACCACAGAGGTACACAGGGGAGCACAGAGGGGATTCCCTTGGGTTGATTGCTGTCTCTGTAGAACAACTAAGATTCCTGAAGGCTGGTCTTTTCATCACCAAGGACACGAACGTTGCATGAAAGACCTGATTTGTGAATTCAGTTTGCGTCCGACCAGTTATTCAATGCCCAATTCTTTGGCTAGCGCCTTCCATTTCAAATCGACGAGAGACTTCGTTTTCACGTCCATGGTGATTTCGTCGGGCCAGGGGCGGGTGAAGCCTTCGGTGCTCCACTTTCTTGTCGCGTCCACTCCCATCTTGGAGCCGTAGTTCGGAAGGCGTGAGGCGTGGTCGAGCGAATCGATCGGCCCGAGCGTGAATTGGATGTCGCGTTCCGGATCGATGTTGTTGAGGACTTTGAGCGTGACTTCGCCCAGGTCCTGCACGTTCACGTCTTCGTCGACAACCAGGATGCATTTCGTGAACATCGCCTGTCCCAGCGACCAGATCGCGTTCATGACTTTACGGGCCTGGCCCGGATAGGATTTGCGGATCGAGACGATCATGAGATTGTGGAAGACGCCTTCGAGCGGGAGATTGATATCCACGAGCTCCGGGATGCTGAGCTTCATGAGCGGGAGAAAAATGCGCTCGACCGCTTTTCCCATCCAGCCATCTTCCATGGGTGGCTTGCCCACGATGGTGGTCGCATAGATGGGATCCTTGCGGTGCGTGATGCAGGTGACGTGGAAGACAGGGTAAAGGTCATCGAGTGAGTAGAAACCGGTGTGATCGCCGAAGGGGCCTTCGCTGCGGAGCTCGTCGAGATTGACGTAGCCTTCGAGGATGATTTCGGCGTCCGCGGGGACTTCGAGATCGACGGTCTCACACTTCACCAGTTCCACGGGCTTCTGGCGGAGGAAGCCCGCGATGAGGAATTCTTCGACGTCGGGCGGCGCGGGAACGATGGCGCAGAAAGTGAGCGCGGGGTCGGTGCCGATGGCGACGGCGACTTCCATTTTGCCGCTAGGGAGTGGGCCTTCGGGGAGAATCGAGCCACCCGATGTGCGCGCCATGATGTCGACAGCGGCAGTGGAATTCCCACCTTTGCCAAAATCGGGCAAAGGTGGCGCACCCATGTTTTGTGCTGCTGCGCGCAGTGATTCGCGATAGTGTTCGGCGCCGATCTTCTGGCGCTGCCAGTGCATGCCGGTGGTGCGCTCGTCGTAAACCTGCATGCGGTACATGCCGACGTTGCGTTTGCCGGTTTTCGGGTCGCGGGTAATCACGCAGGGCAACGTGATAAAGCGGCCGGCATCTTTGGGCCAGCATTGCAGGATGGGAAAGTCGAGAAGCGAAAACTTGTCGCGCTGGATCACTTCTTTGCAGGCGCCGGTCGGGACAGTTTTCGGAAAGAACTTGCCCATCTCGGCCAGCATGGGAAGCATTTTGACTTTATCCAGGAAGCCTTGCGGAGACTTCACGTCCATGAAGGCGCGGATGCGGTCCGCGATCTCGTCGAGCGAGTCAACGCCGAGTGCAAGACGCATGCGTCGCTCCGATCCGAACTGATTGATGAGGAGCTGGGAGTTGGGATGTCCCTGGATGTTCTGAAACAAAAGCGCGGGGCCTCCGGGACCGTACTTGTCTGAACGCGATTTGCTGACGCGATCGGCGATCTCAGCGATTTCGAGGATGGGGTCGACTTCCGTGCGGATTTTACGCAGCTCGCCGGCGCGTTCAAGGGCGGCGATCCAGTCGCGCAGATCGTTGTAGGGCAAGTGGCGCTCCGGGAAAACACATGATTATACGGGAGAGCGCCAGACGGAACGGAAGTGTGAAATCTTCAAGCCCAGCGGCAAGTCGCATCACAGGCATGCGGGTCAGGAGATCAGCATTTGCGGTTTAGAACCGCGCTTGGCGTCCGGGCCAATGGGAAGAAGGGCACGACGAGGGCTCCTGATCTGCTATAACTACGTGTCCGTCCCGCAGTTCCCATCGCGGAATTACCCAGGTAATCCGGTCGGCCACAATCCAGCGATAGAAGCCATACGTACTTAGAAGGGAGAGAGTTTGTCCAGTACCGATCTTAAGGCGACATCGCCCGACACGGCCTTGATTTCGGCGATTCGCGCCGGCGATCAAACCGCGATGGCGGTGCTCTATGATCGATACTCCTCCGTGGTGTATTCGGTGGCATTACGAGTGTTGGGAGAAACCAGTGCAGCCGAGGACGTGCTCCAGGACGTGTTCCTGCAGTTGTGGCGAAATCCGGGCGCGTTTGATGCCAGTCGCGGCCATCTGGGAGCCTGGCTGGCGGTGATTTCGCGGAACCGGGCGATTGATGCGCTGAGAAAGCGAAAGCCCGAGAGCGACATCGAAGATGTGGTGCTCTCGGTGGCTCCCGATCTGGTGAGCGAGGCAGACCGGTCGCGGGTGGCGGCGAAAGTACGCGCTGCTCTGGTGATGATGCCTGCCCCGCAACGAACCGCCCTGGAAATGGCATATTACGAGGGCTTGACCCATACCGAGATAGCCGCAAAAACTGGCGAGCCTTTGGGCACCATCAAGACCCGGATTCGCGCCGGGTTGATTGCGCTGCGGAAAGCGTTTCAGGAATGAGCGGGCACGAACAATTTGCGGAGGATCTCGCCCTCCACGCACTGGGAACGTTGCAGGGAGATGAGCGCGCGCGACTCGAGGCGCATCTGGAGAGCTGCGCGGGCTGTCGTGAGGAATTGTCGGCGCTGCGCGGGGATATGGCGGCGTTGGCAATGTCGACGGCGGGGCCAAAGCCGCCACAACGGTCTCGACAGCGTCTGCTGGACGCGATTGCGAACGAGCCTCGTCTGCCTGCTGCTGTACCAGGGCGGAGGTCGCGGTTCAACTGGTGGGCAGCGCTGGGGTGGGCGGCGGCGGTCGCGATGCTGGTGGTGGTCATCCAACTGCGCCGCGAGAATTACTTCCTGCGCGAATCGGTGGTGAACCTGGGTGCCTTAACCACTCCGCAAACGCTTGAACTGGCGAACGCGCAGCGGGTGGTGGATACGCTGACCGCGCCTGAAACACAGACCGTAACGCTGGCGGCGTCAAAGAATCCCGAACCGCAAGGAAAGGCGTTTTATCTCAAGAACCGGAGCGGGTTGGTGTTTGTGGCGAACCATCTTGCGCCCTTGCCTCCCGACAAGATTTACGAGCTGTGGTTGATTCCGAGTTCCGGTGCGCCAATTCCTGCGGGATTGTTCAAACCCGACGCGAAGGGAAATGCAACCGTGGTCAATCCGCCGGGATTGCCGGCGGGTGTCGAGGCAAAGACGTTTGCGGTCACGCTCGAGTCCGCCAGCGGTCCGCATGATGCTCCCCGGGGAACCGGTGTGATGCAGGGGGCAGCGTAGGGATTGCGGATTTGGGGATTTCAGATTGGGGGGCAGAAGTGAGGCGAGACCTGCAATCCGGAACTATCTCGGAAATCAGGGGGCGAAAAATCTTACAAAGCAGAGGACACAGAGGTCAGCCGCAGAGATCGCAGAGAAGAGCTTTGAAGTACAAAGGAGTCGGATTGATTGCAGATTTTTGATTTCAGATTTCAGATTGGAACCACCGCTACCCAGGTTCAATCTAAAATCTAAATTCTAAAGTCTGAAATCCCTTCTCGGACTACCCTTCCATCGTCGACACATCCCCTGCGTCTTTCCCCGTCTCTTTTGCTTTCAGGAAGCGGCGGAGGATTTTTCCGCTGCGGGTTTTCGGAAGCGAAGCAACGAATTCGAGTGCCGCGGGTGTCGCGATCGGACCCAGCTCTCTTCGGACGTGCTCGATCAATGTCGCCGCGAGTGCTTCCGAGGGAACGTGATCGGCTCGGGGCTGGACAAAGACCTTGATGGTCTCGCCTTTGAGCGGGTCGGGGATGCCGATGGCGGCGGCTTCGGCAACGGCTGGGTGCGAAACCAGCGCGCTTTCGATTTCCGCCGTGCCAATGCGGTGGCCGGCCACGTTCAGGACATCGTCGGCGCGGCCGAGAACGGTGATGTAACCGTCTTTGTCTTTCACGGCGACATCGCCTGTGACATAGCAACCCGGAATCTGTTGCCAATCGCGTTCGTAGCGCGCAGGATCCCGCCACACGGTTCGCAGCATGTATGGGAATGGCCGCTTCAGCACCAGTCGCCCGCCGATGCCTGGCGCGCAGGACTTCCCTGCCTCATCGATGACGTCGGCCTCACAGCCAGGTACCGCGACTCCGGCTTTGCCAGGCCGCATGGCCATCGACGGATGCGTGCCGATCGCGGGGCCGCCGAGTTCGGTTTGCCACCAGTTGTCTACGACGTAGCCCCACTTGCCGTCGCCCGCGAGATGCGTTTGCGCCCAGCGCCACGCCTCCGGATTGAGAGGCTCTCCGGCACACGCAATGACCTTCAAACTCGTGAGGTCACATTTTGACGGATACTGCTCACCGTAGCGCATGAACATGCGGAGCGCCGTGGGGGCGGTGAACATCTTGGTGACACCGTAGCGTTCAACGATCTCCCATGCCGTGCCGGGATGGGGAAAGTCGATGGCGCCTTCGCGGAAGAGCGTGGTGACGCCCGCACAGAGCGGCGCGTAGACGATGTAGGAGTGGCCGACAACCCAACCGATATCGGAGGTGCACCAGAAAATATCCTGCTCCCCGACATCGAAGAAATTTTCAAGATGATACGTGGTACCCACCATGTAGCCGCCGTGGACGTGCAGCACGCCCTTGGGCTTGCCGGTGGACCCTGATGTATAGAGAAGGAAAAGCGGATCTTCCGCGTCCATCTCTTCGGCGGGACAGGTCGGCGGGAACTTCAGTAGGTCGGCGTAATCGATTTCGCGTGCGCTTCCCTCTTCCGCAGCACAGCGAGAGAAGACCACGACCTTCTCGACGAAATCGAGGGTGTCGATGGCTTCGTCGACAATCGGCTTGAGCGCGACGGTTTTGCCCCGGCGGAAACCTATGTCGCCGGCGATGACCACCTTGGCTTGCGCATCCACAATGCGGTCGCGCAATGCGCTATGGCCGAGCCCGGCATAGACGACCGAGTGGATTGCGCCGATGCGGGCGCAGGCCAGCATGGCGATCGCGCCTTCGATGGTCAGAGGCATGTAGATGATCACGCGATCGCCCTTGCGCACATTGAGTGACTTGAGGCCATTGGCGAACCGGCACACCTGTCGATGAAGCTGGCCGTAGGTGATGATGCGCTCGCTGCCGTCTTCGCCAAGCCAGATGAAGGCAGCGCGATTGCGACGTTCGGAGTTGGCGTGGCGGTCCAGCGCGTTCATCGTGATGTTCGTTTTCGCGCCAACAAACCATTGATGATGGACACCATCCCACTCGAGAACCTTGGTCCAGGGCTTTGTCCATTGGAAATGCAACGCGTAGTCTCCCCAGAAGTCTTCGGGATCCTTGAGGGAGCGGTTGCACTCGCCCGCGAAGTCCTGCTGCAGGCAGTTCTGGGCAACGCACTTGGGCGACGCGTACTCTTCGTCGATGGCCAGCAGGTTCGAAATGCCGGCGTGATTCAGGTCTTTCACCGTGCTCATGGAGAGGACCTCCGCATGTGAGATGGGCTGCCCGAGAAATCGGGGTTGGGTGATTCTGGGTCTGGAGAACACAGCCCGCAGTGACGCCGATCACAGGAGGATGTGCCGCCTGGATTTTACCGATTTCCGCCCTTGATCGTGTCCAACCGACCGCACGCAGGTACTCATCCAAGGGGCGGAATGGACATATATCTATCCCGCAGATGGCTTTTCCCCACTGTGATTCTACTGCTGGTTTCGCTGGTAGGCTGCATGCAGCCGGATAATCCGCAAGATCTCAAGGAGAAAACCGCGAAAGCCACGGAGGACGCGAAGCGTGACGCCAAAGCGATCGCCCAGGGCATACACGAGGGTTGGAGCCGGGACAGGCCGCTCAATTTGAACACCGCCCCCAAGGATCAGTTGCAGAGCTTGCCGGGAATCACGGCCGCAGAGGCCGATCGCGTGATCGCCGACCGTCCCTACCATGACCCCGAAGAACTAGTGAGCCGACACATCCTGGCCAAGAGCAAGTACGACCGCATCGCCGACCTGGTCAAGGCCAAGTAGCGGAACTGGAGAGGCTGCCTACCTCAGGTTGAAAACGAAGGGGCTCGGTATACGAGGCCTTCACGAAGCTAGGGCCGTCCCTCCGGGACTTGAATTGTTTGTTACCACTTTACCCAGGGCTGAAGGCGCTGGGCTAAGCTCGGTTGGCCCTCCGGGCCAAGGATGTCGCAGGTGGTTTTTCCACCAACCCTGCAGGGATCGATCTGAGTTTCGTAGTAGCCCCACCAACCCTGCAGGGATCTGAGTCTCGTAACGGCCTCTATACGGGCCTTTTGCCGAAAGAATTTGTTCGACTCGGCTTTACTCGTCCTTGCCGAACTGCTTCAGGTCCTCCGGTCCATCGGCGACGGCCACCGGTTCCTTTCCTTGTACCAATTCTCGAACTTTTTCGACCACGTCGGGATTCGCCAAAGTCGTGATATCTCCCGTATTCATCCGATTGGAGATGGAGGCAAGCACGCGCCGCATGAGCTTCCCGGAACGCGTCTTCGGCATGTCGGGAACGATGTGAATGTTCTTGGGACGGGCGATCTTCCCGATAATGGTTTCGATCGCCTTGTTAACTTTTTCCGTTACCTCGTGGCTGGGCTGCAGCCCGGGCTGAAGCGCGATATAGACTTCCGGGACCCGGCCCTTGATTTCGTCCACTACGGGAACCACGGCCGCTTCCGCCACCTCCGGAACTGTCAGGCAGGCCGACTCGATTTCCTTAGTGCCCAGACGATGTCCCGCCACATTGATGACGTCATCGACGCGTCCCAGGATTCGGAAATATCCGTCGACGGCCAGCACGGCTCCATCCGCCGCAAAATAAGGCCAGTCGCGCCAGTTTTTGCTCTTCGGGTCCTTGCAGTATTTGCGGTAGTACTGGGTGACGAACCGATCGCGATCTCCCCAGATCGTCTGCATAATGCCGGGCCAGGGATTGCGGATACAGATGTTGCCTGCCTTGCCTGAGCCCGCAGGAACAACCTCTCCCATCTCGTCCCGGATCTCCGGGAAAATTCCCGGCATGCCCGGTCCGGCGCTGCCCGGTTTCATTGGATCCATAGCAGGTTTCGTGCTGCACAGGAAACCGCCGTTCTCGGTCTGCCACCAGGTGTCTACAATGACCGCCTCGCGCTTGCCCACGGTTTCGTAATACCAGCGCCAAACTTCCGGTTCGATCGGCTCTCCCACCGTGGTCATGTGTTTGAAGTGGTATTTGTACTTGGACGGCTCGTCCGGACCAGCTTTGCGCAACATGCGAATCGCCGTAGGGGACGTGTGGAAGATGTTCACATCCAGGCGCTCGGCAATTCGCCACGTCCTGCCGGCATCGGGATAGGTCGGAACACCTTCGTAGATCACGCTCGTGGCCGCCAATGCCAATGGACCATACACAATGTAGGAATGGCCGGTGATCCACCCGATGTCCGCCATGCACCAATAAACATCCTCGGGATGGATGTCTTGAATGTACTTCGAAGTCCCAGTCACATAGGCCATGTAACCGCCCGTACGGTGCTGGCATCCCTTGGGCTTGCCGGTGCTGCCGCTGGTGTACATCAAAAACAGCGGGGCCTCGGCATCCATCGACACGGGGGGCACGATTTCCCCGGAATAGTTGGGCAGGATTTCATCGACGAAGAAATCGCGTCCTTTTACGAAGGCCGAAGCGGACGCATTCTTTCCGGGATGCCGCCTCCAGACGAGCACCTTATCGACGACATGGCTTTCCTTCTTGGCGACATCCAGCGCAATATCAGCCGAGGCTTTATGATCCAGCAGCTTGCCATTGCGATAGTACCCATCCATGGTGACCAGCACATGACTGCTCGAATCGGCCACGCGCATGCCGCAGGCCTCGCCGCTGAAACCTCCAAAGACAACCGAGTGAATTGCCCCAAGCCGAGCGCAGGCCAGCATGGTGATCGGCAATTCGGGAACCATCGGCATATGAATGGTGACCCGGTCTCCCGCCTTTACGCCGCAAAAGTCGCGCAGTAACGCCGCAAACTCATTCACGCGCACATAGAGTTCGCGATACGTCACCGCTACCGGTGCATCGTTTTCCGGTTCCGGCACAAAGATCAAGGCTGCTTTGTTCTTGTATTTCGCCAGATGCCGATCCACGCAGTTGTACGAGGCATTCAGCTTGCCGCCCACAAACCACTTCCAGAAAGGCGGATCACTGGTATCCAGCGTGGTGTGCCAATACTGGTCCCAGCTCAACATGTCGGCGTACTCCCGGAAGCATTCGGGAAACTTCTCCTCGCTGAACCGGTTGAGGACGTCGGGATCGGTCAGATTGGCCTGGCCGATGAACCTCGAAGAAGGATAGTAATATTCCTCCTCGCGCCAATGAACTGCGATTTGAGCCTCGCTGGTCTCGATCACTTGCGGTTTCTCACGACTATTAGCCATATCAGTTACCCTCGCACGAATTGAATTTGTGCCGCCTAGCAGGAATTTCTCCGGCACGGCATCATTCGATGTGGGAGTCAGTCAAGTCCTGCGGTCACCCGACCAACTTCACTGCCACCGAGCCTTCCTCTTCTCGCACTGCACGTTGCCCAGATGGGCGTAGCGCGAGACCAGCTATGATTTTAAACGCGCACCGCGGGCCGGGAATGTACCTTCTGGCTGAGAGCGTCCACCGTAGCCTCTTCCAGGCCCACGCATGATGAAGCATCCGCCGCCAGAGTGCAACTTGCAGACCCGTACTTCCATGGCGTTACACTATCGCAGGTGCTTTGACGACAGTTGGCGTTCCTACCCGCGCTGTCGGTCGCCCGACTGCGAGTTCACAGAGCAGAGCGATCCCCGCCAGAACCGCTGCCGTGTAGAACGCCATCTGATAGTTGTGGTACTTGTCATACAGCAAACCACCGATGCGTCCCCCGAGGAGACCGGCCACACCCCAGGCGGTGAAGAGCATCCCGTAATTGATGCCCACGTTCTTGGTGCCCCAGAAGTCGGCAGCAGTTGCCGCGTTGACCGAAAGCTGGGTGCCGTAGCACCAGTAAACGATGAACAGCATCATGAACAGGGCCACGACGTTGCCGCCCACAAAATACAGAATGGGCATGGCCACCATGGAGATACCAATCATCAGGCGCAATACGTTAATCCGGCCGAGATGGTCCGACATCCAGCCGGAAAGAATGCGGCCGGAAGCGTTGCCCACCGCCCCCACAACTAAGCCAAAAGAAGCCAGTGTGGTGCTGGGTATACCTACGCTCTTAGCGAAGGGGACCAACTGGCTGATCACCATGAGACCGGCCGCGCAGCCAAACGCATATCCCACCCACATGAAGTAGAACGTGGGCGTCCGCAGCACTTCACCGGGGGAATAGTCATAGGTGGAGGCGCCAGATTTAGAAGCCAGAGCGGGTGTCCACCCGGCGGGCCTATAGCCAGTTGGCGGGTTGGTTAGCAGGAACGCGCCAACCATAGTCATCACAAAGAAGATCACGCCCAGGACTTCGAAGGTAACGCGCCAGCCGAAATGAGGAATCAAATAGCTCGCGGCCAGCGGGCCAAAAATGGCCGATCCTGCCCCGTATCCGCCGACCGCTAGGCCTACAGCCAATCCACGCTTGTCCGGGAACCACTTGGACATCACGGGAATGGGAGTCGCATAGCCAAAACCATTCCCCAATCCTCCGAGTACGCCGAAGAAGATGAAAAACTTGGTGATGCTGTCGGCATAAGCGCAGAGAAAAAATCCCAGGCTTACCAGAATGGCGCCC
>Ga0307479_10003943_pt1 | contig 13552 bp, 10 predicted proteins | sample atmos_gasesECM4C_FD_203743 | JGI IMG/M metagenome (GOLD analysis project Ga0307479, IMG submission 203743) | Hardwood forest soil microbial communities from Morgan-Monroe State Forest, Indiana, United States - atmos_gasesECM4C_515 | ecosystem: Environmental > Terrestrial > Soil > Temperate...
CATTGGCGCCGAGCAGCCCGTAGATTTTTCCGGGTTCGCAGCGAAAACTGACGTTATCCACGGCCCGGATCTCTCCGCGTTTTTTGTCATGGAAGCGCTTGGAGAGACCGCGGGCTTCAATCATGGACAGACCCCTCGCGAGGCAATGACTAGACGGAGCACGGCATTGGCGCGGTGCACGATGTTCGGTGCCAGTCAAATGTTACCGGAGAATACTTGGGAAATGTTAAGAGAGAGTAGGGCTAGGCGATGGGTCAGGAGCCTGAATTCCACTGTGACGGTTAGGGCATTGTCGGGCATCAAATGATTGAGGAGAGATGCAGAACAAGTGATAGCGCTGCCCCGGGACCCGGAGGAAGCAGCATCCCCGGAGCAGCAGGGCCGCATCTATTTTGATGCGGGATAAGCTACTGAAGAGGGCTTTGCTATAGAAAGCTGCGGCGCTCTTGCTAGAATGAAGTACTTCGCCGCCTCCAGACATAGGGCCAGCAAGCCTCGGACAAGACGTAGAAATACCCTGGGGCGCGAAAGCGCGTGGGTAGCGCGCTGCGCTGGCAGGGCACGGGCGCTGAAGAACAGGAGAACGTGGACCGCAGGCTACGCAACCGGATAGTAATCTTACTGGCGCTGGCGGGAGTGCTGGCGTACGGGCTGGTGTGGCTGAGCGGGCGGAAACCGGCAGCGAAGATTTCCGCGGTGACGCCGCACCGGGAGAACCTGATCTCTTCGATCAGCAGCAACGGGAAAGTAGAGCCGATTGCGCCATACGTGATGCGGGCACAGCTGGACACATTTGTGGAGAAGATTCGCGTAGTTGAAGGGCAAGCGGTCAAGAAGGGCCAAGTGTTGCTGGAATTAAACGTGAAAGGGGCGACGGCTCAGCTCGACGAAGCGCGAGCCAAGCTCTTGAAGGCGAAAAACGATTTGCAGGCAGCCATGAGGGGCGGCAAAGCCGATGAGGCAGCCAGGGTGGTGGGTGATCTAGCCAAAGCGGAGGCGGAGCGCGACCGTTTGCAGAGGAACCACGAAGTGCTCACGCGGCTCGTGGCGGGACAAGCGGCAACCAAGGAAGACCTCGCGGCCAACGACCTGGCGCTGGCAAAGGCTCAGGCGGAAGTGACGCGAGCGGCGGCGGCGAAGCAGGAGTTCGACCGGCAGGTGAGGCTTGATACCGATCGTATCGCGTTGCAGGAACAGCAAGCGCTCAGCGAAATGGCGGCGCTTGAGGACAAGGTCGCGAACGGGAGAATTACGGCGCCGTCCGATGGAACTCTCTATGCGCTTGGCAGAGATAGCGCATCTGCGCCGCTGAAGGCAGGAGACTATGTGAAGGTGGGAGATTTGCTGGCGGAGATGGCCGATCTCCATAAAGTTCGCGTGCGCGTATTTATTGACGAGCCGGAACTTGGCGCGCTCGAACGAGACCAGCCGGTGAAAATCACCTGGGACGCGCTGCCGAACCGGAGCTGGGTGGGAAAGACAGAAGTGATTCCCAAGCAGGTGGTAGCGCACGGGACGCGAAGCGTGGGCGAGCTGCTCTGCGCAGTGAACAACGACAAGCTGGAGCTACTCCCCAACATCAACGTCAACGTGCGCATCAATTCCAAAGTGCGATTGGGCGTGTTGTCCGTGCCGCGCGGAGCCGTAGAGGCCGAGGCCGGGCGCCGGTTTGTATTTGTGGTGAAGGATAACCAACTGGGTGTGGGAAAGTCGAAGCTGGAAAAGAGGGAAGTGCACGTCGGGATTGCCGATGCGACCAACTACGAAGTCCTCAGCGGCCTTCAAGAAGGCGAGATGGTGGCGCTGCCCGGCGACGTGGACCTGCGCGACGGCATGAAGGTGCAAATTGTCAATACGGACGCGGACGAAGTGCAGGGAAGGCAGGATGAGAATTAGAGCGTACAGCCTGCTCGGTGTGCTGCTGGCGGCCGCTATAGCGAAGGCGGAGACCGTGAAACGGGATGAGCCGCTTGCAGGGGCGCGTGAGGCCTATGAGTTGAGCGACTACGGAACCGCGGCGCAGATCCTGCAGGCCGCTGCAGCGAAAGACCCGCAGAACGCTGAAATCCAACTCTTGCTGGCAAAAACATATTACGAGTTACAGGAGCATGACGCCGCCATCGCGCGAGCGGAAAAAGCGGTGGCCCTCGAGCCCGGGAATTCCGTGTATCACGAGTGGCTGGGACGAACGTACGGGGAGAAGGCTGAGCACGCTTCGATGTTTTCCGCGCTGTCGCTGGCGAAGAAGACACGCAAGGAATTCGAGACGGCCGTGCAACTGGACGGAAATAATTTTTCGGCAAGGCAGGCGCTGATCGAGTATGACTGCAGCGCTCCGGGAATCGCTGGTGGCGGCGAAGACAAAGCCCGCCCGCAGATTGCGGAGCTCGCTTCACTCGACGCGGCGGAGGGGCACTACGCAGAGGGGAATTGCCGGCGCCGGAAAAAAGATTTTGCAGCGGCCGACGTGGAATTCGCAAAAGCTCTGGCGAGCAACCCGAAATCTGTGGACTTGGTCTACGATATCGGAGACTACGCGGTGAAACGCGGCCAGCCGGAGCGGCTCTTGACGGTGGCAGAGGCCGGGGAACGCCTGAGCCCCGGGGACCCGCGGGGAAAATTCTACGGCGCGGTGGGATTGATCCTGCAAAAAGAAAAACCGGAGGAAGCGGAGAACTTGTTACGGGAGTATTTGAAGGTGGCGCCGAATCGCATGAATTATCCACGGCGCGGGGATGCACATTACTGGCTCGGGCGGCTATTGGAGAGTCAGGAGAAAACCCAGGCCGCAATGTACGAATACGAAACCGGAGTGAAACTTGACCCGAAGAACAAGAATGCCCGCGAAGCCCTGAAGAAGCTGGACACGAGTTCACACCGGTAATAAGCCATGATGGACATACGAGAAACGCTGTCGGTGGCGATCGACGCGCTCCGGTCGAACAAGCTGCGCGCGATGCTGACATCGCTGGGCGTGATTATCGGCAGCGCGTCGATCGTGCTGGTGGTCACGGTGGCGCTGACCAGCCGAAAATTCGTGCTCGGCCAGATTGAAGCCACCGGCTCTAACCTGGTCTGGGCGGAGCTAGTTCGCGCGGGCGGGAAGGGGCAGCCGCTGAGTTACGAACTCACGGTGGATGACATGAACGCCGTGAAGGCCAGCGTACCGGGAGTTGTGCAAGTCGCCGGGGCACGCGAGCTGCCGATGGCGGTAGTGGCCGGAGGCGTGGAGCGTCCGGTGAATTTGATCGGAGTCACAGAAGGCTATCAAGAGATTCGCCGACTGGTTGTTCTGCGCGGACGCTATTTCGATGCCGCGGACATGGAAACGCGCAGCAAGTTCTGCCTGATCACGGCGCAATTAGCAGACCACACTTTCGGGCTGGAGAATCCGGTGGGAAGAACGATCCGGATGGGCGAGCTGACGTTTACGGTTATCGGCGTATTCCGGGAGCGCGTGGAGACATTTGGCTTGTCCGACATCGAGGAAAACACGGTCATCATCCCGTTTACGCTGATGAAGTACTACACGGGGGTGGACGTTCTGCGCCTGCTGGATGCACAGGCGGCGGGGCCGGAGCTGGTTCCACTTGTGGAGCGGCAATTGGGCCAGCTGTTGAGGAGCCGGCATCCGGCGGAGGCGGAGTACAAGGTGCAGACACTGACGGCGATTCTTGCCGCGGCGAGGAAAATCTCGCTGGCGCTGACGATCGTATTGATTGTGATTGCGTTTATCGCGCTGCTGATCAGCGGGGTCGGCATCATGAACATCATGCTGGTCACGGTGACGGAACGCACGCGGGAGATCGGCATTCGCAAGGCAATTGGAGCGGCGCGCCGGGAGATTCTCTACCAATTCCTGATCGAGGCCTTCTTGATCAGCGGAGGCGGCGCGGTGCTTGGGATTTTGATCGGGTTGGCGATTCCCGCGGGAATCCAGCCGTTTTTGCCGGGGAACCTGCGAGTGCCAGTGTCGCCATTAAGCGTAATCCTTGCGTTTTTGGTTTCGTGTTCGACGGGACTTTTTTTTGGCTATCTACCGGCGAATCAGGCGGCGAGTTTGCAGCCGATCGAATCGCTACGATATGAGTAGGGTACGGCTTCCGGAATCAAAAAAGTACAAAGTCAGCGACTGCAGAAGGAGCACAGCGATGAGAGGACTTCGCCGGGTGGCTTGGATTGCGGCCCTAATGTCAACAGGGTGCGTAGCCGCGCGCGCGCAAGATGCGGCGCCACCGGCGACCCAGACCGCGGCGGGGCCGTTGACCCTGCGGCGCGCCATCGAGCTGGCGCTGCAGAACAGCAAGGATATCCAAGTGGCGAAGATTCAGGCGAGCATCGCGGATCATGCGGCGCTGATCAGCAGGGCGGAATTCATGCCCAATCTCTATGCGGGTTCAGGGGCGGGCTATTCGGACGGAATTCCGGAAACGCCGGGCGGGCGGGCACCGTCGGTTTTCAACGTGACTTACACAGAGAAGGTTTTCAATGAGCCGTTGCGGGGACAGGGGAAAGAACTGCAAGAGCAGGCCAGATCGCAAAAGATATTGCTGGAAGACATGAAGAATTCCGTTATCGCAAGGACCGCAGCGGCCTATCTGGAACTGGGCAAGGTACGGCATTCGCTCGAGCTGTTGCGCAAAGAGCAGGAGAGCGCGGAAAAGATATTGCAGGTGACGCAAGAGCGACAAGGAGAGGGATACGAGCTGCCGGTGGAAGTGACCAAGGCGCAGCTTACCAGGGCGCAGGTGGTGCAGCGGATTTTGCAGCTCGAAGGACGCGAGGATGAGCTGGAAGTATTCCTGCGGAATCAGCTGGGGCTGGGGCAGGACCAGATGGTCGAGGTAACTCCCGAGGATCTTCCGGGGGAAGCGGAGCAGGAAGGCGCGAACCTGATCGCCATGACCATGCAAAACAACACAGGCTTGAGGATGGCGGAATCGGACGTCCGGGCGAAAGAATTCAGGCTCACGGGCGAAAAGCGCGGAAATCTGCCGACACTGGAGCTCGTAAGTGTTTACAGCTTGCTGGCCAGGTACAACAACTACGCCCAGTTCTTCAACCACTTCCAGAAAAACAATTTTAACGCCGGGGTGGAAGTGCAAGTGCCGCTTTTCAGCGCGAGAACAAAAGCGAACATCGGCCTGGCGAAGGTGAACCTGGATGTAGCCAAGGCCAATCTGGCAAATAAGAAGTCTGAAGTGAGCGCGGACGTGCGGCTGAAGACGCGGCGATTACGGGAAAGGGATGCGGCAAAGGAAGTGGCGAGACTGGAATTGCAACTGGCCCAGCAGAATGTTGCGGTGCTGCAGTCGCAGTTCGGCGAAGGGAAACTTAACCTGCGCGAGGTCGAGAAGGCGCGGCTCGACGAAAGTGAAAAATGGATGGCGTACCTGGACGCCAATTTTCAGCGGCAGCAGGCACAGATCGAGCTGTTGCGGACGGCGGGACAATTAGACAAGGTGTGGCAGTAAAGTGGCGGCGGGTGATTGGTGACTCGTGCAGCTGGAGCAAAAGAGTCTGAGTGCGTTCCTCGAGGCGCTGAAAAAGCTGGACCAGAGTTTTTCTAACCTGCCTGAATTTGAATCGAAGGCTGCGGGAATGGAGCGGCTCGCAGAAGTGCTGACGGCCACCGCGGGACGCCTGCAAGACAACTATCCCTATTTTCATCCGTTGTACGCGGGTCAGATGCTGAAGCCGCCGCATCCCGTGGCGCGGCTAGCTTACGCGCTGGCGATGTGGATTAATCCCAACAATCACGCGCTCGATGGCGGGCGCGCAACTTCGGCGATGGAGAAAGAAGCCGTCGCTGAAATTGCCGGCATGTTCGGCTGGAAAGCTTTTCTCGGACATCTCTGCAGCGGCGGGACGATGGCCAACCTTGAAGCCCTGTGGGTGGCTGGGCAGATGCGTCCTGGAAAGAAAATTCTGGCGAGCGAGCAGGCCCATTACACACACAAACGAATCAGCGGAGTTCTACGTCTTGAGTTTGAAGGGGTGGCGTGCGACGCGCGCGGGCGGATGGATGCGAACGCGGTCGAGAAGCGTGTGGCGCGGGGAGATGTGGGAGCGGTTGTTGCGACGCTGGGTACGACAGCGACCGGCTCGGTCGATCCCCTGCAGGATATTCTGGCGCTGAGGGACAAATATGGGTTCCTCGTGCATGCCGATGCGGCCTACGGCGGCTACTTTGTGATGGCCGAGAATCTCGGCGAAGACGCAAAACGCGCGTTCGCGAAGATAGGCGAAGCCGATTCGATCGTGATTGATCCGCACAAGCACGGATTGCAGCCGTACGGGTGCGGTTGCGTTCTGTTTCGCGATCCCGCGGTTGGGCGTCTTTACAAACACGATTCGCCCTACACTTATTTCACTTCCGCCGAGCTGCATCTAGGAGAGATCAGCCTCGAGTGTTCGCGCCCGGGAGCGGCGGCGGCGGCGCTGTGGGCGACGCAGAAATTGCTGCCGCTGGTTCCAGGAGGTGAGTTCGCTCGGGGCCTGGAACGCGGGAGAGAGGCCGCTCTGGCGTTTTATGAAAACCTGCGCGCCGATGAACGTTTCTTGACCGCATTTGCGCCGGAATTGGACATCATCATCTTTGCGCCACAGGCAGGAAGCGTCAGCGATGCATCGGCGCTGTCGCGGCGAATCTTCGAAGCCGCTGCGAAGCGGAATCTGCACCTGGCCGTGGCGGAGCTACCGGCGATTTTTTGGGGAGGTCCCGCGGTTCGCATGAAACAAGACCGCGAAACGATGACCTGCTTGCGCTCAGTGCTCATGAAACCGGAACATTTCGACTGGATCGATCGCATCTGGGAGCGACTGGCGGCGGCGACGGACGAGTCGCAGGTGAAGCGATCCAGCTTTGCCTGAGGCCTTTAAGCAAGTTCCTGACTATGGCAAAATCGTTCAGAAAGCCTCCCAGAGACTGAGGGGAAAACGCCACTTAATGCGGTATTTAGCCTTTCGCTGCAATATAATGCCTAATTAGGGAATCGTGTGGGACGGCACAGCCAACTCAGGTAAACTAGTATCTAAGCAAGGGGGCTCCAAACATATCTTTCGGCGCGCCGCCTGCGGGATGTCGCACGACGCGTAGGGCAAGAATCTGGGCAAGCGAATTTTTATCAAGAAGGCTGAGGGTGACGAATGTCGGATGTGATGAAGACGTTGTTATTGAATCCGCCGAGCTTTGAAAACTTCGACGGCGGAGCAAGTTCGCGGTGGCCCGCGACTCGCGAAATCGAGTCTTACTGGTACCCCGTGTGGCTGACCTACCCGGCGGGGATGATTCCGGGGAGCAGGCTGCTGGATGCCTCGCCACACAAGGTCGACTGGCGGCAGACCATTGAGATTTGCAAGGACTACGAGTTCCTCGTTTTGTTCACGTCCACGGTCGGCTTCGAGAGCGACGTCAAGCTCATCCGCAAAATCAAAGAGGCCAATCCCGGCCTGAAGATCGCCTTCGTGGGTCCCCACGGGCACATCAAGCCGGATGAGACGCTGATGGCCAGCGAGGACATCGATTTTGTGACGCGCGGCGAGTTCGATCATTCCGTCGTGGAATACGCGCACGGCAAACCGCTCGACCAGATTCTCGGGATCAGCTATCGCAAGGACGGCCGCATCGTCCACAACGCCTCCCGGCCGCAACTGCACACGGAGGAACTGGACGCGCTGCCGTTCGCGACCGACATCTACAAGCGCGACCTGGAGATCGAGCGCTACAACGTGCCGTTCCTGTTGCACCCCTTTGTTTCTTTTTACACGACGCGCGGTTGTCCGGCGCTGTGCACTTTCTGCATGTGGCCGCAGACGATTTCCGGCCACGCCTGGCGCACGCGCTCGACGGAAAATGTCGCGCGGGAAGTGAAGCAGTGCCTGGAATACTTCCCGCAGATGAAGGAGATTTTCTTCGACGACGACACATTCAATATCCGCAAAGACCGCGTGCTGGACCTTTGCACGAAGTTCAAGCCGCTGAAATTCCGCTGGTCATCGACCTCGCGCGTGCACAGCGACTACGAGACGCTGAGGGCCATGGCGGATGCCGGCGCACGGCTGTTCATCGTGGGCTTCGAGTCCGGCGACGCGCAGATCCTGAAAAACATCAAGAAGGGCGCAACCATCGAGATGGCGCGCAACTTCATGAAGAACTGCCGCAAGGTGGGCATCCGTGTGCACGGCGACTTCATCATCGGACTGCCCGGCGAAACCAGGGAGACCATCAACAAGACCATTGAGTTCGCCAAGGAGCTGGATTGTGAAACGATCCAAGTTTCCTTGGCGCACGCCATGCCTGGCACGGAACTCCACGACTCCATGGCCAAACAAGGCTTCCTGAAGGTAGAGGCGCTGGCCGATACCGGCGGCCACCAGTTGCCGCACATCGAGTACCCGCACCTCTCGAAAGAAGAAATGATGGGTGGCGTGAACCGCTTCTACGACGAATACTATTTCAGGCCGCGGGTCGTCTGGCGCATCGTGCGCGAAGCGCTGTGGGACGGCCACGAGCGCAAGCGCCTCTATGACGAAGCGACCTCTTTCCTGAAGCTCCGCGCGGAACGCTGGAAGTGGGCAAGGCAAAACGCCGAAATGAAGAAGCCCATGATTTCCGTCCCGGAGACGCCTTCCACTTCCGGAAACGACTAACCCCGGTACATGGCAAGCGAGCATAGGCTGCGGATCAAGACGCTGGCCATGGTCCTGACGATGGTGGTGTGTGCCAACGTCGGGGACCTGATGCTGAAGCGAGGGATGACGCAGAACGGCGCGGTGCCGCTTTCTCTCAGCGGCCTCCAGCACGCTTTTTTGATGACCATCACGAATGGGACCATCTGGATCGGCATTTTTTTTCTTTCCGGCTTCATGCTGAGTTATATGACGGTGTTGAGCTGGGCCGACTACAGCTATGTCATGCCCGCGGGCGCGTTTGGGTACGCATTGCTCACCTTTCTGGCGGTCGTTTTTTTGCATGAGTCGGTATCGCCGCGCCGCTGGATTGGCGTCGCGCTGATTTGCGTCGGCGTTTTGTTGGTGGGACAAACCAAACCGCGCACCACCGCGGAAGTGGCGCGGGAGGTCGCAGCATGATCCGCGATGTGTTCGTGCTGGCCGTGCTGGTCTTCGGAAGCACGGGCGGCGAGATCGCCATCACGCACGGCATGAAGGCTACCGGCGAACCTGCGAGGCTGCGTCCGATGGCAGTGCTCCAGTTTCTCGGCCGCGCGCTGGGTAACGGATGGTTCTGGGCGGGCGTGCCCCTGATGGCGATTTCTTTTTATTCCTTGCTCTTGTTGCTCTCGTGGGAGCCCATTAGCTTCGTGATTCCTGCGTCAGCACTGAGCTACGTCGTGGGCACTCTTGGGGCCAAATACATTCTGGGGGAAGAGATAAGCGTTGCGCGCTGGGCGGGCGTCATTCTCGTTTGCGCGGGAGTGGCCCTGGTGGCGGCGGGATGAACCCGCGCAGGAGTGACCGCACGGTTGGTAAATACAAATTTTCCGCCTGCCTCAGCGAGTAGGTAGGCGGGCGAGATTTTTTCCAGATAAGTTCGGCGTTCGTTCGCGCCCGTGACAAAGTAAACGCGACCAGGTCCCGCCCACAGACGCGCGAACTGCGCATCATCCAGAAAAATCGGCGGAGCATCGGGGAATAACGAGCCGTACCACAGGCCGTTGATGCGGCCATTGAGGATCAGCATTTGTTCGCGCGTATAAAAATTGATCGAAGAAGCGTTCGCGTACTCTCCGTCGGAGACAATCACATCGCCCGGATGGTATTCGCGCTGAATCGCCGCCGCCAGCGGTTTTGAGCCAAGAACCGGCGCAAACACCCCAAGCGCTACGTGCGCGCAGTAGATGAACACACACATCATCAGGGTGAGCGCCCAATTGGCCTTCCCGCATGTGCCCCGGCGACGCCAGTGCCAGTTCAAGAACGTGCCGAAGAGGAAGGCGAGTCCTGTGCCCACCAGCGGCCATCGGAAAAGGCTCATGGCGTCTCCCGTCAAGTCCAGAAAATGACCCAACGAGAGAACATAGACATCGGGGTTCTTAGTGAGCAGCTCAGAGAGGCCGACGCCAGGCGGAGGGGTGTGCGAAAGAATGGCCAGAGAAAGCGTGGCCGCGGAGATGAGCTGCCCCAAGATGAATAGCACCAGCGCGGAGATGACGCCGGAGCGAACCGGTGTACCTTCAGCGGATGCTTGTGATTCTCCCGCGAGCCAGATGCCGATGAGCAGGGCGAGTGCCGGGAGCGCCGGCGCAACGTAATACTCCTGGCGCGTCGAGAAACTAAAGAAGAGGAGAATTACCGCGGCCCATAGGAAAAACAGAAGCGCGGCGGCTTGCGAAATGTCATGGCGGTCGCCGATTTCACGCAAGCGAAAGCGCACTTGCCGCAGCGCTTGCGACAGAAACGCGGACCATGGAAGCAGCCAGACCAGCAGGAGTCCCCAGAAAAGAAGGAGCGGAACTTTGCCATAGTCCGTCGGATAGCGCTTTCCGATATAGCGGAGAAATTGCTCGTTGACAAAATAGAACCACAGAAATCCTTTGGATTGACCTGCGGGCGGATTTCGGAGCGCTGCAAGAATGTGCCAGGGTGCGGCTATGGCGACAAAGATCGCAGTACTGGAGACAAGCCGCATCTTGCACAAATGGCGCAGATCCCCCACAAGAAATAGAAAAACAAAGATGATGGCGCAGGGAAAGACGAGGCCGATAAGGCTCTTGGTAAGCACATTCAGGGCGACGGTTGCCGCAAGTCCCCAGCAGGCGAGCAGCGAGGGCTGCTGCTCTTGCCATCCAAGAAGAAAAAAATAAAGACCGAGCGCCAGCCAGAGGCCAACCATGAGATCCGGAACCAAAATGCGCGTGAACAAATATGGACCGAAGGAGGTCACGCTTACGACGGCGGCCCAAAATCCAGCTTCGGGCGAGAGGAATTTGCGGCCAGTCTGGAAAAGCACGGCCATCAGGGCGAGCACGGTGAGCGCTTGAGCCAGCCGTGCGGTCCACTCCGTGATGCCAAACAGGCGGAAGCTCGCTGCGATGGCCCAATAGGGGAGCGGGGCTTTTTCGAGATAGCGAATGCCATTTTCGTGCAGCGTGACCCAGTCATGCAGGGTAAGCATTTCCCGCGCGGCTTCCGCATGGGCGGAATCGGCGTCATCAAAAAGCGACGGTTGAAACAGGCCGGGAAAATAAACCACAACCCAGAGAACAAAGAGGACGGCTACAGATGGCCAGAAACGACGGCCGGGAAGCATGGTCATGCCGAACCAAAACTCCCAGCGGGATGAGGGAACAACGTTCTAATGAGATTTCGGTACATCAGAAAAGAAAGTGTATCATGCAGTTCGGAAGAGCTGCGAGGCACCACGCGCCGGCTCACGCGGAAGAGCAGGCGGAACTTCGGGGAACGGATTGAATTCTTTGGATTGGATATGAGTTCGTGCCGATAATTCGATGGATCATTCTCATCCTAGCAGTGGCGCCGTTGGCGTACTACTTATTGGGTCTCTACTGCGTGGCAGGTTTTTTCCGTGAGCAGCGGAGAAAATCTATCAACAGAGAGTTCACTCCGCCGCTGAGCGTTCTCAAGCCCGTTCGCGGATTGGACCGCGAAGCGTATGAGAACTTTGCAAGTTATTGCCGGCAGGACTATCCGGAGTATGAAATAATTTTCGCCGTGGCCGAAGCGGATGATCCAGTACTCCCGGTGATCGAGAAATTGCAGGGTGATTTTCCGGAGCGAACGATTCGGCTGGTTACGCAAATCGCGCGAAAGGGTGCCAACAACAAAGTGAATAACCTGTGCGCGCTGGGCGAGGCTGCAAGTTACGACTATCTGGTCATGGCCGACAGCGACATCCGCGTGGATCCGGATTATCTGCGTGAGGTCGCGGCGTGCTTTGCCGATCCCGCCGTTGGAGCAGTCACCACATTTCCCCGTTGCATTCCGGGCGGAAACCTTGTGGCCGACCTGGATGCGATAGGTTTGAGCGCGGACTCCATCCCTGGCGCCCTTGTGGCGCGGAAACTCGAAGGGAAAGTGCAATTCGCATTTGGCTGGACCATGGCGACGACAAAAAAGCATCTGGCCGAAATCGGCGGCTGGGAAGCCATGGCCAATCATCACTCCGACGACTTCGAGCTGGGGAACCGCATCGCGAAACACGGTTACCAGGTCGAATTGATGCGCAAGCCCGTATGGATGGTATTCGCTCGCGAAACGCTGGGAGAATTTCTGCGGCACGAATTGCGCTGGGCCATCGGGTTGCACAACGTGCGCCCCGTGGGTTACGTGGGGCTGATTTTCACTCTCGGCCTGCCCTGGGCTGTACTGGGTGCGATTGCCGCCCCCTCGGGCGCAGCAGCCGTTGCTTATGTGTGCGGCTATTTGGTTTTGCGGTTGGGCCTTACGTGGACAGCCGGAGCTTGGGGGCTGGGCGACCGGGCCGTTTCCAGCAGATTGTGGGTGATTCCCCTTCGCGACACCGTGAGTTTCCTTGTCTGGATCGGGGGATTTTTTACGGACAAGATTACGTGGCGCGGCATCCAATACCACGTAAGGCAAAAATTATTGATCCCTGTGCAGCCCTCCCTTTCCCGCTTGCCGTTGAGGGATGAAAAACACCAAAATTGAGCCGGGCTATTCCGCACAGCGGTTGGAAATAAGGAGCAGCGCAGGGTGTATTCACGATGAACTCCTTTCCGGAGGTGTTGCGCTACGCGGCGCTCCTTATGGCTGCTGCACCGCTCGGCTATTACACCGCTGCGGCGCTTGCGGCGCTGTTTTTTTTTCGGCGCGAGCGCGCAAAGAAAATCCGAGAGTTCGCGCCTCCGGCAAGCCTTCTCAAACCCGTGCGCGGAGTCGATTTCGGTTCCCCTGAGAATTTTGCGAGTTTTTGCCGGCAAGAATATCCCGAATATGAAATCCTTTTCGCGGTGAATGACGATGCGGATCCCGCTGTCCCGTTGATCCGGCAGCTCATCAGGGATTTTCCCCAACGCCACATACGCCTTTTCATTGGCGCGGACTATCTCGGCGCCAACCGCAAAGTGAACAACCTTGCGCGTCTGGCGCAGGAAGCGCAGCATGAAATTCTAATCCTCAGCGACGGAGACGTTCGCGTCGGACCAAATTACTTGCGGGAAGTCGTTGCTCCGTTTGCGGATGAGGGGACCGGGGCGGTGACTTGCTTTTATCGCGCTATCGCCGAAAAAAACCTTGGCGCGGAGCTGGAAGCCATCGGGGCGGCAAGCGATTTTTTCGCAGGGGTCCTGGTGGCAGATTCGATGGAGGGCATGAGCTTTGCGCTGGGCGCTTCCATCGCCACTTCGAAACGATGGCTCGGCAAGATCGGCGGCTTTGCGGCCTTCGCCGATATGCTCGCCGATGATTACGAACTGGGCCATCGCATTGCGAAGGCCGGCGGGCGCGTCGTACTCTCGCGCGAGGCCGTCTGGACGATGTACCCGGCGCGAACGGCGCGTGGTTTTTGGGACCACCAGTTACGTTGGGCGCGAACAGTGCGCCTGTGCCG
>Ga0307479_10003944_pt1 | contig 13552 bp, 13 predicted proteins | sample atmos_gasesECM4C_FD_203743 | JGI IMG/M metagenome (GOLD analysis project Ga0307479, IMG submission 203743) | Hardwood forest soil microbial communities from Morgan-Monroe State Forest, Indiana, United States - atmos_gasesECM4C_515 | ecosystem: Environmental > Terrestrial > Soil > Temperate...
TGACGCGAACGCCGGGCACACCGTCGATTATCGCGTCCCGGTTGCACCCGGCATGGTCGTTCTCGACGCCCTCCATTACATTCAGGGACATCTCGCTCCCGATCTCGCCGTTCGTTGGAATTGCAAAGCGGGGAAGTGCGGCTCGTGCTCCGCGGAAGTCAACGGCCGTCCCCGCCTGACCTGCAAAACGCGCATGGATGACCTCCCTCAGGAGCAGCCCATCACCGTCCTGCCGATGAAATCCTTCCCTCGAATCAAAGACCTTGTCACCGACGTTTCCTGGAATTACCGTGTCAACCGCAAAATCCCTCCGTTTGAACCGCGCAAGGGAGTGGAATGGAAAATCTCCCAGCTCGACGTGGACCGCGTGCAGGAGTTTCGCAAGTGCATCGAATGTTTTCTCTGTCAGGACGTTTGTCATGTCCTTCGCGAACACGACAAAAAGGAACAGTTCGCCGGCCCGCGCTTCTTCGTTCGAATTGCCGGCCTCGAAATGCATCCCGTCGACGGCCGCAACCGCGTCGGCTTGCTCAAGGATCAACTCGGCCTCGGTTTCTGCAATATAACCAAATGTTGCACGGAGGTTTGTCCCGAGGAGATTCGCATCACCGACAACGCCATTATCCCGCTCAAAGAACGCGTGGTGGACGAATTTTACGACCCGCTCACCATGCTCTTTCGCGTCTTTCGCGGCCAGAAGCACAATCTTTAGCCAGCGCAGCGCGAGCGGCGCGAGCATGGGCCAGAGAAAAGGAGCCTCCATGCAACACCAACTGAAGTCCATCTCCAAAGCCGGGATTGCCGAGGCCATCGCCAAAGCCGAGCTCTATCGCTACCTCAACGAACCCGAAGAAGCGGAATCCATCTGCCACGACATCCTTGCCGTCGATCCCGATCACCAGCTCGCGCGCCGCATGCTCGGCCTTGCGATCACGGATCAATTTATCGGCGCCACCAGCGATCGCTACGCGGAAGTCCAAACCATTTTTCAGAGTCTACGTGACCCCTACGAGCGGCACTATTACAGCGGCTTGCTGCACGAGCGCCGCGCTAAGGCGCAGCTGCTTGTTGGCTATGCTCCGCACGTCCTTTTGCCGTTGATCGAAGAAGCCATGCGCTGCTTCGCCGAAGCGGAGAAAATTCGCCCCGCCGGCAACGACGATAGCATTCTTCGCTGGAACCGCTGTGTACGATTGCTGGAGAGCCGCGCCGATTTCCATTTCGAACGGCCGCCCGCGGACTTGGACACCGAGGATTCCCCTCCGATCAGCCCGTCCGCGCGCCGCACCGGCGGTCATCACTAATTTGGCCGAGACGGTATCAGGCGCTCACCACGCGCTGGAACCGCCGCGCCAGTTTTTCGTGCTCTTCGCGAATTTGCCGGGGGAGGCGTTCGCCGAACTCTCCGAAAAACTGTTTCGAATCTTCAAGCTCCGGCTCCCAATCTTCCGGATTCACGAGCAGCAATTCTTTCAACGCTTCCTCTGAAATCTTCATTCCGTCCAGCGTCAGCCCGTTCCTTGCTGGAACGTAACCGATGGGCGTCTCCTGCGCCGCCCCGCGGCCTTCCACTCTTTCCAAAATCCACTTCAGCACGCGCACATTTTCGCCGTAGCCGGGCCACAGGAATCTTCCATCGGCGCCTTTTCTAAACCAGTTCACGTGAAAAATCTTCGGCGGTTTCGGTATTTTCTTTCCCATCTCCAGCCAGTGACTAAAATAATCCGCCATGTTGTATCCGCAAAAAGGAAGCATGGCCATCGGATCCCGCCGCGTGATTCCCACATCGCCTGTCGCCGCGGCAGTGGTCTCGCTCGCCATCGTGGCGCCCACGAACACTCCGTGCTGCCAGTCAAACGATTCGTACACCAGCGGGGCCACTCGCGCTCTTCGCCCGCCAAAAATAAACGCTGAAATGGGCACGCCTTCGGGCGCTTCCCACTTCGGGGAAATGCTTGGCGACTGTTGCGCCGGAACGGTGTATCGCGCATTCGGATGTGCTGCCGGCCCTTTGGACGGATCCCATGGCTCACCTTTCCAGTTGATTAGCCCAACCGGCGCCTCGCTGCCGATTCCTTCCCACCACGGCTCCCGTTCCGAAGTCATCGCCACATTCGTGAACAGCGTGTTCTTGTGCAGCGCCTCCATCACGTTCCGATTGGTTTTCATTCCCGTGCCCGGGGCCACGCCAAAAAATCCCGCTTCCGGATTGATGGCGTGCAAATAGCCGTCCTCGCCGATCTTCATCCAGGAAATGTCGTCGCCCACCGTCCAAACGCGGTAGCCCTGGCTCTCCAGCGCGGAAACCATCATCGCCAGGTTCGTTTTCCCGCAAGCGCTGGGAAACGCCGCGGCCATGTACGTCACTTTGCCGCCTGGCGACTCCAGCCCCAGGATCAGCATGTGCTCAGCCATCCAGCCCTGCTCGCGCGCCATGACGCTGGCAATCCGCAGCGCAAAACATTTTTTCCCCAGCAGGGCATTTCCGCCGTAGCCCGACCCGACGCTCCAGATCAATTTCTCCTGCGGGAAATGTAAGACGTATCGCCGCATGGGATCCAGGTCGCCCAGCGAGTGCAATCCCGGAACAAACTCACGCGACGCTCCCAGCAGCTCCATCGCTACCTTTCCCATCCGCGACATGATCCGCATGCTCGCCACAACATACGGACTGTCGGTTACTTCCACGCCCACTTTGCTGATCGGCGAGCTCACCGGCCCCATCACGTAGGGCACCACGTACATTGTCCGCCCGCGCATGGCCCCATCCAGCAGAGCGCCCACCTTATGTTTCGCGGTAACCGGGTCCATCCAGTTGTTCGTCGGCCCGGCGTCTTCCTTCGTGGGCGAGGAGATGTACGTCAGATGCTCCGTCCTCGCCACGTCATTCGGACTGCTGCGATGCAGGTAGCAATTCGGGTAGGTCTTCTCGTTCAGAATAGAGGAATCTCCGCCGCGCAGCATCACCGCGATCATCCGCTGGTACTCGGCTTCAGAACCGTCGCAATACACTACGCGCTCTGGCTTCGTCAGATTCGCCGCTTCGTCGACCCAGGTTTCTAGTGGAGTTGCCAACCCGATCCCCCTGCCGACCCAATATTTCGCGGCCACACGGTCTAAAGTGTGACGCCCCGGTCGCTTGCGGCGGCGGAAACACTCTGGACATTGATCCCGACCGGGCCGGGGTTGTGCAGCGATTGGACTCGGCCATGCCAACGGGCCCATGCAAAGGCGGGAATTTTCGGCCAGGCTGGCAGGCTTTCTGCTTCTACCCGCTCCCAGTCTATGTTAGCCCTCGGCGCCCGCGCAAGCCGCCTCCTTGTGCAAGGTCGCACGCTTGCTCTGAGCTGAGCGCGGCCGACGAGTCGCGGCGTCATCGCTCCCTGTTCACTTCGCTACTTTGTTGCTTCCCTCCCGATGTAAACTCGTCTCCCTTGTCACCGAATGCTGAATCCGACCGCCTGCGTGTTATTCTTGTGGCACCACGCAATCCCCTGAACATCGGCGCGGGCGCCCGCGCCATGAGCAACTTCGGCTTCTTACATCTTCGCGTGGTGAACCCCTATGAGCTGGCGTTTCGCGAGGCGCGCTCCGCCGTCGGTGCGGCTCCGCTGCTCGCGCGCGCTGAAGAGTTCAAGACCGTCGCCGAAGCGGTCGCGGACTGCACGCTCGTTGTTGGAACCACCGCCGTCGGCCAGCGTCAATTGCAACACCCCGTCCGGCGCCTTGAGCAGGCCGCTTCCCTCATCCGCAAACGCCTTGCGACGAGTCCCGTTGCTCTTCTTTTCGGTTCGGAGAAGCGAGGACTCTCGAATGAAGACCTCAGCCACTGCCATTGGCTCCTGCGCATCCCCACCCGCGAAGAGCATCGCTCCATGAACCTCGGCCAGGCCGTAGCCGTGTGCCTATACGAGCTGGCGAGCGCTCCGCAAACCGTTGCGAAACCGGAAAAACATCTCGCCGCCAGCGCCGCTGAGCTCGAACGTCTCACCGCGCTCTTGCTGGATGCCCTCCGCCTCAGCGGCTACCTAAAATCGAGTCCAGGCGGCTCCCAGAAAAGGCGCTCCGCCGCCCCCACCGAAGAGAAAATCCGCCGCCTCGTCCGCCGTTTGCACCTCTCCGCCACGGACGCCGATCTTACCCTCGGGATCCTCCGCCAAATTTTCTGGAAACTCGGCCCCAGCAAAGTTCCACCCGCGGAAAGCTGAGCAGGGGTTCGACGAGCGACTTTGGTAAATGATTTCACGCAAGAAGGCGGAGGCCTGGTTTAAGGCACGCCGAATGCGAGAAGGTTTCTGGGGCACTTTTCTTCAGCTTTTTCCCATTTCGACCTCCCACTTTCCGCCGCCGAACCTTCCGCCCATCGGAACCCGCCCCCGATTCCCCTGTTCACTCTTTGTGTTCATTTTTGGACAGTTTTGCAGCGCACCGCGCCGGAAAATGGTAATCTTATGACTGCCTATCACGTTCTGCACACCGGGCATTCACGCAGTAAACTAAGCAGACCGCCGGAGAGCATATGGAATTGACCGAAACGCAACAAGAGCGCCCCTGGGACCGCCCCTTCTGGAAACCCGTTCATGGCAAAGAAGGCGTCTTCACTTATCTCGTTCTAATCCACGTTCTTGCCGTCGTCGGTCTGATCCTCTTTCCCGTGCCTAGCCTCAAGGTTGTGGGCATGACCGTGCTCAGCATTGCCTTTGGCGGTCTCGGCACGACCGTCTGTTATCACCGCATGCTGGCCCATAAGACCCTCAAGACCAACCGGTTCATCGAGCAAATCTTGATCTTCTGGGCCGTCTTTAACGGCTCCGGTCATCCGGCGAGCTGGGTCGCGTATCATCGCCTCCACCACTCGGTTACCGACACGCCCGAGGACATCTCCAGTCCCAAGCAGGGCGGTTTCTGGTGGGCCCATCTCCGCTGGCTGTATCAAACCCAACCGGCCGACAAAAAGCGCTGGGCTCCAGAGCTCACCGGCGGCCTCTACAAGATCTGGGGCTGGGCTGAAACGCCCGTCATCGTCCTCTCGATCTGCATCGGCCTGATTCTCGGCTTCGGCTGGATGGGTTTCTTCTGGATGGGCGCCATCCGCCTAGTCTACTCGCTGCACATGCAGTGCCTGGTGAACAGCCTCACGCATCTTAACCATGTCGAAGAAGGCGATTCCAGCATGAATGTCTGGTGGCTCGGCCCTTTCCAATTGACGGCATGGGGCGAAAACTGGCACCAAAACCATCACACGCATGCCGGCTCCGCGCGCCTGGGCCTTCGTTGGTATCAGACAGACATCGGCTGGTATTTTATCTGGATGCTCGAAGCCGTTGGCTTGGCCCACTCGGTCAAGCGTCCCCGCACTTCGTAGCCCGCAGCGTGCACGCTTTGCCCTAAACTGTAGAAGCGGGGTTTAATCCCGCATCGTGCCGCTCATGTACGCACAAAAATTCAATGTCAACGTGGTGATTCGCGGCGAAACCCGTGCCTGCCCGCTCGATTGGCTCGATCAATTCTGCATGCGCAACTTCACCAACTCCGCCGACTTTGACGACACACTTCCCGTCGCTGATGGCAAAGTCGAGGCCAGTTTCCGCCTCACTCCCGAACGGTTCTCGGAAGGCCTCACCGCCTGGTTAACGCAGCGCGGCAAAGGCGAAGGCCAACCCGTAGTCGTACACGTAAGTCGCGATTAGACTCCTGAAACTCCTAGGTGGGAAGACTGCTCGCGATGAGGAACAGCTCTAGGCTGCGGAATCCCGCTTTTCGCCGCGCAGCACGGCGCGAATTTGCGGCAGTGCCGCCAGCGCCGCCGCTTCGCCGGCGGCCATCATCTCCGGCGTCTTGCTGAAATCGTCCCATACAAATGATTTTACGTCGGGTTCGATAATGATGTCCGCCTGGGTGCGCCAGGCGAGATCGCCATGCCGCTGGATGATGTTGAAGGACCGGCTGAGGACGTCCGTGAACGTCCGAGGCTCTTCGATGTTGCCTGCTTCCAGGTAAACGGCGATGATCACGTCCGCGCCAAGCAGCAAGACGCCCTCGACCGGCACAGGCGCGGTGAGGAACCCGTCGACCAGCGTCCTCCCCTCAAACTGAATGGGCACGAAAAGGCCGGGGTAAGCGCAGGAAGCCCGCAGCGGCGGGACGATGGGACCGTGGGAATAGTAGACGGAAACGCCGGCATTGATATCCGTGGTGGCGATGGCCAGCGGCGTCCGTAATTGCTCGAAAGTTGTTGCCGGGGTAAAACGCGCGAGATACTTTTCCAGGCGCTGGTTGGTGGCCAGCCCGAGCCAGGATGGCGTCCAGCGGCCGAAATCCGCGAAGCTCGTGGATGCGCCAACCTTGGCCATTTCTTCCAGCGATGCTCCCGCGCAGTACCCAACGGCGATCAGGGCGCCGACGCTCGTGCCGGCCACACAATCGACGGGAATTCCAGCTTCGCGCAAAACACGAAGGACACCGAGGTGCGCAATTCCCCGCGCAAAGCCGCCCGCAAGGGCCAAGCCGACGCGCGGACGTTCCCGAGGTTCCTTTTGCTCACCGTAGGCGAAGGCGCGAAACTTGTCCTTTGCCGTCTGAAACCAGCCGAGAGTACTGGCGACTTTGCCTTCTTCCGTCATAAGTTCATTTTATTACCATATCCGCGGATCAGCCGCCCGTTTGACCCGCGCATGCCGGTTTTGTAACCTGTCCCCAGCAAATATGCGGGTCCTGTAAATCCAGTAAAAAGGCGTGCCATGAAACGTCGCATCGAAAAGGCAGTGGTGCTGGGAGCGGGAACGATGGGCTCGCGGATCGCCGCGCATTTCGCGAACGCCGGACTGCCGTGCGTTTTGCTGGACATGGTCCCGCCGAATTTGCCTGCGGGTGCGCCAGCCGGGGAGGGCAACAGAATCGTACGCGCTGGGTTGCATGCGGCGAAGAAATCAAAGCCGGCGGCCTTTTTCACCGCCGCACTTGCGGAAAAAATTGCCTTTGGAAACTTCGAGGATGATCTGGCGCGTTGCGCTGAGGCCGATTGGATCATCGAGGTGGTCGCAGAGAATCTGGAAATCAAGCGGAATTTGCTCGCGCGCGTAGCGCAGTTTCGCAAGCCCGGAGCCATTGTAACCACGAATACTTCCGGCCTGCCCGTGCACTTGATTGCCGAAGGCATGAGCGAAGAGTTTCAGCAGCACTGGGCGGGGACGCATTTTTTCAATCCGCCGCGTTATCTGAAACTGGTGGAAGTGATTCCCGGCCCGAAGACATCACGTGACGTGGTCGAGTCGTTGAGCGAGTTTTGCGACCGGCGGCTGGGGAAAGGCGTAGTGGTAGCCAAAGATACGCCAAACTTCATCGCCAATCGAATCGGAACGTTTTCCATGTTGAACGCGCTGCGCCTCATGGGCACACTTGGAATGACCGTGGAAGAGGTGGATGCCTGCACAGGGCCGGCGGTGGGCTGGCCGAAGTCGGCGACTTTTCGCACCGCGGATATCGTGGGTCTCGACGTACTGGTGCATGTAGTGAAGAACATTTACGAAACGGCGCCGAACGACGAGTCGCGAGAGATGTACACAGTGCCTGCGCTGGTCGAAGAGATGGCCAAGCGCGGCTGGCTCGGCGACAAGGCCGGGCAGGGCTTTTACAAGAAGGTGAAGGGTGAAGGCGAGAAAGAAATCCTGACGCTCGATGTGAACACCATGGAGTATCGCCAGCGGCAGAAGGCGAAATTTGTCTCGCTCGAAATGGGCAAAGCGATTGAAGACACGCGGGAACGCCTGCGCGCATTGGTGGGACCGGTGCTGGAAGGGCAGAAGGGTGACAAGGCTCAACAATTTTTGTGGGGAGGGCTTTCCGAGACGTGTTTGTACGCAGCGCGGCGCGTGCCGGAGATTTCCGACAACGTTGTGGACGTCGATCGCGCGATGCGCTGGGGCTTTGCCTGGGAACTGGGGCCGTTCGAGATCATGGATGCCATCGGCGTGAAAGCGTTTGCCGCGCAGGTGCAGAAAGAAGGGCGCACTCTGCCGCCGGTCATCGAAAAAGTGCTGGCCAGCGGGCGGAAGGGGTTTTACGAATCAGAGAAAGGCACGACAATCGTTTTCGATATTGGCAGCGGCGGAGCGAAAAAAGTTGAAGAGCCGAAGGGCGTCATCATTCTCAAGTCGCTGAAGGATGCGGGCCGCGAAGTCGAGCGCAACTCCGGTGCGAGCCTGATCGATCTCGGCGATGGTGTGGTGTGCTGCGAATTTCACGCCAAGATGAACGCCATCGGCGCGGACCTGATCGCCATGCTGCACAAGGGCTTGAAGCGGCTGGAGACGGATTTCGACGCGATGGTGATTGCGAATCAGGCGGTGAATTTTTCCGTCGGCGCAAACCTTATGCTGGTTCTCGTGGGAGCGCAGGAGCAGGAGTGGGACGAATTGCATATGGCCGTGAAGCAATTCCAGAACATCAACCTGGCGATCAAATATGCGCCAAAACCAGTGGTTGCGGCGCCGCAAGGTCTGGCTCTGGGCGGCGGCTGCGAAGTGGGCCTGCACGCGGCAAAAATTCAAGCGGCCGCGGAGGCGTACATCGGCTTGGTGGAAACGGGTGTGGGGCTGATTCCCGGCGGCGGCGGCACGAAGGAAATGCTGATCCGCGCGGATGAACATGCCGCCGGGGGCGAAGACTTGGATTTGTTCCACGCGCTAAAGCCGGTGTTCGAAGCGATCGCCATGGCCAAAGTCGGCACGAGCGCGGAGGAATGCCGCGACTTGGGATATTTGCGACGCGAAGACGGTGTCTCCATGAACCGCGACCGCTTGGTCGCGGACGCCAAGGAAGCCGCACTGGCACTTGCGCGCGGCGGCTACAAACCGCTGGCGGCAAGCTGGCAGGAAGGCGCGCAAACGACGCAGATCAAAGTGCTCGGTGAACAATTTCTTGCCGGCGCGAAGCTCGCCATCCACATGATGCTTCGCGGCGGATACGCTTCCGAGTACGACGCGCACGTTGGCCGAAAGCTCGCAAACATCCTCGCGGGCGGCGCGCTGACGTCACCGCAACTGGTCAGCGAGCAGTACGTCTTGGATCTCGAGCGCGAAGCCTTCGTCTCTCTCTGCGGCGAAAAAAAGACGCAAGAACGCATCGCCCACACTCTCAAAACCGGCAAGCCGCTGCGGAACTAGCTGGAGGAGCAGTGCGCCCAACATGCAAGATTAGATGAATCTTCGTCTTACGTTTTCATCTAATTGTATAAAAACGTATTGATATAACGGTTCGCAATACGATAAGCTGCCGTTTGCGGGAGGCTTGTCGTGCAAAAGCTGCTGGCGCCGCGGGAAGCGGCGAATATTCTGGGCATCAGCTATCCCACCTTGAAGCAGTGGATCTATCGCGGAAAAATCAAATCGATGAAAACGCCCGGCGGGCATCACCGCGTGCCGGAAAGCGAGATCGACCGGCTGTTTCCGAAGAAGTTGGAGCGCGGGGACATCGAGACGCGGCGGGGAAATCTGCGGAAGATCAGCGGACGAAACCAGTTGATCGGGCGCGTGGTGGCGATCAAGTTCAGCGGGCTGCTGGCCCAGGTCACGCTGGCGATCGGAGAGCAGCAGATTACGTCGATTATCACCGCGGATGCCGCGAAGGAGATGCGGCTGAAGCCTGGGGAGCGCGCGGCGGCGCTGATCAAATCGACGGAAGTGATGATTCTGAGAGTGTGACAGGCCTGGTGACTCGTGACTAGTGGCAAGACAAATTGGCGCAAGCGGTTCCGCGCATTCCCGTTCATCATTTCCGTTTTCCTTGCGCCGCATGAGGTGCGAGCTCAGGGGCAAGAAATCCGCATAGCCGCGGCGGCGGACCTGAAGTTCGCGATGGGAGAGTTGGCGGATAAGTTTGAGAAGCAATCAGGAACGAAAGTGAATGTGACTTACGGATCGAGCGGAAACTTTTTCTCGCAAATGCAGAATGGAGCTCCCTTCGATGTATTCTTTTCCGCGGACATGGACTATCCGAAAAAGCTGGAAGCAACGGGACTCGCGGAGCCGGGGACCCTGTATGAATACGCCGTGGGACGAATCGTGATTTGGACGCCTGCGGACGCAAAGGTGGATGTCACCAAACAGGGATGGAAAACCTTGTTGGATGCAACCGTCGAAAAGATTGCGATCGCAAACCCGGAGCATGCGCCTTACGGACGCGCGGCCGTAGCCGCCTTGCAAAAGGCGGAAATCTACGAATCCGTTAAGGCCAAGCTGGTGTATGGAGAAAATATTTCGCAAGCGGCGCAGTTTGTGCAGTCAGGAAATGCTCAGGCGGGGATTGTGGCGATGTCGCTGGCGGTTTCGCCCGCGATGCGCGATGGGAAGCAATGGGAGATTCCAGCGGAGATGCATCCGGCGCTCGAACAGGGGGCGATTGTTTTAAAGGACGCGAAGAATAAGGTTGCGGCGCGAGCATTTCTGGAATTTGTGAAGAGTGCGGCTGGGCGCGCCACTCTGGCGGAGTTTGGTTTTGCGTTTCCGGAAACGGCGAGGAAAGAAGAAAAAAGATAACGCAGACGCTGAGGGCGCAGAGGGAACGCAGAGAAGAGCGGGCCTCGGGAAACAGAAGAGAAGCAAGCGAGAAGCGAGCAAGAACCGGAGAAGCGAATGGAAGCATTGTGGCTGTCAATGAAATTGGCGGCGTGCGTGGCGGCGATATTGCTCGTGATTGGAACGCCGTTGGCGTACTGGCTGGCATATTCGAATTGGCGCGGGAAATTCCTACTCGAATCGCTGGTGGCGCTGCCGCTGGTGCTGCCGCCGACGGTGCTCGGATTTTACGCGCTAGTAGCCATGGGGCCGCGTGGGCCGCTGGGAAAACTGTGGATCGCATTGTTCGGGCACGGACTGGCATTCACGTTCGGTGGCTTGATCCTGGCCTCTGTGTTGTACAGCTTTCCGTTCGCGGTGCAGCCCCTAGTGGCTTCCTTTGGAGGAGTCGATCGAAGACTACTGGACGCGTCGGCAGTGCTGGGCGCGGGAGGTTTGCGGACATTTTGGAGGGTGATCCTGCCGTTGTCTCTGCCCGGAGTGGTCACGGCGGTGGTGTTGAGTTTTGCGCACACCCTGGGAGAATTTGGCGTAGTTTTGATGGTGGGAGGGAATCTGGCGGGTGTGACGCGAACGGTTTCGATCGACATTTACGATCGCGTGCAGTCCCTGGAATACGGCGAGGCCAACCGCATGGCGCTGGTGCTTCTGGCAATTTCCTTCAGCGTGTTGTCCGTTGTCTACGCCGTGAATCGCCGCGTGTGGACGCCGTGGCCGGCGAAGTAAACGCAAAAATGTTCGCCGCGCGAATCCGCAAAGAGCGGCGCGGCGCGGGCGCCTCCTCCTTTATCCTTGACGTGCGCATCGAAGTTTCTCCCGGCATTACGATTCTGTTTGGACCTTCCGGAGCCGGCAAATCCACGCTGCTGGATTGCGTTGCGGGGCTGGCGCGCCCGGACGAGGGACGAATCGCAGCCGGAGGCGATGTACTGTTCGATTCCGCGCGCGGAATCAATGTTCCCGCGCCGAAGCGGCGAACCGCCTACGTTTTTCAGTCCCTGGCGCTATTTCCACATCTGAGCGCGGAAGAAAACGTTTCATACGGCTTGATGGATTTGCGCGAGGAAGAGAGGCAGGAACGAGTAGAAGCAATTCTCAAAGCCTTTCGCGTCGAGAAATTGCGAAAACAGAAGCCCGGCGAGATTTCCGGAGGCGAGCGGCAGAGGATTGCACTGGCAAGATCGCTGGTCACCGAGCCGCGCGTGCTGCTGCTCGACGAGCCACTGACGGGTTTGGACGCGGAACTAAAGGCTGCGATTGTGGACGACTTGCGCGCGTGGAATGCAGCCAAGGGAATCCCGATTCTATACGTGACGCACAGCCGCGACGAAGTGGATGCGCTGGGCGAGCGTGTGATCGCGCTCGACAATGGACGCGTCGTGGACACCGGTGCACCGATGGAAGTCCTGGACGCGCCGCGCCGGAAAAAACTGGCGCAGGCGGCGGGATTCGAGAATCTCCTGAGTGCTACGGTGCTCGATCTGCGCGAAGCGGATGGCGTGATGCGCGTTCGTCTGGGCGAAAGCGCGTGCGAGATCGAGGTGCCGCTCGGCTACGTGCTCGCCGGGAGCCGCGTGCAGGTCGCAGTTCGCGCGGGAGATATTTTGCTGGCGACGGAACGGCCGCACGGATTGAGCGCGCGAAACGTGATGGAGGGTCGCATCATTTCGCTGGACCAGCGCGGGACGATGGTTATTGCGCGTGTGGATTGCGGCGTCACGTTCGTTGTGCACATCACGCCCGGCGCCCTGCGCGCGCTTGAGTTAATCGCGGGACGTCGCGTCTGTCTGGTATTGAAGACGCATTCGTGCCATCTAGTGGACTAGTCGAAATGCCTGCGTATTAAGAAACTCTTTCAAGCTCTTGGTTTCGCTGCGGCGGGCACCCCAGGCTTGGTTGCGGCAGGTGCAGAGAATTTGATTTCGTCCGCCTCAAGGCTGTTGTCCTTGGGCGTGGCGTGAATTACAACGAGGTCACCGGCGGCGAGATCGCCCGCTTTGGCCGGCTTGTCCTCATTATTGGACCTCGATAGAAAGACCGTCGAAGCAGCAATTTTCACCTCCACGGACTTGCCATCCGCGGTTTTTACAATCACGGAACCGGCGCTGATTTTTTCGACCGTGCCTCTCACGTGAACTTTATTGCCGTGAGCGAAGGCCGTGCCCATACCGAGTGCGAACAATAACGCCAGCAATGATAAGCGCAATTTCATGAAAGTCTCCCCTTGGAATGAACGTCCGGCATGCCATCGCCTCATTTCTGGTGATGATTTTTTGATTCCGGTTTCCGCTGTGGCGTTGCTCCAATCAAAAAATCATTGTCCTGCTGCTCTTCCGCTCGGTCGTCCGGTCCTTTTGGATTATAGCGCTCCATTTCGATGCGTTCCGCTGCGGTCAGATGTGGAAGGTGGCGGATGAAGTGAACCAGCTTCCAACTGTCTTGCGTGCCTCCATGCTCGCCACCATTAGAGAATGCCGGCATTCCCGTGAACCGCACTCCATTCTCGATGATCCAGAACAGCTCCCCGTCGGTAAGATTCTGCGTTCCCGGCAAACGTAGATCCGGTGGTTTGGGGTAGAGGCCATCGCCGATCATGGTCTGCCCTCCGCCGTCGTTGGCATGACAGATCGCGCAATGATCCGCGAAATGAAGCCGCGCATCACGCAGATCCTCCGCCGAAGCCAGTACGGGATTCTGGGCCAGCCGCCCATTCGCAGGGATCGCCAGATGACGCGCCTTGCGCGCGGCCATGATTTCGAATCTAGTGGGCGTCGCGCGCGAACTGAGACCATCATGCAGGAACGAGGCAGCCACGGCGATAACGAGGCCGAGTAGCGCTACCGCGGCGATGATGATCACGAGAGTTCTGCGTTTCATGGCACTGAGAGTATGTTAATGGATGAGGGCCCGAGCGGCCAGCGGCGAATCCTGCCCTGCAGATAAGGGCGATGCCACGCAAACGGTTTCCTCTGGTAGGA
>Ga0307479_10003946_pt1 | contig 13552 bp, 10 predicted proteins | sample atmos_gasesECM4C_FD_203743 | JGI IMG/M metagenome (GOLD analysis project Ga0307479, IMG submission 203743) | Hardwood forest soil microbial communities from Morgan-Monroe State Forest, Indiana, United States - atmos_gasesECM4C_515 | ecosystem: Environmental > Terrestrial > Soil > Temperate...
GAAGCGCGTGAGCAGATCTTCTTCGCCGTCCCCCAGTTTCCCATTGAGCAGGACAACCGCCTTCGCGCCGTGATTGCGCGCATTGATCGCCTTGGTGATCAATTGGGCGTGGCGCGTCAGGCCAGTGTTACCACTCTTGTCGGCGAACCCCGCAGGCTCGTAACGCAGCACGACGACGATCTTGTCTTTCACGTCGATGCCCGCGTAATCATCGTAGCCAAATTCGTCCGCGCTGGCGCCGTAGCCTGCGAATACAACTGGGGCAGTGACCGAACCCGAAGAAGAAAAACTGAACGGGACGAATTCCTGATCGAGCTTGAGATTTTCTTTCTGAGTGCCGTTCTCAACCATAATGCGGTTGTCTGACTTCAGCTTCGCGCCTGTTATGACGGTAAAAGGCTGCAGGTAGGAGTGCGTTCCAGCCGGTTGCAGGCCCAACTGATGGTAGCGCTTCTCGAGCATGCTGGCGGCACGGGTGAGTCCCTTGGTGCCGTCGCCGCGTCCTTCCATCGAGGGTGCCGTGAGAGACTTGATGTCGTCGAGGCAGCGCGTCGGATCCGCCTGACCGATGGATTGGACCACGACACCGTGGACCAGCGTCAGGAGAAGGATGGGAACGGAAAGAGCGCAAACTAGCTTGCTCGCGCGCAGGGGAGTTTGAGAACACCTCACGGCTTCACCCCCTGATCATGGATGAGAAATCTGAGTCTAACCCAAGGCTAGTTCGGAATGGCCACGGCAGTGCTGGGGAGGCTCAAGCTATTTATCGCTCATCGGATCGTCTCCCTGCGTAAGCGCCCAACCGGTGAGCACTCCGATAGCCGCGATCCCAGTGTAAATCGCGGGTGCAGAATCCAGAATTCCTCCGCCGGCCGCAGGCAGAGCGCCGCCCAGGCCGCGATCTCGCTTCTTCTTGCCGCTCGCGATAGTCTCGTCGCGGGCAGTTTCCTGACCTTGAGGTAGGGTGGTCGTTCCGCTGGCGTCGGTCAGGGTGAGGTCGCCTTTGCCGGCGATGATCTTTTTGGAGCCATCCTGGTCACGGACCTCGAATTCCGTCCACGACGCAGCCGCGGGGACAATCTTCAGTCCGCCCACCTGGGCCTTCATGTTCTTGGAAGTAAGGACATTCACGCTGCCGTGCTCGAGTTTCACAGCGCTGCCCTGGAACTGAACCAACGCGTCCGACAAGACCAGTACGCTGGTACCCGGAGCCTTAATATTGGCGACGGAATCTGACCGGGTCTGAACCAGATCGCCCGAAAAAATGGTTGAGGTCTTCGGAACGCTGCTGCGGTTGAGCCAGGCCGGGCCGTTGGTATAGAGCATGGCGGCGGAGGAGTCTGCGGCAAACAGCGATCCCGGCAGAAGAACCGTCAGCAAGCAACTCAAGACTGCGCGTAAACTCAAGCTGCGCATCGTATCTCCAACGACCAGAGCAGTGAATGTGAGGCCAATCGTAGCCCGTCACCCGTTGTGAGTCAATCCCTGAGGGCGGCCTAGAACCAGCGATCAACCAGTTGCCACCAGAGCAGGCGCAGCCACTCGTCGAGGTTGGTCTTGGCCCACTGGCGATGCCGCCACCACTGGACTCCGAACTGGGTTGAATCGTAGGACGCGGCCACTCCGAAGGGGCGCGCCGGGATCCGGCGGCGGAAAACGCTCAGCGCGCGCCGGGTGTGAAAATCTGAGGTCACCAGCAGAGTCGAACTGCCCCCAACATTGCGGAGGCATTCGGAGGCATCGAGAGCCTCCGCCTTCGTGGAGAGGCCGTGAATGGGACAAACGATTATCGACGAGGCCTGGGGGAGAGAGTCTGCCCACCGCTTAGCCAGCTCAACAAGTGTTGATCCGTAGACTTTTCCGTCAGCGGGCACATCGAGGACCAGGCGGCTTGCGTATCCTTGACTGAGCAATTCGAGCCCGCGGGTTGGACGATGGTCGGTCTCGCCGGCAAGTACCAGGATCACATCGGCTCGCAGCGGATGGTCCACCACCAGAACTCTCCCTGATTCAGCAATCAGCCAGAGCGCCAAGCCCAGCAAGACAACAATTCTCAACCGGTTCATGGTTCACCATGATCTCACCTGCTGGGCACGGTTCCACGATGGAACATCGCGGGATGAGATTGCCAGAAACTCGGTCCGTGCTTTGTCAAGCGTGCAGATTCGCCATGCTAGAATTCTGAAGAATCATCCAAAAATCATGACGATCCGCACTGTTGCTTCGCATTCTGCCGAGTTCAAAAGCAAGGTGGAGAGCCGTCAGGCCCGCGTCGGTATTATTGGCATGGGTTACGTTGGACTACCCCTGGCCCTTCTGTACAGCGAGCAGAAATTCCGGGTCACGGGCTTCGATATCGACCAGAAAAAAATCGACACGTTGAACGCCGGGGGCTCCTACATCTTCCGCATTACGCCCGAGGAGATCCAGACAGCCCAGACAAGCGGTCTTGAGGCGACATCGAATTACGCGCAACTGGTCGAAATGGACGCAATCATCATTTGCGTGCCTACCCCTCTCAATGAATATCACGAACCCGATTTGAGCTACATCACGAATACGGGACATGCCATCGCTCCCCATCTGCGGGCGGGGCAACTGGTAGTGCTCGAGAGCACGACCTATCCCGGGACCACCGAAGAAGTCCTGGCCCCCATCCTTGAGAATGAGAACAAGTCTGGATTGAAGGCTGCCCGGACGCGACAGATTTCAGAAAACAGCTTTTACGTTGCCTTCTCGCCCGAGCGGGAGGATCCAGGAAATACGAGCGTGGCTCGGCGAGACATTCCAAAAGTGGTGGGCGGGTTGGACGCGGAGGCTGCCGAATCTGCGGCTGCGCTGTACGGCTCCATTTTCAACCGGGTGGTTCGGGTCTCGTCTCCGGCGGCGGCGGAGATGACCAAACTCCTGGAGAATATCTACCGCTGCGTAAACATCGCGCTCGTGAACGAACTGAAACTGCTCAGTCTGCGCATGGGACTGGACATCTGGGAAGTAATCGAGGCAGCGTCCACCAAGCCTTTCGGATTTCATCCGTTTTATCCGGGGCCCGGCCTGGGCGGACACTGCATTCCCGTGGACCCGTTTTACCTCTCCTGGAAGGCCAAGGAGTGGGATTTCCGAACCCGCTTCATTGAGTTGGCGGGCGAGATCAACACGGGCATGCCCTACCACGTGATCGCGTCTGTAGTCAGCGCTCTGAATCAAAGGAAAAAAGCGCTGAACGGCGCGCGGGTCCTGGTGCTGGGGGTTGCGTACAAGCGCGATATCGATGACTTGCGCGAGTCGCCTTCCCTAACGATCATCGAGTTGCTGCAGAAGGAGGGTGCGCAGGTCAGCTATCACGACCCGTATTTTCCAATGGTCGGAAGGGGCCGGAAATATGATCTGCAAATGAAGTGTGCCTCTCTCGAAGATCTGGGAAAGTATGATTGCGTACTCATTGTGACCGACCACTCCGACTACGATTACCGGCGGATTGTGCAAGAATCGCAGCTGGTCGTGGACACTCGGAATGCGACCAAGGGAATTCAGAGCGAGAAGGTGGTTCGCTGCTAGATGGGCAGCGGGGATGCTTGGCAACCTGTCCCAAAGCGATGAAAACCAGAAGGCGCCTGCGTTAGGGCGGCTGAAATCCTGCCCAGAAGCTGTAAAATTTGCCTCTCCGAGGCAGGGCACTCTGCCGGGTCGTCTGCTGAGTTGTAAGCGATTAAGATGCAAGTGGTTAGTTGTTTCTGGCCGGGTAAGAAGTGGCCTTATTCTTGCAAACAACCTCTGGTTGAGTTGTACACTTAGCTGACGCGGTCCGTCTCCAGGTTCGAATGTCCGGGATCTGTCGTCTTGCCAGGTCGGGAGATGTTCGAAAAGGGGCAGCCGTACGCGGCAGCCGATCATCTGAGACCCTATGGCTTCTGACCCTCAAAACACGCCGTTTTCGCTGCTCCCGGAGTCAAGGCCGCCGTGGAAAGAGTTCATTTTCAGCATGGCGACCCAGGCTGGCGGCATCGCGTTGCTGCTGTGGGTTGGGTTGCTATACCCGAGAGTCATTCCTGCCCGTGCTGGAGACTACAAGGCGGTCGTTCTAGTCACGACGCCACCCCCGGTGAATCACCAACCCGCTCCGGTCCGTGAGTTCAAAGTGCCCGAGCCTGTGGCGCATCTCGACACACCGATTCCGGAGAACTTGCGGCTGCCTGCGCGGACGCCGAAACCAACAGTAACCGTCGAAGATGCGCAGGCTCCGAAGGTGGAAATGGCGGTCAGCAAACCGACTCTTCCGCGGAGTGCGCCAGCGATTCCGAAACGACTGGTGCAAACCAACGTGTTCTCTACAGGAAGTTCGGCTGTGCCGACCATGGCCGCAGCCCCCCAGAAGGTGCAGACCGGCGGATTCGGAGACCCAAACGGAGTGCCCGCCGCGGTAAACAACACGGGCAAACCAGCCACGATCGCGCAGTTGGGATCATTTGACCTGCCGGCAGGTCCAGGCTACGGAAATGGTACTGGGGGGGCGAAAGGCGCGCGCGGCGTTGTGGCAAGCACAGGGTTTGGGAACGGTACCGCGACGGGTGACGGGAGTGGACGCGTCAACTCCTCGCGCGGCAACGGAATCGTTCGCCAGGCTGGATTCGGCGACGCGGACGCGGCAGTTGCGCAGCCGGTTCGCCCGAAAACGGCGGAGGTTGCTCCGCGAATCGTTCCCGCCGAAATTCTTTCGAAGCCAACTCCAGCCTACACCGACGACGCCCGGCGTGCGCGCATCGAGGGCGAGGTTCTGCTCGAGGTCGTGCTGCAGGCGTCGGGTCACATCCGCGTTCTGCGTGTGCTGCGCGGGTTAGGTCATGGACTGGACGAATCGGCGGTTCGTGCTGCCGAACAGATCAGCTTCAAGCCGGCGATGCGGGATGGCCAACCCGCGGATTCCACCGCCGTGTTGCACATCATTTTCCAGCTAGCCTGAAGCGATATGCTTCATGAAGGGGTCTATGCGTAGTCTCCAAAGTGGTTCCCTCTCCCTCCTCCTGGTAGTTGGCTTGGCAATGGGCATGGCAGCACAGGATTCGAGTCCGGCCGCAACCGAGCCGGATAACACAGCGCCAGCAACTGTGACCCATCTCCCGGCCCCTAACGCTCCCTCAGCTCCCGGTTCCTTTGACCAGGTGCTCGACCGTATCGTGGAGCGCGAACACTTCTTCGTGGCCCAGATGCGGCACGCGCACCCGCTAGTGGAAACCTACATCCAGAATATGAAAGCGGACAAGGATGTGGGAGCGGTTCCGGTCTCGGATCGGTACTTCCTGGGCCGGCTGGATATGAGCAACGGGACGGACGATCGATCCTTCATCGGGCAGCCGGGATTCGGCCGGCGCATGCTGGACGGACTGACCAGCGTGTACGCCATGCACTTTCTGCCGATGGGCTTTGCCCAGATGGTGATCCTCGACGACGACTTCCAGAAGAAGTACTACAACCTGACGTTTGTGCGGCGTGAGTTCCTAGGCGAGATTCGCTGCCTGGTGATCGATGTGCAGCCGAAGGAGGGCGGCCGCAAGGGCCGGTTCCTCGGTCGTATCTGGGTTGAGGATCAGGATTACAACATCGTTCGCTTCAACGGCACCTATTATCCTCACACTCGGACCGCGTACTATCTGCACTTCGACAGCTGGCGTTTGAACTTGCGGCCAGGAGTCTGGCTGCCGGCGTACGTCTACAGCGAAGAGTCGGACCTGAAGTACAAGATGACGCAGAATCTCCACTTCAAGGCGCAGACTCGGCTCTGGGGATACGACCTGAAGAACCTGGGCCGGAATGAGGAATTCACCTCAATCCAGATTGACTCCCTGGAGAGCGTAAAGGATCAGAGCGAAGCGGCTCAGGACGCAACCCCGGTGGAGGCCCAGCGCAAATGGCAACACCAAGCAGAAGAGAACGCCGTCGAGCGGCTGCAGAAAGTCGGGTTGCTCGCGCCGAGCGGAGAAGTCGACAAAGTGTTAACGACGGTCGTGAACAACCTGATCGTCACCAACAACCTTGATGTGCAACCTGAAGTTCGGGGCCGCGTGCTACTGACCGCCCCGCTGGAGTCGTTCACCATCGGGCACACGATCGTGGTCAGCCGCGGATTGCTTGACGTGCTTCCCGACGAGGCGTCGCTGGCAATGGTGTTGGCTCGTGAACTCGGCCACATTGTGCTGGGTCATCAGATGGACACCAAGTTCGCCTTCAACGACCGTTTGTTCTTCGCCGACGAGGACACCTTCTCAAGCATTAACTTCAAGCGGAGCATCTCCGACGAGGACGAGGCCGACAAGAAAGCCTTGGAATTTCTGGCGAACTCTCCTTACAAAGACAAACTGGCAAACGCCGGGCTGTTCCTGAGAGCCCTGCAGACGCGGGCGCCGGACTTGAAGAACCTGATTCGCGCCCGGCTCGGAGACGGACTGGTCAGCGGTAAGAGGCTGCGGATGTCGGCGCTGCTGAATTCGGCTCCTCAGCTGGACGAGCGCAAGAAGGATCAGATCGCCGCGTTGCCTTTGGGCGGACGAATCAAGGTCGATCCCTGGAGCAACGAGGTCGCGTTGGCTAAGACGAAGCCCGTGGCACTGTTGTCCGCCCGCGAGAAGATGCCGTTCGAAGTGACTCCGGTGTTTCCATACCTGATGAGGATATCGACTGCTGGAGTGGAGAAAGTGGCATCGACGGCCACGACACCCGCGGCCAAGCAGTGACCGGCCCCACTCCCAAACAGGAGTGAAGCGAGGCGGGGCGCACTCACATCCGCGTCCGTTGGTCGAGGGTTACCGAGAGACGTGAACTAGGCCCGCAGGTCGGCTCGACGGTGCTAGCGGGCCGGGGGCGAGTTTCACCAATCGCTACTGAATCGCGCTTCCCACTTGCGAGAAGACGTTATTCGCGTTGGAACCGATCAGGCGGATAGTTCCCACCACGATCACCAGGATGACGGCCAACATCACAGCGTACTCTGCGATGTCCTGTCCAGACTCGTCTGACCACAACTGATGCAGGGACTTAATCACGGGCTCCTCCCCCTCGTTTGAGGGCAATCTTGTCAGCATAAAGGAAAAACTTTATACCCTAAAGTGCAAACTTTTTCGCGGGTATGCCTAGCGTCGATGGTAGTGACGTCCCCTTCCAAAGCCAATGGCACTGAAGTGGCGTGTATGGCACGAAAGTGCCATATGCAATTTGAGGAGATCCTAAGCAATACTCTTCAGCGGCAGCGACTGATTCACCGCAAAAAGGGCCAGTTCGAGCCGGGTCGAGACCCCCAATTTGTCGAAGATGTTGCTCAGGTGGTGTTTCACCGTGTCTTCACTAATCTTGAAATATTCCGCGATCTCCTTGTTTGAGTACCCGGCCACGACCGCTGAGACAATCTCCAGTTCCCTGGGAGTAAGCCCGAATTTCTTCTGGCGAGATTCCTCGCCCGAGGACTGAACCAAGGTTCGGAGGTACTGAACCAGGTTCGATACACTTTCGCGGCCAACCCAATACTCCCCGGTCATGACAGTGTGGATGCTCTTCAATAGGAGCTGGGTCGCCGAGTCCTTGAGGACAACACCGCGAGCTCCGAGCTGCAGGGCCTCAACGATCTGGTGCTTCTCGGCCGCAGCCGTGAGAAGAATGACACGCACGCCGTTGGCCCCGGTGCCGACGCTCAGGTCGCGCAAAGCCTCCAGTCCCGGCGTCCGCGGCATGGCGAGATCCAGAAGCAGGATGTCGGGTTTGAGCTGACGAGCAAGCCTCACGGCGTCGGCACCGTCTTGAGCTTCTCCGATCACCTTCAGCCCGGGTTCGGCTTCGAGGAGGCGGCGAAGACCATCCCGGAAGATCGGGTGGTCGTCGGCAATGACGATTCGAATAGGCGATCTCTTATTATCCATAGGCGGCTTCCCGGTGCTGCTTCTGTTGCGGCACGTTGACCTCGAGCCGTGCCCCTCGGCTCGGATTTGATTCTATCGTGAGTTCACCTTCAATCAAACGCACACGTTCCCGAATAACCATAGGCCCCTTTCCCATCGTCTCGAGTTCGCCTTGCGTGAATCGCCCAGAAAACGGGAATCCACGGCCGTCGTCCTCAATCGTGAGTTGCCAGTGGCTGTCCTTCGCGGTCATTCTCACCAGAACATGGCGTGCGGCACTGTGTTTGCGAACGTTGACCAGACCTTCCTGCACGATGCGAGCCAGTTCGCGACAGACGCGCTGGGGCATATCCGGCTTGTCGAGCACCGACACGAAGCGCGCGCTGATGCCGGTCTCGCGCTGAAAGCGTTCCACTGTGTCCTCGAGAAACCGCAGGAAGTTAGATGAATCTACGTCGAGGGATTTCATCTGCTGCATGAGTTCCCTCAGCTTTAGCACCTCCTCACGCAGCAGACCCTGGATCCGGCCCAGTTCACTGGTTATCGGACGGTCTTGGGTCGTCGATTGCCGGCGCAAAACATCTACCTGCATCTCCATCGCAATGAGGGACTGTACTGCGCCATCGTGCAGTTCACGAGCGACCCGAGCCCGCTCGACCGCCCCAGCTCGCTGTCGCAGCCGGCGAAGCAGATAAACGTTATACACCGCCGGTCCCACTTGTCGGACCAGTTCCTGCAGGAAGCGTAGTTCATCCTCGCGATCCCCGCCGAAGACGGGGTCGAGAAGAAAGATTCTTCCCCACCATTCCTGGCCAAACAAAAACGAAACAACCGCCAGAGACTCGAAGGAGTGCAGCTTGGCCAGTGGGGACAAAGGTTGCAGGGTCTCGGAGCGAAGCCGAACGCCGTCACGATCCAGCAGGACGCACTGGTAGCTCACATGCTTGCGCACGCCCAGACATGCATCCGCGACAGATTCGTACAGGTAGGTTTCGCGATCCGTGGGCGAAGATTCGAGCCAATGCAGCTGCGCCAATCCAGACTCCTGCAACTCCAGGTCACCCACGAAAACCCGGTATTTGTTGGTCTCTTGGGACGCGATCAAGGCCCGACGGGCCCCATACATAGCGATCAATTCATGAAGGATGTCCTGAAGGGTACCCGTAAGACCCGCCTCGACTCGGACCCGACCTAGAACTCGTGCGATCACCGCGCGTTCTGCCCGCAGTCGCTTCTGCTGTTCTGCGAGATAACCAAGCAGCAGGCCCATCACCAGCAGATAAGCGGAAAGCATGAAGAGCCGTTTCGGCTCGAACTGGGACAGGCTGACATCCAATAGCGGCAGGCCATTACGGGCCAAGGCGCGGTCGATCGAGACTGTGAGGTTGTGGCGCACGGCAAAACTTTCGGCCCAAAGAAGCGATACGGTCGCCACCGAGGTGCCAAATGTCTCTCGGAGACCCCAGCGATACGCGGACGCACCCAGCACAAACACGAAGAAGAGAAAGAACGGGCTTCCCTGCCCTGTCGCGAATAGGGTGACCAGTACGGGCCAAACGATATCTGCGCCGTGCACGAGCAGGCGGAACGAAGCGGTCGACTCCTTGCGGAATCGCAGGAGCAGCATCACCACGACGCCGTGTACGACGTAGAGCCCGAGCGTCCAGTAGGCCCACAGGGAATAGCCAAACTCTGAGGGGTCCATCCAGACGGCGACCAGCGCCGAAATAGCTAGGAAAACGCGGGCCGAAGCTAACCATCGCTCGATGCGCCGGACTTCCCCCGGGGTGATAGGAGCTTGCCGGGAAAACAAGCGGTACCCGGTTGCCTGGAACGGTAAACGAATCACGATTCCCCAGGAGTCTTCTTGGAATGAGAACGGATACTATTGATTCTACAGCTTGATGGCAAGGGAAAGTTGGCAGCCTGAAGATAGGCCGCACTGCCCAAAAGGCCCGTCCGTGGTGCCACCAGGAGGTTACTCTGGTAACCCGAGAAACAGCAGGCTCACAGCTAAAATCAGACTGAGAGGAATCGCATTGTCGGAGCGCTCGAAGCTTTGGATGCTGGCTGCGGGATGCCTGGTTTTCGCCCAAGCGTGCGCCTCCACTTTGATTCCTCCCGGTTTTGCGCTGACTGTCTTCAGTGATGTCACGCAGTGCATCCTGCTGCTTTCCGCCACGGCCGCTCTACTCCCGAACGTCACTCGAAATCAGGGACGGACTCGCCTGTTTTGGGGCCTGATGACCCTGGGCATCGTCTTCTGGCTCTCCTACCAGTTCATGTGGAGTTATATCGAGGTCGTCCTTCGGAGGGAAGTGCCGGAACCGTTCGTGGGCGACATCGTGATTTTCCTGCATTTCGTCCCCATGATGGCGGCCCTCGCCCTGCAGCCGCAGGCACAGCAAGACGATCATGAGGCCAGACTCGGACGCCTGGACTTCGTACTGCTCCTTACGTGGTGGGTCTACCTCTACCTGTTCGGCGTGATCCCATGGCAATACGCCCACACCGACGAATTGGCCTACGGGCGGAGCCTCAACGCCCTCTACCTCACGGAGAAGTTGGTCTTCCTGGTGGGGCTAGCTGTGGTGTGGCACCGAAGCAAGGGAGGATGGAAGAGCATCTACGCGCATTGGTTCGGAGCCAGCGCCGTGTACGCGTTGAGCTCTTATGTGGCGAACTGGGCGATCCAGCGCAATGTCTATTACACCGGCAGCCTTTACGATCTGCCGGTCGCAGCATCGATGGGTTGGATCAGCGTGATCGGGGTACTGGGGCAGGATCTGCGCCCCAAGCAGGAACCCGCGCAGCAGGCTCCCGGACGGCACGGAGTGTGGGTGGCCCGGATGGGCATGTCTGTGATTCTGTCACTGCCCCTGTTTGCGGCCTGGTCGGTGTTCGACGTATCCGCCCCACCTCGGGTGAGGAATCTTCGACTGGTTACGACTCTTGTGACCATGATGCTGATGGGTGGTGTGGTGTTTCTGAGGCAGCACCTTTTGGATCGTGAGCTGATCCGACTCCTGCGCACGTCACAGGAGTCGTTTGAAGACCTGAAGCACCTGCAGGCGCAACTCATCCAGTCGGAGAAATTGGCATCGCTGGGACAACTGGTCGGCGGCGCCGCGCACGAGCTCAACAACCCGCTGACGGCGATGCTCGGATATTCAGAACTGCTCGCCGAGTCTGGGCTGACGGAGGAACAACGGACACTGGCAGCGAAGATCGCGCAGCAAGTCAAGCGCACCCGCGTCTTGATTGCGAGTCTGCTCAATTTCGCCAGGCAGGTTCCCGGAGAAAAGATTCCTGTGGATGCGAACTCTGTGGTGCAGACCGCGGTCAAGTTGTGCCAGCCGCAATTCAGCACACACAAGGTCGAACTGCAGGCGAGTCTGGCCACGGACCTGCCCCAGATCTCCGCTGATCCGAACCAACTGCTTCAGGTCTGCCTGCACGTCGCGAGCAATGCGCTGCAGGCGCTGGATGAAGTGGGAGGTGGAATCTTCTCGGTGAAAACACGCCGCAAAGGCAACGGGATCGTTCTTGAGTTCTCCGACAACGGTCCCGGAGCGCGGGAACCCGACAGGGTGTTTGATCCCTTCTACACGACGCGGCCGGTAGGCCGTGGCGCTGGGCTCGGATTGAGCGCATGTTACGGCATCATCCAGGACCACCGCGGACTCATACAGTGTACAAATCGCGTGGAGGGTGGCACGACCATCCACATCGAGATCCCTGCCGCGGGCACTCAGCCCCTGGTGGCTGAGGAAGAGTCCGCCAAGACGGCTGCGGAACCGACGGAAGCTGCGTCCAGCCTCGAAACGCGCCCGCTGCCCTAGCTTGGTTCGCTGTCGTGGGCTACAGCGGTGACGTTGATCAACCCGAGGGTGCGCTTGAGCTGGCCGCACGCTGCATAGATGTCACGTCCGCGGGGACGACGAATGAAGGTCGGGATTCCAACTGCCACCAAGGTCTGCTGGAAGGCAACTACTCTCTCGCGGGTGGGAGTTCCGAACCCGATCCCCGGACCGGCGTTGAGCGCGATCAGGTTCACCTTGGCGCGCACTCCACGAATCAATTCTGCAACCTCGCGAGCGTTCTCCATCGAATCGTTCACCTGGTCCAGCAAGACGTATTCGAAGGTGAGGCGTTCCCGCGATCTCAACGGAAATGAACGCGCTGCCTTCACGAGCTGCTCCAGGTTCCATTTTCGGTTGATCGGCATCAGACGAGAGCGAAGTTCGTTGTTGGACGCATTCAGTGAAATCGCCAGTTTCGGTCGAACCGCTTCGCGACCGAAATCGTGAATTCGTGGAACGATGCCGGCCGTTGACACTGTCATGCGCGATTCTGGAATTCCCACGCCTTCCACCAGCAAGCGGACCGCTTTCATGAAGTTGTCATAGTTGAGAAACGGCTCGCCCATGCCCATGAAGACAAGGTTGACGCGATCCTGTGGTGGCGTGATTTGCTGGTCGCGCAGGATTGAGCAGACTTGCCCGACGATCTCGCCCGCCGTCAGATTGCGCTTGATTCCAAGAAGAGCGGTGAGGCAGAACTGGCAATCCACAGCACAGCCCATCTGGCTGGAGACGCAAATGGTAGCTCGGGCCCGCGATCGCCCGGTGGGACTGGTTTCGTCTCCCGCTTCACTTCCGTCCCCGTTCTCGCCGTCATCTCCCTCAGGCATCCAAACGGCTTCCACCGTCTGTCCGTCCGGGCAGGCAATGAGATAACGGATCGTCCCGTCCGTCGATTCGAATTTGTTCTCGATCCGTGTCCACCCGATTGAGATCCCTTTGGCCGTCAAATCGAGACGCATCCGGGACGGCAAGGTGGAGATCTGGTCGGTGGACTCGACGCGTTGCCGGTACAAAGATTCGAAGAGCTGTTGGGCGCGGTAGGCCGGCTCATTCAGATCTGCGACCAAGCCGGAGAGTTCTGCGAGGTCAAGACCCAGTAATTGATTGGGGAGGCTGTCAGCCATGCTGTTTGGGGCCGGAATCCGGCCGCCTCATTCGATTCTAGCTTAGCTCCCCATGGTGCAGCTCGGAGCAGGCGACCATCTACAAGTGGAGCTGTAAATTGTTGATTCTACGCGAATAACTTATTCCCCCCCGAGCACCTTCTCGGTGTGTGAGAATAGAGAGTCCCGGCATGGCGAGTGGTCTAACCCAGCTGGGACGGTACTTTTATGGTGGAAGAACTGCGGAATATTCATCGGCAGGTCCTGTCCAACGGGCTGACTGTCATCTCGGAGGAGATGAAGCACATCCGCTCGGTTTCGATTGGCATTTGGATCAAAACCGGCTCCCGCGACGAAGATGCGCAACGCAATGGTCTGTCACATTTCATCGAGCACATGGTGTTTAAGGGCACCAAGAACCGGTCGGCGGAAGCCATCGCTCGCCAAGTCGATTCGATCGGGGGCAACCTGGATGCCTTTACCGCGAAAGAGTGCGTCTGTTTCAACGTGAAGGTGCTGGACGAGCATCTGCCCATCGCGCTCGACGTACTCTCTGACTTGGTGCTCAACCCGGTGTTCGCCGTCGAAGATATTGTCCGCGAGCGGCGGGTGATCCTGGAAGAGATCAAGATGGACGAAGACAATCCGGATTACCTCGTCCACGAGATCTTCACGCAGAACTTCTGGAAGGATCATCCTC